>WBZO01001355.1_pt2 | contig 32497 bp, 26 predicted proteins | sample 5204261 | NCBI WGS metagenome assembly WBZO01 (sample SAMN12412400, study PRJNA552823) | activated sludge metagenome | isolation source: activated sludge from anammox sidestream of wastewater treatment plant... | place: USA: North Carolina | collected 2017-09
ATCTCCAACTCTATGCAGTACACATAATAGCATTACAACTCCCCCGTCAAATTCTTTATGTATCTTTTTTAGAAACTTAATTCCACTCCAGAGCCGATCGCCACCGCCGAAAGGTTCATTCTGATCATCGCCGTCAAGAATATCCGCATCGTCGCCGCCAAGCAGGAAATCCCGCCCCGCGCCGCCCGACAGCGTATCCTTCCCGCCGATACCGCTGAAGCGGTTGTCATTGGCATCGCCGATAGCCCGGTCGTTATATTGCGTCAGCACAGTCACCACTGACAGTAAGAACAACAAGATAAGAAAAGCATTGCTGCATGCAGCTTGATTCCCTCCCGTGCTTAAGCTACCCAAGGATCTATGCATAGCCAGCCCTATTCCCGCCCCCTCCAAATTGCGCTGCCTTCTATTATTGCGCTGCTACTGATACTGCTAGGCATGGCGCTCACTCCGGCACCACTGCGACTGGTTGAACCGCCGCTGCTGCTGCCCCTGCTTTATTTCTGGGCGGTACTTTATCCGCGTGGGCTCTCACTGCTGTCGGTATTTATACTGGGCCTGATCTCAGATATACTGATGGGTATCCCCCTGGGAACCCTGCCCCTGATCTCCTTGCTGCTGCACTGGCTTGGGCACAGGGATGAATATCTGCCCCGCCGCGGGTTTAAGGCCATCTGGCTTCGCTTCTGCTTGCACGGCGCCCTGGCAATGCTTGCTTATTATATATTGCTGTCGATGTATCAATGGCGCTGGATGGCATGGCCGCCGGTAGCAATTCAATCGCTGCTCATGATGGCATGTTATCCCGCGCTGCACTGGCTGCAGATGCATCTGCTACGGGTCATGAAAGTCGAATTAAATGGCTGAAGCAAGCCTCACCCGCCGAGCGCTGCTGCTGGGAGGCGTAAGCCTGCTGGGACTCTCCACCCTCGGCGCGAGGCTTTATTATCTGCAATTTATCCGTGCGGAGAAATACCGTCACCTTGCCGAGGGCAACCGGGTCAAACTCCAGATCATTGCACCTTCGCGGGGATTGATCCTGGATCGGTTAGGCACCCCACTGGCTGAAAACCGCACCAATTATCGATTATTCCTAGATCTGGAAAAAAACCCCAAACCGCTGGCGGAACTTGATAAACTGGAAAAGCTGATCCCGCTGGATACTGAGAAAGTTGAAAAGCTGCGCAAGAAACTGCGCGCCTTTCCTTTTGGCCCCCCGATGCTGATTAAGGAAGATCTGCCATGGGAAGAGGTCGTCACCATTGAACATCGGGCGCCGGATCTGCCGGGGGTATTCATTGATATTGGCGAGCGCCGGCATTACGTGCTTTCAGAAGAAACCGCACATGTGCTTGGCTATGTCGGCTCCGTCACCGATGCCGAACAGAAAGAATCGGATGATTTTTACCGCTGGCCGGATGCGAAGATCGGCAAGCAGGGGCTTGAGAAGGGTCTGGAAGAGAAACTTCGTGGAAAGCCAGGATTGCGCCATCTCGAAGTCAATGTGCGCGGCCTGACGGTAAGGGAGCTGCATCGGGATGAAAGCGCAAGCGGCATCAACATACATTCGAGCCTGCATTTCGAACTACAACGTTATATCTACGAGCTACTCCTGGCGCATGAAAGCGGCGCAGCTGTGGTAATGGATGCCCATAACGGCGAAGTACTTGCACTTGCTTCAGGCCCGTCTTTTGACTCTAACGTCATGAGCGCGGGCATTGCCACTGCCGATTGGGAAGCGCTGCGCCAGAGCGAAAAACATCCTTTGCTGAATAAAGCCACTATTGGGCAATACCCGCCGGGATCGACCTTCAAGATGGTAACAGGGCTCGCTGGCTTGATCAAAGGAACACTCACCCCCAACCGCTATATTTATTGCCCCGGCCATTTCTATCTTGGAAACCATCGTTTCAACTGCTGGAAACCGGGCGGGCACGGTTCGATGAACCTGACACATGCGATTGCGGAATCCTGTGATACCTTCTTTTATACGGTAGGACGCGACACCGGGATCGATGCCATTGCAGATACCGCACGCAAGCTTAGTCTGGGCGCTGCGACCCATATCGGACTACCGGGTGAAAAAGGAGGGATTATCCCTGACGATGCCTGGAAGCGCCGCGCATGGAAGCAGCCCTGGCAGGGTGGAGATACCGTCAATGCGGCGATTGGCCAGGGTTATGTGCTGACAACGCCCCTGCAGCTCGCCGTGATGGGAGCGCGACTGGTCAATGGCGGACGGGCAGTCACACCGCGACTGATAAAAGCGCCCATTCATCACCAGCCCGCCCCGTTAATTGGTTTCGAACCCGCGCATCTGCAGGCGATTATGGAAGGAATGGAAGCCGTGACCAATCGGGCTTTCGGTACGGCTTACGGAGCGCGTATCGAGAAGCCGGAATGGGCCTATGGCGGAAAAACAGGAACCGCGCAGGTGCGCCAGATTAAAATCCGCGGCCAGGATCAAAGCAAAATTCCATGGGAACAGCGCCATCATGCACTCTTTATTGGCTATGCACCAGTGACGGCTCCCCGCTTTGTCGTCTCGGTTGTAATCGAGCATGGTGGCGGTGGCGCCGCCGTTGCCGCACCTGTCGCGCGGGACATCCTTCTCAAAACACAGGAGCTGATGACAGATGTTTCATGATTTTTCCTGGTTAAGCACACGCCGTGTCATGCAAATGAACCCGGTCTTGCTTTTTCTCACTTTCTCGCTGGGCCTGTTCGGTGTGGCAATGATGTATTCAGCGGCAGGCGGCCATTGGCAACCTTGGGCAAGCCGCCATGCCATCCGTCTGCTACTGGGATTAGGACTCATGGTAATGGTGGCGATTATCCCACTGCATTTCTGGTTCCGCAGCGCCTGGCTGCTTTATGGAGGAGGATTATTCTTACTGGCTGTGGTTGATACCATGGGGCATATCGGTATGGGCGCGCAACGCTGGCTCGAAGTCGGCGGCCTTTCCCTTCAACCATCAGAATTTATGAAACTCGCGGTCATCCTCACCCTGGCCCGCTATTTCCATCAGCTGCATCCTATGGATCAACATCGCTTGCCATGGATGGTCCCCCCCCTGCTTATTATTGGGGCGCCTGTGTTGCTTATCCTGCTGCAGCCGAATCTTGGCACAGCGACAATTCTGGCAGGGTTGAGCCTTGCTGTCTGGTTTGCCGCAGGGTTGCAGTGGCGCTATATTCTTATTTGCATTGCCGGCGCTGCAGCTGCGGCGCCGATCGGCTGGCACTTCCTGCATGCTTACCAGAAGCAGCGCATCCTCACCTTTCTCAATCCGGAAGCGGACCCGCTAGGCGCGGGTTATAACATCCTGCAATCCATGATTGCGATCGGTTCAGGCGGGTTAACGGGGCGGGGCTTCCTGCACGGTTCCCAGGGACAGCTGGATTTCCTGCCGGAAAAACATACCGACTTTATATTTACCATGGTGGCGGAAGAATTTGGGTTTCTGGGAAGCGCTACCCTCTTGCTGTTTTTCGGGCTGCTTATTCTTTACGGTCTCGGCATCGCCATCCAAAGCCGCCACCGCTTTGGCGCACTCATCGCCATTGGCATCACGGCAATGCTATGGCTGCATATGATGATTAATATGGCAATGCTGATGGGATTGATTCCGGTGGTGGGTGTACCCCTGCCGTTCTTATCCTATGGCGGCACCATGCAGGTATCGACACTGATTGCTATCGGCCTGTTGCAGAATGCATTTCTTAACCGTGATATTACTTTCCAGCGCAACCCGGGCAGGCTGCACTAGCTGCTGCCCCATAGAACTTATTGCCGCAATTCGCTTACGGTACGACGGCCTTCGCTCATTCCCTCGGCGCCACGGGCAATGGCGGCCACACCTGTACGCGAAATCTCGACCAGGCCCAGCGGCTGCATCAGATCAATAAAGGCATCAAGCTTATCGCTTGCACCGGTAATTTCAAAGACGAAGGATTTCGTTGTCGCATCCACGACATGCGCACGGAAAATGTCGGCAATGCGTAAGGCTTCCACACGCTTCTTCCCTGTACCGGAAACTTTAATCAGCGCCAGCTCCCGCTCCACATGCGGGCTTTCAATCGTTAAATCATGCACCGAATGCACGGGTACCATCTTATCCAGCAGCGCTTTGATCTGCGCAATTACCTTTTCGGTCCCTGTAGTCACGATAGTAATGCGCGAGAGTTTTCGCTCCGCATTCACCTCCGCTACGGTTAAGCTTTCAATGTTGTAGCCACGACCGGAGAACAGCCCAATCACGCGCGCGAGCACACCGAATTCGTTATCCACCAGCACAGCGATAATGCGCCGCTGGGGCAAAGCTTTATCGGAAACAATACTATAAACAATATCTGACATAGGCGCGGCAGAATACACAACCACTCATTGATTTTAAAGAAAAAACTCGCCAATTTTAACAATTGCACTGATTTAGTCAGGTATCTTCACGATAGCGTAAGATATCCCTTGTAAAATCTGCATTTAGTTATCCGAACACAGTTGCCCAAAATGGAAAATCAGCAGGATTTTGCAAACACACACTCTCTCATGCGTGACAAGCTGGATGCCGAAGCCATCGCCCCAGGCACACCGGCTATACCTTTAATGCATTACATGGGAAGCGATAATGATATAGGCGCCTTCGCAGGCCAAACACCTGTAGCCGTATTTAGCCCCGAGGATATCGAACTCGTGTTAGAAAAGAACCCTCAGGCTCAGCCAGTATTGATTGTTGATCAGGTGCGCCCCTGGCATCTTCCCTATTTTAACAAAATTGCAGCAATTGTCTCTTTACGTAATCCGCAGATGCCGCATCTTGCGCTGATTGCACGAAATAAGAACCTTCCCCTTATATTGCTGGAGGAAGGGGTAAAAATTCAAAACGATACCCTTTGTGATACAGCAGGAAATGCACTGGTAAGGGCCGGCGACCCGATAGCCGCTTCCCAGGAAAAGAAATCTCTTTATGTTACCGGTGCACCGCTGCAGCGCTCACCTATCAAAGATAAAGTTGCGGATACTTTCTTAGCCATGAGCAAATTTGCAAATAAAGGCCTGCAGGAAGCAGGGTATGGCCCTATTGTTATTGCGGGAAACGCATCAGACATTGAGGATGTAAATCGCTGCATCGATGCAGGGTTAGACGGAGTCCTCAATTTTCGTAGCGAACACCTTTATCTGACAAAATGCGTTTTACCATTTCAGATAGCACTACTCACCAGTCAGGAATCAGAATTTTTCCTGCAGCACGCAAAGGCCTTGGAAGCTATAGAAGTAGCCCATAAGCAGGAATTCCAGAAAATTTTTAATCTTCCACCTGTAAAAAACGGGGAATTTTTTATAACCATGCGATTGCTGGATGGTGTTCCTCGCGAAGTGATTCCGGATCCGGAAGACGACTATGCAATGCAGACATTGTTTAAGGAAATGGGCATTGCAAAAGATGATACAGAGACACAAAAAAAGCTACGCGCCAAAGCCTATCAGCTGCGGGAGCAAAAAAAGAACTTCGGAGCTACTGCCTTGGAAGAACATTTACCGGGCTTTACTGCTCTCCAGCTAAGGGCTACAGCTGCATCGGTTGCTGACTTGCCGAATGTTGACCTAAGAATCATGTCACCAGAGACAGAAACAGCTCTGGATGTCGAAAATATTATTCAAACTGCAAAAGAGATGGGCCTTGTTAATTTCACATACATACCCATGATTGAGACAGTTAGAGGGCAGCAAAACTCAGCGCAAATTGCTGAAAAAATGCAGGAAATTCATACACAGGGCGGTATTCGCGCAAATAAGGCATGCTTCGGATCCAACGATTATACAAGTGAATTCCTGAATCTCCCCCGTACTGACATGGAAAAAATTCTTGCCTATCGCACGCAGCATAAATTTGATCCCTTTCGTCGTCTCGATGATCAAGTCGCAGGAAAGATGATAGAAACACAAGATATTTTAAAAGCTCACGGTATACAGTTTGGCACTCCCAGCGCGCAGGCCAGCACGCCGGAAGGCGCAGAACACTTACTGCAGACACTCGCTGGCAATGGTGCAGAATTCATTATTGCCGGTTCAGCAGTTCCCACTTCCACTCTCACAATGCAAAATGCTGTGATTAACCATGCCAAAAGTTTGAATATCTCAGTCACCGCAAGATCACCTGAGAACCTTCTAAAATACTGAGTAAGGTATGCTAAGCAGAATGGCCTAGCGAATTGACTTTAATCAGTGCATAGATACTTCATGACTCATGCCTCTCTTCGTGATTTCATCAATGCCCTCGAAAAACAGGGCGAATTGGTGCGAGTGAAGACACCTGTTTCCACGGTGCTGGAGATGACCGAAATCCAAACACGCCTGATTGCAGAAGGCGGCCCGGCGGTTCTTTTCGAAAACGTGGAGGGTTCAAATACGCCGGTATTGGTAAATCTTTTTGGCACGGTGACTCGCGTTGCGATGGCGCTTAACCGTAAACCTGAAGAATTGCGAAGCCTTGGCGAAACGCTGGCTTTCCTGCGCCAGCCAGAGCCTCCGGGCAATCTCAAGGAGGTTGCCGGCATGTTGCCCATCGTCAAACAGGCGATGAATATGAAACCAAAAACGGCGAGAAAAGCTTCCTGCCAGGAGGTAATTCTACGCGGTGACGAGATTGATTTAAATCAGCTGCCTATCCAAACCTGCTGGCCCGGCGAACCCGCACCTCTCATCACCTGGCCACTGATAGTCACACAAGGGCCAGCGCAAAAAGGAGAAGACGGTTATAATCTTGGTATTTACCGGATGCAGGTAACAGGCAAAAACACGACTCTCATGCGCTGGTTAAAACACCGTGGCGGCGCACAGCACCATGCACGCTGGAAAGAAAAAAAGCGCGAGCCGCTGCCCGCTGCCGCCGTCATCGGCTGCGATCCCGGAACAATTCTTGCTGCGGTGTGCCCGGTACCGGATAATCTTTCTGAATATGCCTTCGCCGGGCTACTGCGCGGTAAACCTGTAGAACTGGTAGATTGTGTAAGCATTCCCCTGAAAGTCCCCGCCGAGGCTGAAATCGTGCTGGAAGGATATGTCTCGCTTAATGACTATGGCGATGAAGGACCCTACGGCGATCACACGGGCTATTATAACAGCGTGGAAAAATTTCCGGTCTTCACCATTACAGCGGTCACTCACCGCAAAGATCCCATTTACCTCTCCACCTATACCGGCAAGCCGCCTGATGAACCCAGCGTATTGGGGGAAGCGCTGAATGAGCTCTTCATCCCGCTCATCCAGCAGCAATTTCCTGAGATTGTCGATTTCTGGCTGCCGCCGGAGGGCTGCTCTTACCGTGTGGCAGTCGTAAGCATAAAAAAAGCATATGCCGGGCACGGGCGGCGGATCATGATGGCGGTATGGAGCTATCTTCGCCAGTTTGTTTACACCAAATTCGTTATTGTGGTGGATGCCGACATCAACTGCCGCGACTGGAAAGAAGTAATCTGGGCGATCAGCACCCGGATGGACCCGGTGCGCGACACCATGCTGGTGGAAAACACCCCTATTGATTACCTTGATTTTGCCTCTCCTGTCTCCGGCCTTGGCGGAAAAATGGGGCTGGATGCTACCAATAAATGGGAGGGCGAAACGAGCCGTGAATGGGGCAAGGAAATACGCATGGATAAGCAGGTAATCGATAAAGTAACCCGCAAATGGACTGACTATGGACTGCCCGGCAGTGGCACCCCCATCTGGAAAATTAAAGCCTGACAGCGCATCTTCATAAAAAATTTACTCCCTCGGGCATAAAGGTAAATCATCGGGAGTAGGATCTTTGCGATTCATCATACGAAAGCTGAATGATTGCAGTGGCGCCGCCTTAATCGAAGCCGCTATTGTATTTCCTTTATTTATTATGATGTCTTTTGCAACCCTGGCATTCGTCATCGTCATGTTCCAATCCTTTGTGCTTGAATCTGCAATGTTCGAAGCCACAAGACTGGCGAAGGTTTCACCCAATACTGAAGCGACAGTGGCCGCAATCCGTCAAACCATACAGGACAGATCTTTCGGCCTGTTGAATCCGGATGATGTAATTATCACCACTGACCTTCAGATAAATTTTGCCCTGAACTGGAAAAATACCCCTGCTGAAAAATGCGCCCCGCCCGATACAGGCACCTGCCCCTGCCCCGGCCCGCATATTGATGACAATGGCAATGGCCTGTGCGACATTGGCCCTCCGCCGCTCGAACTGGAATCTCCCGGTAGCCTGGTCGATTTTGCCGCATTCTATAAATCCTCCATTATCACGCCTTATCTGAGCTCACTTGCAAATCTGCCCGATGGCAGGCATCTGATCTCCTCTTCCACTGTAGTCAGGAACGAGCGATGAATTTTTTCAGCATCTTTTCCAAAGAAAATGAAAAGGGCGGCATTCTCCTCGAATTCGCCATCATGTTACCGCTGTTTTTACTGCTTACTTTTCCCGTAGTGGATCTAAGCCGCTATATCCTTCTGCAGCAGAAACTGGTGAAAGCCGCTGCTTTCATGGCCGATGCCGTAGCAATGTCTCGGCCTATCCTCTCCACCACGACCCAGGCGGATATCGATACGGATGGAATGTACATCACGCTTCCTCTGATCCAGTCAGTGGTGAACTCCATGAATACACTGATGTCGCCTTTCCCTCCGGAGCAACAGGGTGGCACTGATCGTTATCAGGCTGTTATCACACAGGTCTACGCCACTAATACCGGCGCCCCTGTTATCGGCTGGCAATACGACCTGAATAGTCAGAGCTTTTATGACACCAACCGCACTTCAGCTATCGGTGTCATTCAGACAGAGGCGGATATCAACTCTCCGGCAACTTTACCCGCGCCGTTGGTAACCCTTTTTAATACCACGACCAATTTTTCTCTTGTTGCCGCGGAAGTGAGCGCTCTTTATGAGCCTGTTACGCCTAATTTAGCGGCGCTGGGAATCCCTTTTTTTACCCCGCAAAGGCTTGAATATACTTCTTATTATTATGCACGCCACCGCGACGCATATGCGACTCCTACCGGCTTAAAATGCATCTGGGGAGTTTATATGCCGCCACCGGATTGCCCTCCGATTTAACGCATATTTTATTAAAATTGATTAATAATATGAAAAATGTTATGATACAAAATATTAATCAGCATTCAGTATCCATATGATGCGCCGAGTGATTTCATTATTTCAGAACATCCACCACAATCAGCAAGGTGCAGCAGCTATCATGTTTGCACTGTTCCTGAATGCAGCCGTCATTGCCTCTGCGCTCTGCCTGGATAAAGGCCGATCGCTCCTCGCCAGATCTGAGATGACCAATGCCGCTTCTGCAGGGTCACTGGCAGCAGGCCGCAAAGCCGGCAATGAATGGCTCGCGAAAACATTTTTCAAAGCAAATCTTGAAAGCGGCTACCAGGGGATTACCTATAACGACAGCGATATTGTGGTAACAATCAATGAAGCTGAAAATACAGTCAGTGTAACACCGCTTAACTTCCGCCTGCCCGTTATCATTCCCTTTGCCACTGCAAGCGCTGGCTCTTCCGCGAATATGCTGATCAGCTCGCGCAGTACTGCCTCGATGCCTGAAAGCAACGTCGTGCCCATTTCAGTGATGCTGCTATATGATACCAGCAGCTCCATGGCAGCGCAGGACCCTGTTCCGTGCCCTGTGATGGGCCAGGGAGTCTGCACCAAACTTGAAGCCGTGAAAGAAGCAACAAACTGGCTGATTAACAATCTTGAGAATTCACCGATAGAATCCTCAATCGCAGGTGTGCTGTGGTCCGATACTGTAACGGCGAGCATGCCTTATTCCGATGACTTTGCTCAGGCCACTGCTTTCTTTGAGAACGGCCTGCAGCCTTCTCCAAGCAACAGTACAAATGCATTAAGCGCATTAGAGGAAAGTGAAGCTTTACTGAACCAGTCCCCACAGGAGCGGCGCCTGGTTATGCTGATGGTGGATGGCAATCTTGACACCGTGGCGGGGAACAGCACTATTCCCACTGATAACCCTCCCGATTATGCGGGCGTGCCCTTATCCGATGCTCACCGGGCGGTTGCCTGGAAATGCTATGAAATAAAACAGGCCTATCCTAAAACACTGAGTCTTTGGACAGTTGCTTACGGTCCCGAAGCGGCAACGCCGATGAATCTGGATACATTGAAATATTGCGCTACCAACCAGGATCAATATTTCAAGGCAACAACAGGAGTTGAATTCTACGTTGCCCTCAACCGAATGAACAGTCAGGCAGGGTCGCTGGCGCTTACCCAGTAGCCTTTATCCGCTGTTCAGGTAATCGGTTAAACTGATAAACCGCCTCTGTAAGATCAATGATTGGCAGCCTGACATTTGCTGGAATATCATAACTCGCAAGCGACCGGAATTTCACTAGAACTTCAGCCTTTTGCAGCACCTCTTCGAGCGGAGAATTCACAAGCCGTTCTCCGCCCGGCAAGGCAATGAACGCGCCCGCCTCGAGCCATTTTTCACAGCCATATACCTCAATCCCAATCGCTTTGAGCGCTTGGGCAACATAGAGTATGGGCGATTCGCGCAAGTCATCAATACCCTCCTTGAAAGCAAGCCCCAACAAGCCAACTCTGCGCGCACCGCTTGCAACGATAGTGTCCACTCCCCGCTTAATCTGCTCGTCATTGCTGGGCATAATAGCCTGCATCACCGGTAGATTCACATCATGCGCTTGCGCGAGCCAGTTTAACCCCTGCACATCTTTGGGCAGACATGATCCGCCAAAGGCGAAACCGGGCTGGAGGTATTTAGCTGACAGGTTGAGTTTACGGTCTGCCAGAAAAATCTTTGCCGTTTCCTGCACATCGCAACCCACCGCTGCAGCTGTTCGGCCTATCTCATTAGCAAATGCCACTTTCACTGCATGCCAGCTGTTATCAACATATTTCGCAAACTCTGCCGATTCGATACTGGTATGCAGGCGCTCGCCTTTTACGTCAGGATACAATCCTGCAATGGCAGCAAAAACATGCTCATCATCGGCGCCAATAACCACACGCCCAGCGTCAAAAAAATCTTCAATGGCATGCCCCTCGCGCAAAAACTCCGGATTCGCGGCGATATAGAAATCATGACCTGCTTTCATTCCCGAAAACTGCTCTATTATCGGCGCGAGTCGATACCGCAGCGTGCCCGGCGGCACCGTGCTGCGTAACACGATAATGCTCCCTTTAGACATATGCCGTCCAAGCGCTTCGGCAACTGCATCCAGCGCCGTAAAATCTGGTTTGCCGGAACCAACTGTCGCCGGCGTACCCACTGCAACCATGATAATTTTGCTGATTCTGACTGCATGCGCAAAATCAGTTGTCGTATGGAAAACATCGGCCTTGCGCATCTGCGCTACCAGCGTATTCACCGCAGGCTCAACAAAAGGGGCTGTGTTGGAGTCAAAAGATTTTACTCGCTGCGGATTACTATCAACACCGATAACACGGAATCCCTGCTGGGCGAAACATAAGCCCGAAACCGTCCCCACTGGTCCCAGACCAATCATGCAGATATCGAATTTTTCCTTCATGCTTTAGAAAAAAACCTGAGCGTCATTAAACCGTAACACACTTATGCCATACTCTTTCAACTTTAACAAACTGGCGGGGTTACATGGCCACAGAATCCGAAATTCCTTATCTGCGCAACATGTATGCGCATCAGAACCAGCTGCAAGCCCTGGGTAAAAATGCCAATGACATTTTTACCAGGTTACGGATTCAACCCTTTCGCGGTCATCTAGGCAATCCAACCGCACCCCAATACAGGCCGACCAACCAAGTGGTCTCTGAATACTATGCTTTGCGCGATGAAATGAGTGAGAATACTGGCTACATGCCATATGTCGGTGGCCATGAAGCGATTCGGGAAGTCATCGCTAACGCGCTTAATAAAATAAACCGGTTAGAGAAAGGTCCAATTAATGCTCAGAATGTGCTGGGCGTAACAGGTGGCACCGGCGCGCTAAACATTGCTCTTTCCGTAACCGAAGACCCTACTATCTTGGTTAGTGAACCTTCATATCCGCCATGGGAAGAAATCACGCAGCGACTCAATGCACGCATGGAGCGTTATGAGTTAAAGCCGGAAAATGATTACCTGCTGAAAAAACAGGACCTGGAGGAGGCAATATCGAAATGCGAAAGAGGCAAACCTATCGTACTCATCTATCACTATCCGCACAATCCTACAGGAAAAGCACTGAGCGAGCATGAAGCAGTCAGCATGGGAAGAATGCTTTCTGAATTATGTGAAAAATATCCGCAGCTATTTCTGGTGCAGGAAGATTTATACCTGGCCACCACCGCACCAGAAAAAGGTATATATACACCGCTGCCTCATCTAACAGGCGGAGCTAAAGAGCGCGTGGTATGGCTGCATAGTCCTTCCAAAATGGGCCATGCACAGGATCGTGGCGCTATTGTTGCAGCGTTTAATGAGGAAATGGTCACCCATCTACGCGGCGCGATCTCCTTCGACATGCTGGGCACTTCGACAGCAAGCCTGCTTGCTACGGCAAGCACCCTCAAAGCTATCGCTGATGGTGGTGTCGATGGCCTGCAGCCGGGCCAGTCACGGGAAAGCAACTATCGCTATGAAGTAGGAGGCTTTTATCAGGATCGACTGAAAATTGTATATGAGGGATTACAGGAAATTCAGACAGCAGTGGCAAAGACAGGGCATAATCAACCTGTAATCCGCGACATGCCGGGGGGCGCTTACTACCTTTATCCGGATTTCAGCTTTCTGCGGAATAAGGAGATACCAGCTGAATTGCTGGAAGTTTTCAATCAGCACCAGGATAAATCCTTTCACGGTAAAACCAAATTTGAGAATGCGAAGGATATTGCCCTGGCACTGGAATATGCTGACCGCATTGGCTTACGGCCCATGACAGTTGCGCCGGGCACTTTATTTGAACGTGATCCTGCTGCCATGACCATGCGCATTTCCACCGTCGATCCCGAACTTGAGATTATACGGGAGGGCGCCAATACCCTGAAAGGTCTGGTCCAGAAAACTCTGGGTTTAGAATTGGGTGCTGAATTCAAAACTGTAAGTGAGCGTCAGGAGGCTGAAGCCTCCTGGAGCAGTAAAACGAACCATGCTGCTAAGCTTACCTTACGTTCATTTCTTGAGGACAGGCAGCTACTGCAACGGGCTTAGGAAGCTTCTTTCGCTTCTTTTTCCTTGCGGGTTTTCTTCTTGTCACCGTGAATCAGAATAGGCTTGCCCTTACCGGTCACTGCTTTCTCGTCGATGGTAACTTCCGTTACTTTCTCGTCAGTCGGCAAATCATACATCAGGTCGAGCAGAATTTCCTCAAGGATCGCCCGGAGACCGCGAGCGCCTGTTTTGCGCTCGATGGCTTTCTTGGCAACCGCGTTAAGCGCTTCCTTATTGAAATGCAATTGCACGCCTTCCATCTCAAACAATTTGGCATATTGCTTAACCAGCGCGTTTTTCGGCTCGGTAAGAATCTGCACCAGTGCTTCTTCATCGAGGTCGTTGAGCGTCGCAATAACGGGCAGGCGGCCTACAAATTCAGGAATCAGACCATATTTCAGCAGATCTTCAGGTTCCAGTTTTTGCAGGAGTTCGCCCGCACGCTGGCTGTTCTCACTGCGCACATCGGCACCAAATCCGATGGCAGTACCCTTGCCGCGCTGAGCGACAATTTTTTCAACACCGGCGAATGCACCGCCGCAGATAAAAAGAATATTCGACGTATCCACTTGCAGGAATTCCTGCTGCGGGTGCTTGCGGCCACCCTGCGGAGGCACAGAGGCAACCGTACCTTCCATGATTTTTAGCAGCGCCTGTTGCACACCTTCGCCCGAAACGTCGCGGGTGATGGAAGGGTTGTCGGATTTACGTGAGATTTTATCAACTTCATCAATATATACGATGCCGCGTTGCGCACGCTCAACATTATATTCCGCGGCCTGCAGCAGACGCAGGATGATATTTTCCACGTCTTCGCCCACATAACCGGCTTCAGTGAGCGTGGTGGCATCAGCCATGGTGAACGGCACGTCCAGAATTCGTGCGAGGGTTTGCGCCAGCAGGGTTTTACCGCAACCGGTGGGCCCCACGAGCAGGATATTGGATTTCGCAAGCTCAACGTCAGAAGCGCCTTTTTCAACAGCATTGACGCGCTTGTAATGATTATAAACCGCCACTGAGAGAACTTTTTTCGCCCTCTCCTGGCCAATGACATAATCATCCAGCACTTTGCGGATCTCTGCGGGTGTAGCAATCGCATCCCCTTCACGTGCCACGGCGCCTTTATCAGCCGCACGGATAATATCCATGCACAGCTCAACGCATTCATCGCAGATAAAAACCGTGGGTCCGGCGATCAGTTTACGCACTTCATGCTCGCTCTTTCCACAGAACGAACAATAACGCGTATTTTTAGAGTCTTTGCCGCCTTTTGTCATGGTTTCCCTTTCTTCCGCATCCTACATGTGATGCTAGCATTCGAATCGTTAACGAAATACTAATTTAATCCTACTTCGATTCCTTGTCTTTTGGCATGTCGGCCCGGCTGGTGACGATTTCGTCAATCAGACCAAAGGCAAGCGCCTGTTCAGCTGACATAAAATTATCGCGCTCCATATTCTTTTCAACCACCGAAAGCTTCTGGCCAGTATGCTTAACATAAATCTGATTCAGACGCTCACGCAGGTTCAGAATTTCCTTGGCATGAATCTCGATATCGGTCGCCTGCCCGCGCGCACCGCCGGATGGCTGGTGAATCATGATACGCGCGTTTGGCAATGCGTAACGCTTAGCACCCGCTGTCAGCAGCAGAGAACCCATAGAGCATGCCTGGCCAATGCACAAAGTGTGCACTTCCGGCTTGATATACTGCATGGTGTCATAAATCGACAGACCCGCAGTCACGACGCCGCCAGGCGAATTGATGTACATGGAAATGGGCTTATCGGGATTTTCCGATTCCAGGAACACCAGCTGCGCTACGATAAGCGAAGCCATGTGATCTTCCACTTCGCCGGTCAGGAAGATAATACGCTCTTTCAACAGCCGGGAATAGATATCGAAAGCGCGTTCCCCGCGCCCCGTCTGCTCCACAACCATCGGAACCAGGCCGTTGTAGGTTTTTTCCATTTCACTCATCATATAGGTTCTCCCTTTTATTTTTTAACCCTACTTGGTTTTCTTTTTCGCGGATTTCTTCTCGTCGTCTTTGCTTTCAGCCTTTTTAGCGCCTTTTTTGCCTTTTGCGGAAGAGGAGTCTTCTTCCTCTTCACGAAGCAGCTCCTCAAGCGTTACTTTCTTCGTTTTGGTTTCAACCTTCTCAAGGATAAAATCAACCGCTTTCTCTTCAAGAATGGGCCCGCGCAGCTCTTCGAGCTGCTCAGGGTGCTGGCGGTAAAACTCAAACACCTGCTTTTCCTGTCCCGGGAACATGCTGGCATGCCCCATGACTGCACGCGAAAGCTCATCCTGCGTCACTTTGAGATTATTGACACGACCGATTTCTGCCAGCATCAACCCAAGGCGAACGCGGCGTTTCGCAATATTCATATACTCTTCGCGCAGCTCTTCATCCGGCTTATCGAGTGATTCATCACCCTGGCGCTTGGCTTCCTGCAGGCGTTCCCAGATGCTGTTGAACTCCAGATCCACCATGCCCTGCGGCGCTTCAAAATCTACTGCTGCTTCAATCTGGTCAAAAAGCTGCTTCTTCATTTTGGTGCGCGCGGTTTGGTCATAATCCTTGCGCAGCTGCTCTTCCACGGCGGCTTTCAGCTTTTCTAGGTTTTCCATACCCATCGCTTTAGCCAGTTCATCATCGGCGGCCACTTTCTCGCGCTCCAGCACCTCATGCACTGTTACCTTAAACTCAACCGGTTGCCCGGCGAGATCATCTTTGTGATAAGCCTCGGGGAAAGTAAGCGGCAGAGTTTTCTCATCTCCTGCCTGCGATCCAATCAGCTGCTCTTCGAAACCGGGAATAAACTGGCCGCTGCCAAGCTCCAGCGTAAAGCCCTTAGCGGTACCGCCCTCAAATGCAACGCCATCTTTATAACCTGCGAAGTCAATGCGAACGGAATCGCCGTTTTTGGCTTTGCCTTCTTTGGTTTTGAATTTTCTCTGGCGGCTCGCCAGGCGCTCCAGCCCTTCCTCAATCTCCGAGGCTGGGATGTCATATTCCATTTTTTCAACTTTCAGCTTGCCAAAATCCAGCGTCGGAATTTCAGGCAGCACTTCATAACTCATCTTGAAGTGCAAATCCTTGCCTTCATCATAGGAAGTAATCTCGATTTTTGGCTGCAGGGCGGGACGGTCGCCTTTTTGCTTCAGCACATCGCTGCTGCTGCTATTTACTGCTTTTTCAAGCACTTCTCCAAGGATAGACTTGCCATAACGCTGCTTTAGCACCTTAACCGGGATGTGGCCGGGACGAAAACCGGGGATCTTAACACGGCTACCCACTGATTTAAGCTGTTCTTCCATCTTTTTATCGATGGTCTTCGCATCCAGTTTTACTTCATATTCACGGACAAGTTTGTCCTTTTTCAATTCATTTACCTGCATTTGCCTGTCTCTTACGTGTTTATAACCGCACTAGTGATAGAGGATAGCGCCTGAGAGTCAACGCTCATTTATGATTGCTCAGCCCCCGCCCGGCTCAATCTTCACACAACTGTAACGTGATCTCGCTCAAAGGTTGCATATAATGAACAGGTAAAACTTTAACCGGAAGAGGCTGATGCCCCTTTACCGCTACAGTGGTAATTCGCTAATCGACGAAGCGACGTTCATCAAGAACGCAACCGGCGGCGTGCGCGCATACCTGCATGCAAGGGAAGAGGCTACGCCGGAGCAACTCAGCCAAACCATCAGCTCCCTCAACAAAGCAGGTTTCCTCGCCGTGCCCTGCGAACACAACGGCAAGGCGATGTTGGAAGTACGGGGTTTTCGTAAGGCGGAAAATCTCACCGGGCAATTAAGCGCGATGCAGGCTATTAGCGGTAGCCCTCAAATTCAGGCTATCAAGGAAGACAAGATTGGCTTTAAGGAATGGTTCAGCAAGAACAGCTTTATGCTGACCTCCATCATTTATCTGGCAGGTGATATTGCTTACATCAAATATGAATCACTTGAAGATAAGCTTAAAAAAACCAATAAAACCAAAGAACAACGGGAATACGAAGAAAAACTGAAGGCCAGTGGCGTCGCTGAAGAGCCGGAAGCTGTCTCCAAAGGCTTTTTCAGAGATCTTATCGCCAATCCGTGGAAATCACTGGGCGGGTATGGCTATTTAGCCGGGAGTACCACTTCATTAGCCGCGATGCTTCTGCGGCCGGACCCGGCGGAAGATCAGATTTCAAAGGCGGCAAACGCTGCCCTGACCGCATCGAAACGTGCAGGTATCCATGCGGACGCCAATGATCTGGTGACGCAGGCGGCGCAGGGCATTAGTCATACCACACCTCTGCGCAAACGGCTCAGCAGTAATTACAGCGAATATATGAACGGCTTCTTTGCCGTGGCAGGCATGGCGATTGCCCGCAATAATATTGTCGATCGCAAAGAATTGCTGGAGAAGGCAGAGAAAGTTGAAGGCCTGAAGGATACGTCTTACTTTAAAAAGATTCTGCTTCGCCACAATCTGGATATTGGTCTGGGTACCGGCACCCTGATTTCTGGTACTTATGGAGCCATAGCTACAGAAAAAGCGCATGATCCAAGCAAACCACGCGCTACGGGCCTGGCAAGAATCTGGGAATGGATGAAAGAACGCCCCTTAAGCGTCGCTGCGAACGGGTTGCTGGTAAGTACAGTAATTCACTTAGGCAGCTCAATTCTGGAACGGGCTGCGATTGATAAGGAAAACAAAGAAATTACTGCGCGCAATAATGCACTGGCACCGGACGCGACCAAAGAAACCCTTCTTGAAAACAAACACACCACCTATCGCCTCTTCTTTGTAATCGTAAACCTGATTGCAGAAGTCATTATGGCCTTTTCCTCGAAGGGTCATGGCCATGGTGTTAAGGCAGATAAAAGCGTGGATGGATCTACCTGCGCGCTGGTTGCAGATATGATTTCGCGTAAGCCGCTTGAACAGCGGGAAGAACTGATTGGTAAAATGGCAGGCTACCTGGCCGATCCCACCTCGCTGGGCACTTCGAAGGATGTGCTGGAAAAAACAATTCGCGACCAGCTGGCAGCCCTTGAACAAAATCCATGGGCAGCGGCACTGAACGCCAAAACCCCGATAGCTAAAGCCCTTGCCACGACAGAACCGCAACAACAGCAGCAACAATCGCCAACCGCGGGACAAGCCGTCACTGATAAGGCTCCCCCGCCTGAAGCAGCACAGGAAGCTCCTCCAGCCAGGACTTTTGCATCCAAAGAGACAAAATTTGCTGATTGGCAAACTGCTGCATTAACGCCGGAACCCGCCGCCTCTATCGGCGCCACGATTCATTAAACCTTAATAATAATTAGGTATAATGAGAGTATCACCAACCGGGAGTGATGCTTTAGTGGACCCAAATCTACAGAACCTCGTGCAGCAAAGGTTCCGTCAATGCGTTGAAAAACTGGGCGGCGACGGGGCAAAAAGCGATAACGCTTTTGCGCCGGTTTGGAACGCTGGCAGGCAGGCTTGCCGAAAATTTCATGACATCAATCATTTCTATGAAGTCGCAGGCAAAAATAAACCTGCACATCCAAGCGCTATGCAGGCAATCCGCTATATGGCAGGAATGTATCACGATGTGGTTTACCGGCAGGTCGATTCCAGAACCCACGCTTCCGGATTCACGCCTGAAATACTGGCAACGCTTGATAAATATCTCGTCCAACAAAACGGTACTTATGTTTTGCGAGAAGATTTGCCTGAGCAAAATCGCCTGTTATATCAGGCAGCGGTTGAAATTTTTACTCCTCCAGGCCAGCCGCTAAAAGTGACCAATGAATTCCTCAGTGCGCTTTACGGAATGGAAAACGCAAAATCACTCGGCATCGCGGATAAACATATCCTGGCCATGATGGCGCATATCGAAGCGACGCTCCCATTCGGCCCGCCCGACCATTTTGACAAACTGGAAGTGCGCCTGCGAAAAGCTAACGAACTGCTGCCCTCATCACAACAGTTGAGTGAGCGTGAAATTGAATCCACCATGAAAAGCGCCGCTCACACGGCCAATGTTGATGTAATTGGGTTCCGGCAAAAATTCAGCGTATTTATGAATAAAACTTACGATCTCACCTACGAGATGTGTGGCGGTAAAGAGGCACTGGATAACCCTGATACAATGCTGCGTGCCTGCATGGGGCAAACTGGGTTTCTGGAAGATTGTGTTTTGAAGAATCCCCAGGCTCGTGTTTACCATTCAGCTTATTCCGAGCCTGCGGATTTTAAGCTGCAAACCCATGAAAGGCGCGCAGAACAGAATATACGCGTAATGGGCGAATATATGCGTGCCAACGCCGTGACGGCTTCTTTGGTAACCGCGCTGCATATTTCCCAGCACCAGAGCGCGCCAGAGATTCAGGATATTTCTCTGAACAGCCTGCTGCGCCGCAACTTCAGGCTTTATCCTGAACCTGAAGGACTACTGAATGAAGCAGGTGAAATCGCCTTAACCCAAATGAAAAAACAGACTTTAGTTACAGATGAAGTCGCTGCTTATCTCATGGAAAGCATGGGTTCTGACGTCATTCATAAACTGGGTAACCTGGCGAATGAAACAGGCATCTGCCCTGACCCTGCAAAAGGTAAACCCGGCATCGCGACACCGGAAACTGCAAAGGCTTTCCTGAATAAAGTTAAAGCACTCTGCAAAGAAGAAAATATCGATTACAGCATCATCAGCGAAACGCTTTCAACGGTAATGCAGGCAGATATAATGCCGGTTCATGCAGTAAAATTCCGTCGTCCGGCAGCCATGCATTCGCAGGCAGCCTGCCGCTGATGCATGTGGAAATGCACTGAATACGTGTAGCATTAATGCGCTTTGCCCGCGCGTTGCTTAAACAGAAAAATGCATATAATCATCATTAAAAGCAGAACTAAGGAAGCGGCAAAACGATCCAGCTCAAGCCCTCCCTGACTCATAGGCTTATCTAGGAAATCTCCTACTACCGCGCCGAGTGGCCGCGTTAGAACAAACGCAATCCAAAAAACTATCGTGTGCGAAATGCGCGTATAAAAATAAGCACTGGCAGTAATCAATAGCATCACACCAAAAATCAATGCGGCTCCAATATAACCCAGGCCCGCTGTATCTGCTGTCCAGTCCCCCAGCGCAGTACCTAATGTTTGCGAAAACATGATGGTAATCCAGTAAAATATCTCAGCTTTGGGTGTAGTAATGCTGGCACTTGCCACAGTGCCCATGGAAAAACGCCATACTGCTAACGATACCACTAACAGTGTCAGTAAAAGCAAAGAACCACCTGCATAGCCGATGCCCAAAGATCGATCAGCAAAATCTGCCAATGTAGTTCCGACAGTTGTCGTAGCAACAATTGTTGTCCAGTAGAGGGCAGGATGAAAAGCCGATGATTTAATTTGTGCGAAAGCACTTACCAAAAAGACACAGGCAAAGATAGCGGTGCTGACCAGATAACCCAGCCCCATAGACATGGAAAGCGCATCGCCCCCGGTTTCACCCAATGTAGTTGCGAGTATTTTAACAACCCAGAAACCCAGAGTGATTTCCGGCACTTTACTCAAAATAATTTTGGCATCTTTTTGTAATTTTTCCACTATGTTACTCACCGTGAAACGCTTTTAGCAATGCGAGATTTGAACCGCCTTCGAAACAAACTCATTTCGAATTGGTGCGGATGAAGGGACTCGAACCCCCACACCTTGCGGCACCAGAACCTAAATCTGGCGTGTCTACCAATTCCACCACATCCGCGCACTTGAACTCCCTTATAACCGCGCTTATCTAACAAGCAATGAATTCCGACGTTTCCTCGGTCAAGCAATTGCGAGATGCAAAGCCGGGGGATTGGGCATCCAAGTATAAAAGAGGCATCTATGCATAATTTTTCGCGTACGTTCATTTTGATGGCCGCTATGTGTGCATTATTCATGGCCTGCGGCTATCTGCTGGGAGGTCAAAGCGGTATGCTGCTTGCTTTCGGTATCGCAGCGGTGATGAATTTCTTCGCCTATTGGAATGCCGATAAAATCGTGCTGCGCATGTACCGCGCGCAGCCTGCCAGCGAAAGCTCACGCTTTTACCAGATCATTGAGCGGCTGGTGCAGAATGCAAATCTGCCGATGCCGAAAGTTTATCTTATCGACAATCCGCAGCCCAACGCCTTTGCAACCGGTCGTAATCCTGAAAATGCGGCTGTCGCAGCAACCACCGGCCTGCTCCACATGCTTAACGAAAATGAAATTGCAGGGGTAATGGCGCACGAACTGGCGCACATCCAGAACCGCGATACCCTGACCATGACGCTGACCGCCACGCTTGCAGGCGCTATCGGCATGCTCGGTAATATGCTGATGTTCGGCGGCCACCGTGAAAACCGCCACCCTCTGCTGGGAATAATCGTCATGGTTGTCGCTCCCCTCGCTGCCATGCTGGTGCAGATGGCGATCTCCCGCACCCGCGAATATGGCGCAGATGCGCGAGGCGCCGAAATCTGCGGCGATCCGCAAGCACTGGCTTCCGCCCTGGCAAAAATCCAGAACGGCGCGGCACAGATACGCAACCCTCAGGCAGAGGAAGCGCCTGCAACCGCGCAGATGTTCATTATTAACCCGCTGCATGGCGAAGGTGCGGATAGTTTGTTCTCTACTCACCCCAGCACCCAGAACCGCATTGCGAAACTGATGGCCATGCAGGGCACAATCGAGACACCCGCCTCACCCTGGCAGAAACATACGGGCACCAGCGGTCCCTGGGGATAGTCTTCATCCATGATAAATGCGGGGTGACAAACAAAGCGAATATGGCTAAAACTCTCCCTTTCCAAGGAATGAGAGTATGAAGCCACTACCGCAGAACTATAATACCGCTGAAACTGAAAAACGCTGGCAACAGCACTGGCTGAGCTCCGGTGTTTACCATTGGGATGCATCTGCGTCGCGGGATGAAACTTATGTCATCGACACGCCGCCGCCAACCGTTTCCGGCCTTCTGCATATGGGCCATATTTTCAGCTACACTCAGGCGGATTTCGTCGCCCGTTGGCAGCGCATGAACGGCAAAACTGTTTTCTATCCCATGGGCTTTGACGATAACGGCCTGCCTACCGAGCGCCTGGTTGAAAAAACCACGAAAAAGCGCGCCACCGACTACCCTACGCGGGAAGCATTTATTGAAGCCTGTGAAGGGATCGCCGAGGAAGCGCGCGGGCAGTTCCGCGAGCTTTTCCAATCCGTGGCGCTGTCAGTTGACTGGCGTCAGGAATACCACACCATCAGCGATGAATCGCGTAAGATCTCCCAGCTCTCCTTTTTAGATCTCCACAAGAAAGGCGTAGTCGAGCGCCGTCTTGAACCCATGCTGTGGGACCCTGTGGATCAAACCGCCATCGCCCAGGCCGAAGTGGTGGATCAGGAACTCGCCTCGAGTTTCAACGACATCTATTTCGGCATCGAAGGCAGCGACGAAAAAATCATCATCGCCACCACGCGCCCCGAACTCATCCCCGCTTGCGTCGGCGTGTTCTATCATCCTGAAGACGGCCGCTATCAGCATTTAAAAGGTAAAAACGCAATCACACCGCTTTTCGGTGTCAGCGTTCCTATTCTCGAAGATGAAGCCGTCGAGATCGAAAAAGGTACCGGCCTCATGATGTGCTGCACCTTCGGCGACGAGAAGGACATCGAGAAATGGCGCAAGCATAAACTGCCGCTTCGCCTTGTCCTCAATAAATACGGCAAGATGGAACTGAACGATTGCGACAACCTCGCCATTCCTGACCATCTCAAAATTCTGCATGGCCTCAAGGCTGCCGCCGCACGCACAAAGATAATCGAGCTGCTGGCGGAAGCAGGCCTGCTTAAAGAATCCAAACCCATCACCCATGCCGTCAAATGTGCTGAGCGTTCGGGCGCGCCGCTGGAGATTCTGCCCACGCCGCAATGGTTCGTCAAAGTAATGGATATTAAAGACCAGCTCAAAGCCAAATCCGCCGAATGCAACTGGCACCCGGAATGGATGCAGGTGCGTATGGATCAATGGATCGACGGCCTGAACTGGGACTGGTGCATTTCCCGCCAGCGCTATTTCGGCGTGCCTTTCCCCGTCTGGTATTCCAAACGCCCGGGTGAAGAAGGTAAAGTGCTCATCGCCGATGCCGATCAACTGCCGGTCAATCCGCTCACGGCATTACCCAAAGGCTATTCGAAGGACGAAGTCGAACCCGATGTCGATGTGATGGACACCTGGGCTACCTCTTCGGTCAGCCCGCAACTGAGCAGCAAAGCTATCAACGCTGAATTTGCGATCGATACCTCGCGCCATGCGAAACTCTTCCCCGCTGATCTCCGCCCGCAGGCGCATGAGATTATACGCACCTGGGCGTTCTACACATTGGTCAAAGCGCATTACCACCAGAATACGATTCCCTGGAAAAACCTGATGATCTCCGGCTGGTGCCTGGCGGAAGACAAAACCAAAATGTCCAAATCCAAGGGCAATGTGGTGACGCCTATCGATCTGATCGAAGAACATGGCGCCGATGTGGTTCGCTACTGGGCTTCCACCTCGCGCCTCGGGCAGGATACTGCTTTCTCGCGCGATCTGCTCAAAATCGGCAAAAAGCTGGTGAACAAGCTCTGGAACGCTACAAAGTTTGCTGCGATCCATCTGGACAAAGAAAAAGGCGAAGTCACTGCGACACTGGATCGCTGGATTCTCACGCGCCTGCATCGCACGGTCGCCAAAGCCACAGCGGAATTCGAACGCTATGAATATGCCGCCGCCCGCGCCGCGATCGAGGATTTCTTCTGGAAAGATTTCTGCGACAATTATTTAGAGCTCGTCAAAAAGCGAGTTTATGACGAAGCAGGCGAAGATAAGGCTGGGCAACAATCTGCTGTTAACACCATCGCGCAATGCCTTGATGGCATCTTGCGTCTTTTTGCGCCTTTCCTGCCGCATGTGACGGAAGAACTCTGGAGCCATATTTTCCCTGAAAATTATACGAAAGCAGGCTCCATTCATGCGCGTGGCATTTGGCCCAAAGCATCAGAATATTTGGCGGATGAGGCGGCTGACGATGCCGGGCGCGATATTGTGGAACTTCTGGAAGCAGTGCGCAAAGCCAAGTCGGAAAAAGGTGTGTCGATCAAATGGCCAATTGAAAAACTAACTCTCTACCGGGCGCCAGACAGTGAGGTACCGCTACCGGAAGATATCGAGCTGGATCTGATGGGTGCAGGCAATATCCAGTCACTGCACTGGGCTGAAAGGGCCATGCCTGACGCTATTGCCACCGAATCGGCAAAGTATCAGCTGGTGTTTGCTTTTGCTGCACAAAGCGACGCCGCGTAAAAACAAGAAGGCCTGCGCACCAAGCGCAGACCTTCTCTTCTTTTACCAGGACCGAACCTTTTTAAGGTCATCAGTTGCCGTGTCCAGCAACTGCTGGAAGGTTTTGGATGCTTCGCTCTGTTCAGGGCCTTTCTGAATCATCTGCTCCAAAACCCTACCTCGGCCCATCACGCGGTCCAGATTTCTTTCGGCAAGCGCAAGCGCTTTTGCTTTTTCTTCGGGTGTCATAATTGAAAAATTATTGATTAATAAGTTTTTGCCATCAATCTTACAGTCGCAATTCTCTAACGATTTGCGAGCCCATGCGGGCGGTGATGGCTACCACTCAAGAGATTATTTTCGGACGGCAACCGGGTGTACGGCAAAGCCATACATCAACGATACAGCCAAGCCGAAATGAACAGTGTTATTCTCAGACCCCCCCCTTTACAATCTGAGATATATGAAGATGGGATGACAACTTCCGCCAGCCTCGTTAAGCATCGTCATTGCGAGGCACAGCCGAAGCAGTCCAGTCTGGATCGCCACGTCTGCTACGCCTCCTCGCGATGACGAAAGAGAGAACGATGCCCGAATTACCCGAAGTTGAAACGACCCGCCTTGCACTGGAGCCCTACCTTGTAGGACAGCCTGTCGCAGACCTGAAAATACGCCGGCGAGACTTGCGCTGGCCTATTCCGTCAGGGTTAGAGAAGCAGATTCAGGGCAAGCAGATTCTCGCTTTGCGCCGTATTGGTAAATATATGCTGTTCGATGTTGAAGACGGTCACAGCCTCATCGTGCATTTGGGTATGTCCGGCAGCTTCAGAATTGCCAAAAAAACACCAAAAACACTTAAAAAACATGATCATATACTAATAACGATGAAATCGGGCGTCACGGCCATCTATCATGACCAGCGACGCTTTGGCTTTCTGCTTTCCTGCCCTACCCGCGACCTGCCCAGACACCCTCTTCTGGCAAAAATGGCTCCCGATCCGCTCAATCCGAAAGCCTTCACCCCAACCTATCTGTATGCCGCGCTGAAATCTCGGAAATCCGCAGTAAAACTGGCGATCATGGACCAGCATATCATTGCCGGAATGGGTAATATTTATGCTTCGGAGGCCCTGTTTCTGGCAAAAATTCACCCCTCACGACCTGCCAATTCAATCACCCTTAAGGAAGCAAAAACGCTGACATCGGCTGTAAGCAAGGTTTTGCGGTCCGCACTGGCTTCCGGCGGCTCAACTTTACGTGATTATGTGAGCGGTGAAAATGTCAGCGGTTATTTTCAACATCATTTCGCGGTTTATGATCGTGAAAAGCAGCCATGCCCACATTGCCATCATCCTCTGCAAAAGCAGGCTATGAGCGGCAGAGCCACCTATTTCTGCAATTACTGCCAGCATTAAAAATCATTCCGCATGTCAAATGAATTTTTCTGCAAAATCGACTTGACGGGAGGGGGTGTCGAGAGTAGGTTGCGCGATACTTTGCAGGACAACAAACGGGTTACACCGTTTTACAAAAAAGAGTTGAACTAAAATGGCACAACATAAATCAGCTAAAAAACGTATTCGCCAAACCGAGGCGAAGAACGAAATGAACAGAATGCGTCGCAGCCGCGTACGCAGCTATGTGAAGCGCGTGGAAACTGCTATCGCCGCCGGCGATGCAACAGCAGCGAATGAAGCATTGCGCGCAGCACAATCCGAGTTGATGAGTGGTGTCAGCAAAGGCATCATCAAACTGGGCACCGCCGCTCGTAAAACCAGTCGCCTTTCGGCACGGGTGAAGGCACTTAAGCTCGCGGCCTAGTTTCTCGCCGCACCATAAAAAGAATAATATAAAATAATAAGACTCGGGTTCTCCGGGCGCAGGGAAGTTTTGTCTAACGTTGGAGATAGAGGGATCTGTGTTGGCTCAGAGCGTGCAACCGGTTTATTCCGAAACAATCAGGCCAGGCCTGGGATATGCGGGAGATGTTACTCCCGAACAAGCATGGGAAATTTTACAGCAGAATAGTCAGGCACAACTTATCGATGTGCGCACATCGGCAGAATGGATGTTCGTCGGCATGCCCGATCTCACCAGTCTGAATAAAGAGGTCATTCAGATCTCCTGGCGGTTATATCCTTCTTTCATGATCAATACGGAATTTACCCAAAGCTTCCTACTTCGCAATCTGCCGGAAGATGCGCCGCTATTTTTCATCTGCCGCTCTGGTGGACGCTCGCGTGATGCTGCAATTGCCGTTTCCTCGCTCGGTTTCACACAGTGCTATAATGTTGAAGACGGGTTCGAAGGCGAACCTGATCAGGAAGGCCATCGCGGAACCGCGTCGGGTTGGAAAAACGCCGGACTTCCGTGGGGGCAGAAATGAGCTTGAAACCTTCCCTTCACACTTTTGATTTTGAACCTGTATGGGCCCGCGTGCAGTCTCGCCTTCGCGAAGAGCTGGGCGATACCACTTTCCGCAGCTGGCTGAAACCCCTACGTTTCCTGGAGCTGAATGAGAACATCATCCAGCTGGCCGCCCCTACCCGCTTCATGCGCGAATGGGTTGCCTCTCACTATACCGACGAATTGCGCCGGTTGTGGCGTGAAGAATTCCCCGCATTGGAAGCGGTGGAAGTGGTGGTGCGCCGTATGCCGGAAGATGATCAGGCGCAGGCGGAAGCACCAGCACCTGCGATACGCAAGCTGGATGGCGAAACCCGTCTTACCGCAACGCCTTCTTCCAGCATTAGCGATGATGATCTTCTCTCCATTTCCTCACCGCTTGATCCGCGTCTGACTTTTGAGAATTTTGTCGTCGGAAAGCCCAATGAACTTGCATACGCCGCCGCACTTCGCGTCGCCGAAGGTGAGTCAGTTACACAGGGATGCAATCCACTCTTCCTCTATGGTGGCGTGGGCTTGGGCAAAACCCACCTGATGCATGCAATGGCCTGGCACATTCGCAACCGCAATCCCCAGCGTCGCGTCATTTATCTTTCGGCCGAAAAATTCATGTATCAGTTCATCCGTGCGCTTCGCCATAAAGAGGCAATGGCATTTAAAGAGCTGTTCCGCTCCGTTGACATGCTCATGATTGACGATGTGCAGTTCATTGCGGGCAAAGACAGCACGCAGGAAGAATTCTTCCACACTTTCAATGCACTGGTCGACCAGAATAAGCAGCTGATTATCACCGGCGATCGTTCCCCCGCTGATATGGACGGCATGGAAGAACGCATCCGCTCCCGTCTTGGCTGGGGCCTTGTTGCTGATATTCATGCCACCACCTACGAATTACGCCTGGGTATTTTGCAATCAAAACTTGAGCAGATGCCCGGCATCCAGGTGCCGCCGAAAGTACTCGAATTCCTCGCTTACAAAATCACGTCTAACGTGCGTGAGCTGGAAGGCGCGCTCAACCGCGTCGTTGCCCATGCGACGCTGGTTGGCCGCGCAATCACATTGGAAAGCACACAGGAGGTGCTCGCCGATCTGCTGCGTGCCAATGATCGCCGGCTGACAATCGAGGATATTCAAAAGCAGGTAGCACAGCATTTTAACATCAAAATGGCGGATATGCATTCTGCGCGGCGTTCGCGTACTATCGCTCGTCCACGCCAGATCGCGATGTATCTTGCTAAAAAACTGACTTCGCGTTCCCTGCCGGAAATCGGCAGGAAATTTGGCGGCAAAGACCATACAACAGTCATGCATGCCGTGCGTAAAATTGATGAACTCTGCCAGCAGGATAGCGGCGTCGCAGAGGACGTCTCGGTGTTGCTCCGGCTATTGAGAGGCTAGGAAACACGCGCCAAAGCGCTTGCTTTGGCAAATCTGCAACACTATAATCGCTGCAAAATTTGGAGGGTACAAAAATGGCCAATGCCGCCGTCAAAGAACAACCGCAAACCGCAACCACAAACAGCGCGATGAAAGTGAAGATCGATCGCAGCGCTCTGCTTAAAGCATTGTCGCATGTGCAATCGGTCGTTGAACGCCGCGGAACAATTCCTATTCTCGCCAACGTTCGCCTTTCTGCCCATAACGGCCAGCTTGAACTTGCCGCGACTGATATGGACATTGCCGTGGAAGATCGTGTGGCCGCCACCACCAGCGAAGATGGCGCTTTGACTGTTCCCGCGCATACTTTCTATGATATCGTGCGTAAGCTGCCTGAAGGAGCGGAAGTTGAACTTAAGAAAGAAGCTGACGGCAACAAACTGGCAATACGTTGCGGATCGTCACGCTTTTCACTGGCAACCCTGCCCGTAGAAGATTTCCCCGTCATGGCTGAAGGCGATCTCTCACATCATTTCACACTTCCGGCCACCGATTGTATCGCGCTGATCGAAAAAACCCGCTTTGCAGTTTCAACCGAGGAAACACGCTACTATCTTAATGGTATCTATTTGCACGCCACAGAAAAAGACGGCGTGAAGGTATTGCGTGCAGTGGCAACCGATGGTCACCGCCTAGCCCGTATTGAACTGGCTATGCCTGAAGGCGCCACGGGTATGCCGGGCATTATCATTCCGCGCAAAACCATTGGCGAATTGCGCAAGCTGCTTGAAAACGGCGTGGAAAAAGTGGATGTCTCCCTTTCTGCTACCAAGATCCGTTTCCGCTGTGGCGATGCAACGCTGACCTCTAAACTTATCGACGGCACTTTCCCCGATTACGAACGCGTGATCCCGCAAGGCAATAACAAGATCATGGAAGTGGATGGCAAAGCATTCGCTGCCGCTGTTGACCGTGTTTCCGTCATTTCTTCTGAAAAATCGCGCGGCATTAAATTCGTACTCAGCCAGGGCCGCCTTACCCTTTCCGCCAGCAGCGCCGAGCAAGGCACCGCAACGGAAGAGCTGGAAGTGACTTATGCGGCGGATCCCATGGAGTCCGGCTTTAACAGCCGTTACTTACTCGACATGATGGCGCAAATCGAAGGCGACGTGGTGCAATTCGTTCTCGCGGAATCCACTGCGCCGGCCCTGGTGCGCGATCCCGGTGATGTGGGCGCGCTCTACGTGATCATGCCGATGCGCGTATAATTGATGACCGGATGATCAGCACTGAGCAATCATTTCCTGATCATCCGGTCGCTTCAAAATCTGATCGCGTAAACGCACTCACACTCACGCATTTCCGCAACTATTCCTCTTTTACTTTGCAGCCGCACGGCCAAAGTGTTGTGCTTAACGGTCCTAATGGCGCTGGAAAAACCAACATTCTGGAAGCGCTGTCGCTCTTCTCTCCCGGCAGAGGTTTGCGCGGTTCAAAACTTGCACAGATCAGGCAACATCCCAGCGATAATGGCTGGGCTGTCTCCATAAAACTTGGCGGCGAGATTCAATTAGGCACCGGTCAGCATCCCAGCGGCGGAGAGAAGCGCGCGCTGCGTTGTAACAGCGAATCCCTCTCCTCCCAGGCCGACCTTACAAAATATCTATGCATTCTCTGGCAGACGCCACAAATGGATGGATTATTCGGCCAAAGCGCCTCAGAGCAGCGCCGCTTTTTCGATCGGCTGGTTTACAGTTTTGATACTGACCACGCTTCGCGCGTCGCACGCTATGAATATTATATGCGCGAGCGCAACAAACTGCTCGCGAATCGCCAGGCCGACTCTTTCTGGCTCTCCACGCTTGAGCATAAAATGGCGGAAGCAACGCTCGCTATCTCCGCTGCAAGGCTCGAAACCCTTCATCGCCTGCAATCTGCAATGAGGCAGCTTCACCCCGCCTTTCCCCATGCTGAGATCACCCTGGTGGGCTTTGCCGAAAACGCGCTTGAATCTGGTATGTCAGCACTGGAAGCGGAAGAGCGTCTGGCATCGCAGCTCGAAGCATCGCGGCGGGAAGATGCAATAACCGGCCGTGGCAGCCACGGTGCGCAGAAAATGGAGCTGCGGGTGCGTCATTACGAAAAGCAGATGCCAGCTACATTCTGTTCCACCGGCGAGCAAAAAGCGCTGTTGCTTTCATTGCTACTTGCACAGACATTGGCAATTCATCAGCGTCAGGCTCGACTTCCTGTTCTACTGCTCGACGAAGTTGTGGCGCATCTGGATGTAACTCGCCGTGCAGCCCTTTTTGCAGCGATTGAAGAACTCGGCGTTCAGGCCTGGCTGACAGGAACGGATGCAGTTCTGTTTGAAGGGTTTACCCGCCAGGCCATGCGTGTCACACTCCCTCTAAAATAACGGTTTTCCACTTCCAAAAAAAAGCATAAATATCAATCTGTTTTTTATTATAAAAAGCCGCGATTTTACTGGTAAATTTCACCGGTTCCAGATAGAAATTTGATTACAAGAAAATAGGAGCAATCTGCAAAGCCCGCAGGCTGAGTTAGCGATGCGCTCCATCTCAGGTTAGCAACAGCAATGTCAGGCAACTTGTGATAAATAAAAAGAGGGTAATCAACCATGTCCAACGCGGCAGTAAAAATGACAAACGAAGAAATTGAACTGGCCAGCGCCGCCTATGGCGCGGAATCCATCAAAGTACTCAAAGGCCTTGAGGCGGTGCGCAAACGCCCCGGCATGTATATTGGCGATACCGATGACGGCTCAGGCCTTCATCACATGGTATACGAAGTCGTCGACAATGCCATCGACGAAGCGCTGGCGGGACACTGCGATCTCGTTACAGTCAGCCTTAATGCGGATGGTTCGGTTTCCGTTACCGACAACGGCCGCGGCATCCCTACCGACATTCATAAGGAAGAAGGCGTTTCCGCTGCCGAAGTCATCATGACCCAGCTGCATGCGGGGGGTAAGTTCGATCAGAATTCTTACAAGGTTTCAGGCGGGTTACACGGCGTCGGCGTATCCGTCGTAAACGCACTTTCTGACTGGCTGGAGCTGACTATCTGGCGCGATGGCAAAGAACATATGGCGCGCTTTGAAAATGGCGACACGGTAAAGCACCTTACCGTCATGGGTGATGCCAATGGCAAAAAAGGTACGCGTGTTACCTTCATGGCTTCGGACAAAACATTTTCCAACATAGAATATAACTACGACACGCTGGAACACCGCTTGCGCGAGCTCGCCTTCCTTAACTCTGGTGTGCGCATTCTGCTGCGCGATGATCGTGCCGGTCAGGAAAAATCGGAAGAACTTTATTACGAAGGCGGCACGACTGCCTATGTGCAATATCTGGATCGCAGCAAGACCCCGGTGCATGAAACAATCGCCATCGCCGGCGCAGATGATGCCAGCGGCATCAGTGTTGAAATCGCGATGCAATGGAACGACTCTTACCACGAAAACGTGCTCTGCTTTACCAATAACATCCGCCAGCGCGATGGTGGTACGCACCTGCAGGCTTTTCGCTCCGCATTAACCCGGGCTATCAACAATTATGCGGCTGAAAGCGGTATCGCCAAAAAAGAGAAAATCCAGCTCTCCGGCGAAGATGCGCGCGAAGGCCTCACCGCAGTCGTATCCGTTAAAGTGCCGGATCCGAAGTTTTCTTCGCAGACAAAAGATAAACTGGTTTCTTCCGAAGTGCGCCCGGTGGCAGAAAGCGTGGCTTACGATCGCCTGCAGCAATGGTTCGAAGAACATCCGCAACCTGCCAAGCTGGTGATTGGAAAAATCGTCGAAGCCGCGGCCGCGCGCGAAGCAGCGCGTAAGGCACGCGAGCTGACAAGGCGTAAATCCGCACTTGAAATTTCTTCCCTTCCCGGAAAACTGGCCGACTGCCAGGAAAAAGACCCCTCACTCTCCGAATTGTTTATCGTTGAGGGGGACTCGGCGGGCGGCTCGGCTAAACAAGGACGCGATCGTAAATACCAGGCAATCTTACCCCTTAAAGGAAAAATCCTGAACGTTGAACGCGCACGCTTTGATAAAATGCTCAGCAGCCAGGAAGTAGGCACCCTGATCACCGCTGTCGGCACCGGTATCGGTAAGGATGATTTCTCGGTCGATAAAGCGCGGTATCACAAAATAGGTTG
>WBZO01001719.1_pt1 | contig 32443 bp, 37 predicted proteins | sample 5204261 | NCBI WGS metagenome assembly WBZO01 (sample SAMN12412400, study PRJNA552823) | activated sludge metagenome | isolation source: activated sludge from anammox sidestream of wastewater treatment plant... | place: USA: North Carolina | collected 2017-09
GTAATCGTCTCCTCCAGCCCCAGAAGCCCCTCATCGGTGATCATCTGCAGGGTCATCTTCTTGGTGAAGTGGTCCACATTCAGGCCGGAGAAGATGCGAGCATATCCCGAGGTGGGAAGCACATGATTCGTCCCGCTGGCATAGTCCCCTGCCGCCACCGGGGTGAACTTGCCGAGGAACACGCTCCCTGCATTGCGAATGGACCTCAGGACGTTCATGGGCTCTTTGGTGATTATCTCCAGATGCTCCGGAGCGAAGGCATTGACAAAGTCAAGCGCCTCATCCATATCGTCCGCCAGCAGAATGGCACTGTGCTCCAGACTCTCAGAGACAATATCGCTGCGTGCAGCCCCAGGAGCCTGAATGTTCAATTCCTCCGCCACGGCGCTGGCCAGGAGATCATCCAGGGATACGAAAACGGAGATCGATTTGGGATCGTGCTCTCCCTGAGCGATCATATCGGCAGCTATCACCCCAGGATCCGCTGTCCGATCGGCCAGGATCAAGACCTCGCTGGGACCAGCAGGAAAATCGATCTCCACCGAGCCTCGGGTAAGCATCTTGGCGGCAGTGACATAGACATTGCCCGGCCCCACGATCTTGTCCACCCTTTCAATGCTATCTGTGCCCAAAGCCATGGCAGCTATCGCTTGAGCCCCTCCGAGCTTATAGATCTCGTCAGCTCCTGCCATATCCGCAGCAGCCAGCGTCAATGGATTGATCGATCCGTCTTTTTGGGGCGGGGTGCAGACCACAATCCTGGGCACATCAGCAACCTTGGCGGGAATGACGGTCATCAGGGCCGAACTGGGGTAGGCCGCCCTGCCCCCGGGAACGTAAGCTCCAACAGAATCCAGAGGAACGACCTTCTGGCCCACCAGCACCCCGGGAGATGCCTCGCTCATCCAGAGGTCATGCTCTTTCTGTTCATTATGGAAATAAAAGATATGATCCGCTGCCGAGGAGAGCGCCTCAAGAAGCCTGTCATCCACCAGGTCGTATGATAGATCGATCTCCTCCTGGGTCACGCGCAGGTCATCGAGGTGTGCCCCTTCAAACTTCTCAGTGTACTTGAATAGAGCCTCATCTCCTTTCGACCCGACCTCCATGATGATCTCATTTACTGCAGGAAGAACATCCTGAATGCCCACATCCCTGGAGAGAAGTGAACGCAGATCCTCATCCTCGAGCTCGCTCAGCCTTTTAGTTATCACTTTAAAACCTCCTTCATAATACCCTTTCAGCGGGAGTTATTCCTTCCTCGCTGCACCCGGTAGAGGGATTCCACTCTCTCCAGGCTATCCGCTTCCTCCAGGGACTTGTCATCCCTCACCCTCACCAATCTGGGAAAACGAAGTGCATATCCCGATGAGTAGCTCTGGCTCTTTTGTATCTCCTCATAGGCCACCTCGAAGATCACCGCCGGCTTCAGCTCGACCTCCATCCCATTCTGCACCAGGATCAGCTCTCGGAACAGCTCAGTAAGCTCCGCCAGAGCCTCGTCCGTTAGGCCAGTGGCCACCCAGCCTATATCCAGGAGCTTGCTCGTAGCCTCATCCAGGCAGGCCAGCCGGTATGAGCCCAGGAAGCTAGCTCTCCTGCCCTCGCCCCATTTTGCCCCTATCACTGCCAGGTCCAGGGTTTCCATAACCGGTTTTATCTTAAGCCAGTTCTTGCCCCTCTTTCCCGGAGCGTATACCGACATCGAATTCTTGAGGATCAGCCCCTCGTGGCCTTTTTCCAGGGCCTGGTGGTAGATCTCTTCTGCCTTCTGGACGCTATCGGATATGACCTGATCTGCTAGTATCGATGGATCGGCGATACCCTCCAGCAGTTCCCGCCGTCTGGTCAGGGGCAGATCCACTGTGCTTTGGCCATCAAGATATATCAGATCGAATAAAAATAAGTGCAGAGGCGTTTCTTTGGCCTGCTTTTCCACATTGTACTTCCTGCGAAAGCGCTTCAAAATCTCCTGGAAGGCCAGGGGTCTGGAGTCTTTGCCAATGGCCACCACCTCTCCATCCAGGATGGCCTTATCCGCCCTGACCTCCTGGGCAAGACGGACGATCTCGGGCAGGGACCTGGTCACATCCTCCAGCCGGCGGGAGAAGATGCGAACCCTCTTCCCATCCTTGTGTATCTGCACCCTGGCTCCATCGTACTTCCACTCTATGGCCGCAGACCCCAGCTCCTGCATGGAGGCGGAAATTCCCTCTCCCACCTGGGCCAGCATCATCTTGATGGGATGGTTGATCAGCACACTCAGATCCGCGAGCGTCCCTTTGCGGGCATTGACTGCCACCAGGCCGATATCGTTGGTCAGGTTGTAGGCCCTCTCCACTTTTGACGCATCCTGGGAAAAAGCCTGGGCGATGGCATCTCTAACTCCTCCTTCACCGATTCCGATTCTCATATCCTCTATTGCCAGGCGAGCGATATATTGCGCTTCAAGAGGAGTGGCCTGGCTGAAGAGATATTGCAGGTTCTTGACCTTGGCATCCTGGCTTCCCTTTCCCGAGGCCCGGGCCACGGCTACAAGCCTCTGATAAACCTCTTTGATGGAGAGCGGCTCATCTTTGATGAAGGCAGCAAATCCGATGGGCTTTTTCTTATCGACGGCCGCAGATGCCACCAGTCCCGGGTCCCCGGTAGCGCGCAGCATATCTGATATCCTCTCCGTCGAGCATCCACAGGCGCGTGCCATCGCCTCGTAAAGGATGCTCGGCCCCACCCCCATCACCAGGTCCATGCTGGGGGAGAAGAGATCCCCCATGATGAACCCTGAGGCAACTGCCAGCTCATCATCATCCAAATTCTTCAGGAATGCTGCCACTAGGTCGACCTTTTCCAGAGAGCCGGAGACCCCCTCCACTCGCTGACAGAGCTCGGCGAAGCTCAAGAAGCTGCTCATTATCTGACCCGAGTCATTGATCTAGAATATGGCATCTATGCGTTTAGTCCGGTAGATGCTGATGATATCGGTGAGAATGGCCGAGGCCGTCTCTATGGAGCCTGCACCAAGACCCGATACAGTAATCGTCCCGGATAGATCGGTATAAATAGCAGCGGAGTTCAGAGTCCCGGCCACGGCCAGTGGGCTGTCCAGGGGCACCAGAGTGGGCCTGACTGTGAGTGCGGGCACATCTCCGATCAGCTTTATGGCATATCCTCTCTTCTTGGCCAGAGCAAGAGCCTCTGGAGTGACTCCTGTGATGCCGGTCACATTCACATCGGAGTACTTGACATTCATGTTGAACAGGGAGTTGGCCAGGATTAGCACCTTTCCAGCGGTATCCACCCCCTCTACATCATAGCTGGGGTCGGCCTCGGCAATGCCCATATCCTGAGCCTCGCTCAAGGCGTGAGCATAGGGTATGCCCTCCTCAGTCATGCGGGTTAGAATATAGTTGCAGGTGCCGTTGAATATGCCCCGGACGCCGAGGATCGTATTGCCTACCAGGGTGCGCTCAACCAGGCTGATCAGGGGCATGGTGCCGCCGACTGTGGCCTCGAACTTCAGCATCACGCCGTTATCCTCTGCCAGCTTCTTCAGGCTGCCGTAGGATACCACTAGTGGCCCTTTGTTGGATGTAACCACATGCTTGCCCGAGGCGAGCGCAGCTTCCATATGGCCCAGACCCGGCTGGCCGTGAACGATGTTGGTGGGAGTGACCTCGATCATCAGGTCGGAGTCTATGGCATTGATGGCCTCTTTCCCCTTCATGCTCGATGTGGCCACATTGGCCAGGGTCCTCTCGCCCAGGATCTTGTTCGCATCCACACCGTCCTCGGACAATACCGTTCCCGTGTGATCGGTGACGCTAACCAGCATCAGGTTCAGGCCCATATCCCGGAGGATCTCTCTCTTTCTGGTGAGAACGTCAACCACTCCGTGGCCCACAATGCCGTAGCCAACCAAGGAGACCTTAATATCTCTCATACTGCCTCCGTCTCTATGGGCTCGATAACAAGCAGCTTCTTCTCCTCGCCCACATTGCGCAGAATGGTCAAAGCCTTTTGGATCTCAGCCTTGCCGGTGGCGCGAATCTTGAGGTAGGCAGAGGAGGGCTCATTCACGCCGGGCATGGTCAGGGAAAGGTCCATCACCTCAGCGTAGCCGGTGGAGTCGATCCGGTTTATGGTGTCTCCCAGGTCGCTATCCAGCACATGGCCCACTAGCACAACTGATACTGCTTCGATGAATCGGTCCTCTCCCGCCCGGACAACGGAGATTCCGCTTTCTTGGAGCCTGGCCTGGACAGCCTCGATTCTTGAGCGGTCCATCTCCACGACGAATCGAACCGGGATCATGCCCCGGGGAGTCTTGCGGTCCCTGTGGTGAACCACGCTGATGATGTTAGCCTTGTTATCACTCAAGGGTTGCATCGCAAGGAGCAGCTGGCCGGGAACATCCTGCAGCTCTAAATCCATGGAAAGTCGCATAGCATTCCTCATATTTTGCTGGAATTCTCCTGCTGGTTAAATTAAATAAACCTTGTGCAGATGGGATCCGAGGGTGGGCGTCTGTCCGATAGTAATTAATATTACCTCATCCAAGCAGTTGCCAACGAAAGTAGGAGGATCTTCATGGCAGGTGGAAATGGTCTGGCAATTGGATTGATGCTTATCGGTTTCGTAGTATTGTTTTTAGTGCCCCTGGTGTTCTTGACCAGCCTGTTTTGATAGTCAGGCGGGCCAAGGGGCTATTCTATTTATTTTATAGCAATTAGGTCTAATAAGGGACGCTAGTGGGTCCTGTAAACCATTGCTAGTAGTACGGATATTTTATATACCAACATTACTATCCGGAAGTGTGGATTCATTTACAACCTGGAGAGATATGTTCATTCAGCTGGAAGAAATCAATAGTCGACCTGAACCATTTGGGTTCTACACAGCGGCAGACCTGTGGACCGACGAACATACCTCAGAGCAAATGCTTGCATATCATCTCAATGCCGATATCGATGTATCATCCCGTCGAGGCGAGTTCATCGATCGATCGGTGGAATGGATTGCATCCCGCTTTAGTATTGGCGCCGACACCCGAATCGCCGATTTTGGCTGTGGTCCCGGGCTCTATGCAAATCGGCTGGCGAAGGTCGGTGCTAGTGTAATTGGTATTGATTTCTCTAAGTGCTCAATCAAGCATGCCCGAGAAGCAGCGCGAGAGGTGGGATTGACCATTGAATACATAAACCAGAACTACCTGGATTTCGAAACAGAACACCGCTTCGATCTCATTCTGATGATCATGTGCGACTTCTGCGCTTTAAGCCCGTCGCAGCGCAGGATTATGCTCGCTAAGTTCCACTCCATGCTTCTGCCAGGTGGGTCTGTCCTTCTCGATGTTTATTCCCAAAGTGCGTTCAAGCAACGCAAGGAGGCAAGCTCGTATGGAGTGAATCTTCTCGATGGATTCTGGTCCGCGGAGAAGTACTATGGATTTCTGAACACTTTCAAGTACGACGACGCAATGGTGGTTTTGGATAAGTACACCATCGTCGAATCGGCGAGAAAACGAACTGTCTACAACTGGCTGCAATACTTCACTCCCGAGTCGTTGTGGCGCGAGTTTGAGATGGCAGGTTTCGCAGATCAAGAGCTCTATGCTGACGTTGCGGGCGCGCCGTTTGATAAAATGGCCTCTGAGTTTGCCATCATTGCGCAAAAGAAATAGTGATTATTAAATGTCGATCTTAATGCCGAAGAGCTTCTCGAACCTTTCGTACTTTGTCCTGGCGCGGTAGATGTTCTGCCTGACATAGGGCGATCCCTCTTGGCAGGCGATCATATCCCTGATCTCGGCCGGGGTGAAGATGGCATCCAGCTTCTCCCGGGGCAGATCAGCAACCTTCACCTCTTCCTTTAGGAATTCAAGCGGCAGATCATCTAGCCAGCTCCAGTCCCTGCCATAGCGAATCAGTGCCAGATGCCCTTTTGCACATTGAGCCGAAACCAGCCACTCTGAATCAGTGCTATAATAGGCCAGGCTTTCCAGATCCGAGCCACAGGTGCTGCAGAAGCCAATCACATTCCTTGATTGGGAAAGGGGATTATGCCTCTCTCCATTGAAGAGAAGGAACATCCCTTTCTCCGTCAACTGATTCATCTGGATTCTAGAACGTCCGCCATGCCGTAAATACCAGGCTTCCTGCCAACCACCCAGGTGGCTGCCCGCACTGCACCGCTGGCAAAAGCGGCTCTGCTATGGGCCTGGTGCCTGATCTCCAGCCTCTCGCCAGGACCCGCCAAAAGGACGGTATGGTCTCCTACGATGTCCCCTGCCCGCACGGCATGAACTCCAATCTCTTTGCCTCGCGGCATGATCCCGTTCCGGCCATAGACGACCTCCGAGAGATCCGACTCACCCCGAGCTCTTCTTATAGCCTCCAATGTGGCCAGAGCAGTGCCGCTGGGTGCGTCCTTCTTTTGATTGTGATGGGCTTCTATGATCTCTATATCGAAATCGTAGCCTTTAAGAGCTGCTGCAGCATCAGCCACCAGCTTCCAGAACAGGTTTACTCCCACGCTGAAGTTGGGGGTTATGACCGCGGCCACATTGCCTTCTATTGCCTCTCTCATCTCGGAATGCTGTTCCGAAGAGATGCCTGTGGTTCCCACCACCAGATCGACACCTAGAGAGGCCGCTATGCAGACGTTTTTCACTGCCGCTTTGGCTATTGTGAAGTCGATGAGCACATCCGGCCTAGTCTCTTTCAAGACCTGCTCTAGCTGTGAGGCATCTTTTACCAGAACGCCCCCCTGAAGCGGCTTTCCCGCGCCGACCGCATCCAGGCCTGCCACCAGCTCCATCCCCTCAATCCTGGCCGCCTCCTGGATGACTAGGGTGCCCATGCGCCCCAGCGCTCCAGTAATCGCAATTCGAGTCATGCTCTCTCGCCCAGGGTCACCAGCAGCTCCTTTAGCATCTTCTCTTTATCTGCAGCCATCTCCCCCAGGGGAAGGCGCAATGGGCCACCTGCCAATCCCAGGTACTTATGAGCAGTCTTCACAGGTATGGGGTTGGTCTCAAGGAACATCGCTCGAACCAGGGGAGCAAGCTCATAGTGCAGGGATCTTGCCTTCTCCAGGTCGCCCTTCATCATGGCATCCACCATTGCCACAGTCTTTCTGGGGGCAACATTGGCCACCACTGAGATCACGCCCTTTGCACCCAGGGCCATGGCTGGAAGCGTAAGATCATCATCGCCACAGAGAACGGAAAAGTCGCTTCCCCATGTCTGCTCAATAATTTGAGATAGCTGGGAAAGGCTTCCGCTGGCCTCCTTTATGGCCACGATATTCTTTATTCGAGAGAGCTTTGCCACAAGCTCCGGCTTGAGGTCGATTCCGGTCCTCTTGGGAACATTGTAGAGCACTATGGGGATGTCGCACTTCTCGGCTACGGTCTTGAAGTGCTCGAACATGCCGCGATCATTGGGCTTATTATAGTATGGGGTGATCAGCAGGGCAGCATGTGCGCCCGCCTCTGCGGCATGACAGGTCAGCTCCACCGCCTCGCGGGTGTTATTGGAGCCAGTTCCTGCTATCACCGGAACCGTGGAGTTCTCCACTGCGATCTCTATCACTCGCTTATGCTCTTCGAAGGTCAGAGTTGCCGCCTCACCGGTAGTGCCGCAGGGAACCATGCCTGATATTCCTGTTTTGCTCAGGTACTCTACGTTTCTCTTCAGACCCTCCTCGTCCAGGCTCTTGTCCTCATGAAATGGCGTGATTATCGCAGGAAGCACGCCGCTATACATCAACCTCGACCTCTCTTCTCGTACTTCTCTGCCTCATAACATTGGATATGTAGCCTGCTATGCGGTTGCGGATGGTTTTGTTCTTGATATCGGTATACTCCGATACCCGCAGCTTGTTCTGCTCAAAGTCAGGGCTAAATGAGCTCTCGTAGGTTCTCAACAGGTCCATCGCGAAATTCTTAATATAACTAGGCTTTACGCTTCCCATAATCAACACTCCAGCTAGATCAATCCTTTGTGCATCCTTGCTCCACAATTTATATCTTGCTATCATCCTCTAGAATGCCCCAAGCCCTGGACGCCGGCAAGCTGGCCAACAGTTCGACCAGCAAGGATGCTGAAGCCCCCAGCAGATAAAGCCTGGGCTCTTTACCCAGGACGCCCTCATCCCATATCGCAGCGGGCAGTAGAGCTGAGCCTTCCCCTTCGCTCAGCTCCTCCTCGCCCTTCAAATGGCATTGGCCAATTGCTGCCAGTTCATCCAATCGAGCGCGATCTATTATCGGGAGGCCAAGCTCTCTGCAGGATAGGAGGGCCTTTGGCTCTAAATCGATGGCCGCTTTTGCCAGAGGGTCTATTTTCATTGCGGCAAGGATCACAGAAGCGCTATCGCTCCTGCCACCGAATCGAAATCCTCCAAACCGGCATACTCTCTCCTCGATCTTTGTTAATCCTCCCTCCAGCGCTGCCACATCCTCAGGGCATCTGGCACCGGGAATGGCCATGGCAGGCCCTGCTCCTCCCTTCAGCATGAGATCGAAGAGCTCGTGAGAGTTTTCCAGCAGATCCACCGCCACTTCCAGATCGCACAGAACCCGGTAACGGCTCGCTTCAACTCTCAGGGCTGCAGACTGGTTTACCGGGCCCACCCCCTTTCCCACCCTGAGGCTCCCGCGAAGGGCACTCTTTGCGAACTCCTTTGCATTCCGGGCGGCGTTTTCAATTGAGCAGCCCAGGGCAAGAAAAGAGGTTAAAGCGGCAGAGAAGGTACATCCAATGCCGTGGTTCTCTCCTGGTATCCTTTCTGAGGGCAGAAGAGTGGACTTGTTGCGCACCATGAGCAGATCGGTGCAATCCAGGTGCCCTCCCTTGACGATCACCGCTTGTGCCCCCAGGCTCATGATACCGCGGGCGGCATGAGCAGCACTATCCATGTCGCGAACGCGGATTCCAGAAAGAGCCTCTGCCTCGAAGATGTTGGGGGTGACCACCCCCGCCAGGGGGATCAAGCGCTCTTTCAGGGCAGATACCGCATCGGGCCGAAGGAGCCTGCCGCCAGCCTCAGCCTCGATCACCGGATCCAGGACCAAAGGAATATCATTTGCCTGGAGGTGATCGGCTACTGCATCCACAATATCTGCCGAGTGGAGCATGCCGGTCTTGGCCCAGGCAATGGAAAAGTCCTCTGTGATCGATTCGAGCTGCGCTCTTACCTCTTCGGGAGAGAGTGCATAGACGTGCTGCACTCCCAGAGTGTTCTGGGCGGTGATGGCGGTCAGGGCGGATGTTCCATGCAGGCCCAGGACGGAAAATGTCTTGATGTCCGCCTGGATTCCGGCACCTCCCCCTGAATCCGATCCGCCTATAGTCAGCACTACTTTCGGCATATCTTGGGCATTGAAAAATCAGGATGGCTTCAAGCGGCTTTATCCGGCTTCAGAATATCTTTCAGGATATCTTCTTCTCTGCCTCTGCCACCATCTCTTCCGGAAGGTCGTACTTCTGGGCGATCTTCAGGGCTTTGCGGTAGAGGCCGGCTTGCATATGCTGCTCAAAGGACTTCTTTGCTGCCTCCTGTTTCATTGGTCTGGGGAGGTCGAAGTCATCGGCGATCTCAGCAGCGTTCTTGACCATGCCCATGCTCATGCTCTTATTGAAAGCCTGGATGGCCGCCTGCCGGACCATATCCTCTGGCAGCCCGAACTCCTTGGCGTACTCCGCAGCTGCCCGGTAGAACTCGCTATCTATCTTTCTATAAAACGATCTCTGAGCGGCTTCCAGACGATGGTCGCTGGGAAGATCATATTGTTTGGCCAGTTCGGCAGCCAGAGAATAATCCCCCTTCTTCATATTGGCATCGTATGCCGACTTCACTGCATCCTGAAGCATCGAGTTCGGAAGGCCCAGATCCGACTTGATCTTTGCCGCCTCTTTGTAGGCCCCTGCGTTCATCTTCTCTTTAAACCGTCTTGCGCCTTCTGCCAGCTTATCTTCTGCCATATAATCCTCCACCGCTATCTTTTGATTTGATCGATCCTTCAGTCGCTGATATTTCTGTCCCGGAGATTGGTAATGAATGCATACTGTGTGGTTGTAGGAAGCTTCCGGCGAAGCTCTCGCACATCAGGAAGGTAGATTACGATCTGCTTGTTCAGCGGCTTCTCTTTGCCCAGTATCTTGCTTACCATCTCCACCTCTGCCTCACCCTGAATACGGGCACCACCACTGCCGAAATCAGGGGACATCTCAATGAGCATTGGCAGTCTGAGGCGGCTCCATAGGAATCTGGGAACCGACTCGGAGATCAGCTTCAGCTCGGACTTGTCCATAACGAAAAAGGTGTTATCCTTTCCCCTGATTCCGGGCTTCTCCATTGCCAAGAGCTCGGTCAGATTGAGCCGCCTGTTTGGCAGGTGCTGATTCATCGTCTGGATGGTCTTGACCAGTATGTTCTTGTTTAATCCTCTTCCTTCTCCGGAAAACGCCATTGGAATCAATCTCTCTTCTTTTGACTTAAAGGTAATCGTTATCGATGTCTGAGAATGTATGCTGCACAGTGCTCTTCTTCAGGTTCAAGCACCTTCTGGCAGCTTTTGCCACATCATCCCTCAATTCCGCTGGGGCGTAGACGCCGAATCGCCAGGTGGCTCTCTGGGCTCTCTCCAGGATGCTGACCAGGGGGGAGACCATTCGCAGGGGTCTGGTCTCTTCCCCGACCAGGGCGGGAAAATTGCCTTCAGAGCTATCGGGCAGGGGTGGATTGTCCACCAAGATGCTGCCCTGATCCACTCCTGCCTCCGCAGCTATCTCCTGAGCGATGATCTTCTCGCTTACCCTCTGCAGCGAGGGCTCCAGGCGTTCCAGATCCACATAGACCGCTCTTTTGAATAGCTTGCGAGTTCTTATGCGAGAGGCCATCTCCGCGGGATAGCCATCCGCTGTATCCAGGGCGGTGAAAAGCTGGATGTCGTCCATCTCCTTCACCTTTGCGGCGCTGGATATGCCATCTTCTATCATCCTTCTGATGCCCGAGGAGATCATGCACTCGGATATGCGGCAGACGTGATGGTAGTAGACCGCGGGGTGCATGAGCAGCCGGGAGATGAGAAGCGACGTTGCTGCCTGCACCCCACCAGCTTCCACCGCCAGCTGGCCCTGGTGGAGGGTCATCTTCTGCAATAGTCTCAGCCGGTCTATCACCCCATAGGCCACGCCGGTATAGTGAGCGTCCCGGATCAGGTAGTCCATGCGGTCGACATCGATCTCGCCGCTCACGATCTGGCCTTTGCCCTGGCCGTGGATGAAGGATTGGATATCGGTTGTCTTGAGGCCGTGTCTATCCAACACCTCCCCCAGCTCTCCTTTTTTCAGAATCTCGATGACGCTCTCGTGCTCTGTTCTCAGGAAGGGTGCCAGGGCGGACTCGGTAGCATGAGAGAGGGGGCCGTGGCCTACGTCGTGCAGGAGGGCGGCAGCGCCCACAAGCAAGCGATCATCCTCATCCAGGCCGAGGTGATCGGTGAGCAGAGAGGCCATATGGTAGGCTCCCAGGCTGTGCTCGAAACGGGTGTGGTTGGCCCCGGGATAGACCAGGTTTGCCAGGCCCAGCTGCTTGATCCAGCGGAGCCTCTGCATCTGAGGGGTATTGGCAATCTCCAGGGCCAGGCCCTCCAGCTTGACGTAGCCATGCACCGGATCTCGGACCTCTGTCATCAAAGAAGCCTTTTTAAATCCTGAACCTTAAAAATCTTGGCTCTTCGCGCGTTCTCAACAAGAGGTTTTTCACTGAGAGAAAAGACAGCATTTTGTGCATTCTTCCGGGACGCCGCCAGTCGACTTTTCGGCTCCTACCTCAATGCCCGGGAGGCACGGGTTCAGCCGCAGACGGAAAAACGAGATCGAAGAGCTTGCTCCTCAGGATTTTCCTGATCCCGGCAACCAGTTATTTGATTCTTTAAAACATCTATCTCAATCCAATCGACCGGCAAAAATCGCTATAAGGTCGCCCCTCAATTGCCAGGTACATGAATATCCCAGACCATGCCCATACCGCCAGGGCGAAGACTATGGTGAACACGAGAAAGAATGTCAGCATGATCAGCAGGCCAAGAACGAATAGCAGAATGGATATCGCTGCATATTTCAGGCGGGTGGTTTTGTCTATCTTCTCATACATCTGATTCCTTTGAATGAGCAATTGCAGGCTATCAACTTTGCGGAACTCTTTTTAAGCCCTTGGTACAAGGCCCTTGAGCTATGGGATCCGGCTTGACAGAACTGAAGGCAGAATATCAGGATAAAGAACAGGAATCGGGCAGCAAGAACCGCTACATCGTCCTGGTTTTAGTCCTGACCGGCGTCCTGATGGCCGTTCTCGATGGCTCAGTGGTCAGCATCGCCCTGCCCACCATAACCGAGCACTTCCGGGTGTCCATCGCCGAGTCCCAGATGATAATGACCGCCTATCTGGTGACTATCACGAGCTTGCTTTTGATATTCGGGAAGGTGGCTGAGCGGGTGGGAAAGGCCAGGCTCTTCATGCTGGGTCTGGCCCTCTTCACCTCCAGCTCTCTTGCCTGCGGCATCTCCACCAGCCTGGAGATGCTGGTCTTATGCCGGATATTTCAGGCTACTGGAGGGGCGATGATGTTCTCCATAAGCGCGGCGATAATCTTCCTCGCCTTTCCCAAGAGCGAGCAGGGCCGGGCCATGGGCTACATCGGATCGACGGTGGCCATAGGCAGCATCCTGGGGCCAACTCTGGGAGGCTTCATAGTGGACCTCTTGGGCTGGAGCTACATCTTTCTGATCAACGTGCCCATAGGCATAGTCCAGCTCCTCCTCTCTGCCAGATACCTGAGAATCGAGGAGACGAGATCCAAGAGCCTGGAGGTGGACTGGATAGGCGGCCTGACCCTGATCGCGCTCATCGTCTCCATGATGACATTTCTTGGCCAGCTCTCTTATGGCTTTGCCCCGACGCCGCCCATACTCCTCTTGGCCTTGATCTTTGTCCTATCCTTCTTCGGATTCATAATCAACGAGTCCAGGCAGAAGTCACCCCTGCTGGACCTTTCCATCTTCCGCTACCGGATGTTTGTCCTGCCCAGCATCAGCATGATCCTCTTTTTCGTGGCCAACCTGATGATAACCGTCCTCGGGCCGTTCTATTTTGAGGGGGTGAGGGGCTATACTGCTTCGCAGGTGGGACTGATCTTTCTTATCGTCCCGGCCATCACCGTCTTCGGAGCGCCCCTGACCGGTGCCGTATACGACAGGCACCAGTTCAGGTACCTGGCAGCTCTGGGAATGTCGATCATGGCCCTCTCCATGATCGCTCTGGGATTCCTGGCGATGAGCACGGCGAACGATATCAGACAGCTCTTGATCTGCTTCGTCTTCATGGGGTTGGGTGCCGCGTTCTTCCAGAGCCCCAACAATACCGAGCTGATGAGGTCCCTGCCCGTCTCCAAGATCAACATCGCCTCCAGCTTCACCGCCACCATCAGAAACCTGGGAATGGCACTTGGTGTCTCCCTCTCCGGCCTTCTGGTCTCGCTGCAGATGGCCCAGGCCGGTTACTATGGGACCATATCCGATGCCGGCCCTGCGATCCTCGCAAGCAGCATAAGCCGTGTGATGATGATCGCAGGGGGCTTATGTATTATAAGCGCCATTGTGGCCATATATAGAGGATCGAAAATAAAGCAATGACATTGACAGCTTCCCAGGCAGCTCTTGCGGCTGGCAGAAATCCAAAAGGTAACACTCTTGATCTATTCTGAGATGCAATCGATTGCTTTTTATGCACCCTTGCCATCACTGAATCAGGTTGATCATCAATGTCCGGTTACTGGGACCCTCATATTGAGCGCATGCCCCTTGAGGACCTGCATTCCCTTCAGGAGGACAGGCTCAAGTTCGTAGTGCGCTATGTGTACGACCACTCCGCCTTCTACCGGCAGAGGTTCAAAGAGGCAGGCATAACGCCAGAGGATATCAAGACCCTGGCAGATGTGGCGAAACTGCCTTTCACCAAAAAGGCAGATCTGCGAGACAACTATCCCACAGGCATGTTCAGCGCCCCCAAAAATCAGGTGGTGCGCTACCATGTTTCCAGCGGCACGACGGGCAAGCCGACGGTGGTCGGCTACACCAGGGGCGATATCGAGACCTGGTCTGAGTCGCTGGCCAGGGCGCTGACATCCTTGGGGCTCTCCCGGGATGACGTGGTCCAGGTGGGATACGGCTACGGCCTTTTCACCGGCGGCCTGGGGCTGCACTATGGCGCAGAGCGTATGGGCGCTGCCGTCCTGCCCGTCGGCACGGGCAACACCGAGCGGCAGATCGAGCTGATGCAGGACCTGGGCACCACAGCCATCGCCTGCACACCATCTTATTTCCTGCACATCATGGAGGTGGCAGAGAAGATGGGCGTCTCCATCAGGAACGATACCCAGCTTAAGGTGGGCATCTTCGGGGCGGAGCCCTGGTCTCTTGAGACCCGCAAGAGAATCGAGGCTAATACGGGAATCAATGCCTATGACATCTACGGGACGAGCGAGATCTCAGGGCCTCTTTTCACCGAATGCCAGGCGAAGAACGGCATCCACATCTGGGGAGATATGTTCCTCACCGAGGTGGTGGATCCGGATACCGGCGAGCCGGTAGCTGAGGGGGAACAGGGTGAGCTGGTCTTCACCACCCTGCACAAGTTCGCCCTGCCGCTCATCCGCTATAGAATTGGCGACCTCTCCGTAATGAGCAACGAGGTCTGTGAGTGCGGCCGAACCCACCCGCGTATCATGAGGATCATGGGCCGGACGGACGACATGCTCATCATCCGGGGAATCAACGTCTTCCCCAGCCAGGTGGAGTCGGTGCTGATGAGAATTCCCGAGGTGGGAGACCACTGGGAGATAATCGTCGACCGCAAGGGGCCTTTGGATATGATGACCGTGCGGGTGGAGCTGACAGAGTCCGGCTTCTCGGATAAGATCGGCGACCTGATGAAGCTGGAGAACAAGGTCTCCAAGGAGCTGAAAGGTGTGCTGAACATAGCGGCAAAGGTGGATCTGGTGGAGCCCGGAACCATCCCCCGATCCATGGGCAAGGCCAAGAGAGTGACAGACAACAGAAAGGTTTAGAATAAGTTTAGAATAAGTCTTAGGAGGCTATTATAGATGTCAGAGATAAAACAGGTTTCGCTCTTTGTGGAGAACCGGCCGGGAAGGACGGCAAAGGTTGCCAAGACGCTATCGGATGCCGGGGTGAACATCCGCGCCCTCACCATCGCCGAGGCAGGAGATTTCGGGGTCATTCGCATGGTCTTAGACGATGCTGAGAAGGGGTACAAGGTCCTGAAGGAGAACGCCTTTACCGTCTCCATGACCGATGTGCTGGCGGTGGAGATGAAGGATCAGCCCGGTGGCCTGTATGAGATCGTCAATACCCTGGGAGGGAATTTGGTGAATGTGGATTACGCCTATGCCTTCGTCACCGCCAAAGCGCAGAGAGCCATGCTCATCCTGCGGGTGGACGATATCGCCAAAGCCCGCAAGGTCCTGAGCGACAAGAACATCAAGATCGCCACCAAAGAGGAGATCCAGGCCATCTGACGGCCTGGACGGTCATTTTTTTAATCAGCTTTCTGTTCATCATAGTCTCACAAAATTCTTATATATTAATCGCCAATTCGGCCGAACATGAAATCTCTTGCCGCCTTTCTGACCGGCATCGTTCTGCTGGCCTGCCTTGCTTTGCCTGTATCGGCTCTGGAATCAAGTGTCCTGACGATCTGCGATAAGAACCTCTCCATTGACATTGGGCCGAGCTACGAGATCGTCAGCAGCAATGTTGATGCCAGCAGCAGCGGGATGATATCCAATGACTTCTTCATCAACGACACCGCCCAGACGGGGTCTGCCTTTGTATCCATACTGACCATATTCGACGAGATCCTCACCAAGATGAATCCAGACGCTCTGTCCGAACTCTTCCTCATCGGAGGGGTGGAGGCTGCAAAGGAAAACGGCGATACAGAGATCGGCAAATGGATGGCTGCTGATAGCAGAGGCAGAAATGTTAGCGTCACCACAATGAGTTCTGGGGATGAAGACGCTCAGATGCCCCATGGAGTCTACAATATCTCTATCTGGAACCTGGATAGTACGACTTATGCTTTGCTGGTATCGTCATTTGATGAATATAACACCACCCAAATAATTAAGACTCTGACCGTCAGCTAGGCGGTGGATGCATCAGATCTCTTACTTTTTTCGAGCCACTCATTTGCAGGAAGTCTTTTAAGAGCAGTCCGGCCTTAGCCGAACATCGCCCCTATCCCTGCTTCTGCCGCTTCTGCCTCATCCCGGAAGGCTTTTAGCAGGGCCTTGCCCTCCTCGCCCTTGAGTTCCTCGGCTGCCGTATCTGCCAGGAGCTTTTTGGCTTCTGCTGCCAGCTCGTCCTTGACTTTGATGTAGATGCACATGCCATCTTTGTCCAGGCCCATGGCTTTGCAGTCCCTCACCGTGGGCCCCAGGCGCTTCCAGAACTCCTCGTCCAGCATCTTCTGCATATCTTTGCTTTTATCCATGGGATAAATATATACCAATTCCATTTTATTACGACTCCTCTTACAGATCCTTCAATGCCTTCTTCAGCATCTCTGTGCACTCGTCCATGAGCTCAGCTGCCCGGTTTATGTCCTGGGCGGCCAATTCACTCACCCTAGCAACCTGAGCCGCCCTCTCCCGAAAAGAGGTGCTATGGCTCTGGTTATGCTCTATCCAGTGCTCCAGGAGGTGCTCTACCTCATGGCGGTTCAGGTCGTGGCCCTTTGAATCATGGCTATGATCATGGCTGTGCATAATTAAATCAGCTCCAGACCCATGATGATCCTTTCCCTCATTTGAACCTTGCCTTCAGGCTCTGAAGAGCGGCAAATGAGTTTGGTCAGACCACCTTCTCCAGCTCTTCCCGGCCGAGCATATGCACCTGGACCATATGATGAGGATGATAGCGCATCTTCGCCTCCCGGATCCCCTCCACACCCATATCGCTCTCCCGGTTGATATAGGTGTATTTTTTGGCCAGGATTTTGGCCGTCTCGGCATTTATCGCCCGGTAGATTCCTTTGCAGTCAGGGAGCCCCTTCTCGAAGTGGACCAGCGCTGTATCCTCGTTTTGCCCCTCAAAGAGGGATATGGCCCCGATCTTTCCCTCCGAGCGGATGGCTATTCCCGACAGCTCAAGCTCCCGATAATGGGCCAGGGCAAAGCACAGGGCATCCTTCTCCGATGCCAGATCCGGGTTTGAATCGCAGTCCTTCCACTCGCACCACTGCTCTACGAAATCGTTTATCTCCTCGATATTATCTGTCCCCAACTCCTCGACCAGGGGACTGCAGGTCTTCATGAACTGGTTGAGCTGGCGCCTGATGGTCGAGTATCCCTTTCCAGGCAGATGGGCCAGATCATTCGCCAGATAGACATAATCAAAGTACATCCTCTCGGGCTGAAACTGCAGCTCCGGATAGATACCGCTTATCCATTCCAGCGTCTCCTGGTCCAGCACCACAAAGGGCCTCGTCTCATCGCTCTTCAGAGCGAGGGCCAGAACCTCATGGAGGAGATCCGGATTTCTTGGCCCGATGGGAGGACGGTAGCGGGTCTTGCCGGCAATGGTGCTGGAGAGGAGCACGCAGTCCTGGACAATAGCATACCGGTAGTTGGCATAATAGTTCCAGCAGACCATGTTGGTGAAGGTGTTGTCGCTGTGCCTCTGAGGGAACCGGCGGTAGTGCTGGACGAAAAAGTCCCTGTCCGAGAGCGTCACCGGCTTGAAGTCGCAAGAGCTCAGCACCCTTGGCCCTCCCAATCCAGGAGCATGGGCACATGCCCAGGCATTTTGCGAAATCCAATTGAATCGTAAAAGTCCTCCTTTCCCGGCTCGGCGATCAGGCCCACCCAGGCGATTTTCCTGGCTCTGCACCCCTCTATAAGCTTCTCAATTATCATCCTGCCTAATCCCATATTCTGCCAGTCGGCTAAAACCACCAGATCCTGAATGTACCCATCTGAGACCCCATCGGAGATCACCCGGCCCATACCCACTGCCCTGCCACTCCTTCCGTCAACCGCCACTGCGAAGAGAAAGCTTCCCTGAATCAAGTTATTGATATGAGATGGGTCCATGTAGTCCCTCCACCAGCCGCCGGCCCGGTACAGCTCCACTATGTCCTCTTCTTTCCAGCGGCTGACGAATTCGACCACTACACAATTGTTATTGTCTAAAAGGCTTTTGTCCGGCAATGAGTCTACCCCTAATATTAAAGGAAAATTGAAAAAGCCGAGGAAAGATGGGTGATCGAATCGAGTTTGTTATCCAATCCCCGCACTCTCCACTGCTATTCTTATGTCGGAAGTTCTCGACGCTCCGGTTTTTGCTTCAAGCGTATATATCAGCTCTCTCTACCTCTCTGGAGGCCTTCTTGCGCAGCTCCCTGGCCATTGATGAATAGTATTTCATCGTATCCGCAGTCACCGAGGGCCCAATCTCCTCTAAGGCGGCAAGGAAATGCTTCTGGCTGATCCTGGTGGCGGCCATATCCTCCCTGAGGGCCAGGCGCCCGGCCTTTCTGACCAGAGAAGCGATGTCTGCGCCCGTATACTGATCAGTCTGCTCGAGCAGCTCCTCGACGTCGATATCATCTGCCAGGGGCGACTTTTTCAGATGGACCTGGAAGATCTTGCGCCGGGACTCGCGGTCCGGCACGGGCACCAGTATCAGCTCATCGAACCTTCCCGGCCTGAGAAGAGCAGGATCGATGATATCCGGCCGGTTGGTCGCTCCGATCACCACCACTCCGTGCAGCTCCTCCAGGCCGTCTATCTCGCTTAGAAGCTGGTTGACTATCCTCTCGGTGACATGGGGCTCGCCCATCGCTCCCCCTCTGACGGGGACCAAGGCATCCAGCTCGTCTAAGAATATGATGGAAGGAGCAACCTGCCTCGCCTTCCTGAATATCTCTTCTACTCTCTTCTCGCTCTCTCCGTACCACTTGGACAGCAGTGCGCTCCCTTTGACGGTTATGAAGTTCGCCTCGCTCTCATTGGCCACCGCTTTTGCCAGCATGGTCTTTCCCGTGCCCGGCGGGCCGTAGAGCAGGATTCCCTTGGGGGCATCAATGCCCAGGCGCTGGAAGCTTTCCGCATTGCGCAGCGGCCATTCAACTGCTTCCACCATCAGATCCTTGACCCTCTCCAGGCCACCTATGTCCTCCCAGCTCACATTGGGGACCTCCACCAGGATCTCTCTCATCGCCGAGGGCTGAATCTCCCGCAGGGCGGCCTCGAAGTCGCTCTTCTGCACTATGAGCCGGTCCAAGATCTCCTTGGGAATGGTGGGCTCGTCCAGATCGATCTGTGGCAGGATACGCCGCAGGGCGTTCATCGCCGCCTCACGGCTGACCGCAGCGATGTCCGCTCCCACGAAGCCGTAGGTCTCTATTGCATAGTCCTCCAGGACCACGTCCTCGTGCAGGGGCATGCCCCGGGTATGGATCTGGAAGATCTCCAGCCTTCCTTCCATATCCGGAACGCCCAGCTCGATCTCCCGGTCGAACCTTCCCGGCCGGCGCAGTGCCATGTCCAAGGCCTCGGGACGGTTGGTTGAGCCGATGACTATGACGTTCTTCCTCTCCTTCAGCCCGTCCATGAGAGATAAGAGCTGAGCTACCACCCTCCTTTCCACCTCTCCGGTGACATCTCCTCTCTTGGGGGCGATGGAGTCCAGCTCGTCTAAGAAGATGATGGCGGGAGTGTTCTTCTCCGCCTCCTCGAACAGGTCTCTGAGGGCTTTCTCGCTCTCCCCATAGTACTTGGACATGATCTCCGGGCCGTTAATGCTTATGAAGTAGGCGTCGCTCTCATTGGCCACCGCCTTGGCCAGCATGGTCTTTCCCGTGCCGGGCGGGCCGTGCAGCAGCACTCCTTTGGGCGGATCGATGCCCAGGCGGTCGAAGAGCTCTGGATGCTTCAGCGGAAGCTCAATCATCTCTCGGACCTTGGTTATCACCGGCTTGAGGCCGCCGACGTCCTCGTAGACCACTGAGGGCACAGAGCGTTCAGGCGTCTCAACCGCCTGGGGCAGGAGCTCTATGTCCGTCCCCTCGGTGATCTTGACAATTCCGCCCGGGCTGGTGGAGACCACCCGGAGCTTGATCTCCCCCAGGCCAAAGGCCTGAGCACCAAGAAAGCCCCGGAAGATCTCCTCGAACATGGTCTCCCTGCCCATGGAATCGGTGGGAGGCTTTCTCACGCTGGTGGTGGAGATGACATCGCCTCTTAATAGCGGTCGGCCGTTGAAGACCTTGGTGAGGACATCGCCCGGGGCGAAGATCTGCATGCCCTGGGTGACGGGGGCCAGCGTTACATGCTTGGCCTCTTCCCAGGTCGCCCTCTTGACCTCTACATACTGACCGATGCTTGTTCCGGCATTGGATCGAATTAGACCGTCCATTCTGATCATGTCGATGCCCTGGTCCTGAGTGTAGGCGCTCACGGCCAGAGCAGCTGTGGGTCGCGATCCGATTATCTCCACTACATCCAGGGGACGGATGCCGATTCGTTCCATGAACTCGTCGCCCATCCTGACAATGCCCTTTCCTACATCGCCCTGATTGGCCTCAGATGCCTTCAGCCTAACGGTTTCTCCTTCGGTCATTTCTCTTATGCACCTGCTTATCTGATCAGTATTGGGGTTTCTATTTTTTAAGTAGTTTGCTATCTTGAGTTAGAGTCCATATTGGCTGGCAATCCTCTCTCTTATTCCAGGGAGATGAACATAATAGTTGGAGCCTATTTGCAGAAATCTCTTATTCCAGAGGTCTGTAAATGATCTCCTGGCCTCCAATGCGGCCAATATCGATGGCGCCTTGAATAATCCTTTTCGCAGCCAGGGATTGCGGGGCTAAAAAGTTGGTGTACGCATCATCTTCCGCCGTTTACGGAGATGAGCCTGCGCGGGCCCAAGCGCAAGGACCTGATGCCCGATCCACTGTATCCTTATGCTGCGGGCAAGATCACAGGCGAATATTATGCTAGGGTCTCTCTGGGCTCTATGGATTAAGGACGGTATGCCTGCGATTTTTTAGTGTTTATGGGCCCAGGCAGGATCCGGCTTCAGAGTATTCGGCTGTCGATTCCCATTTTCATCTTCGTGGGACTTGGATTGGGTTGATGTACGAGAAGCCAAGGCCGGGGGACATCCAGGATTCTCTAGCGGATATATCCGCGGCAAGAAATGAACTTGGATACGAGCCCGGAATACAGGCCTTATATCAGGGTTAAAGGAGACTGTGGTTGGTTTAGGGGATGACAGAGAAAAGAAGCATAATTCAAATCAGGACATGCCCAGACGCTCTTTTATCGCCCGGATATCGGCCTGCACCAGCCTGAATTGCGCTGCGTATCCCGGCTGGATATCCTCTCTCATGCCTTTGATTTCTTCATGAATCTGAGGTATTATGTCGGTGTTCTTCCTTACAACTTTCATATCGCCCTTCATCTCTTTCATATCGCCCTTCATCTCTTTCATATCGCCCTTCATCTCTTTCATATCACCCTTCATCTCTTTTATATCGCCCTTCATCTCTTTCATATCACCCTTCATCTCTTTCAGATCATCCCTCATATCCAATAGCAGCGGGATAGCCTTGTTTAGCTGGATTGCGGTGCAAACCTGGGCATATTCTCCTGTCTTCATGACATTGCTATTGGTATCCTCAAATACGATGCTCGATACCAGGGAGTGCTCCGGCCTTTGGCTCTCTGCTAGCTTCTTGAAGCCTGCAATTGCTTCTTCATTGCCCTCGATCAGGGCCACTACCTGCTGTTCATTTCCCTTCATAGTATTGCGGGCGTTGAAACCATCCAGACCCTGGTCTATGGCACTGGTCATGAGAAAATATCTGTAGCCCACGTTGTGCACGTTTTCGCCGGTGATTGTGACTTTTAGCTTCATGCTATCCATAAACATGTTCCTTGAGCTATTTGGCAGTTTCGCTGATCTTCATAATTGCTTATATCTTTGTATTGTCTTCATGCGGTTGCTCTCGAATATCTCAACACTTTTCAGCTTTTATCATGAATGGGCATTCAACTGGGGGATGATTCAGAGATTAAGGCTAAAGCTGCGATTCATCCAATCCAATGCAACTGCAGGCAGAGCAGCCTTCGCATTCGCCATAGAGCAGTTGATCTTTCAGTGAGGCATATTCTGAATTGGTTATCGATCCGGAATTGAGCAAATATCTATAATGCTGCAGCTTTTGGACCTTTTCGTTAATCTCCCTCAAATACTCCGGGTTATCCAAATCGCCCAGCTTTCTGGGAAGCAAAAAGCGTCTATTGCTTGAACTCCATAGCTCTGGTTCGATGATTCTGATGGTTCTCAGAAGGGTAGCAAGATCAGCACCTAAGTTATCTGCAATTATTCTCATGATTTTTCTGCCCCCAAATTTCAGGTAAGTATCGTTGATCCCAATTAAAAACCTTTCCCCGTCTGGATGATTGATCCAAGGCGAGATAGCTGCAAGAAAATGGTGATTAGTTGATTAATTCTTTCCAAAAAATCGAAAAAATAAATGGATAATGACTATTAAGAAAATTTCATACTCGTCGACAGCTATGCATTCATGTTCTGACAAGAAATAATATTTAATTTTCTCTTTTATAATGCGAAAAGATATTGAATAAAGGATTGAGCGAAGACTGGTTTGTTCGCATAGCTGCTCTTTAGGCCTCTGTGGTTCCGTCCGTTAGTTTGCAGCCCCGGCACCGTGCACTGCAACCGCAAAACCACACAGAAGCAGAGGACAAAAAAAGCGGAATTAAACCACAAAGAACACAAAGATCACAAAGGACGCGCAAAGCCCGGTCTTTTTGACCTCCAATTCATGATACCGATTTGATGACATATCAATAAGAATCAAAAAAAGATATCAATTAATGAAAGCACTGGTCAGGGGAGGAACGGGAGTCATCGGCTCCAATTTAGTATGGGCGCTGGTTGGCCGGGCAGCGGATGCATTCGCAGCGCTGCGGGAGGAGGGACGCAGATCGCAATGTGCGCGGCGATATAGCTAAATATATACCAAACATCTAGAACATAGAGGACGATTCAACAATGATCCGGCTGGCGGCTTTCTTATCGGGCAGAGTGCCGGGGGTCGGATACAGGGTTAAAGCAATCACTCTTGCCGATGAGATGGATCCGGCCGGCATTATCCAGGACCGCCTTGATAAGAGTGTTGGTAGTGTCCTGGTGATTGCTGAGGGAAAGAAGAAGGACGAATCTGAGTGGTTCACCTCAGCAATTGCAGTCAAGAACGCACTCATCCATGCGGATAATGTCGATGCCCAATACTCTCAGGGATCAGGACAACACTCAGCTTTCCGGAAGATTGCAGGTCCAAAAGAGGTCAGAGAGCGTCTTCCTGATGGCGTCGAGATAGTCAACTACCGCTTCCTGAAGGGCGCGGCTTGCCTCTACGCAAAAAGTCGCGAGGCGTAAGGGTGGCTGACTCTTCATGCTGACTACACTGTGGCACATATTCGCGTGCTGGCACCCCAGGTACGGGAGGAGAGGTTCATTTGTCATCTTATCACCTAGATCGGTTGCCCGATCTCATATGCCTCCGATACCGTGTCCCTGTATTTGCTTGTACGAGTCAGTTAAGCTGTTGTCTGTTCCTCGTCAAAACGAGGGGAAGTGCCCAACCATGACCTCACTGAGGATAGCTTCGAAAACCTTAATACCACCACAAAGAATGGATTCGGGAACCTGGGCGGCAAGATGGACCAGACGCCAAACAGGCAGGAAGAGACCAATAGAGAAAGGACTAATCTGATGAATATGATGACACCCCATATCCAACGGAGATCTCGCCAACTAGGCACAGAGCTTACAGAGACGTGATTGGGAGCATTTCTCACCGAAATGGCCTTAGCGATTAAACATGATGTCGAGCAGGACGGATAGCGGGATATAAGAGAACGCATGCATAGTGTGCCCAAAAGAGAAAACAAGCGAAGTGACAGCGAACCATGCAGGGTGTATACATAAAATGAGCAAAGCCAATAAAATATATAATCATGCTTTGAACCTATCAAGAAGGAAGGCCTTCTTATTTTTTCAAAAAATGGGACTTCATTTGACACCAAACCATTTCTACATCCCGATTCCTGACACGAGAAAGTTGAAAATGGATTTATGGAAAGAACCGTCGGACCTCAATGGTATTGATATCAACGAGGAGGAACAAATTAAGCTTCTCGCGATGTTTTCCTCGAAATTTAAAGATGAATATGAAAAGATTCCCAGAGATAAAACATCGATTCCTCATCAATACTATTTAAATAATGGTGCTTTTGAATCGGTAGATGCTGAAATCTTGTATTGCATGATTCGACATTTTAAGCCCAGAAAGGTATTCGAGATAGGATCAGGATATTCAACCCTATTGGCCGCTCAAGCGGTTTTAAAAAATGAGGAAGAGGGTTATGATAATTGTGAGCTGATCGCCTTTGAACCTTATCCGAATGATACCCTGAAGTCTGGCTTTCATGGACTTTCAAAGCTTGTTACTGCAAAAATTCAGGACGTTCCGTCGTGCAGGTTTAATGAACTAAATAAGAATGATATACTGTTTATCGACTCAAGCCATGTATTGATGATTGGAAGCGATGTCCAGTACGAATATCTCAATATAATGCCAAAACTTAAAAAAGGGGTTTTGGTTCATATTCATGATATATTCTTGCCCGCGGAATATCCCAAAGAATGGATATTAGAGGACTTCAGATTCTGGAATGAGCAATATTTATTACAGGCATTTCTAATTTATAATCAGGCTTTTGAAGTATTGTGGATGGGAAACTACATGAACCTCATGCATTCTAATGAATTGGAGGCGGCTTTTAGTTCTTATGAGAGGGAGAAAATTTCTCCGGGGAGTTTTTGGATGAGAAAGAAAATATGAGAGACTCTTTGCTGTTTCCGATTATTTATTCCCGTAAAACCGCCAGGATTGATTTTTCAGCTGCGATTATGAACCACAGAGGCACAGAGTTCACAGAGACGCTCAGCATTCCTTTCCATCCATCCTTGAAAAGCCCACACAATTGCTTCGGGATAGTCGTCTCCGTTCGTTCGTCCTCCGTGCGCTCTGCGACTCTGCGGTTCTATTCCCGTTAAACCCCCTGGATTCCACCATCGCTCTACGATTCCCACACAGAGCCATAGAGCCGAGCAATTCCCCCCTTTTTCTCCTGAGACCATTTGTCCTTCGTGTGCTCGTGGTTGATTCCTGCAGATCGCCATGGCAATAATCGATCGAAATCTTTTTAAATCTTTGTAATGATCATACTCTCTCAAAAGGCAAATAATATTAAAATGAATTGCATAGTTCTCTGGGAGCTATTCTCGGCCATCATCTGAATTGAGGTTGTGATAAGAGGGGATGGCCAGATAGCTCGGGCTTTTGAAGATTTCAGATCGAGCTCCCTGAAAAAGCTAAAATTCTCTGTGTCTCTGTTCCTCTGTGGTTCCGTCTGTCGGTTTGCAGCCGGCACTGCGCAGTGCAACCACGAAACCGCAGAGGACCCAAAAAAAACGAAATTGAAAGAGAAAGGACTGACTTGATGAGTCTGGTGTACAACCCATGGCCAAAGGACCCTGCGAGGTTGATATGATTCGCGTGGAGATCATTGCTGGGGGAGACGTCCAGAGGGTTGGATTCCGGGATGCCGTCTGGAAGATCGCCCGCAACCTGGGGCTCTCCGGCACCGTTCAAAACCTGGAGCCATACGACGTAAGCATCGTGGCCGAAGGAGAGGAGGATGCCTTAAAGGAGTTTTTGAAGGCCATAAATATCCAGGCTGGGCCAATCAGAGTACAGACGCTGAAGGTAAATTGGTCTGCCGCGACGGGCGAGTTTCTGTACTTTAAGATCTTGAGGGGAGACTGGCAGGAAGAGCTGGGCGAAAGGTTCGATGTTGCTGTCGGTCTGCTGCATAGAGGTATCGAGGTAGGCGAGCAGAACCTGATGGTTAGCAAAGAAAACCTAATGGTGAGCAAAGAGAATTTGTCCATCGGAAAGATGATGCTCGAAAAGCAAGATAAAATGCTTGAAAAACAGGATAAGATGATCGAAAAACAGGACGGGATGCTTGAGAAGCAAGACCGTACGATTGAGACGCAGGACGAGACCCTTGATGAGATTCGTGGCATGAGATCCGATCTGCATGAAAATGCGAACAAGCGGTTGGCTCGAATTGAAGATGATATCGTTGAGATCAAGAGGTCTATAAGGGAGCTCGGTGGAAGCTGCAACTAGAAGAGACGCAGAGACTCAATCTTTGTGCGCCCTCTCGACACTGAGGTTCTATTCCGCAACCAACAGTTTTTTTATTTTTTCGGCTACGATTATTAACCACAGAGGCACAGAATTCACAGAGACGCTCCGCATTCCTTTCCATCCAACCTATGGCGTTGATTCATTTAGATTAATAGAAGAAGAGCTAAAGGCGGAGGCTGTCCTTGCCTGAAGTGGTCTTGCAGGACATCGCCACTCCAGTATCTTCATCAATTGGGAGTGCTTCTAGATGCCAAACGAGCCGGCCACATAATTGCAGTGAAGCCCTCTCTTGATAAGTTACAGGAATTGGGATTTCGCCTAGCGTGACGTAGAAATATAATATTACTGTTATATCACAGTCGGGCCCATGCATGTGGGTTCATCATATGCCCGGTGTGCGGTACGGTGAAACCACAGAGACGAGAGAGGCACAGAGGAGAAAAAACAAAATTGAACCACAAAGAACACAAAGCTCACAAAGAACCCCCAAAGGTTGCTTCGATTTCCTGATAACCAAGAATCTTCGGTGCGGTCTTTGTGCCATCACATGAAAGACTCATAAAGCATACTGGTTTTTCATGCTTTGTGTATAATCCCCTCCTGAGGATCATGGGCACTTTGTGGTTCAGTTAGCACGTCATCAGTAACTTAATATAAGTACCCCCAAAACCCATCCCTCATGTCGAACAAGCGCTATAAGGACTAAATTCTCACAAATATCTTACAAAAGTGTGCGGGGGGAGGGGCAAGCAAAACGCAGATTGTCCAGAAATCCTGCCTGAATTTTCGCATCGTCGTTCCGTACCTCGACCTCCTCACCAACCGCGGCCTGGTGGTGCGCGCAGAGGGCCAGAAGTTGCATAAGAGGCGGAGGATGGGCTGGCAGCGCGAGACAATGTCATGCGAAAGGCTTTAAGAACTACAAGGACGAATAACTAAAAGCGATTTTATGGGTATCAAGATCAGGGCAAGATACGAGGGTAATGCATTGAAGCCTTTCAAGGAAATAGGTTTAAAGGAAGGAGATGAAGTAGAGATCGTCGTAAAGAAAAGCGCAGTCGATGAATTTCACGGAATGATGAAAATACCAAAGAAACTGGCCGATGAGATCATTGAAATGGAGATGTGGGATTGATTTTATCTCAGGTCCCATTAAGCGAAAGAATCTTCATAGATGCGAAATATATTCCTTTACTCAGTTTTCGAGCATCCCGCTTACGGAAAGAGCTGCAGGGGATTCCTAAAGCATGTGGAGAACGATGAGATAAAAGGTTTCACATCCGATCTGGTTTTGAATGAAGTATTTCATAAGCTCATGATTGCAGATATCGCCGAGATTGAGGGGATCGAGGCCAGAAATGTTGCTGGTTTGATAAAGAGGAGGCCAGACGTAATAGGAGAATTAAAACGACTTTGGGCTGAGATGGAGTTAATATCCAACTTTGGGATATCTGTCCTGAGCACAACAGCATATCCTGAATTTGTTAGGCTTTCCAAGGAATATATGCTAACCGCCGCGGATGCAGCCCATCTCGCGACAATGGAAGCAAATGGCATCATTAGCATGGCCAGCAATGATCGGGACTTCAAAAGGGTTCCATGGCTGAAATTATGGAGACCTGAGATTGTTAATTAGTGATAGCCCATGGCATAACTTGGTGCTAAGAGGAAAAGCAGAGATACAATGACTATCAATGATGAGAGATGTACGACTTGGATTGATTATTAATTTCAACGCGCGTCTGCTTGTGGAAGGGATAAGAAGACTTCTAAACGGTTAGGAAGATGGTTAATCAAAAAGCTACGATTATTAACCACAGAGGCACAGAGTTCACAGAGACGCTCAGAATTCCTTTCCATCCAACCTAAGAGAGCCTACCCAATTGCCTCCGGGATAGTCGTCTCCGTTCGTTCGTCCTCCCTCGCGCTCTCTCGACTCTGAGGTTCTATTCCGTAACTCAGATCTATCAGGATCCAAGGGCGAGCATCTCGGGATACAAGACAAGTCCGCATCAGACCCGCAGCATTTGCCAGCACTGCAGAACATGGTGAACTGGATCGGAAATTTATGAGTTTTGAATGAAAAGGTCTATAACTAAAAAGGCGATTAAAGTTTCATAGTGGTTAACGGTGGGCGAGATAAAAGTGGATGTACCCGAGGGTCTGCCTTTAAAAGATCTCCGGAAGAAGATCCTTGAGCTCATCAAAGAGGAAGAGGACAAGTTGATGTTGCTTGACAGGTCAAACAAGATGAAAGTGTTTAGCGACGAAATAATAGAAACAAAAGAACCGCTGCAAAAAGAGGAGCGAAAGAGAATCCTAGATAAGTATTATGGAAGCGTCAAGCTTGACAGAACTATAAGCATAGAGGAGATCCTGGATCTGGAGGAAGATACCTGGCGATACTGATCGACACTAATATCATCATCTCTTTCCTATTCCCAACAGATAAATCAGAGAGGGCCAGAGAGATCCTTGAAATGTCAAACGGTCCGATCATAACCATAAGCATTTTGGAAGAAGCGGCATATGTTGGACTTTCACTCATCTATGGTTGCCACGGATTTAAGTTGAGAGATCAACTGAAAATGAAGCTCAAAGAGACAGCCAGGGTCTTTCTTGAGCGCCTTAAATCATTCTTGGTTGAATTCAGGATTAAGCTCTTATCAATGCCCGAGGATCCCGATCTTCTTTTAAAAGCAGTTGAGGCTTACAGATTGCTTCCCAATGATGCAGCTATCGTTGCTGCCTGCCAATATTACGGGATAGAGAAAATAGCCACGTTTGATAGCGATTTCAATAGAGTTGCATCTCTATATGTAATTCGATAACTGCCTTAGGGTACGATTTCAACCATAAAGCTACGATGTCTTATAATTATGGAACTGAGATTATTAACCACAGAGGTCACAGAGACGTGAAATTTATCTTATTGCAGCACTTGAAAAGGGATTGCATAATTGCTTCGTAGCAATAGTCGTCTCCGTCGTTCGTCCTCTGTGCGCTCTCTCGAATCTGTGGTTTTATTCCCGTAAACCCCCAGGATTCACCATTGCTCTATGATTCCCCCACAGAGGGCACAATAGCCCTCACAAAGGACGCACAAAAAGAGCCTTTTTCCAATAATCCAGCGAATTTCACATATGCTCGTGGCAAGCAGTAGTCGCGAAAGCCTTATCATAATACAGGAAAGAGACAGGTAAAGATGAAATTTAAGATTACCATTGAGAAAGATGATGATGGCAGATACGTGGCTGAATGCCTTGACCTTCCGGGCTGCCTTTCCGAAGGAGAGACTTTGGAGGAGGCCATAGAGAACATAAACGAGGCCATCATAGGATGCCTGAAATCCCGGCTGAAGACTGCAGGAGAAAAGCTCAAAATACCCTTCTTTGACCGCAGGCTCGACATATCTATAGATCTGACAGGTAACTCGTATGCACAAGCTTCCACGGGCTAGCGGAGATAAACACGTGGCTGCGTTTAAAAGGGCTGGATGGGTGGTGAATCACATAGAGGGCAGCCACTACATCATGGTTAAAGAAGGAAGCGATGTCCATTTATCCATACCAGTGCATAAGGGAAAGGATCTGGGCATTGGACTTCTTAAAAAGCTCATAGCGAAAGCAGAACTTGATAAGGACGAATATATAAATAATTTTTATAGTAAGTAAGATTTGGCCAAATACACTAATGATCGCTCCTGCGGTTACTAGCCCATCATAGAGACACGAAGAGCAAAAAGCTAATTCGTTTTGGCTACGATTATTAACCACAGAGGCACAGAGTTCACAGAGATGCGATATCATTGTTATCTCGATCCCTTCCAACCTTGAAAAGCCCACCAATTGCTTCCGGGATAGTCGTCTCCGTTCGTTCGTCCTCCGTGCGCTCTCTCGACTCTGCGGTTCTATTCCCGTAAACCCCAGGATTCCACCATCGCTCTATGCTTCCCCCACAGAGTCTCTGTGGTTTTATTCCGTAACCCAGCTCCGTCAGGATCCAGCTTATATAACTGAATATTTCTCTCACGAGAATCGCTCCAGCATTCCAAAACTCATCGAGTGCAAAAATATTTAGCCATTGAGCAGATACTAATTTCGGGCGATTTTATTGAAGGTAAAAGCCATTTACAAAAGTCACGTACTGAGGCCAGTTGGAGACCTGGATCTGGAAGAGGGCGAGGAAGTCGAATTAGAGATTAAGAAAAATATTGTAAAGAGAACATATGGGTTGATTAAACTTGACGCAGAATCGATAGATGAAATCATAGAGGATACGAAATATGGGTCACAATGAAAAAAGGACCCTAGCCAATTTGCCGCCTGGCGAGAGAATTCTTGTTGATTCAAATATCTTAACGTACCACCTTCTCGATTACCCTACTTTTGGCCCAATTTGCGAAAAATTTTTACAGGATATCCTGGATGAAAAATATCAAGGTTTTATAACACCCATAATAGCATCAGAGACGTTATTTAATTTTATAAAGGCATATATTTTAAAGACATATGGAGCAAAAGGCAGCGATGTGCCAGTATTACTCAAACGAGACCCAAAGATCCTCCAGGAAATCCCCTTCGATCGACCCAAGGAAATATTTGGCATATTTGATATCCTCCCCAACGGGGCAGTGGAGGTGGAATTGTCTATCGAATACATATCAAGATATGCTCTGTTGACCAATGATGCAATTAATGCTGCTACGATGGAAATTAATAAAATAAACAGTATTGCAACCAACGATAGGGATTTTGAGAGAGTGGAAGGTGTGAAGGTCTGGGGACTCCTGTAGCAGACATCCATCTATTCGCTTTTATTGTATGCTTCTTTACGGGATAAGAAGGTTAGCGATTGGTTGCTTAAATAGTTTGATTAAGTAGCTACGATTATTCACCACAGAGTTCACAGAGACGCTCAACGTTCTTTATCTTCCATCCATCCTTGAAAGCCCACCAATTGCTTCCGAGATAAATAGTCGTCCTCCGTCCGTTCGTCCTCAGCGCGCTCTGTGACTCTGCGGTTTTATTCCGTAACCCAGCTCTATCATAAGTTGAAGGTGTGTTATTCCTTGACAGAAATCAATCAGGGGGGCAGCTATTTGAACGCCTGCGAGAATGATATCTCCGGGAAGATCATAGGCGCGGCCATTGAGGTCCACAAGCACCTTGGACCTGGGCTATTGGAATCGGCTTATGAAGAGTGCTTATGCCGCGAGCTGGAGTTGAGAGGAATTAATTTTGAGCGACAGGTACCTCTGCCTTTAAATTACAGTAAATCACCAAGGAGGCCCGTCTCCTTTAGGGGGCGGGAGGAATTGGGTACACTTCCCAGTTCACTTTCGCTGTGCGCTGCATACTTATTTATCATATCAAATCCATCTCCTGTATGTACTTGGGCATCTTAGGCACCCACTGGGTAAACCGTTCGATGCTGATCCTGTACGGCTCTGCCAGACTCTTGCCCGAAAGGGAACAGCTGAAATACGATTTGAAGCCATCTTTGGCAGATCTGAGGCCAATGTTCCTGCAAGACAGGAACCTCTGCGATTCGTCGGCGCACGTAGGCTGGCCTGGAGGTCCAGGCAGATCTCTGATTTTGAAACAGATCTGCTCAGGGCTGCTGAAAGCCCCTCTCCTTTAGGGGAGGGGTAGCTTACGAAGCACAGATGCTCACATATCTAAAATTGAGAGATGTACGACTTGGATTGATTATAAATTTCAACGCGCGTCTGCTTGTGGAAGGGATAAAAAGATTTGTAAATAATTATCAATGGAACTAATAAAGATATATTATTAACCAAATTGCTTCTTAGCAATGGTCGTCTCCGTCGTTCGTCCTCCCTCGCGCTCTGCGACTCTGTGGTTTATTCCCGTAAACCCCCAGGGTTGATTTTTCAGCTACGATTATTAACCGCAGAGACGCAGAGTTCACAGAGACGTGAAATTCATCTTATTACAGCACTTGAAAAGGATTGCATATTTGCTTCTTAGCAATAGTCGTCTCCGTCGTTCGTCCTCTGTGCGCTCTCTCGACT
>WBZO01001720.1_pt1 | contig 32441 bp, 33 predicted proteins | sample 5204261 | NCBI WGS metagenome assembly WBZO01 (sample SAMN12412400, study PRJNA552823) | activated sludge metagenome | isolation source: activated sludge from anammox sidestream of wastewater treatment plant... | place: USA: North Carolina | collected 2017-09
GACTCACAAGATCAAGCCCTCCCTCACGGTCAGGCTACTGACACGCTGATTCAATCGGTAAACTTCAACGCCTCGGTGATTGGCCGCTTTGACGCTCCCAGGGCTGGAATGATCGAACTAATAAGGCCGATCATCGCGGCCACGAGCAGGCAAATGATCGCGACCGAAGGAGGCACGGCGGCCTGATTGAAAACGCCGAAAGTCATAGTGGATGGAAGCTGGTGGAGCAGCAGCAACAATCCGCCCGTGAGCGCAAGTCCGATGACGCCGCCGATCAGCGAAATCACTACCGCTTCGCCGACCATCAGCCACAGCACGATGCCGCTCGTGAACCCCAGAGTCTTCAGCAAGCCCACTTCGCGCACGCGCTCGCGCACCGCCATCGCCATGGTGTTGCCGGAAACGAGCAGGATCGTGAAAGTCACCGCCGCGCAGATCGAAAGCAGCATCAGCTTCACATTGCCCAGAAAGGCCAGGAAGCTCGTTCCAAAGGCCTGCTCGGTTTCGGTCTTGGTCTGCGCCGGCGAGTTGCGGAACTTGTCGTCAATGGCTTTCGATATGGCGTTGGCGTCTTCGGCTCGCTCTATGCGAATGAAGTAAGTGCCCACAACGTCACGGAACCCAGCCGTCGTCGCCAGACTTTCATTCATGTATTTGTAATGGAAGAAGAGGCTTTCATTATCTATCGTCCCGTCATAAACGCCGCGGACGGTCAATTCGAGAGTGATCGGGAAGATGTCTCCTACAATCGTCACGCGGTCGCCCGGTTTCAGGTTGTGATGCGTAGCCGTCTTGCGGCCGACGATGCAGCCCGTGCGATCATTGATGAACGCCTGCATCTCGCTTTCGGGCAGCTTGTTTTCAGGATAGACCACACCAAATTTCTCCGCCTCCACTCCAAACCGCGCAAAAAAGTTGGCCGGGTCGCGCGAGTCTTTATAAACGCCCTGGAACCACTGCATGATCATGGCCTCCTTGACGCCCGGTACCTGTTTGATCTGTTGCTGGTAGGACATCGGCAGCGGATTGACGAGCGAGATGCGGTTGCGAGTGACCAGCCGCAAAGCCTGGTCAGGGCTGGCGTCGGTGAAGAAGAATGCGTGATATATGGTCAGCAGCAATCCCAGCAGACACAGCGACGCCGCGATACTCAGAATGGTCAACAAACTGCGGCGACGATTGCGAAAGCCGTTTTTGGCGATCAAAGGCAAATAGTTGGTTACTTTCATAGCCATCACCTGCGTGTTGCTTACGCGAGAAAAAGATGCAGCGATGATACACAGTACGGCGGCTTCAAACAAAGAGTTTCAAGTTATGGCAAAAGTTGTGAATTGAAGCTGCGGGAATTTAACTGAGAAGACTCATCTCTGGCAAATAACCCGCCGGGTATCTTTTCGTTGTCGGGTGCCCCAGCAAGCAGTATGCTGAGACGCGGAGTGAAATTATTTGCGGGAGGCAGGCGTAATGTTGCTGGAAGATTAGGCTGTCATCTCTGATCACATGGCCTGCCAGAACGTCGTCAAGATGCGTGAAGAGGTATTTATGAATCCTTTCGATTTACGCGGCCCCGAATTTCTCGCCTTCTATTTCTGTTTCAGCCTTGTCGTCATCTTTGCGGTTGTCGTTCTGCGGCGCATTGCCGAATCCGGCGACGCGCCGAAAATAGATTTGGGTGATCCGTATCTGATCGCCTATTTGCGCGGCGGCGAGGATGAAGCTTTGCGCGTGGCGGTGATCTCGCTTGTTGATCGCGGATTGCTTGCTATGAATGATCAGTTCATTCGTCGAGCCGATCGCGTGACCGACAAGATGGCGAAGAATCAGATCGAATATGAGGCGCTGAAAAAGTTCGGCGCTCCGGGCGAAGCGGCGTCCGTTTTCAAAGATAACGTCTTGAAGTCGGCGTTTCAGCCTTATCGCGACAAACTTGAGCGCGCGGGATTGATGCCCGATGCCGGCGCCCGCAGCGCCCGGTTGAAGCGGTTGATGATGGGGTTGTTGGCGCTGGGAGTTGTAGGCGGGATCAAAATCCGGATCGGTCTTTCGCTCGGAAGACCCATAGGCTTTCTGGTCGTGATGATGATCGTCGCAATGATCATCGCCGCCGTCTTATCTTTCCCGCGTTTGACGGCTCGCGGAAAGGCGACGCTGGCGGACATCACCCGGCTCTACTCCGGGCTTGGCGCGCGAATCAATTCAAGCGCCCCCGGCAGCGCGACGGCGGAGTTGGCGATGTTCGCCGCTGTCTTCGGCGTCGGAGCGCTTGCGGCGACTCCGTTCGGATACGCGCAAACGCTCTTTCCTCAAACCAGCGGTTCTTCCGGCTCGTCTTGCAGTTCATCTTCGTCTTGCGGTTCATCTTCGTCTTGCGGTTCTTCGGATGGAGGAAGCAGTTGTGGCGGCAGTGGCTGCGGAGGTTGTGGATCGTCGTGAAATTCAAGAGCGCCGGAAAAATTTCGATTCGTGACCGAGTTGGATTGGGCTGGCGGCGTGAGTTGGCCGTGGGCATTCTCTCGCATCTTGATCGAATTGATGTCGTGGAAGTGATCGCCGACGATTTCTTCGACGCGCCGCGAGACGAACGACGCGCGCTGCGAACGTTGGCGGCGCAAACGCCGGTGGTGTTGCACGGCGTCAGCCTCGGTCTGGCTTCGGCTGTCCCGGTTGATAAAAAGCTTCTGGAAAAAACCGCGAGGTTGTGCGAAGAGGTTTCGCCTGAATATTGGTCGGAGCATCTGGCTTTCGTGCGCGGCGGAAGCGTCGAGATAGGCCATCTGACCGCGCCTCCGCGAACGGACGCGACGATTGAGGGCGCGGCGGCGAATCTGGAACGCGCGCGCGCGGTGGTCGGTGAGGCGCCGCTGGTCGAAAATATCGCCACGCTGATTGATCCGCCGGGCAGCGATTATGACGAAATCACGTGGGTCAACAAGATCATTGGCTCATCGCCGAGCGACCTGCTGCTGGACCTGCACAATCTTCACGCCAACGCTACGAATTTCGGTTTTGACGCGAGGGAGTTTTTGAAGCGGCTTCCCGCTGAAAGAATCGCCGCCGCGCATCTGGCTGGTGGAAAGTGGGTGGAGGCGCTCGGCGAGCGGCGGTTGCTGGATGATCATCTGCACGATGTGCCCGATCCGGTTTATCAACTTTTGGCGGAACTCGCCGCGCTGGTCACTCATCCGTTGACGGTGATCCTGGAACGCGACGGGGGTTATCCGCCGATTGAAATCCTGCTCCGGCAATTAGACCGCGCCCGCGAAGCCCTGGCTGCGGGAAGATCACGCCAAAACGAGCGAATGGAAAAGGAGGCCGCGTGAGCGCCGCGCGTTTGGAAGCATTCCTCGCCAAAATCTACGTTGACGAAAGCTCGCGCGAGCGATTCCTGGCCGACCCGCGCGGCGAGGCCACAAAGGCCGGATTGAGCGAGCGCGAGATCGAAGCTTTGGAGAAGATTGATCGCGCCGGCCTCATTCTTACCGCCCGAAGTCTCCAAAAGAAGCGTCAGCATATGACTGGGAAGAGGCATTGAAGCTAACTATGGCTACCAGCGCCGGATTCATCCACGATCTCTTTGTGAAGAGTCTCAGTCGCCAGGAAAACGGAAAGCGTGGTCACAGCCGCTATTCCCACAACGAACAGCGCAATCGGCCAGGAAGCGCCTGTACGCCGGAGCAGATCGGTGGCGATGAGTGGAGAAAGACCTCCGGCAATGACCGACGCGAGTTGGTAGCCGAGTGAAGCGCCGCTGTAACGAACCCGCGTTCCGAAGAGTTCAGAGAAGAAACTCGCCTGCGGCCCGTACATCGCCGCGTGCCCTCCGACAAGAGCCGCAACGATGGCCAGCGTCATCAAGCCGGTTTGCGATGTCTCGACCAGCCAGAAAAACGGGAAGGCGAACAGTCCGGTGAAGATCGCTCCGAACAGATAGACCGGTCTTCGCCCAAATTTATCTGACAGCCAGCCGTATGCCGGGATCATAAAAATTTCGATCACGGCGGCGAGCGCGATGGCGCCGAGAACCGATGCGCTGGAAAAGCCGATGCTCGGCAGTGTGGCGTAGGTCAGGATGAAAACGGTGTAGAGGTAAAAAGCTCCGTTCTCAGCCAATCTGGCGCCCATCGCCAGCAGCACATTTCGCGGATGATGGCGCACCGCGTCGAGGATCGGCGCCTTTGATTCGGCGCCGGTTTGCTTGATCTCTGCGAACGCGGGCGGTTCGGTCACCGCCAATCTGATGTAAAGTCCCACGCCGACCAGCAGGATGCTCAGCAGAAACGCGACGCGCCATCCCCATGAAAATAGAATTTCCTGCGGCAGTTTCGAGACCACGCGGAAAACGCCCGTCGAAAGCAACAGGCCGACGGGAACTCCGACCTGCGGCCAGCTTCCGTAAAAACCGCGCTGACCTTTCGGCGAATGCTCGACCGCCATCAGGACGGCGCCGCCCCATTCGCCGCCGACCGCGAAGCCTTGCGCGATTCGCAACACGATCAGGAGAATCGGCGCCCAGATGCCGACCTGGTTGTAAGTCGGCAAACAGCCGATCAACGCCGTCGCCACGCCCATCAGCAGCAGCGTGAAGATCAACATGGATTTGCGCCCGATACGGTCGCCGAAGTGGCCGCAGACGATGCCGCCAATCGGACGAGCGGCGAAACCGACAGCGTATGTGCCGAAGGACGCCAGCGTGGCTGTTATCGGGTCGTAGTTCGGGAAGAAGAGTTTGCCGAAGATCAGCGCGCTGGCCGTCCCGTAAAGAAAGAAGTCGTACCATTCGATGGTTGTGCCGATGAAGCTGGCAATCGCCACCTTGCGAATTGACGCGCTGCCGGATGCGGGGTTGTTCAAGCCGTACAGTCCTCCTGACGCTGAAAGTAGAGAGCGCCGCTTTTGTGGTGTTGCGAATCCGCCCGGAACCTGGGATGGAATGAGCGCTGGAATATTCAGCCTGCTCCCGGAGTCGGCGCCGATGAGCCGAAAAGACTGCGAAATTTCGCAATCAATCTTCGCAGCGCGCGGACGATCTTCGGAGCCAGCCAGATCATCAGGATCAGAAAGATCACGATGATGATCAGCATCACAATCGGGAAGAAGACCATCAGGATCGTTGATCCGAACGCGAACACGTCTTCGATCAAACTCAACACGGCGTTTGAGACGGGTTCGGGGCTGGCGTTCACCGCCAGACGGGTCGCGGCCTTCGCGCCATGCGAACTGAGCGCAAGTCCACCGCCCAGGATCATCGCGGCCATCTTCACCGCCGGATCGAATTCGGCGAACGCGGTCGCAGCCAGGATTGCGCCAGCGGGAACGCGGATGAACGTGTGAAGCGCGTCCCAGGCTGTGTCAACAGCGGGGATCTTGTCGGCGATGAATTCGATCACGTACAACGCGGCGGCCAGACCGATGACCCACCAATTGCCCAAAATGTCCAACTCGCCCGGCAATTTGACCAGATGGGATCTTTGCAGCACGCCGAGCGTGACTACAGTCGCGTATAGATTGACGCCTGAAAGCCAGGCGGAGCCTGCGGCGGTTCCGAGTGTGGTGATCCAGTCAGCAGTCATTGTTGGGTTTCTCTTTTCTCCTTTGGCGCAATTATAGTCTCATCCGCGCCAATTGGCAGGTGGAATTTGCCGCCGTTTGCGGGTATAGTTCCGCTTCTTTTGCTGATGTCTAACCGTTGTCTATTAGCCCTGTCTACTGCCTTTTGATGACTGCGCCACTTGTCGAAAGAATCCTCGCGCGCGATCCGCGCGCCATCGCTCGCGCAATCTCCAAGATCGAGAACGACGCGCCAGACGCGAACGAGATTTTGAAGGCGCTCTTCGCGCACACAGGTCGAGGAGTGACGATTGGCGTCACAGGGGCGCCGGGCGCAGGCAAATCTTCGCTCGTTGACAAAGTGGCGCTGCATTACCGCTCAGAGGGCAAGACCATCGGCATCGTCGCGGTTGATCCTTCCAGTCCGTTTTCGGGCGGAGCGCTTCTGGGCGACCGGATCAGGATGCAGGCGCTGGCCAATGATTCGGGCGTGTTTATTCGTTCGATGGCGACGCGGGGCAATCTGGGCGGGTTGGCGAGGGCGACGGTTGACGCCGTTGCGGTTCTGGATGCCGCCGGATACGATAGAACGCTGGTTGAAACGGTCGGCGTCGGACAGGACGAAGTGGACATCGTGAAGGCTGCCGATGTTTCAGTCGTCGTGCTTGTGCCGGGAATGGGCGATGACATTCAGGCGATCAAAGCTGGCATTATGGAGATCGGCGACATCTTCGTCATCAACAAAGCCGAGCGCGAAGGCGTCGAGCGAACCGAACGGGAATTGATCGCGCTGCTTGAAATGTCGGAACGTTCTGACGGGTGGAAACCTCCAATCGTCCGCACCGTCGCCACGCAGAACAAAGGCATAACCGAGTTCGCCGCAAGCCTCGAAAACTTCGCCGCCTTTCGCCGTCAGCAGGCGGCCTCACTGGAAAGGCGAGCCAGCGTCGCCCAAAATCGCATTATCGAATTGCTGCGCGAACGGTTGCTGCGGCGCGCGCTTGACGAGGCGCTCGAACCGGGGCGGTTACGCGAACTCGCCATGCAGGTGGCGTCGCGCCAGCGCGATCCTTACTCAATCGTGGAAGAGATCGCCGGCAAAATTCAAATATCTTCAAACTGATCGGGGAAAAGGCTCTTGTCGAATTCATCGGAAAGCATCATTCAACATCTCGGTGTAGCCGTCGAGTCAATCGAGGGGGCGCTCGTGTTCTGGCGCGACGCGCTCGGCCTGGAATTGAAAGAAGTCGAGGTTGTCGAAGATCAGGGCGTGCGAGTCGCCATGCTGCCGATTGGCGAAAGCCGTATCGAATTGCTCGAAGCCACCGGCGCTCAAACCCCGGTCGGAAAGTTTTTGGCCAAACGCGGCCCCGGAATTCATCACCTCTGCGTCGAAGTCAACGACATCAACGCGAAACTCAGCGAATTGAGAGCTTGCGGTGTGCGCTTGATTGACGAACAACCGAGAGTCGGCGCAGGCGGCGCGCTCGTGGCGTTCGTCCATCCGTCGTCCACGGGCGGCGTGTTGATCGAACTGACGCAAAAGGGGAGTGGAAGTCATTAGTCGGCGGGGAGTGGGGAATGGGGAGTAGGGAGTGGGGTGTCGCATCAGGTTACCCCACTCCCTACTCCCCACTCCCCACTCCCCACCGCCACATTCGTTTTAAGGAGATTTGTCGTGAAGTCATTTAAGAAATTAGCTTTGATTGTTTTGCTCGCCGCCGGCCTCGCCGCCGCGCAATCGTGCAAGCTGCTTTTCAAAAGCGATTACGCCGATTTGAAGGCCGCTGATCTGACGGCCTTCGTCGAGGCGGCTTACCCGGATATGTACAAGCGCCGTTTCGCCGAGAGCGAACAGATGCGCAAGCAAGTCATCAATCAATATAAACAGGCGTTCGCGCTCGCCCAGGCTGCGGAAGACGCTGGGCTGCACAAGTCCGACAAGTTCAAAAAGCAGATGGAGATCAGCAACGAACAGATATTGGCGGCCAAATACACCGAACGCAATCCTGATCTGGTCATAACGAAGGAAGAGACGGAGGCTTACTACGCCGCGCACAAAGATCAGTTCGAGTCCGATCTCAAGTTCGCCACCGCGAGCCGCAAACAGCCGCTGACAGACGAGCAGAAGGAAACACAGCGAGTAACGTGGTGTGAGATGAAGCTTCGGGCGGACAAAGCCCGGCAGGCCGGAATTGACAAAGATCCGGGGTTTGCGGCGATCCTGAAATTCAGAAAAGCCGATGTCCTGGCCAATCTTTATACCCAGACGCTCGAAGAGAAGAACAAGCTCACCGACGCCGAGAAGAAAAAATATCTGGCCGAGCATCCGGAAGCAGACGCCGATAAGTTGAAAGAGAAAGCTCAGGGCCTGCTCGACCGTGTGAAGAAGGGCGAGAGCTTCGAGAAGATTGCGGACGAGTTCAACGAAGACGGCACGAAGGGGCGCGGCGGCGATCTGGACTGGTTCGGCAAAGGCGCGATGGACGCTGACTTTGAAGCCGCCGCGTTCGCGTTGCAGAAAGGTCAGACCTCCAATGAACTGGTCAAATCCAAATTCGGTTATCACATCATTCGCGTTGATGACCGGCGGATGGCGCCGGCGGCAACGACTAAAGCCTCAGCGACTCCCGCGCCAAGTCCGGCGCCCAATCAGAAACCGGAGCCTAAGGAAGAGATTCACGCCCGCCACATTTACGTAGACACCAGGGCGTCCGAGCAGTTCGAGTCCCAGTTGATCGAGGAAAAAGTGAAACGCGCGATGGAGGACGCGGCGCTGAAATATCCGGTCAACGTTCCCACGGATTTCATCGTCAAGGTCGCCGGATTTGATCCTAACCGCGTCCCCGGCATCGGCGGCGGAACGGGCGGCCAGATGCGCGGAATCAATCCGGGAGAGAATAAATAGCTAGGAGTAGGGAGTAGGGAGTAGGGAGTGGGAAGTGGGGCAAAATTGACTTGCTCTCCCACTCCCTACTCCCTACTCCCTACTCCCTACTCCCTACTCCCTACTCCCACCCAGAGAACAAAATGGAAAAAGCACAAATCGGAATCATCGGCGGCAGCGGTTTGTATCAGATGGAAGGATTGACCGACGTGCGCGAGATCAGCGTCGAGACTCCATTCGGCAAGCCTTCCGACAATTTCATCATCGGAACGCTCGAAGGCGTGCGCGTTGTTTTCCTGGCGCGGCACGGGCGAGGGCATCGGCTCACGCCCACCGAGTTGCCGTTTCGCGCCAACATCTACGCGATGAAACTGATGGGCGTCGAGCGAATCATTTCGGCTTCGGCGGTCGGTTCGTTGCAGGAGCAATACGCGCCGACGGACATTGTTATCCCCGATCAGTTCTTCGACCGCACGCGCGGACGCGTCTCGACGTTCTTCGGCGAAGGCGTGGTCGCGCACATCACGTTCGCTCATCCGGTCTGCGACGCTCTCGGCGGCGTGCTCGCAGGCGCGGGCGATTCAGCCGGAATCAAGATTCATCGCGGCGGAACTTATCTGTGCATGGAAGGCCCGGCCTTTTCAACGCTCGCCGAATCGCGGCTTTATCGCAGTTGGGGAATGGACGTGATCGGGATGACCAATTTGCAGGAGGCCAAGCTGGCGCGCGAGGCTGAAATCTGTTACTCGACGATGGCGCTCGTGACCGATTACGATTGCTGGCATCCCGACCACGACGCGGTTACAGTTGAGATGATCATCGAATACCTGAACAAGAATTCCGCCAACGCCCAGGCGATCATCCGCGACGCCGTGCGCCGTCTGGCCACGATGCCGCGCGAATGCAAATGCGGCTCCGCGCTCCGGCACGCGATCCTGACGCAACCCGGCGCGATCCCGGCGGAGACGAAGAAGAAGCTGGCGGCGATCATCGGCAAATACGTCGGCGAATAGTCGCGGGCGCTGTGGCTGCTGTTAATGCAAGCCCCCTCAATTTTCATCGTTCATTTGTTTGCGTCGAATTTCCATAAGTGAGGTGAGTCGTATGAGACCTCGGTCAAAGTTTGTTGCTTTGCTGTTGCTTGCTTCGGCATTCGCCACCACGAGCGCGTTCGCCGAATCGAAAGGAACTTGTTTCAACTCCTCGTTCGCTTTTCAACAAGGCCCCGGACGCGGCCCGATTACCACGCCGCGCGATCCAGAACTGGAGAAGCAGTCGTCGCGCAGTCTGGAAGCGGCCAAGTTTTACTTCTACAAACGCAAACCGGAAAAGAACGACAAGGACGGATGGGAGCGCATCAATAAAGCCGTCGAGAGCCGGTTGCAGGAAATCGTTGACACCAACCCGAACTTCGCTCGGATAGACGATGTCCTGTTCATGCTCGGCGAGGTTTACAAACGTATGGGCGATTGGGACAAGGCCGTCCAGCATTGGACGAACGCTTTGAAAGAAACCTCGGACGAGAAGATCAAATCAGAGGCGCAGAAACGGCTCGACGAGGCGAAATCACAAAACAAAGATCAAAAGAAGGGATAATCCATTTGTCATCTACCACACCGCTTTTAGTTGTCGGCTCCGTAGCTATTGATTCGATTACCACACCGTTCGGCTCGCGCGAACGCAGCCTGGGCGGTTCCGCCACGCACTTCTCAGTCGCGGCTTCGTTCTTCACCGACGTGGGAGTCGTGGCCGTCATCGGCGACGATTTCACGGACGACGATAAAGCCGTCTTTCGCGAACGCCGGATCAATACCGAAAATCTGCAAAGCATTCCGGGCGGCAAGACGTTCCGCTGGGCGGGCGAATATGGCTTCGATCTGAACACGGCGAAGACGCTCGACACGCAACTCAACGTCTTCGCCGATTTCAACCCGCAGCTTTCAGACACGGCGAAGAGAACGCCGTTCCTGTTCCTGGGCAATATCCTGCCGACGTTGCAACGTGAAGTCCGCGAGCAGGTGGACGCGCGCTTCGTGGCCATGGACACAATGAATTGGTGGATCGAAAGAACGCCCGAAGAACTACGGAAAACCATCAGCGTCGTTGACGCGTTGATCATTAACGACGCCGAAGCGCGCGAACTGGCTGGCGAGCCGAACCTGATTCGCGCCGCGAGAAAAATTTTGACCTGGGGACCGCAAATGCTGGTGGTCAAACGCGGCGAATACGGCGCGGCGCTCTTCACCAGAGATTCTTTCTTCGCCATTCCGGCCTATCCGCTCGAAAGCGTTTTCGACCCGACGGGCGCGGGCGACAGTTTCGCGGGCGGGTTCATGGGCTATCTGGCGCAGGCCGACAAGATTGACGAAATCACACTGCGCCGCGCCATCATTTACGGTTCGGTGATGGCGTCGTACAACGTCGAAGAATTCAGTTGCGACCGTCTGCGCAGGCTCAAGCCGGAAGAGATTCGCGCCCGGTTCCATCAGTTCAAAGAGTTCACGCATTTTGAAATATAGAGGGGGAGTGGGGAATGGGGAGTAGGAAGTGGGGAGAAGACATCATTCCCCACTCCCTACTCCCCATTCCCCACTCCCAATTTCTTTATGCTCTTCCACAAATTCCAGGCTCTCGGCAATGACTTTCTGATTGTGCGCGAATTGGAGTTGCGCGCGGTCACTGACGATTTTGAAGCCTTCTCGAAACAGATCTGCGACCGGCATTTCGGCGCGGGGGCTGATGGCGTGGAGTTGTTGCTGAATGCGCCGCGCGCCGCTGGCGCGGATTTTGAAGTCCGGTTGTTCAACGCCGATGGCGGCGAGACTCCGATCTCAGGCAACGGCACGCGATGCGTCGCGGCTTATCTTTACCTGATTGAAAAATGGAGCGAGGATGAAGTTCGCATCGCTACGGGCGCGGGCATCAAGACTCTGCGGCCTGTTGGCGGCGACGGCCTGGTTTTTGAAGCTGAAATGGGAGCGCCGCGATTTTCAAGCGAAGAGATTCCGGTCGCGCTGCCTGCGCGGCTTGATCGCGTGATTCGGCAAAGGCTGGATGTTGGCGGGCAGAACGTGGAATTCACCGCAACTTCGATGGGCAATCCGCATTGCAGCATTTTTGTGAGTGAGTTTGAAAGCGTTGATTGGCGCGCGCTCGGCTCGAAAATCGAAACGCATGCGGCCTTCCCCGAACGCACGAACGTCGAATTCGTCCGCGTGATTGACCGGGATAAAATTGAAGTGAGATTCTGGGAACGCGGAGTGGGCGAGACTCTGGCTTCTGGCACGGGCGCGTGCGGCGCGGCGCTGGCGGCGATGATCAACGAATTGACGGCGCGAAAGATCAAAGTCATAACTGCGGCGGGCGAGTTGCTCGTCGAATGGCGCGATGACGGAGTGGTCGCGCAAACCGGCGAAGCCCGCGTCGTTTATCGAGGCGAGTGGCTGGCCACGTAGTAACGAATAAAGTCGTCACTACGTGGTGAACTTTCTGAGGATGAAGATGAGCGAAACAGTAGATTCCGAGCAGGAAGTCAGATTTGTCACGCTGGCGCATTTCGCCAAATCGTCCGAGGCTGAGATGGCGCGCGAGTTGTTGACGAACAACGGCGTCAACGCCATTTTGCAGGGAGCGTTTTTCGGCGGGTTGGAGCCTTTGCTGATGCCAGGCGGATTTTCAGAGATTCAGTTGCTGGTGCCGGAAGACGAACTCGAACATGCGCAGCAGCTTTTCGAAGCTTTCTTTGAAAGCGAGCAACAGGCGCTGAATGAAGACGAGGAGGTAAGAGATGCCTGACGCCGCAGGCGCTTTGGTCGTGTTGACGACAGTGGAGAAACAGGAGGACGGCGAGCGGCTGGCGAGCCTGTTGGTCGAACGTGAACTGGCTGCCTGTGTGCAAACGCTGCCGCCGATGATCTCAATTTATCGCTGGCAGGGAAACGTCGAACGTGCGAGCGAAGTCCTGTTGCTCATTAAAACTACACGTTCCGCTTACCCGCGACTTGAATCTGCGATTAAAGAGAATCATCCGTATCAAACTCCAGAAATTATCGCCTTCCCGGTCGAAACCGGATCAGATGACTACTTAAACTGGCTCCTCGGTTCAGTTCCCCCACTTTCCTAATCTTCCCCGGCCAGAAATGCCCAAAATGCTTAGATGAAGGTTAAATCCTCGCTTGCCCTAAGCCGCAAGTATTGTGTAAAGTAGGCCTAACGATCCCCACTGAGACCCGACAATAATTTTCGTTGATAACTTGGCCCAGGCTTTCATGCTCCGGATTTCGCCCGCTCTCCCGTGCCGCGATTCGCGGCGCACGGCTCATATCTCCTAACAGCGCGATTTAGAGGCCGGCTGAGTCAGTTAACTCCTCGATCAAATAACCTCACTGAGTTTGCAAGGAGCAGAAAATTAGTTATGCGTGTATTAGTAATCGAAGACGAACAAAAAATGGCCGACTTGATCAAGCGCGGGCTTGAAGAAGAAGGGATGGAAGTCGAAACAGCTTATGACGGTAATACCGGATTCGAGGCCGGAAAATCGGGTAATCACGATCTGATCATCCTCGATCTTGGGTTACCGGGTCGTAATGGTCTCGATATGGCGCGCGAATGGCGCGAGTCCGGACTTAAAACGCCGATCCTGATTCTGACTGCGCAAGACAGCACCGAAGCGAAAGTTCAGGGACTGGACACCGGGGCGGATGATTACATCACCAAACCGTTCGCTTTTGCCGAACTGCTCGCCCGCATTCGCGCGTTGCAGCGCCGGACAGCGGAGGATACGACCAAACTGCAACTCGGCGATCTGGTCCTGAACCTGATCAATCGCCGCGCGGAGCGCGCCGGCAACGAGGTCCAATTGACGAACAAGGAGTTCGCGCTGCTGGAATTTTTCATGCGTCATCCCGACGAGATTCTTTCGCGCGAAGTGCTTTCGGAAAAAGTCTGGGAAGAGACCTTCGACACGCTGACCAACGTAATTGACGTTTACATCAATTACCTGCGCAACAAGATTGATCGCCACTACGAACCGAAACTGATTCACACGGTGCGCGGTGTCGGTTATATGTTCAAGACTCCGACGACGCCGTCGAGAATGGTTGCGGAATCGAAGGCTTCCTAAGATCGGACGCGGAAATATTGCGGCAGAGTAATGGGGCGAGACGAAACGTTTTCCCGTCTCCCCCTCTCTCTGCCTCCTTGTTTTTTTGTCGCCCCTAAATGCTCTCACTTCGCGTCAAGCTCACACTCTATTACCTCGCCATTCTCTCGGCGATCCTGTTCTTTTTCGGAATCGCCATTTACGCCTACCTCTCGCGCAGCCTGCTGATGGCCATTGACGAATCGCTCACCTACCAGGCGAAGAGGATCGAACGTCACTTCGCGCTCGGTCCCGGAGGCGGTGAACCGGGAACCGGTAGTGAAAGCAATGAAGAGTTTCTCGAACTCAAAACGCAAGTCCTGCAGATCATTGACGACAATTGGCAGATCACAGACTACGGCTATTCGTCGCAGCAGGACACATTGACGGTCAACAAGGATGAACTGTCGCGGCTGGAAGTGGGCAAGCCGAAATACGAGACGATAAAATTGCCGAATGGGGAATTGTTGCGCCTCGTGACCCTTCGGGCCAGGGATCCTGAAAGCAGCGGAACCTATTTCATCAGGCTCGGCAACTCACTGAAGGCTTTCCAGACCGCTACGCGCCGCACGCTGATCCTGCTCAGCATCGCAATCCCGCTGGCTTTGCTGTTGGGCAGTTACGGCGGGCTGTTGCTGGCCAATCAGGCTCTGCGGCCCGTTGACCGCCTGACGCGCGCGGCGGAACAGATCGCCGCCGGGGATTTATCCGAGCGCGTGCCCGAACCTGCGAAGATGGATGAAATGGGCCGGTTGGCGGCGACCTTCAACCACATGATCTCGCGGTTGCAGGCGGCGTTTGAGCGGCAGAAGCAGTTCACCTCCGACGCATCGCACGAATTGCGAACCCCGCTGGCGGTCATGCGCGGCGACATCGAAATCGCCCTGCGGCGCGACCGTCCAGCCGAAGAGTACAAACGCGTGTTGATGTCCAATCTCGAAGAAATTGTCCGGCTCTCGCGCCTGATTGAAGATTTGCTGACACTGGCGCGCGGAGACACGGGGCAGATCGAATTGCGCTGCGAGCCGATTGATCTGAACGATCTTTGCCGCCGGATGATCGAATACATCTCGCCGCTGGCGGAACAGCGCGAGCAGGCGCTGATTTACGATCCGCCGACCGGAACCGCAAACGCGCCGGTTATGGTCAACGCCGACGTGTTGCGCATCAAACAACTTCTGCTCAACCTGCTGGACAACGCGATCAAATACACCGAGCCTCGCGGCAAAATCACTCTGGGATTGAAGACCGAAGAGAACGTCGCCGTCATGACTGTCGCCGACACTGGCCGCGGCATTCCCGAAGAAGACCTGCCTCACATCTTCGACAGATTCTTCCGCCGCTCGGCGAAGACCGCCGACCGCAGCGCAGCCGGATTCGGACTCGGCCTGTCAATCGTCAAATGGATCGTTGAGTCGCATGGCGGACGGATTGAAGCGAAGAGCGAGTTAGGGAAGGGGACGGAGTTTATCGTGCGACTGCCGTTGCTGAGTTCCTGATTATCCTAGCGCGTTCCGCTCGACCAGCGCGCGCGCCACAGGAGCAATCTCCTGCAACTGTTTTTCGGAAAGCGAAGAGAGAAACGGCGGCGCAGGCCCTGTCTCCGCTACACCGGCGAGATGCGTCGCCGAGTGTAGAACTTTCGCCGGACTCCACGCGTCGCGCAAATCTTCGAGCGGCAAAAACTCCGCGCGCAATTTCTCAGCCGTTTCGTAATCCTCTTTCACGCAAGCTTCAAAAATCTGTCCGCTCAATCGAGGCGCGACGCAGCCAGAGCCAGTCGTGAAGCCAGGCAATTTCCAATCGCGCATGTGAACCACCGCCGGGCGCTCGCCGATGCCGCTCACCACGCGCGAGCGATCAACTCGTTCGAGCAAAGACGCAAGGTAAGCGTCATCTGCCGGGTTTTGACGAACGACCGCGTACTTGATCGCCACGCAAACGCCTTCGTCCACCAGCCGCGCCACGACATCCAGCCCGGCTTCCTTGTCCGCGCCGAAATTGTTTTCCTCTTTGAGGTAGAGAATCAGCGGCGCGTCAGCGCTCTCGGCGATTTCGCGCAGGCCGCGTTCCAGGCCTGCGGCGTCGCGCGGATCGCCGCAGGGCAGCGCCATCGCGCAGGGGAATTTGTATTGCCGCAGGATCGCCGCCTGATCAATCGCGCGGCCGTATGACGGCCCCAGGCTTGGAATCGCCCACAGGTTGTCGGCGAATCCGTTCAGCCAATCGAGCAGCGCTTCGTACTCGCTAAGCGTGACGTGGTAAAGAAACGCGTTGCCGCCGTACAAAAATCGCGTCAGTCCGCCGTCGGCAATATGGCGGACGATGCGATTGTTCTGCTCGAAATCAATCGAACGCCGGGCGTCGTTTTTGCGTGCGAGCGGCGGCACTGGAAAAACGCCTCGCAAATCTTCGGTTGAAACAGGCGTGGTCTTCATCGTGATCCTTTTTGAATCAGTGTTAAGAGCGCAGATACGACGCGCCGTTGATGTCAACAATGCAGCCGGTCAGAAAATCCGTCCCTTCGGACGCCAGGAACAACACGGTACGCGCGACCTCATCCGGCCTCGCCACGCGTTTGAGCGGGCTTTGATTGATGATGGCCTCGCCGTCGGGGCCGTGAACTTTCCAGGCTACGCGTTCGGTGTCAACAAATCCCGGCGCGACGACGTAAACGAAGACGTTGTGCGGCGCCAGCGCCTGAGCCAGCGATTGGCTCATCGCGTTCAGTCCGGCCTTGCTCGCGCCGTATGCCGGGGCGTCGGGTTCGCCTCGGAACGCGCCGCGCGAAGAGACGTTGATGATTTTCCCGGCGCGCTGCCGGATCATTTGCTGAGCCGCGCAGAACATCAGATTCGCAGTCCCGATCAGATTGGTGTTGATCGTGTCCTGCCACGCCTCACGCCATTCGTCGTAACTGACCGCCGCTATCGGGTGGAGCTTGAAGGTCGCCGCGTTGTTGACCAGCGCGTCCAGTCGTCCGAAATCGCGGACGACATCTTCGACAAGCCCGCGCGCCTGGTCGGCGTTCGTAATGTCCGCCTGAATGATCGCGTGCGAGCCGCCTTTGAGCGAAGCGCGCGTCTTTTCGGCCTGCTCGCGATTGCTGTTGTAATGAATAATCACCCGCGCGCCGTGTTCGGCGAACTGCCGCGCGGTGGCGCGTCCGATGCCTTGCGCGGCGCCGGTGATGAGCACGACTTTGTCCTTAAAATTCATGATTCTTGAAGGGCTTCCTCGGAGTTCGTTGACATACGGAAAAGCCAGCATAAGAATACCCGCGCCTGCGGTTACAGTGAAAGAGAATCCTTCCATCCATTCGAGAAAAAATAAGGTCGAGAAAAAATAAGGAGTCCAAAATGCCTTCAAACACAGACCGTCGTGATTTCGTCAAACAAGCAATCGCGACAGCAACCTTCACACTTGGCGCAACAACCGGAATGAGCGCGCATTCTTATTCGCGCATCATCGGCGCAAACGACCGCATACGGCTCGGCGGCATAGGTCCCGGTGACCGAGGCGCGGGGCGCGTGGCCACAGCGCAGCGGCTCGGCGCGGACATTGTCGCGCTGGCTGATGTCAACAAGGGCATGTTGGAACTGGCGCAGAAGAAACTCACTGCGCCGGTCGAAAAGACCTACGTTGATTACAACGACCTGCTCGCGCGCAAGGACATTGACGGCGTGATCATCGCCACGCCCGATCACCTGCACCACGACTGCCTGATCGCATCAGTCAAAGCGGGCAAGGACGTTTACATCGAAAAGCCGCTCTGCCGCGCCATCGAAGAAGGCGAGAACATGGTCGCCGCAGTCAAAGCCTCGAAACAGATCGTTCAAGTCGGCAATCAGCGGCGCAGCGGCGAACATTTCAAAAAAGCCCGCGACATCGTCGCTTCAGGCGGCATTGGAGAAATCCGTTTCGTGCGCATCTGGGATTTTCGCTATCGCCCGGTTGATCCATACATCAAACGCAGCAAGGATCAATCGCTCTTCGCGCCTGAGTTGATTGATTGGCCGCGCTTCCTGGGCAAGGCTCCGAAGCGGCCTTACGACGCCAAACGCGCATCGGGCTGGCGATGGTTCTGGGATTACGCCGGAGGTTTGATGACAGACATCGGCCCGCACTGGCTGGACGTGGCGATGTGGATCACGGGATGCGATGGCCCGCGCTCGGTTTCCTGCAACGGCGGCAAATACCAGAACACCGATTGGGAGACGCCGGACAACGTCCACGCGATTCTCGATTGCGGCACGTTCGCGATAGTTTTCATGGTTCAGTTCATGAACGGACAGGAATACGACGGCGCGGCGTTTTACGGACTCGAAGGCAGCATCGTGCAGGAGAACCAGCGGGGGATGATGGTGCGCTACGACAAGAATCGCAAAGAAGTCGAAAGCTGGAAGGTGACCGACGAGAGCACGGCGCACATGCAAAACTTCCTGGATTGTATGCGCAGCCGCAAACAGCCGAATTCGCCGGTCGAACTGGCCAACCGCGTGCTGGTGGGCGCGCATCTGGCGAATGAATCTTTCAGGTCGGGCAAGCGCGTGAATTGGGATACAGCGCGGTGGCGGCGCGCCTGACAGTTGCTCGGCCTCGCGTAGTGGATGCAGAATCTACAAGGACGGTTAATGTCATATGCCGAATATTGTCTGGACTGAATACTTTCAGTACCGAGCAGCGTTGAGGGGCTATGACCTGGCAAAGCTTGAACACATCATACGTCATTCGAGCGAGCGGTACTTTGAGCGAGCGGTACTTTGACACTGAGACGGGGCGAACCATCGTGGTCGGTCGTCATAGTCGGCGCCTGGTGATGATTCCATACGATGTGAGTGGAGATGTCATCACTCCCGTTACCGTCCACGCCATCACTCGTCAGCAGATCCGGTTCCGGTTGCGAACCGGGAGATTTACGCATGAATAAGACAACCATAAGATATTTTGAGCAGGAAGATATTCTCCACCTCGTGATCTCCGAAGAACCGGAGAGCCGAAGTTTGGAACTTAGCCCAGGCATCACTGTCGAACTCAACGACCAGAATGAATTGATCGGGGTGGAAATCCTGAACGCAAGTAAATTCCTTCGCGATGCCGTGTTGGAATCCATTCAGGCGAAGACACTTCAATTACTCGAATCACAAGCGGCTTGAGAAACGAAGGCGGTCGGGAGGAACTGTAAATGGCCAATCAAAAGTTCAGCCGTTTATTGCGGAGCTTCGTTCCATCGTCGCCGAACCGCAGTACCTGAAGCATCTCGAAGCTCTGGTGAAGAGAACGCCCAATGCGGAAGAGCGTATGGCTCAGATTCGACGGCGGATGAAAGTCTTTGCCGCTTCAAACAAGGCGGCAAGCGAAGGGTGATGCGATTGGAAGAACGGCTCAGCTTGAGCGTAGAATGAAGTCGCGGAGGTGGTTTTATGAACTCAAGTATGACGACAATCCAAGTTTCAGTGGAAACGGCTGAAGTTTTGAAGCTGATCCAGGCTGAAGCCGATGCGCGGCAGATGCCGCTGGATGTTTATTTACGAGTTTTGGCAGAGAGGACGAATGGGGTATGGGAGCAGGAAACTGAACACAAGTCGGAAGAAAAATCTTTTTACGAAACTGCTGGCCTGGAGGAAGAGAACAAGTCTCTACGCGAATGGACAGTCCGTCACTGCCCTACCCCTGTTGTTCCCGATGAGAATCGTGAGGCAAGCCACGCGGCAGAACCTTCTCCGCAGGAGAAGGCCAGGCGATGGCGAGAGTGGGTGGAGAGAAACGCTGTTCGAGTCCCCAACATGGTAGATGACAGCCGGGAGAGCATTTACCGGGAAAGAGAAGACCGGCAGATATGACTTTCGCCATTGACACAAACATTCTTGTGCGCAGCCTGCACTTGAACCACCCGATGCAGTCCGTTGCTGCTGAGGCGATAGAAAAGCTGATTGCTCGGGATGATTCGGTTTGCGTCTTCCCACAAAACTTTTACGAATTCTGGGTCGTCGCTACGAGGCCAGTTGAACAAAACGGCTTGGGAATGGATTCGATGAAAGCGCAATCTGAGCTTGCGCGGCTCAAGGATGATCTGGCCTTTTTGCCTGATGTTCCCGCCATTTATTCTGAATGGGAAGGCTTGGTCATCAATCACGCTGTGATCGGCAGGAATGCGCACGACACTCGAATCATTGCCGCAATGAAAGTTCACGGCGTCACGCATCTGCTGACTTTCAACGGGGCCGACTTCAAACGTTTTCAAGGCATCACGGTCGTGACGCCTGATGAGATTGTCAATCAACAATCCTCGTAAACGATGGATTCTGAACGAGTCATCAAGCAGATCGAAGCCGGACGCATCGTCGCCATCCTGCGTGGCGATTTCGGCGGGCGCGAGGAAGAGATTGTCGGCGTGTTGGTCGAAGCCGGAATTACTGCAGTTGAGGTCACGCTCAATTCGCCCGGCGCGCTCGATTCGATAAGACGTCTGGCCGACGGCTTCGGCGCGCGCATCGCAGTAGGAGCGGGAACAGTGTTGCGGCCAGATGAAGTTGAGCGAGCCGCCGATGCGGGCGCCGGATTCATTGTTTCGCCCAATCGAAACGCGAATGTGATCGAAACGACAAAGCGGCTCGGCCTGGTTTCGCTGCCGGGATGTTTCACGCCTTCCGAGATTGTCGAAGCTCTGGACGCGGGCGCCGACGCGGTCAAGCTGTTTCCGGCGCAATGCCTCGGACTCGATTTCATAAAAGCGATGCGCGGGCCTTTGCCGAATGTCCGCGTGGTTCCGACGGGTGGCGTCACGCCTGAAGCCGGGCGGAGTTACATCGCCGCAGGCGCATGGGCGCTCGGCGTCGGATCGGAGTTGATCGGCAAAGACGTGATGAACGACAAAGGCTTCGAATCGTTGCGGCGGCGCGCGGCTGATTTCGCCGAGGCTGCGCGAGGCTCAGCGAGATGAACAGTGAAAACACTTGCCTGATCTGTGTTGACGCGGGCACGACCAACACGCGCGTCTGGCTGATGCTGGATGATCAAATCATCGCCCGCGCCCAGACGCTGGTCGGCGTTCGTGACACCGCGCGCGACGGTTCATCAGCGCGTTTGCGCAACGCGCTGCGCGAATTGATCAATCAGGTTCACGCTGAGGCGCGCGATCAAGGATTCGACAAATCGCCGGAATGCGTGATCGCCGCAGGGATGATCACCTCGCCGCTCGGTCTGTCCGAAGTCCCGCACGTCGCCGCGCCCGCCGGGTTGAATGAACTGGCCGCTGCCACACAAAAGCACAGCTTTCCCGAAATCACCGATCTGCCGATCCTGCTCATTCCCGGAGTGCGCTCCGGGCCGCGCCGATGCGATCAGGAGACGGTCGGAGAAACGGATGTGATGCGCGGGGAAGAGACTTTGGTCATCGGCCTTAACGCGCTCGGATTGCTCGCGCCTCGATCAACATTGCTCAATCTCGGCTCGCATTGGAAAGTAATCAAGCTGGACGAAGACGCGCGCATCGCGTCGAGCGTCACCTCGATGACCGGCGAGTTGATCCACACGACGCAGACGCAGACCATTCTGGCGAGTTCCGTCCCGCAGGCGCGGCCAGAAGCGATTGACCAGACCTGGCTTGAAGCGGGAATGCGCGAGCAGAGGCGTTCGGGATTGGCGCGCGCGCTGTTTTGCGTCAGGTTGTTGGAACAGGGAAGCGTAAGTTCGGCTGAGCAGCGGCTGTCGTTTCTGATCGGCGCGTTCCTGGCTTCGGACGTGGATGCGATGATTTCTCGCGGATTGCTGAACTCGGAAGCCGCGGTCGTTATCACAGGCGGAGGAATGATTGCCGGCGCCTGGAGCGCCGCCCTCACCCAATATTACAGGCAGGCAACCGCGCTCAGCGATTCTGATGTGGAGCGCGGGCTGCTCGCCGGTTGCCGCAGAATATTCTCGGCTCTCGACCGGTGAATTCCTGCGGCGGAATTACTTCACCGAAAACTCGCTCTTTCCCTGACTACTTTCGACAACAGGCAATCTCAGTCTTCTTCCGGTGATCAACCGCGCGCCGCGTTGATAAGTGAAATACGACCACGCCCAGTTGAAGATCACCGCGAAACGATTGCGGAAGCCGATCAGGAAGAAGATGTGAACCAACAGCCACGCCATCCACGCCATAAAGCCGCTCAAGTGCAATTTGCCCAACTCGGCGATTGCGGCTTTGCGTCCGATTGTCGCCATGCTGCCTTTATCGAGGTATCGAAACTCTTCGTAAGGTTTGCCGGCCAGATCGTTTTTGATATTTCGCGCGACGCATCGGCCCATCTGCATCGCTACGGGGCTGACGCCGGGCAATGGTTTTCCGTCCTGTTCCAAATAGCTCATGTCGCCGATGGCGAAGGCGTTGTGGTAACCGGGCAGCGTCAGATCACGATTGATGAGCACGTGGCCCGCGCGGTTCAGGGGCGCGCCCAGACGCGCTGTCAACGCGGTTGCGCGCACGCCCGCGCCCCAGATCACGGTCGCCGCCTTGATAATCTCATCGCCCAGATAGACGCCGTGTTCGTCAATGTTGGTGACCAGGGCGCTCGTTCGGACTTTGACGCCGAGTTCGGTCAACTGGCGTTCGGCGCTTTCTGAAAGGTCGGGCGCGAAACTCGGCAATATCCTCGGCCCGGCTTCCAGCAGCAGAATTTCAGCCGCTTCAGGATGGATGTTGCGGAAATCGCGCGCCAGCACAAATCGCGCGAGTTCGGCGATTGCTCCGGCCAATTCGACTCCAGTGGGGCCTCCGCCAACGACCACGAAGGTCAGCAGTTCACGGTGGCGTTCTGGGTCGGTTTCTTTCTCCGCCGCTTCAAATGCCAGCAGCACGCGGCGGCGGATTTCGACCGCGTCGTCCAAGTCTTTCAATCCCGGCGCAACTTTCTCCCATTCGTCGTGGCCGAAATAACTGGTGTGCCCGCCTGTCGCCAGAACCAGATAGTCGTACTTCAACTCCGAGTCGCGCAGATTGACAGTCTGCTCGTCTAAATTCACATCGGTAGCTTCATCGAGCAGCACCGTCACGTTTTTCTGTTTGCGCAGGATCGAACGGATTGGCGCGGCGATGTCGGCGGGCGAGAGTCCCGCCATCGCCACCTGATAAAGCAGAGGCTGGAAGAGGTGATGGTTTGTGCGATCAACGACGGTGATCTGCACAGGCGCGCGTTTGAGCGCTTGCGCAGTGGTCAATCCGCCGAAGCCGGCGCCGATGATGACGACGTGAGGGAGGTCTTTTTTCATTTTCCATCAACTCAATACACGCAACACCACACCGATCTGTCGCGTGGTCGGCTGCGCGCTGATTTCGGCGAGAGCCGCCTGCGCCTGTTTCTCTTTCACCTGATGCGTCAACAGCACGATGGTCGCCGCGTCGTCGGCCACGTGCTTTTGCAGGACGCTGTGCAGACTGACACCGTGTTCGCCGAACGCGTGGCCCAGATTGCCGATGACGCCCGGTGAATCTTCAGTATCGAGCCGGATGTAATAGGCGTTGGTCGTTTCTCCGATTGGGAAGATGTCGCTGACCTGCGAACTGATTGGCAGTTGGAAATAGCGCGCGAAATCGGGCAGTTTGATCGCGCTGGCGAGATTGATGATGTCGCCCACGACGGCGCTGGCTGTGGGGAAGCGGCCCGCGCCGGGGCCGTAAAGCATGATTTCGCCGACCGCGCTGCCTTTGATGAAGATGGCGTTGTTGACGCCTTCAATTCCGGCCAGCGGATGATGGCGCGGCACGAGCATCGGATGAACGCGCACATCGAGCGACACGCCGGAATCGCCAACGCCGGGTTGCGCCAGTCCGATCATCTTGATGCGGTATCCGAACTCCGCCGCGAGTTTGATGTCCAGATCGCTGATCGCAGTGATGCCCTGGCGATAGACCTTTTCGACTTCAATCGGAGCCTGGAACGCGAGCGATGAGAGGATGGCGATTTTGTAGGCCACGTCGCGGCCTTCGACATCGTCGGTAGGATCGGCTTCGGCGTAACCGGCGGCCTGGGCTTCGCCGAGCGCTTCGGCGAAAGATTTCTGCTCGCGCTCCATCTTGGTCAGGATGTAGTTAGTCGTGCCGTTGACGATGCCTGCTACGCGCGAGATGCGGTTGGCCTGCAATCCGCGATGCAAGGTCGAGATCAGCGGGATGCCGCCGCCGACCGCCGCCTCGAAAAAGATCGTGACGTTATGCCGGTTGGCGAGATCGAAGAGTTCCGGGCCGTGTTTGGCGATCAGTTCTTTATTGGCCGTGACGATGTGTTTGCCGTTGGTGATCGCGCGTTTGATGACTTGATAAGCGGGGTCAACGCCGCCCGCCACTTCGACGAGTATTTCTATTTTCGGGTCGTCGGCGAGCTTGAACGGGTCGCCAGTGACCTCGAAGCTCGAAAGATCAATGTCGCGCGGTTTGGCGCGGTCGCGCACGGCGATGGCGCGAATCTCGAATTGCGGGTTGTCGCCGAGCAGCGTAACGACGCCCGTGCCCACTGTTCCCAAACCGAAGATGCCAAGAGTTGTTTTTGCAGTCATAATTTGAATATTTCCCCTGGGAGCGCGCGCGGCCTCGCGTTCCAGCTTCATTGGCAGCGCGCGCTCCCAGGATAGAGATGAGAATGAAGCCGAAGCTTAACGGGCGAAAAAGATATGTGCAATCTTTCAGGCAAGGTTGGCAGGCAAGGTTGGCAGACAAGATTGGCAGGCAAGGTTGGCGGCGGGATTCGCATTCAGGCGCGGTGTTTTGCGCGCAAGGACGGCTTTAAAATCCGTTCAAATGCTGGTTTGACAGTGGCGGCTGAGGTCGGCTACTGTGAGCGCCGGAAAATAAAACCAACTTTTCAGGGGAAGACAATGAGGACAATTTTCGAAGACACGAATGCGAAGGCTGAGATGGAAGAGGTCAGCTATCGCGGCAATGAAAACAAATACACATTGCTGGGTTTGTGGCTGATCGCCATCGTTTTTCTGGCTGGGACCTGGGGAGTTTATCGCTGGGCTGATTCTCGCCCGGCGGTTGAACCGCCCCCGCCACCGGTTTCGCTGGACGATCCGAAACAAACGGCGGCGGCTATCAGCAATTTCAACAAGTTTGTCGCTTATGGAAACTGGCCTGAGGCTGAGGCGATGCTTTCAACAGCGGCGAAGCAGAAGCTGAACGCTGAACAAAAGACTCTGCGCGAGAGCCTGCTCGGCGATTACAAGGATCAGAAGATTGTCGGAGCGGAGACGACCAACAGTATTGATCGAAGCGTTCCGGGCCGCGTGCGTGAGGATTGTTTGTACAAGTTCGTTGACAATAATGACTTCGCGAAGGTAGACCAGAGAATCATTCCGCTGGTGCTGGTGAACGAGAACAGCAGGCTGGTGATTGATAGCTGGGAAACCGCCACCAAACCTGAAGAGCAGAAAAAAGAAGGCGGCGCTAAAATCGCCGGAAAGAAATAGCGGGGTTTGACGCGCCGATTGAGTTTTCTCAGGCGCAAAGCAATCAAAAAGAACAGGGGCGAGTTGAACATTTGTTCGACTCGCCCCTCTTCAGTTTATGCCTGTGAAGATTACGGACGCCTTGACGGCATCGAACCACCGCCGCCGCCGCCAGTATCGCGTGAAGGCGCTGACGCAGGAATAGCAGCGGGCGCGGATGTCGAAGCCGGAGAAGAAACCGATCTCGATCCACCGAAATCGCCGAACCCGCCTGAGCGTGAACTGAAGATCGAACTATCGTCAATCGTGCGGCCTTCGGCTCCGCGCCGAATCGGCGCGCGGTCAATGCCGGACACCACGCGCGGCGGAATGTTCGTACCTCCTCCGCCTCCGCCTCCGTAATAGCCGCCGCCGTTACCGTACCAGTAATACGGGTTGTAGTAATAGCAGTCGCCATAGTTGTTGAAGAACCCGAATCCATAAGGCGAGAAGAAGCGCGAGCCGTACGGGATGAACGTGTAGCAGTTGTAGAACGAATTGTAATACCAGCCTCCCGCGAATGCGGTCAGCACCCGCGACCTGCGCAGCGATGAGACGTTGGCGGCGGTCAGCGTCTGGGCGCGATTGAAACTCCACACGTCGAAATTATCCGCCGCGTCTTTGTCGAGTTTGGCCAAATCGGATTTGGCGATCTGCCCGGACTGAGTAGACGCGGTCAGCGTTGCGACTTTGCCGCGACCGATTTTGAAAGCCTTGTTGGCGGCGAATTCGTTACGAGTTCCCAGGTAAATCTCGCCCTGCCGGACTGCGACAATCGTCGCGGATTCCTTCGCGTCAATCCGGGTCAACCCGTCTTTCAACATCGTCAGCGCGCCGTACGGTGTCGTGATTTCAATCGGCGCTTTCTTGTTGACCTCGCCGACTTCAGCGATGACCGAGCCTTTGATCAACTCGAACCGGACTGAAGTGAGATCGGTGTTGACGGCGCGGACTTCGGTATTTTCGTTCAGGCGCAGATACGAGCCGGGATTGAGCAACACTTCAGCGAAGCTGTCCGCCGGAGTGCTGATCCGGTCGCCGTCGCGCATCTGAGTGCCGAGCGAGGCGCGCCCCTTTTCGCCATCTTCGCTGTCGGCGCGCAGGATATACGCTTTGCCTTCGACTCGATTGACGAAACCGGCTCTGGCCGAAGTCAAATATTGCGCGCTCGCTGTCGCGCTCAATCCGAGAGCGATCAGGAAAGACGCGAGTGTTACGAGAGAAATCCTGTTTCTTGTCATGTACAGCCTCCTTTTGCGACTCGATCAATTTCGGTGTCGGTTACGCTTCAGAACCAGGTTGAACATAATTGTTGCCGCGCGGATTGTAACTCCGCGCGGAGCCGGGAAGCAAAGCCGATTAATTGGCGGCCGCAGATTTTTCGGCTGGGCGTATCAGGACAGCGCTTGAACGTGTGTCCGCACAGTCTCGCCCAGCGTCTTCAGGTTGTAGCCGCCTTCAAGGCACGAAACGACTCGGCCATTGCCGGCCTCTTTCAATCTTTTGGTCATTCGTTCATAGCTCGCGTCGTTGAGCGTGAGCTGCCCCAGCGGGTCTGCTTCGTGCGCGTCGAAACCGGCGGAGATGAGCGCCAGGTCGGGGGAGAAATTTTTCAGCGCCGATTCCAATCCCTGCTCGAACATTCGCAGATAATCTTCGACGGGCGTCATCGCGGGAACTGGAATGTTCAGCGTGTAACCTTCGCCTTCGCGCACGCCGCGCTCGCAGGCTTCGCCCGTGCCCGGATACCAGGGATATTGATGCAGGCTGTAATAAAACACAGTCGGATCGTCGTAAAAAATATCCTGCGTGCCGTTGCCGTGATGCACGTCGAAATCAACGATCAGAACTTTTTTGATCAGGTCGGGGTAGGCCGCCTGGGCATAGCGGGCGGCGACGGCGACGTTGTTGTAAAGACAAAACCCCATGGCCCGTCCGGGTGTCGCGTGATGCCCCGGCGGGCGGCAGGCGACGAATGCGGTTTCGGCTTCGCCGCCGACTACAGCGTCAACTGCGCGACACACGCCGCCAGCGGCAAGCCTGGCCGCAGCGTCAGAGTGATGGGAAACTACGGTGTCGGAATCAAGCATAACGTGTTCGTATGTAGCCGCCTGCAAACAAGCTCGTCCAACTTGTGCAAGAACACGTTCGCTGTGACATCGCAGCAACTCTTCATCCGCAGCCGCGCGCGGAGCGATCTTCACGATTGAGTCCCACAAATCCTCATCGGCCATCAATCCGCTGAGCGTCGCGCGATAACGTTCGCAGCGTTCGGGATGATTGCCCGTGTCGTGTTTCAGATATTCGTCCGAGTAGATCAGCGCTGTTGACATGGCCGCGATACTACTAGCGAGCAGGGCAATAGGCAATTAGCGGCGGCGGATCCAGGCCGATTGAAACAGCCAAAAAGAATGTACGAGGCTTAACTCTGAGGTTCGATTTAGATTATGCTTCGAGCAGCCTTCAGTTTTTCGCGGCCTGGCTGGTACGATTATTGCTGTCTATGCGCCAGATGGATGTCTGAAGATAGCTGTCCGAAGATGGCCGCCTGATTCCGTGATCAATGCCCAAGAAGGTAGGATGATGACCAGAAAATCAACAGCGGTATTTATCGCGCTCGCCGCGCTGACGCTGGCGGGGTTCTTCATCGTCTCCAACGTCATCACTGGCCGGATGCGCGCCGACAAAGCCCCGCCGCCCAATCCGGCGACGGCGCCCACTGCGACTCCTAAACCGCAGGTCAAAGCGTCTCCGCAATCCTCCACGAACAAGATGAACACAACCGAGGCGCAGCTTCTGGCAGACCTCGCGCAGGCGCAGGCTCTGCTGGATCAACTCAACGCCGAAGTCGTGGCCGGCGCCTGGGACAAAGCGAACGGTCATTTCGCCGAGTTCGAGCAGAAGACGCGGCTATTGCCAGCGCCGCAGTTGAATCACCCTGACATTTCTCCGGTGATGCAGGATTTCTTCGCGCTCTACAAATTGCAGTTGAGCCGCGCGCTCAGCCAGCAGGACGCGCAGCAATCGCGATTCGCCGCCAATCAACTTTTCGGAATCGTCAGCGAGCAGCGCGCCAGATTCGGCACGCGAGGCGTTCCGCTGGAATTCCAGAGGCTCTATTTCCTGATCCGCGAAGTCGAAATCTGGAACCATGCGGGTGATCAGCAGATGGCGCAAATCCGCGCGAACTCACTGCGCGACGCATGGAAAGATGTCCGCCCGGTCATCATCGCCAAACGCAACGGCCTCGATCAGGCGAAGAGTTTCGACTTGCTGATCGAGAAGCTCTCCGCTTTCGATCAGATTCAAGACATGCCCGCGCTAATCTCAAACCTCGGCAAAGGGTTTGAGCAGATGAACATGCTTTTCCAACGCGCCACTCGGCAGCCGGACCCTAACGGAAACGGCGGCAAATCAACAGAAGATGATTGAATAGGGAATGGGGAATGGGGAATGGGGAATGAAGAACTTTTGTTGTGCTCGGCAATAAGAATCTTCATTCCCCATTCCCCATTCCCCATTCCCCATTCCCCATTCCCCATTCCAATGTGGCGTTTCTGCCTCCATCCAATCAAAACCGCCACGTCGAAATCGCTTCATAGATCAGGGTGACCGCGCTCAAGAGCCTTTCGCTGCGCGCCCTCCGTTCAATTCATTGTGATTCGGGCGTGATTTCGAGCGCTCGCGGCGATCCCATTCAATTTCGCCAACTGGCATATCGGTTGCTCGTCTGTCTGCGGGAAGCGTGGGCGGTAAAAGCCGCGCAGTCACGCTTTTTATTCGAAACTCAAATTTCATCAAAAGAGACATAGGGAGATTGCAGTTATGAAGAAGCTTATCGCTGCTGTTACACTGGTCGGACTGTTGACCATGGGCGTTTTTGCCAACGTTGATGACAAGAAGCCTGCCGCCAAGAAGCCTGCCTCCAATAAGACCGCTACGGTCAAGAAGGAAGAGGCCGCCGCCGCGCCTGCCGCTACTGACGACGCCACTATGGCCAAGACCAAAGGCAAAGCCAAAACCAAAGGCAAAGGCAGGAAGAAACCAACCCCCACTCCGACTCCTGCTCCGAAGCAGTAAAGGCGTTTTGTGAAAACTACGTGAAGAGTTTGGCCACAGAGCACACAGAGGGCACAGAGGGCTTTGACGATTTCTCCGTGATCTCTGTGAACTCTGTGGCTACTCATTCGTACGTGATGGCGATTACTCTCCGTCCAGTTTTACGCCGAATCTCTCGGCCATTCGATAAAGCGTCCGGCGATCAATCTGCAATACTTCGGCTGCGCGGGTGCGGTTGCCGTTGACGGATTCCAGAACGTGAATCAGATACCTGCGCTCGATCTCTTCCAGCGAAGGCAGGTCTGAAAAAAGTTTCTCATCAAGAGTGAGTTGCGGCTCTTTCGGCGCTCGCAAACGTGGAGGCAGGTCGTCTTCGGTGATGATATGGCCGCGCGAGTGGAGCACCGCATGCTCGATCGAATTCTCAAGCTCGCGCACGTTGCCGCTCCAGTCGTAATTTCTCAAAACCTCCAGAGCCTTTTCCGACAGCGTGACGCGCTTTTCTGTCTCTTCGCACGTTCGCCGCAGGAAATGATGGGCGAGCAGCGGAATATCTTCGCGGCGCTCGCGCAGCGGCGGGACGGCGAGCGTGATCACGCTCAGACGGTAATAGAGGTCTTCGCGGAACCGTCCCGCTTTGACTTCGTCTTCCAGGTTGCGATTTGTCGCGGCGATCACTCGCACGTCAACCTTCACCGGTTTGGTTGAACCGACGCGGCGGATTTCACCCTCCTGCAGCGCGCGCAGCAGTTTGACCTGTAACGCCGCGCTCGTTTCTCCAATCTCGTCCAGAAAGATCGTTCCGCCTTCAGCCTCTTCGAACAATCCTTTCTTGTCGGCTACTGCGCCGGTGAAGCTGCCGCGCGTGTGGCCGAACATCTCGGCTTCGAGCAGCGTTTCGGTCAGCGCTCCGCAATTGACCGCGACGAACGACCGAGCCGCGCGCGGGCTGTTGCCGTGTATCGCGCGGGCGACCAGTTCCTTGCCCGTTCCCGATTCGCCGATGATCAGCACCGTCGAACGGAAGGCCGCCACGCGAGCGATCTCCTTGTAAAGCTCGATCATCTGGCGGCTGTGGCCGACAAGTCCCGACGAAGCGTACCGGGCGGAGATTTCCTTCAGCGCGTCGTTTTCAGCCGCGCCTTCTTCGGTCGCGCATTGCAGCGCGCGGCGGGCAGTGGCGATCACTTCCTGGACGTTGAACGGCTTGCTGATGAAATCGAACGCTCCTTCGCGCGCCGATTCGATAGCGGTTTCGAGCGTGCCGAACCCGCTGATCAAAATCACCTGCGTGGAAGGCGAGACGCCGCGAAAAGTTTTCAGCAGCGCAATGCCGTTGAGCCGGTCGTTCAAATTGATGTCGCTGACGATCAGGTCGAACTTTTGCGCTTGCGCCGCAGCGAGCGCGGCTTCGGCGTTCAGCGCTGAACTGACGCGCCAGCCTTCTTCCTCGAAAATCTCGCGCAGGAAATTACATGTGTCGAGATCGTCGTCAATTACCAGAATGTGTCTTGATGAAGCTGTCATTGGCGTCTACAAAAACCGGTTCTACTGTTTCGCCTGTTTCGATAGGTTCGATTGTTTCGGCGGCGGGAAACCTGATCCTGAATTCCGCGCCCTGTCCCGCGCCGCTTTCGACCTCTATCGCGCCGCCGTGTTCACGGATGATCTGCTGCACGACGGTCAAGCCCAGCCCGCTGCCGCGCCCGCGCAGCTTGGTGGTGAACAGAGGGTCGAAGATGTGAGGTTTGATTTCATCTCCGATGCCTTCGCCGGTGTCGCGGCACACAATCTCGACGTGGCCGTTGTTTGCGGAGGCGGTGAAAAACAACTGGCCGCCATCCGGCATCGCGTCCAGGCTGTTGTTGATCAAGTTAATGAAGACTTGTTGCAACTGCTCGCCGTCGCCCCGGATCGCCGGAATCTTTTCGTCGAATTCGGTGATCAGTTCGACCTGATGCGCGGCCAGCGTCGGCGCGGTAATCTCGAAGATTCTTTGCAGCAGCGCGGTCAAATCCGTCGTTTCAAGCTGCGGCTGTGGGCGCCGCGTAGCGTCGAGCATGCCGCGCACGATGCGTTCGATGCGGGCGATTTGCGAACTGATCAGTTCCAGCCGCTCGCGCGTTTTCTGATCTTCGGTTCGCGCCGCCAGCAACTGAACGTGGCCGGAGATCAGATTGAGCGGCGTGCCGACTTCGTGCGCGAATTGCGCGGCCATCTGTCCTGACGCGGCCAACCGCTCGAACTTCGTCAACTCGCGCTGGATTTCAAACAGCGCCGCGTTGGCCTCTTCGAGTTGCGTGTTGCGTTCGGCCAGTTCGACGGTCGCCTCCTGCACGCGCTCTTCAAGACGTTTCTGGTAAGCGGCGCGTTCGGCGGTCATCTCGCGCAGGCGCGAAACCATGTGATTGAATGAAACCGCCAGTTGCCCAAATTCATCGCGCGCGCGCATCGGAGCTTCGATTTCCAGGTTGCCGGTTCTGACTTCGTACATCAGCTTGAGCAGGTCTTCGACTGGTCTGTAGAGAACCTGGCTGAAGAGCAGGTAAAGCGACGCCGTGATCGAGACGATGGCGAGGGCCATCAGCGCGACCGTCAGCGTCACGATGCGCGATGACAGATCGGAGAATTGCACACGCGGCGTGGTCAAACTCACCGCGCCCTGAAATTTGTTTTCGTCGAAGATTGGCGCGGCGGCGTAAATCACCGTCTCAGGCCCCTGCTCCGATTCGATTTCCCGCAGCCGGGAAACCGGTTCGTTTCTTTTCAGCGTAGCGATGTCGGCGGGTGCGATCTCTTCAGGCTCGTCCGTCGAAAGACTGATTTGCTCGCTCAATCCTTTTTTCGTTTCGCCGTAAATGCGGATCTGCCGGATTTGCCCCTCGTGCGCCTGGCCGAAGGAAATCACGCGCAGCCGCATCTGCAACAGTTCAGGCGGCGATTCGTAAGCGATCAGGTTAGCCAATTGCGCCGCCCACAGCTTCGCAGTCTGCTCCTGATCCTGCGCCTCCATCTCACGTGTTTTCGTGATGAAAAAGACGACGAACAACAACAGCACCACCGTCAGCACGGCGGAAGTCAGAATGGTCGTCCGCGTGTAAAGTTTGAGCGGTTTCATACGGCAAGGCGGAAATCATAGCACAAAGGGACATCTGCGGCGGCGCGCGCTTCCTCTCAATTTGACTTCGCCCCTGCACTTTCCAGCTCATTTGAACTATCATAGCCGCCGTTTCCTGCATCCCGTTCGCTCGGCTTGCGCAGGAGGCAGGCGAGAGAGACATTACCCCCGCTCCTCTTAGCTGGAAACTCGATCCCGTAAAATTTCACCGAAGGAGAAAATCA
>WBZO01001722.1_pt1 | contig 32385 bp, 26 predicted proteins | sample 5204261 | NCBI WGS metagenome assembly WBZO01 (sample SAMN12412400, study PRJNA552823) | activated sludge metagenome | isolation source: activated sludge from anammox sidestream of wastewater treatment plant... | place: USA: North Carolina | collected 2017-09
GGATACGAAGATCCCCCTTCAGGTGAGATCATCCTGGCCAGAGACAAGGGGATGGCAACCCGCATCGGAGCACGGCGCGATCCTCAGCCTGTCCTGGTCGAGGTGCATACAAAGAAAGCCGAAGAACTTGGTTCCCGTTTTTTTTCTTATGGCCAGAATCTCTTTGTAACCCAATACCTTCCCGCAGAAGGGTTGGCCGGTCCCCCATTGAGACTGTTTCAAGATACTGAAAAGAAGTCCCTGTCTTCAAAAACTAAAAAGCAGGCACCTCCCAGATCATCCAGCGAAAATGGAGCCCCCCATGCATGGAATCCCGCCACAGATCGGTTGATGGTGAGGGATGACCCGGAAGCGAAATCGATTCTGAAACGAGAGCGCGACAAAAAGAAAATCGGCTGGAAAGACGCCCTGAGAAAAGAAAAACGCAAAGGGTGAAGGATTTTCACACTGATGGTTTTATAATTGCAGAAAAATGCCGAAAATAGGGAGAATCGTTCGAAGATATTAAAATGGTTCAGGTCTCTGTTATATCACCTGAACAGTTGGCCAGCCAAAATGATTACAACCTGGAAGGGAAAAAATCGCCCCCTGATCGAAGAGGCCTGCCGGGAAGCCAGCCGACGCGGAATGAAAAATCCGACATTGATCGACATTGCGCCCGGTGCAGCCACTGTCCTGCTGTCGCCTTACTTCCCTCCTCAAGAAACCCTGCTGACGAAAGTCCTTCGCCCGGCCGACCAGTTTCTACGGCTGACAGGGCAGTTTCCAGTTTTATGCCATGAGGTGCATGAAATCCTGGAGGTGTTCGGCCCGCTGGAACCTCCACATATTTCTGTCCTGTATGCGGATGCCGATGTCGCACGAGCAGTTCCGGAAAGCGACCAGATCCTGGTGAACCCTGCCGATATCAATACGGATGCGCTTGTGGAGCTGGGTGACATCGTTTTCTGTTACAACCGGATCTCGCGTTCAGCCAACCCCGAAAGAAGCCTGGAGAATCTGCTGCACAGTGTCAAAATGGGGGGATTGCTGTCGATCGATTCAGGAACCGACTGGAAGCTCAACCCACGGACCGACCCGCTTTTCATTGGAATCACACCGAACCTGTTTGCGAAGGAGTTCTGATTATCCATGACGCAACCTCAAAGGCCGGATAAATGCCATTTGGCTGCATATTATTTTCCCAATTACCACAGGGATCCACGGAATGACCAATGGCATGGAAGTGGATGGACTGAGTGGGAACTGGCCAAAGTGGCCCGCCCCCGCTTCGAGGGCCACCAGCAACCTAAAGTTCCGCTGTGGGGGTATGAAGATGAATCCGATCCGGCTGTTTTCGCAAAGAAAATCCAGGCCGCCGCAGACCATGGTGTGGATACATTCCTGTTTGACTGGTACTGGTATGAAGATGGCCCTTATATCAATGGAGGATTGGAAAAGGGTTTCCTCAAGGCTGAAAACAACCACCGGATGACCTTCGCCCTGATGTGGGCCAACCATGACTGGGTGGATATACACCCGCTCAAATACCGAACCCCGCAGCGTGTGCTCATTCCAGGGTGTGTCTCGAATGAAGCCTTCGAGAGGCTGACCGACTGGATCATCGAAAAATATTTCAGCCATCCCTGTTATTGGAAAATCGATGGGAAACCCTATTTCTCGGTTTATGAGCTCGATAAATTGATCGAAGGCCTGGGAGGGCTGGAAAAGACCTGCCAGGCGCTGAAGAGATTCGATGAAAAAGCCAGGAAGATCGGGCTGGCGGGTATCCATTTCAATGCAGTGGTGTGGAAAATACCGATCCTCCCCGGTGAAAAAACGGCAGCGGATGCAAATGGGCTTCTCGATACGCTTGGCTTTTCAAGTGTCACCAGCTATGTCTGGGTTCACCATGACTGGCCTTCCGGTTTTCCCACTGCCAGTTATTCCGAAATGGCATCGCGTGCGCCCCAAAAATGGCAGGACATCGCCTCGGAGTACAAGCTGCCATACTACCCGAATGTCACCATGGGCTGGGACTCCAGCCCTCGTGCCTGCCAGAGTGATGTTTATGAGAACCTCGGGTATCCTTTTGGTTTCATCCTCGAAGGGAATACTCCGGAAATTTTCAGATACGCACTCCTCTCTGCCCGGGAGTATCTCCTGAGAAAACCGGCCTCCGAACGTATCCTGACAATAAATGCCTGGAATGAGTGGACCGAGGGGAGTTATCTTGAACCAGACACAATCCATCAGATGGGCTATCTTCAAGCCATCAGGGATGTCTTTGGTGAGTAAGTCATGTTTCTTCTCGGAGATCTGGTCTCGATCGGATTGCTGCTGCGCCTGGGAGTCGCAGCTCTGCTGTGGGTGATGATCCACCTGGTGATCCGCTTCCATCATCGCGGGATTGAAATTGCCGGAGTGATCCTGATGGGGATCGGGCTGTCATGGTGGCTGATTCAACCCACCCTGATACCTCCCTATGGCCCGGTCTTCCTGATCATCGGGTTGTTTATTCATGCAGTCGGGTGTGGACTGAGATGGCTGCGGCATCTCCGATAGTCAGACAGGAAAGGGGGCAGCCAGTGGAACCTGGACCGCCCCCTTTTTTCAGATCATTGGATCAGCAGATCAGGACTTGGTGAAGAAGTTCAGAGCCTTCACAGCCGCTTTCTTGATCCGGCTATTTTCATTCTCAGCCAGTTTTTTAAGCATCGGAACAGCGGATTCGTCACCAATTTGCGGAAGCGCCCGGATCGCAGCCAGGCGTACCGGAACTTCACCCTGTTCGGCAGCTGAAATCAGGACAGGCAGAATGCCCGCATCTTTGCGCAGGGCCAGAGTCTGAACCACGAGGACCTGTTTCTGTGGAGGCAGGCTCTTGAGTTCATCTGAAAGCGCCTTGACGATTTCGGGGCCTTCAAGTTCCTGGGAGGTCCGGATGGCGGCAGCCACCTGGGAGAAATCCTCTCCCTTGATCGCAGTAAGGATCTTCGGAATCCCTTCATTCCCGCGTGTAAGAACCGCACCCCGCAGCGAAGCGGTGCGCACCTGGTGCGCGGCATGCAGCTGCCCCTGAATCTGGTCAAAGATCTCACGCGCCTTAGCTTTGTCACCGTTCAGCTCGAGAGAATCAGCACAGCGCAGCAGGCCTTCGATGACATTGAGCTGATTCTGATCGGTGGTGGCTGGCAGCGCCTTCTTCAGGGCTTCAGCGGCTTCACTGGTGCCGATTTTCCCGAGAGCTCGCGCAGCAGCCTGAACCACCTCGGAGTCAGGATCTTTGAGGAATCCGGCCAGCTGCGGGATGGCTGTGGCATCACGGCGCACCCCGACACTTCCGATCACCCCGGCCAGATGCCCTCCCTTGATCTTTCCGAGAGCCTCCCGCAGGGCTGCATCCACAGCTGGATCCGGAATGGTTTCGAGGCCATAACGTGCCATGTGGGACAGTTCATCATTGTCGAGAAGTTCAGCGAGGGGAGCCACTGCTTCCTTGGTTCCGAACTGGGAGAGTTTACGGCATGCGCCCGATTTTTCGGCGCGTGTTCCCTGTCCTTTCAGGACAGCGATCAGGTCGGCCTCCTGCTCAACCGCCCCGATGATGATGTGTCTGATGATTGTAGTCTTCATTTTTTTTCTCCGTTGGGTTGAGCCTTGGATCAATAAACGAATGGTTCGCGCTGCGCGCGAGACAGGAATCGGTTGGCTTCCGGATCATTGACGAATTCCTCTTTAACCGGATCGTAGGTCACATCACGCTGCAGCCACAGACAGACATTGGCAGCATGAACCGAAGACATCGAGCGGTGCATCATCTCCGCATTGGACACAGTCAGACGGCGTGACTTGATGCACTTGAGGAAATCGAGCCAGTGATCCATCGGGCGCTGATTCTCAGCGATGTAATCGTTCACGATCTTATCGAACTCATTGAGCAGTGCGGGTGAAGAAACATCCGGCTTCTCATATCCATCAGCGATGGAAACCCAGCCATCACTGCCTTCAAAACGGACTCCGCATGAGCCACGCCACATCTGGCGCGCCTCATCACGCTGCAGAATCATTTTGATGCCATTTTCGAACTCGGTAACCATGCCATCCCCGGTCGTGTTATCGACCGTGTGGTATTTCACCGGGGGCGCATATTTCGATCCGATGGCCACCATGCACTGGGCGAAGGTATGAGCTCCCCACTCACCGATGCAGCTGGTGTGGAAGTCATAGTAGCCGCGCCACCCACCCTTGGCGTAGGTGAAGTTATAGGGCCGCCAGGGGCAAGGCCCCAGCCAGAGATCCCAGTCGATTTCTTCCTTCGGGGGAAGAGCCTCTTCAGGCAGCCAGTCATAATTCATGAATCCGGCATCCCAGGGTGCGATATGAGCATGAACTGTGTGAACTTTTCCGAGGCGCCCTGTACGGACCAGCTCATTGGCAAAGGTGAAGTTGGCTTCGCTGAGCCGTTGAGTTCCGGTCTGGTAGACACGGCCATAACGCCTGGCTGTGTCCAGCACCGCACGGCCCTCAGCAATGGTCATGCTGGAGGGTTTTTCCGAATAGACATCCTTGCCGGCACGCATGGCGAGGATCGATGCCATGGCATGCCAACGGTCACCGGTGGCGATCAGAACGGCATCCAGGTCGGTCCGTTCGGCCAGAAATCCGCGGATATCGCTGTACATCTGGCAATCGGAATTCCCATGGTGCTGATCGGCTATCGCTTTGACCTCTTCCCGGCGTGATTTCTGAACATCACAGATTGCCAGAAATTGCACATCCTTGGATTCGAACAGCTTGCCCAGGTCATACTTTCCTCGCCCGCCGATTCCAATGCCTCCGAAGAGGATTCTTTCACTGGGGGCAACCGCACCTCCTCGCCCCAGTGCGGAGCTGGGGATGATGGTTGGAGCAGCCAGGATGGCTCCGGCTGCGGCGGTCGTTTTCAGAAACTGGCGCCGGTTCAGTCTCGAAGATCGATTCTTCGAAGGTGTTTGTCCTGCTTCCTTCATTATTTCGCCTCCATTGGACTATTGTTCGACAACGATGTATTTCGTGTTCTTCAGTTTCAGGTGCCGGTGCATCAAAGACAAAAGTAAGCCTCCCGATAGTTTCCGGGAAGAACTGAATCTGTCCATACCCTTTCTGGTTCACACAAGAAGATCAAAAAAGAGAAACCCCTTGTTCATGGCACATTTCGGTCACTCAACCTTGGGAGCTGACCCGGGCGCCCGGCCTTCGAGCTCAGGCTGGGAAAATTCCAAGGAAAAGAAATCATCCCCCCGCCGTGTGTTCCAGTCAAGACAAGCGCCGAAGGCTTGTGTTTTGATATCAGGCTCTCGTCTCATCGAGCGTATGTCCAGCAGGGGCATGGCTTGACGTGCCCTTTTGGAAAACGGGTGATCTCCCTGGGCACATCATGCTGTGCCCCTACCGAAAACGGGTCATCTCCTTTTGTCATTCCCAACCCCCAATTCATCATTCCCAACCCCCAACCTGTCATTCCCAACCTCCAATCCGTCATTCCCAACCTCCAATCCGTCATTCCCAACCTCCAATCCGTCATTCCCAACCTCCAATCCGTCATTCCCAACCTCCAATCCGTCATTCCCAACCTCCAATCCGTCATTCCCACGAAAGTGGGAATCCAGAAAGCATGGCGCGGACCATGGATCCCCGCTTTCGCGAGGATGACGAAGAAGAGTTGGGGATGACAGAGGGGGGAATGCGGATGACAAAAACAGGAGCTGGGATGGCGTAGGAGGAGTGGAAAAATTTGTTTCGGATTGTTGAACCGGATGGTGTATAATCGCTTTGTTGCAACAACTGCGCGGAACCAGATGACCCAGGCGGAGACCCTCATCTCAACCCCCGACTGCACCAACGACTGCACCTACACTTATGATGCGCTGGGAAATGTGCAGGTGGTTTACAAAGCGAGTGGAACCGTTGGCCAGGAGTCATATTTCTTCACCCAGGATGCCTTCGGGAATGAACTCTCCAGCAACGCCAATATCCCCGCCTCCAACCGGACCAACCTCTTCGGTGGCGCGACCTGGGCCTCAGCCCGCACGGTGGGGATTACTGAGCACCAGACAGGGAAATGGATCGGCCCAATTCTTCTACTCCTCCATGGAGGTCTTAATCTCTATGTACGTCAACTTGCGACTCTTTTTTGTGGTGCATGGCGTAGTCCTGAATGGATTGGTACTATCAATAATCGCCTGGAGATCCATGGAGACCTATGATAACAAGCTTCTCGCGCTCAACTGGATATGTTTCTATTGGATTCCGTTATTTCTTTGTCGAAAGAATCTCGACCACCATCTCAAATCCCCCACTCTACTACCGGTGATCATTAGCGGCGGATTTTTTCTTCTACTCACCGCTTGGGGGGTAGGTTCATTGTATTTCGTCGTGACCGTATTTGTTATGTTGTCGCCAGTATACTTTCTCGCCATAAGAGCGATGAATTGGAGGGAAGCCAAGGGGAGAAAGGCTGGATCCATAAATTGTGGGCCGGACGGTTAGGTAGTGAAGAGACGTTGCAGTACGAGGACGTGCCTTTACTTGGGTAAGGACATGAGTACTGTCTCTCCTGTGACAGGGCGATGAGCGTCTGGGTGACCTATAATGTGGACAGGGCGAACACCTGGGCGCTCTGATGTTTCCTTTCCGGATCCAGCCATCCCCCCAGAGCCAGAAGGTGGCCTCCCGCAAAGGTGAAACTGCCATCAAATAACGCGGCGGGAATCCGGTCATCGATTCGCCACCATCCCGATGGATGGCCTTCCGAATCCAGAAATCCACAGGCCACTTCGGTACCAGAAAGCCCCGGAGATCTCCCCGCCACCCAGATGCGCAATCCATCGGTGGTAACCATGGGAGAAGTGACTGGCCAGGGCAGGTCCGGCTCTTTGCGCCATTCCGCCAAGTCACCGGAATCAATCTTTGCCGAATACACACACTGTGAAGGCCCCTGAGAAGAAAGCCCGCCAAGCCAGTATATGCGATTCCGGGCAGTGGCCAGTCCACCCCCAGTCACACACTCGGGCAGGGGAGGCTGTGGGTTTGCTTTTCCCAGTTTCCCATCGGGGAGCAAGCGGGCCGATTGGACTGTTGGAAGTGCACGCCCTCTCTTACGGGAACCCAAGAAGTAAATCTGGTCTCCTGAACCCACAACAGCCGCCTCCTCCATGCCTTTTGGGGCAGACCCGATCGCTTTCCAATCGCCGATTCCATCTGGCCTCAAGGGGGCGGCATATAGTTTTCCATGACTCAGCAGGGCAATGGCGTTTTCCAGAACAGCTATATTTTTCTGGTTCCCACCCGCTGGAAGATGCCCCAGACGGATTCCCCAAGGGCACAGACTCCCATCGGCGCGCAGGCGAGCCTGGCACAATGTGCCATTGGTACCGACCAGGATGACCTGTCCCTGGCGATAGAAGGCAGCGGCAGGAGCCATCGGCTCCGGTAAGGGTTCTGCCACACGCCATGCGGCAACTTTGCTGGAGTCAGGTGAAAAATGGGTCCTCATGGCTGGCAGAGCGAGCATGGCCGACTCGGATTCTGGAGTCTTTGGGACACTCTGAAACGCCCGCCTGTTTTCGGATTCAGATTGAGATTTCCTCTCCCTTTCCCATGCGGTGGGATTCATCGTCAGATGAAATGGCTCGATGGTGCGATGTGCCTGAGAGCGGGCGGAATGGTAAAGAACCGTCAGAATCAGCAACACGAGGAGCGGGAGCAGAAAAGGGAGAAGCGATTTCAGGGAAGGAACAAAAACTCCTCCCGCTTTTAGCCCCAGGCTCGCCCCCTGAGCTGTTGTTGAATGGATGACTTCAGTTGCAAAAAGAGGCACGGATGCAAGCGCCTCCCTTCCCTGGTGCAGCACATCCCCTGGAGTGGAGGATCCGAACCTTGTCCGATGAGTGCCATCCTTCGAGATTTGCGGATTGCCTGCTTCGATACTCGACGCGGCTTCTTCATTTTGAATCGGCCTGGGTGAGGTCTCCTGTCCTGCATCGGGGGAAATGGCTGGAGTATCCATGCTCTGCGCTGAACTGCCTTCATCCGAAGCCGCCTCAGGCAGCGAATCCTCAGGTGCATTGATTGAATGACCTGTATCTCCGTTTTCTGGTAAAGAGTCCGCTGGTGAAGGTTCGGAATCCGGAAGCAAGCCGGGTGGAGAATGAACTGGCTGGGGGGCGGGTGCAGCATTGCCGCCGGGATTCGGCCCTCGATCGGATATTCCATCCGTCGAGTGTGTATCACAGCCCGTTTCAGGTTCACTTTGCGGGGATTCGAGTTCGCCCTCGGGCTTCGACCCGCTGTCCGGGAGAGAATTCTGTGGAGAGGCTGGTAAATCAAAAGCATCCTCATTTCGTCCGGTGGCTGCAGCCATTTCTGAAGGGTTGTGAAGCGGGCCTTCACCCTGGGAGTGTGAGTCCGCCGCCTGAGGATCCGGTGTGGCGGAGTTTTCACCAGGGGAGGTTTCTGCTGGATCCTGGCCGGATCCCGAACCCGAAGGAGGCAGAAGCGGCCCGGGCCGAGACTGCTGGAATGAATCCGCGAAGGGTTTGTTCAGGGAGCTGGGATTGGATTCAGGAGGGTCGTCTTTCCTTCTGCCTCCCCCTTGTGTCCAGAGGAGCGAAACGCGCTGCAAACCCGCAGGTTCTCCGGAGCGAGGCTCCACCAGCTGGTACTGCAAAACTTCACCGTGATCCTGAACAGGAATGTAATCTTCCAGAGCGAAATCACTCCAATCGCTGTAAATCGAATCACCTGTCTTCGCCAGCCGCCAGCGTATGGGAGGAAGATTTTCAGGATCACCGGACAGACGCAACCCCTGGAGGAAGGAGCCGGGTGGGAGGTGGAATTCATGGACCAGGCAGGCATGTTCCGGTTCATGGCGGGAAAAGATCGAGACATACTTTTTTAATGAATCTTGCCACTCCCCGCCCGGAAGGATTTCGCTGATCCATTCCCCTGGATCGCCGGTTTGCGGTTTCCGGCAAACCTGGACAGTTCGTGTCCCGGGGTGAGCGAGGAAGAGATGGCTTCCGATAGCCAGCAGATGCCAGGGGATGTCCTGGCCTGCCGGGATCATCCCGCAGTCAGACCAGCCCGGGGAGGAATCCTCCAGGCCTCTGAGATGATAGAGGCGCCGTGAGTTTTCTCCGGCGATTCTGGCAGTGATGAACAAGCCCTCCCTGGTGACACCGATCTGCTCGGCCTGCACTCCTGCAGGAGCAAGAGCGGCCAGTTCCGGTTGAGCGATGCTGCCGGAAGGGGATACCGCGACCCGGTACAGATGGGTGGAAGTTGGAAGGGCGGATCGCGGGCGCATCAGCACAAACAGGGTCCCCTCATACCAGCTGGTGTCGGCTATTTCCGCATTGGGGAGCGAGCCGGCATGAGTCCATTTCCCTGCCCGATGAAGGAATACATCGAGGCGATCCTGCTGAGGCCCCGGTTTCAGAATATAGAGATCTTTCCAGGCAATCGTGCCATAAGAAGCATCGGATCGAGGAACCGAGAGTTCGAATGGGAGCAGCGAGGCCCGTGGATGAAGCATGGGGCTGGGAGCTGGTGTGCTGCTGGAAGGGAAAGCAGAGCCAATCTGAACCCGGTTGCTTCCGGAAAAGCTGATGTTCCCCTCCAGCCAGGCATTGAGGAAATCATCGGGAGCCTGATGGCTGGTTTCCAGGCACCAGCCTGAAGAAAAAAAGAGAAAGACGCCTGAGGCGAACAGTATGGCCTGAGAAAACGACATGGGACTGCCCCTTGGGTACGAACCTGGGCATCCCTGCCATGGCCGTTGCCGGATCCCGCGGATTTGCCGGGAGGAAGCTCCGCCTCCTCCCAGACCCTCAAAGAGAGTGGCAAAATCCAAGGGTTCTCTCTCACACGCACTGTGATGAGATCGACGGCTGGGGACCGTCACCAGACCTCATTATCAGCTTTCATGCCAAAGACTTGAGTGTGTTTTTATGGATAATGCGCATCACACAGGAATGTCGGAATTCGAGTGAGGCTTGTTTGAGCAGGAACTTCCCGTTCCCGGCAAATTAGTCCAGATCAGGTGTGAAAATTTTTCTCATGTATGCTCATTCAGAATCGACCACACAGCGGAACCCGATGGTACTGCAACGGTCAATGCTGGAATCCATCAACAGGAACTTTGCGTGATCGGTACAGGCAAGCGGTCCGCCCGGGGCATACCAGATGCTGCCTTCCGGTTTGAAGTAACTCCCTCCACGCAGGATCGCGAAACGGATATGGCCATCATCGCGTTCACTTTCAGTCCATTCCCAGACATTGCCGCTCATGTGATAGCACCCGAATGGGCTTCTGCCCTCGGGAAGTGAACGTACCGGAAGAGTTCCCCCGCTATCTGAGGTGCAACGGGCAGGATCAAAGTCATTCCCCCAGGGCCAGAGGCGCCCATCGGTTCCCTGAGCCGCCAGCTGCCATTCCGGCTCGGTCGGAAGGCGCTTGCCGGCCCAATGCGCATAAGCCCTTGCATCCTCCAGGTCGATATAAACAACCGGGTGATCAGCCAGATGCTGAGGAAATTCTCCCATTGGCCAGTGTTTGATGAAATTGGTTGAATCCCGAGGCTGGTAGCCGGAAGCATCCAGGAATCTTTTGAAATCTGAATTGGAGACTTCAGCCTCATCGATGAAAAAAGGCTGAATGTTGATAGTCCCTAAATCACGATCGAGGATCTCCTCAAAAGGAGATCCCCAGAGGAAATCCTTCCATTTTTCCCGGGGGGTTCCTGGATTGGGGTAAGTGCCACACTCACGGCGCAGGTGGTGAAGTTTCATGTGAAAGGAGGTTCCCGGAACCGGGACCATTCCCTGCGGTGGATGTGACTTTGACCTTTTGTGTGTTCGGTCCACTGGTAGTGGATCGACAACCGACAGCGCAAAATTTCGCCGATCCGGTTCGGGGGGAAGGTTGGCGAGGAATCTCTGTTGTTCAAGAAAGTTATGCAGGCTTTCATCAGCCTGAGAGGCGGGCAATGAAAGGATGCATCCGATCTTCTGAATGGAACCTTTAATCCGGGTGACTGGACCTGATGGTTCCTCACGCAGGCGTTTGCCATTCCACAGGTCGAGGTAGAACCGATCCGGGAGATAGGGGAGCTCCAGCAGGGGCTGATCCTGAATCGGTTCCCCGGTATTGATGAGGGTGAAAATTGTTGAACCCGAGTGAGCCCATTTCTGAACCGAAATCCCTTTCTGGGCAGGAGGGAAGAATGGAACCCAGTCCGAACCGGTAAAAAGGTCAGAGAAATGCGTGAGGATGGCATTGCATCTTTTCCAGAGACGGCGGTCTTCCTGAGAAAGCGGGTTGTAGGTTCCAAAGATGTTTTCCCAGACCAGAAAACCACTGCCATTGAAGAAGGCTGTTTCGATTTCTCCGGCATGAGAGTTATCCCAGCGCCGGGTCTGGAATTGGACATGAGAGGGTTCAACCCACTTCAGGTGCAGCAGGCCGGGAGATGGAGGAAATTCCAGATACTGCGCCCAGGAACCATGGCATAAACTGAGCTGGTCGAGGGGCGGGTGAATTTCTGGCATGAAAACGACACCCTTCCTCCTTTTATCCACTTCTTCGCGGAGTTTCAGGGAAGTTCCCGGGAGGGTGTCGAGAAAAATCCCATCGGCATCGAGCGCTTCTACCAGTTCAGCTAAAACAACTTCATCGCTTTGGGGCTCCCTGCGAGTCCCGGAATCCCAGGGGTTATAATCGATGAATATTTTAACACCGCGTTGCTGCGCCTGATGAACCACCTGCCTCAGGGCAGCCAGCCCGCCAGGGAGATCCCGGTACATGTCAAACTGATTGCGCTCATCAAAGCCGAGGCGCGGGTATCCCTGCCAGAGAACCAGAATGTCATCTCCACCATATTCTCTTTCACCATCATCCAGAATTTTTTCGAGGGTGTAGGTCCCAAGTTCCCGGTCATAAAAATCTTCATCCCAGACCATGACCATGCGGCAGGTGTGGGTAGTGGAAGCCCAGCGAAGGTCGGAGCGATGGATCAGATGGCCTGCCTGAACCGATTCGAAAGCCAATCGGGAAAGCTCTGGCAGGCTGGATAAACTGACCTGCCCGGTCTGTACCTGGATGTTGCGGATCTCGAGGTGGGCTGGATGGGAATCGTGGGTCTCATCCATACCGATGATTGGCTGAAATATGCCATGGAGATCTTTGAGATCGGGGCAGGTGATTGAGACCTCACACACTTCCCAGTTGCCTGTTTTCGGAACCTCAACCTGATTCAAAACTCCAGTCCAGCCTTTCCAGGTGAAGGCTTGCGGATCCCTCTGATCCAGGGCGAAGCAGAGCTGGTTGCCGCCTTCCAGCCAACGCGCCTCGATACGAAGCGAGATTTTCTGCCCGGGAGCGATTTTCAAAGCCTGGGCGAAGGGCTGCTTCAGGCGCACCCAGGCACGAACTCCATCGAATCTCATATCAATGACTTTCGATTGAGTTGCCTGATGGAGCTGCGCACGGTACTGCTGCATCGCCGAAAACCAGGCAGAGTGATCCTGTTCGGGAGATGGCCCGTAAATGAAATGAGCCGACATCTGCAGTCCAGGAGGCGGAGGAGCCATCCACCGGCAGCCTTCATCGGCGCTGAAAACATCCGAGGTAAACGGGAAATCCTTCCCCCATATCGTTTTCGGAGCAGCCACCATAAGCAAGATCAGGAAAATGACCCGGGAGGATTGTGAGATGAACCGTAACATATCAATAGACCTCTCCGATCAGGGGGGTGATCAGCGCAGTTTGATTCCTTTTGAAGCGGCATAAGATTCGACATTTTCACGTGTGATGATGACACTGCCGGTATCGACATCATCGGCGATCTCAGCCATTCCTGGGCCAGCTTTTCGCAAACGGTCGAGGGTCATGATGGACTGATAGCCCATGTTGACCGGATCCTGTCCGACCAGTCCCTCGACCAGGCCATCCTTGACCAGCTGCAGCTCCGCTTCGACCGTATCAAAACCGACCAGGACCAGATCGAGGCCTTTTTCTTTCCTGACATTCGCGGCGGAGATCACCCAGGAGGCAGTGCAGTAAATCCCCTTCAGGTCGGGATGGGAAACCGCATACGCCTCAATCAGCTGGGTTGCCCGGTTGAGATCATCGTTGCAATAGACCGTATCGATGACCTGGATGCCGGATTTGTCGATAGCCCGCATGAATCCGGTGACTCTTTCGGTGTGATTGAGAGCACCAGCGCCTCCGCTGACAATCAGGATTTTGCCCCCGCCCGGGAGGAATTTCTTCATCAGCTTGCCTGCCTCAAATCCCGCCGCTTCATTGAAGGTTCCCACATAGCAGAGACGTTCGGAGTCCGGAGAATCGGAATCAAAGCAGAGGACCGGAATCCCTTTGGCTCGCGCCTGGGCAATGACACCTACTACACTTTCAGGAACATTGGGGGAAATGCCCAGCCCATCCACACCCCGCTCAAGCAGGGCCTCAAGTTTCTGAACCTGCTGGTTGGCATCGGCAACAGGCGGGGCCACAAATTCCGCTTTGACCCCAAGCTCCCGGGCCGCCTTTTCCATGCCGGTGCGGACATCATCCCAGAAAGGGTTGTTCAAAGATTTCGGGCTGAGGACATAGAAAATCTCTTTTTCGGCAAAGCCTGGAGAAAGGATTCCGAGGCTGCATAAAACCAGGGTTGAAATGAGGATCGATCGGATCATCGGTTTTCTCCTGTCAGTTGGTAAACACCATGGTGACGAATTCTGGCCACTGAATATAGAGCGGAATCGATGGGAAATCCGGCGGGAGATGGGATGGTACGGCTGAGAGGATTTGAACCCCTAACCTTCTGGTCCGTAGCCAGACGCTCTGTCCAGTTGAGCTACAGCCGCACTTCGCTGTGAATGTAATCAAAAGCCCCCTGGATGACAAGAGTCTCAGGGGCGCTCGGGTGGAGATGGGGACGCTGCGAGTGAATTGCCATACCCGATCAGCAGAGTGGAGAGGATCAGCACCAGAATTCCCATGCCGATCAGCCGGTGAGTGCGTGAACTGGTACCTTTCCACTCTTTGAAGAAAATCCCCCAGATGTTGCTGAAAATGATGATAAACGCCATGTGCAGGCTCCAGCTGGAGAAATCATAAGCCCCCATCTGGGTGGTTCCCATTCCATAAAACATAAACTGGAAATACCAGGTGACCCCTGCAAGAGCTGAGAAGAAATAATTCACCACCAGCAGCCCGGGGGAGCCCTCCAGGTAATCCCCGGCGGAATGGTTGATCCGATGAAGATACAGGCACCATAACAGGTTGGTGGTGAAACCTCCCGCGAGAATGACGATGAAGACAGGCCCATTCTGCCAGAGAGTTTCCGCACCCTGCGCCAATGCCAGTTCAGCGATCGGCTTTCCAACTGCAATCCCAAAGGCCATGCAGGCGCTCATGATGCCGCAGAATATCGCTACCCAGACCCCTTTTTTGAAATCAAACTCACGAATGGTGGCGCGTTTGGCTTCCTCGCTGAGCTCCTGTTCTTTGGAGATGCCAGCCCTGCCACAAATCCCTATTCCCACCAGGCAGAGGAGAACGCCAGACAGAGTCAGCCAGCCGGAAAATGACTCCAGCAGAGATCCGAAAGTTCCACCCGCGAGTGGCGGGATCAAGGTCCCGAAAGCAGCACAAAACCCAAGCGCCAGGGCATACCCCAGAGACATGCCCAGGTAACGCATGGAGAGGCCGAAGGTCAGGCCTCCAATCCCCCACAGAAGGCCAAATCCATAACACCCAAGGAGGCTCCCTGCTGGTGAGGTGGACAGGACTGTCCACAGGTTCGGAATTGTCAGTAAAGCGATAATCCAGGGGGCAATGATCCAGCTGAAAACACCACCCACCAGCCAGTAGGTTTCCCAGGACCACTGGCGGACCTTTTTGAACGGGATATAGAAACTCCCTGCAGCAAATCCGCCGATAGCATGAAGGGTTACTCCCAGGAATGGATTGGCTGGCCCCATGCCCTGACCTCCTCACTCAAGAATGAAAAAGCTGGCTGCTGTACGCAAATAACAGAATTCTGGTATAATTCATGACCTGAGAGATTATTGCTAGAACCTCCTCGGGTGGATTGAACTGAAGGAGTTCCCGGCTGCCCATGTCTTGCGTCTCTTCGATAAATCACCCACCTCAACCGCTAAAGATCTCCTTCGCCAGCCAGAGCTTTGTGCTGGGAATCGTTCTGCTTTTCTTCTTCGGATGCCAGCGGGACACCGGCCATCTGGTGGTCAGTGGCCGTGTAGAAGTCGATGATGTTCATGTCGGCTCCAAGATCGGTGGCAGAATCTGGAAGGTCCATTATGAGGAGGGTGACGATGTCAAAGCTGGGGAGGCAATCGTCACACTCGAAGACCGCGAACTGGTCGCGCAGCTCAATCAGGCCAAAGCGGGCCGTGACCAGGCCCGGGCCAATCTGGATCTGCTGCTGGTAGGCACCCGGGCCGAAGATATCGCCAGGGCCGAGGCCGTAGTCGAGGCACGCTCCGCGGAGCTGGCACTCAGACGAAAAGGGTTTCGCGATGAAGAAGTTCGGGAAGCGGAGGCCCAGCTGGCCTCCGCACGCAGCGACCTGGAGTATGCCAGCACTGAATATAAAAGGACCCTGGCCCTGTTCCAGAAGGGGGCGACCGAACGTCGCGATCTGGATAACAAGCGGACCCTGTTTGAAACTGCGGGAGCCAAAGCTGAGATCGCATCCCAGCGGCTGATGCTGTTCCGAAGCGGTTCAAGACCCGAAGAAATCACCATGGCGGAAGCGCAACTCAACCAGGCCCGTGCGGACCTCGAGCGCCTGCGCAATGGCGCCCGCCCGGAAGAGATCGCAGCTCAAAGGGCTGCATTGGAAGCCGCTGAGGCGAATGTCACCCGGCTGGAAACACAGCTCGAGGAAACTCGCATTCTGGCGCCGGTCGATTGCATGGTGGAAACACTGGATCTCGAGCCGGGGGACCTGGTAAAAGCAGGGGAAGCAGTTGCTGTGCTGAATCTGAAAAATTCCCCCTGGGTGCGCTGTTATGTCCCCGAGAACCGCCTGGGCTGGGTCGGAGCCGGTGAGCTGGTGGATGTCATGGTGGACTCGTTCCCGGGAGAGCCTTTCGAAGGGAAAGTCCGCCGGATCAATTCAGAAGCCGAATTTACACCGCGCAATGTTCAGACCACCGAAAAAAGGTCCGAGCTGGTATTCGAAATGAAAGTGGACATTCTTTCGAAGGGTGAACTGCTTCGTGCAGGAATGTATGCGGATGTCCATATCCGGAAGAAACCATAGACATGTTTCAGAAGACCCCGGCCCACCTTCGGGAACACCCCACCAGAGGCGCATCGGCACCTGTGATTGCGGTGCAGGATCTGACACGCCGTTTTGGAACCTTTACTGCAGTTGATTCAGTCAGTTTTGAAATCGAGCGCGGAGCCATTTTCGGGTTCCTGGGGCCGAATGGTTCGGGAAAGTCGACTGTCATACGCATGCTCTGTGGACTCCTGCAACCCAGCGGTGGAACTGCCTGGCTGGATGGAATCGATGTCACACGAAATCCGGAGGCAGTCAAAGAACGGATCGGGTATACCTCCCAGAAATTCAGCCTCTATGAAGATTTGACAGTCGAAGAAAACATCCACTTTTTCGGGAAAATTTATGGGCTGTCAGGGAGCCATCTGCGTTCGAGGCGGGATGAGGTCATGGAATTGCTGGGGATTGTTCCTTATGCCGGACGCCTGGCTGGCAGGCTCTCAGGGGGGTGGAAGCAGCGCCTGGCGGTCGCCTGCGCTCTGCTGCACCAGCCGCAGATCATTTTCCTGGATGAACCGACTGCGGGGATCGACCCGGTCGCCCGCCGTGATTTATGGGATCTGTTATTCCTGCTTTCGAGCCAGGGAACCACTCTGTTCGTTACCACACATTATATGGATGAAGCGGAACGTTGCACCCATGTGGGATACATCTATCTCGCAGAGCTGCTGGTCTGCGGGCATCCAGATGAACTCAAGGCGCTTCCTGAGGTGACACCCCCCGGGACCCATCGGCTCGAACTGGAATGCGACTCTCCCACACAGGCCCTTGAGATTCTGAGAAAAGCAGAAGGAGTCCGCGATGCCACCCTGTTCGGGCAGTCGATTCATCTGCTGGTTGAAGCGAGCCTTGGATCCGAATCAATCCGTGGTCCGCTCGACAAGGCTGCCATCAACAGCCATGAGATCCGTGAAATTGGGCCTTCCCTGGAAGATGTATTCGTCATGCTGACCCGCCATCGGACAGAAGAGCTCAAAGAAAAGAATTCAAAGCCAACTGCTTGAAAAGGATCAGAATCATGTTGAGAGGTTTCTGGGCGATTGTTTTCAAGGAAGGAGTTCAGATCCGCCGGGATCCGAGCACCCGCTTCGTTTTTCTGATCCCTGCCCTTCAGACAATCATTTTCGGATTCGCAATCGACATGGATGTTCAGCACATCCCGACAGTTGTTTTCGACATGGATCGAAGCGTGGAGAGCCGGCGCCTGATAGAGAGTTTCCAGAACACCGGCACCTTCGATATTCTCCGGGAGGTTCAGGGGGAGAAAACCATCCGCGAGGAAATCATCGCCGGGACCGCCAAAGTGGGCATCCTGATCCCTCCCGATTACAGTTCCAGTGTTCTGAGCGGAAAACAGGCCACTGTCCAGGTGCTGGTGGATGGATCGGACAGCACTGTCGCAACCAATGCAGTTCAGACATCCCTGGGAGTCGGCCAGGTTTACTCATTGAACCGCGCCGGCATCCCGGCCGGGGAACGCGGGCTGGATGTGCGTCCGTGGGTTCTGTTCAACCCGGACCTGGAAAGTTCCCATTTTTATGTCCCCGGAATCATTGGAATCATCCTGCAGATCGTCACTGTTTTTCTGACCGCATTTGCGATTGTCCGGGAAAGGGAGCGTGGGACACTGGAACAGCTGGCGGTGACGCCGGTCTCCAAATGGGCGTTGATCCTCGGGAAGCTCCTGCCCTACTCGATCATCGGGATCGGTCAGACACTCTTTGTTCTGCTGTTGATGCGCTATGTTTTTCTGATTCCAATCGAGGGGGACCTGGCATTGCTGATGTCGCTCTCGATTCTGTTTCTTCTTCCGGCTTTATCGATGGGTATTCTGGTTTCCACTGTGTCGCATACCCAGGCACAGGCGACCCAGATCGGTCTTCTAGTGATGCTGCCATCGGTTCTCCTGTCGGGGTTTGCATTCCCGCGGGAGACCATGCCACTGCCGATCTATTTGATCACCTTCCTGATTCCTGTCACGTATTATGTGCAGATCCTTCGTGGGATCATCCTGCGCGGTGCCGATTTTCTGGCATTGTGGCCACAGACAGCCGCATTGGCTGCCTTCACTGTGGTGCTGGTTGTGCTCAGTTCGCTGCGGTTCCAGAAGCGGATGGGATAAATCCTCAAGGGCCGATACGGTAGATATCCCCTTCGCTGTTGGTGCCATTGGTGGGGCTGTAAGCCAGTTCGCGCAGCTGGTCCATGAGAAGGGACTTGGGAACATCCCCATTGAATCCTGTGAAGTTGCTGCCGGGGTGGCCCGCCTTTTCGTTGATATCGCCATACCTTCCAGCTCCTCTGGCATCCAGAAGCGGGAGCAGGGGGGTGCGGATGGTGGCCCCTGAAGGGGCGTTCTTTCCGGCATTTTCCGCCTCATCCTGGTCGGGTCCGAAGCTGGTGACAATCCAGCCGATTTTCTGGCCATCCCGATCCTCACGATAGGAGTAAAAAACAAAACCGGGCAATTTGCTGAAAGGGTCGGTCGGGATGCTTTGCATATACCTGTTGGGTGAGGTCAGTCCAGGCACAGCCCCGAGCGGCGTGCCTGCCGGCAGATTCTGGTAGCCGAGGGTGGATGCTCCATTACCGGAAAAAACTGTCCGGAAGGTGTAAAATCCATAAGGCCCATACTGGCTGAAATGATCCTCAATTTCGATCGGAACCATGCCGGAATCATCGGTTCCAACCGGATAGGCACGATACTCACTGCGGAAAAATTCGAGAGCGGTAGTCATGGCACGCAGGTCCGCTTCAGCACGCGCCACCTTGGCACGGATCTGTGCTGCAAGAAAATTTGGAAGCGCGATTGAGATCAGAATCAGGATGATCGCAATGACAATCAGCAGTTCGATGAGGGTAAAAGCACGCTTATTCATCATCATCGTCCACTCCATGAAAAACGAATTGTTCCGGGTAAGAGGTATCGTACCCTTTGGCATCGTGCCAGAGGATCCGGTTGAGGGTATCTTCAGGGGCCTCATCGATATCTTCAAGGGCGATCTCCATGGATTTTTCGGCCCAGTAACGCTGTTGGGGATGGTCGATCATGGAGACTTCAGGGTTGATCTGATCCAGCGGGATGCGGTTGGGCACTGCATCATACGGTTTCAGGTTGATCTCGTCAGTAAAACAGTCAGTCATGGGAATTGCGGAAGAATCCAGCTGATTCATTGGAGGAAGGCCGAGCATGAGCTCAATCGTTCTGGCCATGCTGGTCTGGTTGTAGTTGGTGCTGACCACAGCCCCACGCTTCGTGTATGGGCTGATAACCATGGCGAGTGTGCGATGGCCATCCACATGGTCAAAACCATTCTGGGGGTCATCCTGGACCACGAGGATGCAGGTCCTGGGCCACAGGGAACTGTGCGAAATGGCCTCGACTATCAGGCCGAGAGCACGATCGTTGTCAGCGACCGAGGCTTTGGGGGTGGGCATGTGGGGGCGGGTGCCGGATGTGTGGTCATTGGGCAGCAGGATCATGGAAAGATTCGGGAACCCTCCATTTTTCTCGAACTGGCGGAGCTCATTGATGAACACATCGGCACGGTACAGATCGGGCATTTCTGCCGGCCAGCCGATCGCTATCGGGCAGGTGTGCGGCTCGAGGCTTTCGATTGTGGCTTTGCCAATGACTTCGATTTCGCCTCTCCTGTTGATGAAATCATCGTAGCAATCCTTGAATCTCGGGCCTCCTTTAGCCTGGCGGGCCGGATCCTTCCAGCGGATCTTTCCATCGACAAACTCTCCATAGGTCCGAAAAGTTTTTCCGTGTTTGAAGCAGTTATCCCAAAGGAACCCGCTGGAGGCATAAGCCAGCGCATCACCGCCATCATAGGGATAGGATCGTGGAAATCCACCGAAAGCCTTTTCCAGGTAACTGGTCGCATAAGACTCGGTGACCCATTGATGCCCATCGGCAGACAGGACTCCAGAGCAGTAGAAATTATCGAGAAGCACAAACTCTTTCACGAGTTTGTGGCAGTTGGGAGTCACTTCTTCCCCATAGATGCAGAGGTTCGGATCACCATTACCCTCAGGAATATCACCGAAGATCTGATCGTATGTCCGGTTCTCTTTGATGATGTACACCACATGCTCGAAAACAGAGGGCTCGCCATGGCGCTGAGGAACCGGCCTGGGCGGGGCATCGGGCCGTGGAGGAGCCAGGGCACTGATGGACTCAGTCATCCGGTTGTTTTCTTCGACAACTTTCGACATCTGTATAATTTCCTCATCTGGAGGAATCGGGATGATCGAGATGGAACCGGCTTGCTCGTGAGTATTGTATCCATCTTTGGGAGCAGGATGTCCGATCGGTTGCAGCTCGGTCCCTCCACGCAGTCCAGAGCCTGGTTTTTCTTCGACAAGGTCTTTCCTGCGTGAACCGATGCCTTTTATATTGGCGACAAACAGCGTCTTTTTGTCCGGCGACCAATCCAGCCCGGCCGGGTACCAGGCGGTTGGGATAAAACCGATGATTCGGGATTTCTCTGACGATCCAGGAGCAGCCAAATCGACTACACAGACTGAATTGTTCGTCCCATTGGAGACATACAGCCTTTTTTCATCTTCGGAGAGGATCAGGTCATTGGGAGCACTGCCGAACAGAAGGCCTTCTTTCGGCTGAGTGGATACAGTTTCCACCACTGTATTCGAGCTGGCATCGATGATCGAGACTGTGTCGCTATTTGCATTGGCGACAAACAGCCGTGAACCATCGCGAGAGAGAACCATTCCCGAAGGATGCAAACCAACCTCGATTTCTTTGACCTCAACTCCCTTTTCGAGATCCACCACGGAAACCATACCCTCCGAGGCGATGAAGCGCACCGGATCGGCTTTGACCCGGGGAGCCCCCCCTGAAGGTGCGGTGGTATCCCCCGGCTGAGGCAGGGAGCCGCCAAAAAGACTGACATACGCTTTATTCCCATGGAGGCAGACATCAAAAGGCATCTGGCCGACAGGGATCCGGCGAAGGATCTTGCCTTCTTTGAGATCGACCTCGGCTAACTGGTTGTCGACACAGAGGGCGACCCAGGCTTTTTCCGACGAGGCATCCAGGGCGAATCCTGCAGGGATCGATAATGTGGTGCCATTGGACAGTTCGATGGCCTGCTGCTTCATTTCTGTAGTGCCTGGGCCGGGAATGTCGAAGAATTCCAAAGCCCCGCCGATGTTTGAAGCGATGACCCTGGAGCCATCCCGGGTGAAGGCAATCCCTTTGTAGCTCCCGCCGCTTCCCTCTTTCGTTTTGGTGAATGCAGCCGATCTCAGAAGCTTACCGCTTTTGATGTCGACAAGAATCATCGCGTTATGGCCAAGAACAGCCAGTGTCTGGCCATCTGGAGAGACAGCCAGATCCTGCGACCGTGAGGGGATGTAGACCTGCCTGCCAGCAGGTGAAAGGACCTGATTGGTAGGAACCACCACTCTGCCATCCGCCTGTGGGCCGACTTTTGTGGCCGCATAATCGCTTCCCTGCACCGTGGCAATGACGATGAGGGAGAGGACAAAAACAGTGAATCCGAGCCTTTGCGGGTTTGTCATGTCATTCCTCCAGAGTCACACAGAAATCATCGAAAGCAGAAAATGAAGCAATCCATCCAGTCAGCACCAGGATCAAGGTAGCAGAAAGCAGCCCTGCTTTCATCAGCCCATGCTGTTCTATTGATTTTTTGGATCGACCTTCTGTGGAAAAACCATGGAGAGAGGGACTTGACGATGCGTGTGATTTTGCCATGATATATCCACCACTGGATGAAGCGGTCATCCGACCCCATCCGGTGGTTTTTATTCTCGGAAGAAAGGAGGTGGGAAAAAATGAGCATTACAATTACGCGGAAGAATGAATTGATCTCGGAATATCGCACTCATGACAAGGATACCGGTTCGCCGGAGGTTCAGATTGCGATTCTGACCGAGAGAATCAAGAACCTGACAGAGCATTTCAAAGTGCACAACAAGGATCATCACTCAAGGCGCGGGCTGCTCATGCTGGTCGGCCAGAGGCGCCGGCTGCTTGAATACCTGCGAAGCAGCGAACTGGCACGATATCGGAAAATCACCGAACGACTGGGATTGCGCCGTTAACAGCGGTTGCAGTCCCAGTCCCCATCCGGGATTGTGATTCCGCATGGCGGATTCAGGATCCCCAGGAGGGATTCAGAGGATGAAAAAAGTAGGACAAATACCTTCCATCGCCTTGCTGAAGCGCCTGGAAGACGATGCAGGGTGAGTGTCCTACCCGATTCTCCTAAAACGAAGGACGCCGATCCGCAGTGATCGCGGGCTTTCATTCCCTCAGTCGAAAAAAAATAAGGATCCGACACTTCTGGAAAATCTCAATTTCTCGAAAAGACACAATACTCACACCCGACGACCTGTCTGCCTTGTTCGAGCCGATTTCTCCACACGTGCTCGGTAAGCAACTCAAAAAATGAAAAAATCAGTTGAACGCGAGATTGCTGGACGCAATCTGATTATTGAAACTGGACAAATGGCCAGGCAGGCCAATGGTTCAGTGGTAGTGCGATATGGCGACACCATGGTTCTGGCCTGTTCGGTTATGGACACAAAGATTCGGCAGGGATTGGATTTTTTTCCATTGACTGTCGATTATCGTGAGAAACACTTTGCCGCGGGGAAAATTCCTGGCGGCTTCTTCAAGCGTGAGTCGAGGCCATCGGAAAAGGAAACCTTGACATCGCGCCTCATCGACCGGCCGATGCGCCCCCTCTTTCCGGATGGTTTCAATAAAGAAACCCAGGTCATGGTGACAGTCCTTTCGGCTGACCAGAATACCGACCCGGATATTCCGGCCATGGTTGCGGCGTTTGCATCCCTGGCTGTTTCCGACATCCCGTTCGAAGCCTGCCTGGGTGCAGTCCGTGTGGGCCTGGTCGGCTCACAGTATGTGGTCAATCCGACCTATGCCGAACTGGAGGAGTCACGCCTGAATCTGACCATCGCGGGGACAAAGGATGCCATCATGATGGTCGAGAGCGGCGCCAAGATGATCTCAGAAGAAGAGATGATCAAGGCGCTTGAAATCGGCCATTCGGTCATCGGTGAGATCACAGACCTGATCTGTGAACTCCGTGGCCTGGCAGGAAAGCCAAAGGCCAATGTGGACAGCCCCTCGCGGAATGACGATCTGGCAACCCGCCTGGAAGCAAGTGTGAAACACAAGCTGAAAGATGCCATCCTGACTCAGGGGAAAGAGGCCCGCCACGAAGCTCTGGCACAGCTGCTGGATGAGGTTTCTGCCGACCTGCTCCCGGAGGAAGAGGACCCCTCCTATGAAGATGCAGTCAAAGAGCTGGGAGGCCTGTTCCATGATATCGAAGCGCAGGAAATGCGCCGCTTGATCCTGGAGGAAGGTGTGCGTGCGGATGGCCGTGGAACCCGGGATATACGTCCGATATCATCCGAGATCGGCCTGGTTCCGAGAGCGCATGGATCGGCCCTGTTCACCCGGGGTGAAACCCAGTCGATCGGGACCACAACCCTTGGAACGACATCCGATGAACTGATCATCGACACCCTGCTGCCGGAGTACCGCCGGAATTATTACCTGCATTACAACTTCCCTCCGTTTTCTACCGGGGAAGTGAAACCGATCCGTGGACCCGGAAGACGGGAAATCGGCCATGGCGCGCTGGCGGAACGGGCTATTGCCCCTGTGCTGCCGGCCAGGGATGCATTCCCATACACCATCCGCATTGTGTCGGACATTCTTGAATCGAATGGCTCCTCCTCGATGGCGACTGTCTGTTCGGGCTGCCTGTCATTGATGGATGCCGGTGTTCCGATCAAGGAACCGGTCGCTGGCATTGCCATGGGATTGATCAAGGAGGGCGACCGATATGCCATTCTGTCCGACATCCTCGGGATGGAGGACCACCTGGGTGACATGGATTTCAAAGTCACCGGGACACGCAATGGCCTCACCGCGCTGCAGATGGACATCAAGATCAGCGGGCTCAGCCGTGAGTTGATGGCCGAGGCTCTGGAGCAGGCGCGAGTGGGAAGGCTTCATATTCTCGACAAGATGGCGGAGGCCATGCCGGCGCCGCGCGCAGAACTCAAACCCCATGCCCCGCGCATCGAAATGCTGCAGATCGATGTGGAGAAGATTCGCGACCTCATCGGGCCGGGAGGCAAGACAATCCGCGGCATCATCGCGGAGACAGGAGTCAAGATCGATGTGGATGATACCGGCCAGGTGATTATCGCCAGCCCGGATGGCACCGCCCTGCGCAAAGCCCGTGAGATGGTGGATTACCTGACCAGCGATGTTGAGGTCGGGCGCATCTACGAGGGGAAGGTTGTGCGGTTGATGACCTTTGGCGCATTTGTGGAAGTGCTGCCCTCGCGCGAAGGGCTGGTGCATATCTCCCAGCTTGCGCCCTATCGTGTCGAAAGGGTTGAAGATGTGGTCCATGTCGGAGACACCATTCATGTCAAAGTGGTTGAAATCGATGACCAGGGGCGTGTCAACCTGAGCAAGAAGCTGGCTGATGCGGAACTGGCTGGTGAGGATACGACCGAGCAGTTGGCGGAGATCCAGAAAAAGGGTGTGCGCGGCTCAACCGGACGGGGCGATCGGGATGGAGACCGTTCTCACAGGGGAGACCGCGGAGGACGTGGAGACCGCGGGGACCGTGGCGGCCGGAACCGCCGGTAAGAGAAGGCATTAACGGCAGTTTCAGACTGTCAAGCCAGGAAACAGAAGCCGGAGGGTGCCAGAGGTGCTCTCCGGTTTTTTCATTTCAATCAATCTCCAAAAAAGGAAATTCGTCTCATTCCTCTTCGGGACTCCACTTCTTCCCTTTTTTGAAGTAGAGAGGGGCTGGTGGAGGGGGCTTTTTCCAACGAGAACTGATCCGAGACCAGAGGTTAAATATTACTTGCTCCATGTGATAAGCCCAGGAAATCAGAAGACCCTCCTCCTGCATAGTGTTCCCGGGATTCCCTTGGTTGATTCCTTCATAAACATGGCAGATACGGCATTCGGGAGGAGGTAGTGGGGACTCAATCCACCAACGGAACGTGCGATATCGCCAGCCATTCCAAATGCCCTGGAAAGCTTGGCTTTTCAGATTGCCCATGCTGCGGACACTGAAACAACAGGGAGTCACCTCGCCATCCACTTTAACACGGGTGGTATGCCATGGGTGCGGACAGCGTCGAGGGAATCGATTCCACTTTGGAAGAAGGCGCCTCCTTTTTCTGGGGGCGGGATGATCTTTCACCTCTGAAGCGTGTGTTGATGACTCGACCTGATAAGGGGGAGGAGCTACAAATTCAATGTGCAATCGCTTGGCCAGCTCGCGCGCTTCCTGGATGATCCGATTGGATCGTACAGGATCAAAACGCAACGATTCCTGATCGAGCTCGCGCCCGATGGGCTGATAATCCTGGACCATAATGAGATCCAGGCCGAATCGATGAGCCATTTCAACGATCAATGGAAGCTCTGCGATGTTTCGACGCATCGCCACGAAGGTAATGGAAAAGGTGCTTTCACCACCCAGGATCAGACGGAGCCGGTGAGTCGCATGTAATACCCACTGGAGGTGATCCCAGTTCCCGCCGGCACGGATGGCCTCGAAGGTCTCACGAATTGCCCCATCGATCGAGTAGATGATACGGGCATTATTACGGATGAGCATCTCGAGGTGAGGCAGAGTCAACGTTGAGGTGTTGGTATTGAAATCGATGCGAACCCCTTGCGATGAAAGTCGATCAACCAGTTCGAGATAGTCCCTGCCGATTGTCGGCTCACCGAAGCCGGTGATCTCGGCTGATGTGATATATGGCAACAGGCTGTCAAGGCACTTGTTAAACAGGTCTTTTTCGAGATCCAGCGCCATGTAGATGTCATACCCCTTGGTACAATGAGGACAGTAAAAATTACATCGGGTGGTATGTTCGAGAGTCAGAGAAGGTGGCAACGAAAGCAGGAAGGTGTGTCCAGCCTCGAATTCAGCCTGGTTAAGTTGGAGGTTCCGAAGCTTGTCAGTGTTAAGGCTGGTTGATCCGGAAGGGGCCAGGTGGCTGAACCTGCCGGGGCGTCCTCTCTCGATGTAGTCAACATACTGAAGTCCGATACGGGCATCCAGCGAATCAGTATTTGCGGCCAGCAGAGACTGGTACAGATCCCTGGCGTGCTTAAGGCTGCCAAGACGAACCGCATCATCCGCTTGAGCGAGAGGATCGGAGATCGATGGGATTGTGGTTGAAGAGGATTGCATTGGTTCTATTTTATGGATTTTTTTTGAATTGGGTATCTATGAAAAATATTCTAATGGGAGAGGAACCGGACTCGCCCTTGGAACCATGGATGGCGATCAGTATACTTTGAAGTAAAGCCGCATAGAGCAGTAATCGATTCAGGTGATGGTTTCGGTGGGAACCTTTTGAAACCAATGGCAGCGGATTTGACATCATAGGAAAGAGGATTGAATCAAAATGTCCTTTCCGGAACATTATGGACCGGCTATTTCTCTGCATGACGTTCTTTCCAGGCATCCATTCAACGATATCCCCCTCGATGTAGCGGCACTGGCGATTGCGTGTTCCTTCTGCAGCAGGGTCGATATCAAAGCAACCCTCAAAAAAATCGACCAGCTTGCAGAAGAAGCGGCCCGGGTGGCCGGGCCGATGCCAACGGAAGAGCGGCTTGTCAGCGCTTTAAAAGCGGTCTTGTTCAGGCAGCATGGGTTCCAGGGAAACTGTGAGAATTATTATGCGCCCGAAAACAGTTTCTTGAATTGTGTGCTTGAAACCAGGCGTGGGATCCCCATCAGCCTTTCTCTCCTGATGATCGAGGTCGGACGCCGCCTGAATCTGCCCCTGGTGGGCATCGGCCTCCCCTGCCATTTTGTAGTCGGGCTGCACCAGGAGGAAAAGATTCGCTTTTTCGATCCGTTCCATGGCGGAGTTGAAAGAACCCGGGAGGAATGCACCCAGCTCGCGAATGTCCTGTCAGGCGGGAGTGTGGCTGTCACTGAATGCCATTTCATGCCACTCCCAAGACCGTTGTTCCTCACACGCATGCTGGCTAACCTGCGCTCGATTTACCGCCAGCGCAGCGATACAAGAAATCTGGCCACCACCTTGCGCCATCTGCTGCTGCTGGCTCCGGGAGACCCGAATATCCATTTTGAACTTTCATTAGCCCTCATTGAACTTGGCCAACTGGCTCTGGCATCAAACCATCTGACAGTATGCGAGGAGCTGGCGGCAAGCACCGAGTGTGACCTTCCCCTTGCCGATGTCCGCAAGAAGCTGGTCAAGGTGATGGCGCTGATGAATTGATCAGGCAGGCTTTCTCATCAAACCGCCCCGGCACAACAGGCCAGCCCCCCTCTGATCTGCATCAAAGACTTTACGGCTCCACCTTTACAGTGGTCAGTTCTTCCAGAATCTGAATCAGATAGATGAGTGCGCGAGGCAGGTGAAAGGGATCCTTGGCCGGCAGGCCGACCCCCTGTGCCGCAGGGTTCCCCTGGCGGTCGAGTTTCTGCCGCCACTCACCATATTGAGCAACCGGAAAGTGCGAATAGCAATAATGGCGGATGCGATGGTGCCACTCCAGACACCAGTCTTCCCGGCAGAGCTGGTATGCCATCAGGGTGGCCTGGAGGGCTTCTGTATGGGGCCACCAGAGTTTTGAGTCGGCGAATTTCATGCCGACCTCTTCATGGCCATCTGCATCCACTGCAAGCAGCAGGCCCTCATAGTCCGGATCCCACCCCAGCTGCAGGTGTGTGTGAATGGCCCTGATGGCCTTCTGAACTGTTGCCGCATCCCCCTGTGAGCGGGCGATGAGGATCTGAAACCACATCGATTCAATCGCATGGCCGGAAACAACAACAGCCCCCTCTGGAGGTGGCACTTCGTTTCCATGCACATCCAGCCATTCGAGCACCAGCCCGCGTTCATCCCGATGGAAGACATTCATCACCCGGTGATGCAGCTCCAATGCCGATTTCCGGACCTCTGCGCCACCGCTGATTTCAGCCAGTTCATGAAAGGCGAGTGAAAAAAGAAAGCTGATCCCATGCGGCATCCAGCCTGAAGGAATCGGGGCAGGAAAAGCAGGCGGAGGCGCATCCGCATGAATCGCTGCCTGTGCGGCATGGAATGTCTCCAGTGCATACTGGAGCACCTCCGGATCGGAGTCCGCACGATAAAGCTCGGCCAGGCCATAAATTGCATACCCATCGACATAGATGCTCTCATAGCCTCGCTGGATGTTTCCTTCTCCATCCAGCAGCAAGGGCCAGTGCCCTCCCTCGACTGTTCCAGATTTCTTCAGGAAAGAGTAAATCCCTCTGGCGGTTTTGAGCCATCCGGGATTCTGTCCAAATGTGTTATACAATTTGCTGTAAACCCAGACCGCCCGCCATTGGGACCAGCCCCACCGATCACGGCTCAGGAGGCTGCCATCATCACCGATGCAGGTATTGATGGCGCCGCTTTCATCAAAGGAGTATCGCTCCCAGAATGGCAGGACATCCTCAAAAAGGGTTGTGCGATATAAAGCGAGAAGTTCATTGAGTGAAAGATCGTCGGGCATGGCATTTTGTCCTTCTCATCATGCGGGCGGGTCATACCACCTGGCGTGGAAGTAGCAGAGGCCGGTGAAGGGGTCGTTCCATTTGCCGGTCTGGTGCTCGGTAATTCCTGCCGTGCGGGCGGTAACTGAAGAAGGGTGACACCTCTCAGTCCAAATTTTCGCACCATTCATTCGCAGACCTCTTCTCTGTCATCTTCACAAAAGCGGATATGCCAAGCGCGGCCATCTGATTCCTGGGGTTATTGATGTACGGCGATTATACACCATCCAGCTCAACAATCCGAAAATATAATTCTCTCCTTTTATACCAATTCTGCCCCTGTTTTTTTGTCATCTGGACTCCCCCCCTCGTCATCCCCAACTCTTCTTCGTCATCCCCAACTCTTCTTCGTCATCCTCGCGAAAGCGGGGATCCATGGCCTGCCCCCACACTTTCTGGATTCCCACTTTCGTGGGAATGACGGGTTGATAAGTGGATCCCGGTCAAGCCGGGGATGAGGGTATTCCCAGGCGGTGCCAGGATTGTGCCAGACCAGGGTCGGAACGAATGCGAAAAACAAAGGAATTTCACTATTGGGGTTTCTTGAGACTTATTGGGGAAAACTTGAAATAACTTAAGGATTTTGAGGTGTTTGGGATGGTACGCCAGGCAGGAATCGAACCTGCGACCCACAGCTTAGAAGGCTGTTGCTCTATCCGACTGAGCTACTGGCGCATGTGCTGCCCATAACTTTTGAAGCCAACCGGAACCCGGTTCATTACCCCTTTCTCCCGGCGGTAACCATGCGAGAACCACAAGCCCTGATTCAGAACAGGCTCAGGCAGTGGCGATCATCCCCATGCGTTTGGCATATTCGAAGACATTGCCCGCTTCGATGATTGCAGCCACATCTCCGAGCGGAACCAGCTCATGGGTCAGGCCCTGGGAGATGTTCCGCACCACCCCGCCGGCGGTATCCAGTTCGACTTCATCTCCGGTCCGGTAAATGCGGGAAAGGTCCTCGCGGGAAGTGGCCGGAATCAGGTAGCCGCCATTGATGCTGTTGCGATAGAAAATCCGTGCATAGGAGGTGGCGACCACCGCCAGTGCGCCGGCTTTATTCAGGGCATAGGGGGCATGTTCGCGGCTGGAGCCGCACCCGAAATTTTTTCCGCCGATGATGATCCGGAAGGTGCTCTGCCACTCGCCATTTTTGACGAAGGGGGTGCCCCCTTCAGGCAGCCCTGCCTGGGCAAGCGGCACACCCGACAGAGCGAAGGAGCCATACTTTTTGCTCTCTTCAGGGTCATCGAGACTATACACAAGGTGCTCAGCCGGGATGATCTGATCGGTATCGATATCATCTCCGAGGATATAGGCTTTACCACGGATAACTTTCGGTTCACTCATGCGGATCACATCTCCTGTGTGGAGTTTCTGATAAAAAGTGTGCCATGGCAGGCAGACGGATGCAATCCGTCCAAGCGGGGTCATTCTCAGGGTGAGATCGAAGAATAAGGCTCGAAAAAAGTATTCTGGGAACAAACAGGAAAAGTTCGTTATGGCAGATCATTGTGAAAAACTTATATCCTTGAAGATTAGCGTACGTAGACCCCATGTATCTGCATGGCTTGCATGGCCAACCCAACTTGCTACCGAAGCCGATACATTTTGCAGATTGACGGTTCCCGCTTTATATTGTGCGGCCAACAATTTTAAACGCCTGTAAATGCCTTGGCTGTTATCTGGCCTGAGTCGTCGATGATCAGGCCAGATCCGGTACCCCATGAAATCACAACCCTCAGAAACCGGAAAAGAATTGCTCTTCTTGCAGTGAATATCCAGCCCCAGGGATGCCAGCTTTTCTTTAACAGGTGGGACAAGACTGTGAAGCCAAGGTTTGTTGTTCGATAGGATTACCATGTCATCGACATATCGAATGTAGTGACGGCAGCCGATAGATTCCTTCAACCAGTGGTCAAAATCGCTCAGGTAGACATTGGCAAAGAACTGGCTCGTTAGATTGCCAATGGGTATGCCCTTTCCTGAAGTCCAAAGAAAACCCTCATCTCCTTTTGAGGCAAGGATTAGGCGGATGAGCCAACAAACCTCGGGATCGGTGATGCGGCGTGAGAGTTGCGCGTAAAGGATCGCATGGTCAATACTGGGAAAGTACTGGCGTATATCAAGTTTCAATACAAACTGGTTCTTGCGGCTGAACTCGGTGTAGCGGTCGGCCGCCGCATGGGTCCCTTTTCCCACACGGCAAGCATACGAATCATGGATGAAAGTCCGGTCAAAAATCGGTTCAATGATGTTGCATAACGCATGATGAACTACCCGGTCACGGAATGGAGCCGCGCATATCACCCTTGGCTTTCGTTCATAAACAGTAAACTCCCGGTAGCCCCCGGGAAGATAAGAATGATTTATTAATTCCTTTTGGATTGCAAACAGATTTTTCTCTAGCCCCACTTCAAAACGGGCCACATCAACTCGATTTCCTTTGCCTCTGCGAGCTTTCCTGGCCGCAAGCCAGAGATTCTCAAAGCAGATTATACGCTCCCAAAGGTTTTTATACGTTTTCATGGTGGAAGAGCAGGCCGCCAACCCGGGACCTTCGTTGCCTACCAGCCTCGGGTCGGCCGTTTTATATCTTTGTCCGGTTTCAAGAGCCTGCCCGGTAGCGCGAAACCGGCTCGGGCATAACACCACATAGCCTCCTCCAAACCCCTGCCCATCCGTGAATGGGGCAGCCCGGGCGAGAAGTCGCTCTAGGGAAGTGGCTTGCACACACGGAAACCCTGGTTGTTGTTGCGGTTTGTTGGATTGTCCCTGTTCCGCCTGGCCGATCGTACATTGTTCGGGTTGTTGTTCCAGGAACCCCCGCGACACACACGGGCACCGTAATGGCGCTACGCCTATCCAGGGAGCTGCGCCAGCTCCATCAAGATCGATCTCCTAGCGTGCTTGCTTCAACCAGCCCCCCACTTGTTGTCCGATCTCATCAATCGAGCGTGCGGAAAACTCAAACTGACTGATCGACACACACTTTAAATCCAGTGCCAACCGAGACAAGTATCGCAAACGTTCGAGATTCAGGTTGGCTCTCTGTAAACGTGGCTGCTTTTCTCTGGTATAATAGGCTTCAAGAAGCAAATCAAGTGTATCTAACAAACCTGTGAGGATTCGGTCTCCTAGAATTATCCGTTTGCCAGCTGGGAATTTCTCGATCCGCCCAGCGTACCACACAATGAGATCGTATATCTTCTGAATCACTTGAGGATTGTCGCGCATCGGCCTTCGGGTCACTTCCCAATTTTTTGCGTTTTTGCTCGCTCCGCTCGCATAGCAAAATATAAAAAGATAGAAACCTAAAAGCTAATCAAGAGGCTTGCACACACGGAAACCCTGGGAGTTGTCGCGGCTTGCTGGATTGACCCCGTTCCGCCTGGCCGATCGTACATAGTTCGGGTCGCC
>WBZO01001723.1_pt1 | contig 32369 bp, 27 predicted proteins | sample 5204261 | NCBI WGS metagenome assembly WBZO01 (sample SAMN12412400, study PRJNA552823) | activated sludge metagenome | isolation source: activated sludge from anammox sidestream of wastewater treatment plant... | place: USA: North Carolina | collected 2017-09
GTAGAAACATAATTCCCTCCATTTTTGGGGGAGTACACTCTACAATATAGTATGCCCACTGAAAACGAAAAATAACAGAATCTGTCCACCTTTTCAAATTTCCTGCGTCATGTACCCAGGTATGAGAAAAAAGAAGAAGAGACCCGGGGTAATCCGGATCTCTTCTTTTGCACTTAGTTGTCTTGCCTAGATATGCCGAGCGGCTGTTTAGGCTGCCTTGGCCAAGGTGTCTTGGCTATTATCCAGGCTGTCCAGAATGGCATGGATGGCGCAGTCCACACCCTTGGCTTCGAAGACGCGCCGACGCAGAATCAGCCACTCGGCGCTGGAGTGTTTGGCCAGCTTTGCCTTGTAGACGTCTTCGTAGCGCTTGCGCACGACCCGGGCCAAACCGCTGAGCACGACCAGCCTTCTGGACGGTCCCACGGCGACCTTGATCGAGTCTTCGCTGAGCACGTAGAGGAGTTGCTTGGAGCGATGCAGCTGCACCTGTTGGCGCATGCACTTCTCCAAAAGCGGGTTCTTCGGGTCGAAGAACGCGGTCATGAACTCCTGCAAGGCTTGTCGAATGATGCCCTGCACGCGCTCGCTATCGCCAGCGGTCAGTTCCGCCGGACGGTTCTGGGCGATGGCGAAGCCGATTGCTTTCTTGAGCGTATCGGCCCAGTAGCTGTAGCGCTCGTCATCGGTGCTCTTGCTGGCCTGGTTGAGGGCTTTCTGGAAGTCCTTGAGGTGTTCCAGAAGCGCGCCGGCGGGCACGTCGCTGCTCTTGGGCGCCATCAGCACCGCATGGTCGAAGGGCTTGCCGGAGCTGCCCAGGGTGACCAGCAGTTCGATGAAAGCCTTCTTGTCGTCGAAGCGCAGTCTTCCCATTTCTCCCGACTCGCTGCTGTTGCCGACCGGCACCAGGTGAATCAGGCACGAGCAGGGAACGCCGGTGGCTTTTGCGTCGAGAGCAAACCAGCCCTTGCGCGGATGCGTCCAGATGAAGTCGATGCCGGCTTTGTCGGCCGGAGAGCGATTCGAACTGGAATGCAACTGCCAGCCTTCTCTGATGAGCTTCTGCAGCTCGGTCCAGAGGGCGGTGAGGGTGCCTCTCTCGCCGGTTTCCGGTCTGGCAAAGTCCACATAAAAGCGATACAGCTCGGCTTCGAGCAGGTCGCCGCGTCTTGCTAAGTTAGTCATGATAAGCCTCGTTTTTTGAGGTAGTTAGACAAATGAAAGCAGCTTGCTGCCTCCGGTGACGTTAGGTGCGTGCTTCATCTCATGATGCGATCATCATGTTCAGAATGCGTGTTTAGTGCTTTGCTTTGGTTTTCGGTTCAGATGCTCTTTCTGGTTGAAGATTGAAAATGAGATCTTGATAATAGATATAGAAGTAGGGCGCAAGCAAGCACTGCATAGCCGCTTCGCCGTGTGACCGGCAGATAAATGCAAGTTACGCCTGCGCTAGGTCTGCGAGGAACAGTAAGCGCAGTTAGTAAAGCTCAAACTTCTAGGAACTTTAGTGAATGGACTTTTTCAGACAAAGCCCTGGTCTAGCTCTCATGCCGCATTTGCGTGTATTGAGCGAGATCTCATAAGGGTCTTCAAAAACCCTGAATTTGAAGGTCACAGCATTATCGAGAGTTTCTCTCCAGTCTTTGTTCAAGCTTTTGTACTGGACGTCAAATTGGGCGCGCTCTGCCGGGTTGAGCATGTAGTCTCTAGAGCTTTTCTCGTTCAGTCGCAAGTTTAAATCTAGAGGCTTAAATTCGTGTTGGTTTGAGGGCAATCTAAAGTTTGGCGGAATGGATAGCTCGAAGAGGGATTTAGATGGGTCTATAGCTGTGCTTTTCGTTAGCTTCTGTGTCGAATCTGAAGCTGTATCGGTTTCTTCGCTCTTGATGCGCAAGTCTGGAAAGCCCTTGAGCTCAATGGCTTGATTAGGCTTTAAGGTTCTCTCGTTTGAGTCGAGGCTGAGTCTAGAGCTAGCATCGCTTTCTGCTGCCACGGCGACTTTATCGGTTTGTCTTTCCAGCATGCAGAGTCCCTTGCGGCAAGCGTTAATCTAGCTTGCTTAGCATACGCGCTAGTTTGGGCCTTTGCCTATGGTGACTTCACCATAAAATTTTTAAGACATAGGGCTACGAGGGCGCGTAGTAGGAAATGGCAAAAAAGAGACCAAGTGAATCGCCGGATTGCGATAGTTTGGTCTCGAAAAACTGTGGTCAGTTCTTGATCTTGAAATACTCCAAAATCAATTCATCGAATTGCTCGCGGCTGAGGGCACCCCACTGACGTTTGGAAAGCTGATCGGTCTTGGAGCTGTGTTGGATGAAGAGGAAGCTCGGGCAAACCGTGACGCGCAGAGCTTCGGCAAACTGGCGGTCTTGGCTGATGTCGAAACTTAGGAAAGTGACCTTGCCGCGGTAGGCCTTCTGGGCGCTCTCGAAAGCCGGTAGATGAGTCTCGCAGCTTGCCGAAGAGTCGTAGAAACGAATCACCACCGGGGTGCCGCTTTTCACAGCATCCATCAGTTCTTGCTTGCTTGCTGTCGGTGCAGTGCTCTGGGCTTGAGTCGGTGTCGCCCCAAGAAGCAGCAGGCAACTCAGGCAGAAAGAAAAGAGAGTGCGAAGGAGAAAGAGCGAGTTTCTGGTCTTTTGAAACATTTATGGCTCCTAATTGCTCGGATTGATTGACTGTTCCTTGGTCTTGATCGCTTCGGCAAGCTCAGGCGAAAAGCGCACTACTTCCCCTTGCCAGTTGCGAGTAAAGACAGGCTGAATGCTGTCCAGTTCGGTGGTGGAAACCGGCTTGTCGACTTTGAATAGTGTGCGTCTTTCAAAGACTTTGTAGTAGCCGAAATAGAGGTCTAGTTCTGCTTGATCTTGCTCGGCCGTAATCTTGTAGAGAAAAGGCGATTCTTGATAGAGCAGTTCGCGAGCCTCGCCGCCCATGCGAAAGAGCCGCATAGATTCAGCGAATACTTCGATTGGGTTATCGAAATAGTCGGTGGCCGGACGCACCAAAGCCAGGGCGCGCATTTCTTTGTTGCTGAAAGTCTGCGCTTCTTCTACTTTGCTGGCAACTTTGCCGTTCTTGTCCAAAAGCTGACCCTGCAAATTGACCCGCAACCAGCGTTTGCCCAGCTTGGCATTGGTGGGGCGCTCCACTTTGAAGTAGACATAGGGGTCCACTGCCTCAGTGTCGGCTTGAGCTTCGCTTGAAGGCTGACTCTCGCTCTTGTTTTGGGTCTCGCTTTTATTTTGAGTCGCGATTTTGCCTCTGGCCACTTTGATGTAAAAGACTCTTACTGCGCTTTGCGGGTCCTGTGTCTTCACAAAGCCCAGCTTTTCCGACATGGTGTCGAGGACCTTGCTTTCTGGATCTTCCCAGCCCATCCGTTCTTGATGGTTATGGGCCAGCTCATGCATCAAGAGTGATTCGATCGTATCGAAGTAATGGCCGTCTCTCTTGAAACGACTTTGACCTGACCAAGACGGCGCATCCTTTTCTGTGGGGCGAAGATTGTCGGTTGCGCCCGGAGTAAAGTAGATGGCTTTATGTTTGTCTTTGTCGGTGGCATAGTAGGCAAAGCCAAGCTCTTCTTTATAGAGCGGTGCCTTCAGAAAGTAGAACTTCAGTCCTCGCTTATCGCCAGGAGCTAAGTGAGAAGGCAAGGAGCGTTTCAGGGCTGCTTCGATGCCGTACAGTTCAACCAACTGAGGCGAACGGGACAAGATGAGAGGCTTACTATCGCTCTCTTCAGTGCTGAGCGATTTTTGCTCTTCCACCAGTTCGTTTTCCAGGGCAAAGGAAGCCTTGAGAGGTTCCTCTCCCAGTTCTTTTATTTTGAGGGCGACCAATTCCTTGATGCGTGCTTCGCCTTCTTGCAGACCTTTGATATCACGGCTGGTCGTGAAAAGTGTCTTGCTTTCGCCGCCGGCATGCAAGATATAGCTGAACCTGCCGTCAGCTTCAACAATCTGCACTCTGGTGCGTTTGGCTAGTTCGGTGGCGATTGCCTCGAGGTCGGCGGGCACAGCTTCACCGCTGATTGACTTGATGAAAGGTACTGAAGGGTCCAGCTCTTGCTTTTGGCAGGTGCTGCAAAAGCCGGTGCTGAAAGAAATCAGTCTTTTGATTGCTTCTCCTGGTGCGCCGACGGGGGCGAGGCTCAACCAGGCAACCAAACAAATAAAAACCGCCAGCCAGCTTGGCCAGCGTGAATGTGGCTTGACAGGGCTTGTCGATTTGGGCCCTCTTTCTTTGTTTGCCATATAAACTTTCAGGAAAATTGAGAAGGGTAAGACTCGAGGTCTCACCCTTCTCGTTGTTCAGAAATCAGTCGACCCGTCCGGCTTTCTTTTAGTCAAAGTCGGGCAAGTCGCCTTGATAGAGAGAAAATTGCTTGATATGAGCCTCCACCGCAGCCGGCACCATGTCTGCTATTGGTTCTCCTGCCTTGAGGCGGCGCTTGATGAGCAGGCTCGAAATGGGTGGACTTTGCAAGTCCAGCACGGTCACCCTGGCTCCTCTGGCAAGCAGACTTTCAGCCCATTCAGAGGCAATGGCGGCCGTGATCTGCCTTCGGGGAGTGACTACCAGATGCGCCAGCCGGAAGAGTTCGTCTGCGCCTTCCCAGTCACCGAGGAAATGAACGCCGGCTTTGCCCTGCTCCAGATACTCGGCACTGGTGATGAGAAACACTTCGCACTGACTGCCCTCGTGCCGGCTCTCGATCTCTTGCTTGATGGCCCGCACCGTGTCCACTGTGAAAGAAGTACCGGGGCGGTCGAGTTCGAGACGGCTAGCCACAAGTTCCTTGACCCCGGTCGACTGTACGGCCTTTTCGACCAGACTGTGTCGGTGCTCGGCGCAGGCCAGATAACTGGCTTTATGTGGCGGACTCTTGGCGGTGACCAAATAGACTTGGCTCAGTTTGAGCAATTCAAGCGCTTTTTGGGCGACCAGAAGATGTCCATTGTGGACGGGGTCGAAAGTCCCGCCCAGAACTCCAACTTTTATCTTTGTCATAGCTTGGTCCTATTCGCAAAGACTGTGTCGAAGCAAAGAGCCCGCACTCTTTCTAGTTAGTGCGGGCTCTTTGCGGTGAAACGCCGGGTTTTAGGCGGCTTTGCTTATGGAACGGTTGGCGCGGCGGCGTCTCAGGCTGCTGGAACTCTTGAGCTTGAGCTGCCGTTCGCGATTTAACTTGCGATGAGCTTGGTCCCAGATGCGACCATAGTTTTGTTCGTATGTTTCCATGCCGAAGGATTGTCTGGCCACAAGCACATATTCGCGTAGCTGCTTGTAGCCACCGGTCAATTCCATGAGCATGAGGTTGAGCTGCCAGGCCGGCATGGCGTGTTTGCCGGTGGACCAGAGTTCATTGGCTACCTTGGTCTGGCGCATAATCGCTCTCGCCTCTTCACCGATTGCCATCGAGAGATAACGCTTGCGCGAAATTTTCCTCGGGTCGGGAAGAGCAGGCGTGGTGCCGTAAAGCACGTGGTAGCATTCGTGCGCCAGATAAATCACTTTCATCATCGGTGAGTCGAGCGACCCAATAGAGATGTAAGCGTTACGCCGGTCTGTCGGGTAGTAGCGGCAGTAGGCACCGGTTTTGCCGTTCCATCTCTTGATGCGCACACCCAGAGCATGGGCTTTGCGCAGGTCTGAGCGGAGGGTGGGACTGTCGCGGACAATGGCAGCGAAGCGACTGCCAAACTGGCGTTCCAGCTTGGCGATTATTTCTACATCCAAAGTTTTGTCTGAGTTGCTTTGTGCCATAGGTTTTCACCAAAGTCTAAAGAATAGACAGGAATCGCACGCCGACGCCTGTTCATTTTCGCTTGATACTACTCATGATACCAGGCGCGGCGGTTTTTTTGTGAATTTATTCGCTCTCGGCAGCCTGCGCCGCTTGAAAGCGCTCGGTCAGCTCAGGTCCCAGAATGGTTTCGCGATCGCTCAACTCGCTAGCCATGGCTTCGATAAAGTGACGATGCTTCTCCAAAATGCTGCGGGCGTCTTTGTCGCAAGCGGCAACGATCTCTCTGATTTCTTTATCGATGGCGTTGGCCAGCTCGATGCCGAGCTGGTTTTGGGCGCTGCCGTAATTCGGCAGAGAGAGCGGACCGAGTGACGACATGCCATAGCGAGTGACCATTTGCACAGCCATATTCCAGGCCTGTTCAAAATCGTTCGACGCACCGGTGTCGACTGTTTTCAGGAAGATTTCCTGGGCTGCCCGTCCGGCCAAAGCCATGGTGATGCGCTTGCGCATTTCCACATCGGTGAGGCTGAAACGGTCCCCTTCGCTGTGAGTCTGCACATAACCCAGTGCCCTGCCGCGAGGCAGAATGGTGATTTTGGTGATGCTGTCACCCTTCTGGGCGAGATTGACGACGGCATGTCCGAGCTCGTGAAACGCCGTCTGGCGTTTGTCTTCTGCCTTCATCGCCTTCAGCCTGGAGCGCCTGGCTTCGCCCGCCTCCACCACCGAAATGGCTTCGTCGAACATCGCTGTGGTAATGGCAGTCACCTGGGGCTTTTCTTTGACAAGAACTGCCCCGGCTTGCGGCTGAACTGTTGCCTCGGCTTTACGGCGAGCGATCTGGGTTCTTGCGGCGATGATAGCTGCTTCGTTGCAAGCTGCCTTGATATCGGCACCGCTGAAACCCGAGGTGCGCCTGGCCAGAAGGTCGAGGTCGAGGTCGTCAGCCAGCACCTTCTTGCGGGTGTGCACCGCGAAAATTGCGCGGCGTCCCTCGGTGTCAGGCAGGTCGATGGGGATGTCCAGGTCGAAGCGACCTTTGCGACGCAGGGCGTCATCGAGCATGTCCGGACGGTTCGTGGCGGCGATAACGATGATGCCGGTGTTTTTCTGGAAGCCGTCCATCTCGACCAGCAACTGGTTGAGAGTCTGCTCGCGCTCTGAATTGCTGCTGGCGCCATTGGCTCTCTTGCCGCCCACCGCATCGATTTCGTCGATGAAGATAATGACCGGTTTCTGAGTGCGCTTGCGCTGATTCTTAGCTTGTTCAAAAAGGGCCCGAATGCGCCCGGCGCCTACGCCCACGTACATTTCGACAAAGGCGGAACCGCTCACAACCAGCATCGAGGCATCAGCTTCACCAGCCAGGGCGCTAGCCAGAAGCGTCTTGCCCGTGCCCGCTGGACCGCTGAGGAGGATGCCTGTGGGCAGATCGGCGTCATGGTCTCGGTAGACTTCAGGGTCTTTCAGCCAAGAACAAATTTCGGTCAGTCTCTCCACTGCTTCCGGTTGACCGGCCACGTCCTTAAAAGTTTTGCGATCAGGGTCGCTCGGCAGAATAAGTCTGCCTGGCGATTTAGTCGAATTATCGCTGCTTTGCATACGATTCCAATTGCCTTCGTTGTGATACGGCTCATCCGGTCCTAGCTGGTGGTCGTAAGGGTCGTATGTGCCAAACTCGTCGTCATCGCCGGGAATGTTGCCTCTACGGCGCCTTGCTGCTTGAGCGCGGCGCCTTTCGGCTGCCTCTTTCTCTTGCTGAGCCTTTCTGCGGGCGCGCCACCAGATAAAGCCAAGCACGGCCACAATCGAGCTGGTGATGAGTAAGTTTGTGTAGGAAGAATCTGAGCTGACCGTGGCCGTGGGCGTCTGCTTGTCGGACGGGGCAGCTTGTACCGAGTGAATGGGAGGGTCGTCGTCGGCGCTGGCGGCAAGTGCGCTGGCGGGTGTGAGGCTCACCGCCAAGCATAAGCCGGCTGCGAGCATACCCCTCAAGAAGATATGCATGATTGATACTCCGATTTTTTTCACCACTAAGGTGAATTCAGAGAAACGGGCGTATTACCCGAAAGGGCCATTTAGAGCCCAAATAAGAATCAAAAGTCGGAAGAAGCTAAGAAAAGCGGGTTTCTTGTTAACTAAAAAAAGAAGAGTGTCTCAGAAAGTAGCAAAAGAGCGTTACTAAATACCCTATTTACAACCTGGGTGCTTGGTTAAACGGGGTTGTCAGAAGGGGTTCACGGTTGAGCTAACCTCGGCCAGCGAAAAAAGACCAAAATTTTTGAAAAAGCTGTCCAGAAAAATTTCGGTCGGTGTAGATACCCCTGCAAGCGTTCGCAAGAGCAGAAAAATTTCAAACTTACTACGCAAGCAACTACAAACCCACATTTTCTAGAGGTTTCACTATTTATGAAGAATACCGACGAACTGGCACTGGGCGGGAAAATGGGCTCTGTAGCCGATAAGGCACAGAGCGATAAGGGTGGTAATGAAGATAGAAACAGCACTTTCGACCAGTATATTTTGCCTGACAAGCATGGTGGTAAGGCGCTCAGTGACAGTCTTGGCCGCGCTGCCGGGACCGGATTGGATGATACTATAGGCGATGCCATGCGCGGCGGCGTCGATAAACTCGAAGGATTCGATAAATCAGATAAGTTCATTCTCAATCCTAAAGATGCTCGCAGACTCGATGAACTGCTCATTAAGAAGAATGTCGAAGTTACTGATAAAGACAGAAAAGAGGCTCAGAGCCAGCTGGATAAACAGGCAAGCAAGCTCATTCCTGAGGCAGATCGCAAAGCTATGTCTGAAATCTCGGGAGCCTTGTTGAATGGCGATCAAGAAGCCTTTTCTAAAGCTATCAGTAAGTATGCAAATGACCCAGCCAAATTGGCTGCCCTCGTCGGCGAGGTGAACAAGAACCTGAAAAATAAAGGCTCTGACACACAGATGGCCGTCAACAAAGATGGCAAGGTAGTGGTTCATAATGCTGATTCTTCCCAAGCTGTTGAGTTTGACCCCAAGACAGGTAAAGCAGCTGTTCTGAGTGTTAAGCACGGTTTTCACGGCCCCGTGCAGGGCGGAGAAATTTTGGGAGCCGATGCCGGTGCTGTTTTCAAAAAACATGGTGATGATGCAGTGAACGGTGTTCTTGGTCGTGATTCTCTCGTGAAGCCGATGCCCTTCTATGGTTACGATGAGTCCAATGAAGGCGAGAAGCCTTGGATCTTGAAAATGCCCTACAAGAAAACCATGGAGAACATTGGCGGCGGTGTCGCCGGTGGTGTCGCTGGAGGCGCTCTGAAAGGGCTGGAGCGTATGTTCGATAACTCAGAAAACTAAATTAGAACCAGATTCTTAGAGTCGAGTTCGGCTAAGCAGGGAGCGAAGAGATACTTCGCTCCCTGTCTTGTTTCGCTCCCCTGAAAAGCTAGAGGAGTCAAGAGCTAAATCAGTAAAGGCTGAATGCGTTAAGATGCAATGCGATATGAAATAGTAGAAAGCGGCAAAAAGAGAAGCACCAGGTTTTATTCCGGTGCTTCTCTCAAGTTATCCTGCTGTTTTAGTTCTGGCTCTTTTCGAATTTGGCTTTGTCGGCGACCGTCAGCAGTCTGAAGGCCGGGTCGGCAAGAAAACGGGTGGGCATGATCGGATCGAAAAGACCCGTGCCCAGACCGAAGAGTCCTGTGCCATAGACGCTTGTTTTAACGCCGAGGCGATGATAAAGCTCCAGGCAGACGCCTACGCAGGTGAAGCGGTCTTGCGACCTTCTGCCGGTGAAAAGTCCGATCCAGTCGTAGCCGGAGACAGGTATCTTCTTCTCAATCCAGCCGCGCAGAAAGTTTGGCAGATGAAAGAAGTCGTAGAGCTTGTCTCTTTTCAGGCGCGCTTCTTCCTGGTAAAGCTTGTTCTGTTCCAGGATGATTTCGGTGAGACCTTTGACTAGGCTCTTTTGCTTTTCATCGAACCCTTTGCCCAGGCGCAAGGCGATGTAGTGCCCATGGGTGAGCTTTTCGGTCATCTGGGCGAGAGGTTGAATGAGCACCCCTTTTTCCATGTAAGAGGTGAGCGTGTAGAGTTCGCCCCGTTTCAGGTCGACTACCACTTCGCCATGACCGACGCTTTCGCGCAGCGTTTTGGCGATACGACCGCTCGTCAAAATCATATCGCCCTCTTGCAGCGCCTCTTTGGGTGGGTTTACCCAAGCGCCGCGAGGCAGTGGTCCATGGCCTTGCTTTTTGAAACGCAGGGCATTTCTTTTGTAAGCACCATAAACCAAGAGCCAGAGAGCCAATTCCACCGCTGCCAGCAGGGGCAAGGGGCTGAGAATATGAGCGAGAAGCTCAGGCGGATTGAAGAGGCGGGCGAGGGTGACCTCGGGCTGCCAGGGCGTGAACAAGACCAGACTGGAGAGTAGGATGCCGAAAATCATGGGCACCCGCACCTTCAGCCTTGAGAGAATGTCGAAATAGGTGCGCAAGTTTTCACTCAGTCCGTGGGCGGTCAAACCCAGCCAGGCGAGGGAAAGCAGGACACAAGAGAGATTGAAGTTGAAGTCGAGCTGCCCTGCAAACCACTTCCAACTCAAGAAGATGAGCCAGAGATAGGCAAGCGACTCCAATGCTTTTTTCAAGCGAGCTAGCATAGATTGACCTTTTTCATCATCAAGTTACATCATTAGGCGAGACCAGACGGGAAGCAGCTTGCTCAAGGAGCCGGCGTCCCGTCTGGTTCAGCGTTTTTGGGTTTAGTTAGATCAGGCTTTCTTGGGAGGAGGCCTAGTCGGAGCTCTTTTCGGAGCTCTTCTCATTCAGGTCATCGAGGGTGGGAATGCGCCCTTGGGCGATGGCTTCCTTGAGCAGCTTCATCGCCGTGCGATAACCATCCTCTTCCATAGCGCGTGCCTTTTCCACACTGATGCCGAAGTTGAGACCAGCCACATCGGGCAGTCCGATTTCCAGCACCACGTGCTTGTTCGGGTCGACATAGCGGCGATGACCGGCGATGGGCAGGTACATCTCACGCATGTGGAAGTAGAGGTCGAAAACAGTCTCGAACTCGCCGGGCGGTTCGGTGACCGGACGGAACGAACTGACGATGGCGGTGCCATCGCAGAAGTCGGTCGGGTTGTAGTGATAGACGGCACCGTCCACCAAGAGGCGGGGCGTCATGCCGTCTTGATGCCAAACCGGGCGCAGCACCGTGGGCAGTGCGCAAGATGCAGTCAAGGCGCGGGCGAGATCATAGTCGCCGCCTTCGAAGACGAAAGGCTCGTGACGCAGCAGATCGCAGCTCACCACCTTGAGGTGATCATTGGGTTTGAGGTTGAGCCTCGCCACCATTTCGCGCATCGGCGCCAGGATGTCGATGGGACCGCCCACGGCCAGACTGATCGGGTCGGCGGGCGTCAGGGTCTTGAAGAGCAGATTCGGGTCTTTGCGGTTCTTGAGACCGGCGATGATTTCCTGGAAGATTTGCTCGGGGGTCATGCCATTGGCGTACAAAGCCGCCACCAGCGAACCAACCGAGACACCAATCACGCGCTTCACAGGAATGCCGAGTTCTTCGACGGCTTTGAGCACGCCGGTATGGCCGGGACCTTTTGCCCCGCCTGCACCAAGAACGATATCGACCCCGTTGGGGTGGAATTTCATGGTAACACCTTCATTTTCTAAAGAGGTTGATAGAGATTTGGAGAAACCGCCGAGAGCCGACCCCTTTGGTATCAGCTGGGCGGGAAACTTGGTGGCTAGTCGCCGTTTTTCTTGTTATCGTTGTATGCGAGCCAAGCTTCTGAAAAGCGACGGTTGCCCATCGCTTTTCAGAAACTTAGTCAGTAAGCAAGCTTACTTAGAAGCGTGTCATTTCGGTGAAGTTGAAAGACTGCACCAGCATGGGCGGCACCACGGCAGGAATTCCTTCTTCGCCGGCTGTAAGTCGGCTGCGACCGAGACTGACAATGCTGTTCAATAGGTCGAAGAGGCTGACATTGAAACGCAAGTTTTTCACCGGTTCGGCAATGACACCGTTGCGCACGATGAAAGTACCGTCTCTGGTCATGCCGGTAAGCAGTTTGGTGGACGGGTCCACTTCGCGAACATACCAGACTCGCGTCAGAAGAATTGCTTCTCTAGCCAATTCGCTTGAGCCTTTCAATAAATCGTCCAACTCACAGTCGCCGCCTGCAACGACTATGTTCTGGGGCATTTCGCCCATGGTGTTGGGCTCGGGCAGGGCATGGTTGGTGACGGCGAAATCTAGACCGGTTTTCTCGCTCAACTTTGCCGCCGAGGTTCGGCTAGTGACAATGCCTTTGAATACGCCGTTTTCGACTAGGGCTACCTTTTGTCTTGGCAGTCCGATGCCGTCAAAGGGGGCGCCGTACTGTTCACTGTGAGCATAGTCATCGCAGGCGCTGAATTTTTCGCTGAAGAGCTTCTGTCCAAGCTTGCCTCTTAGCGCCGATAACTCGTCTAGATGGCTGGTGGCGCTGAAGTCCCACCAGAGAAAAGCGAGCAAATCCAGTACCGCCGAGGCTTCCAGTATGACTGGGTACTTGCCTGGGGCGATATCTTTGGGGTTGCGCCCCGATATGGCCTTTTCCACAGCTCTATCGGCTAGGGCGGCCATGTCGATGTCCAAGCGCGTGCTGAAGGCTTTCGCCCAGCCCGTGCTGTCGCCGCACATCGCTGTCACTGAACATTCCAACTCGGTTTGTCTGGCAAACTGGAAGAGTCTGCGTGAGTTGCCGGTGGCAAGGACTAAGTCGTTGGTCGAGACGATACCGGCTAAATTGGCGCCTTTTCTGGCGGCCACTTCGATGGCGCTAAGCACCATAGCCGCGCGGTCATCGGCGGTAACAGCGCTGGCTTTTTCGTCAAAGCGCTGGAAGCGCGGCAATTTCTTGCCTTCACCTTTGTTCGGCGCTTTTGGCAAGGTTGCTGCGGTTTTGTCTTCGCTTTTCATCAAACTAGTGGAAACCAGAGCCCGCTCGATCAGTTCCTCCAGACCACGTCGGTCCAATTTTTCACCGCTCACTCTCACTTGCTCGCCGTCGGCGAGAAGGCGCAGCGAGACTTGGTCTATTTGGCTGGTCTGATTTTGGGTCATCAGATTTTCGGCAAAACGCGATGTGGAGCGTTTCTCAGAAGTGACCGTGGCTTCCAGCGCAATCGGGCGTTTGCGGCTGTTCATTTTCTCAGCCAGTGCCACTGCTTCTTCGATGACCTTTTCACATTTGCTTTCGGTCAGCATCAGTTGCCTCCGCTTTGGGCTATGCCCACCGAGAGTTTGCGGAAACGAGCCGGGCTGGCGCCGTGACCGGTCCACATTGTCTGCATCGGCTGACCTTTACCGCAGTTGGGTGTGCCCCAGTGCACATATTCTGTGGTACCGCATATGGCATCGCAAGAGTTCCAGAATTCGGGCGTAATGCCGCTATAACTGGGATTCTTGAGCATGCGTCCGAGTTTGCCGTTCTTGATCTCGTAGCCGACTTCGGTGGAAAACTGGAAGTTGTAACGCATGCTGTCTATAGACCAAGAGCGGTTGGTTTCCAGGTAGAGACCGTCTTTGGTGTCTTCGATCAATTCTTCCAGGCTGCCTTGTCCTGGCTTCAGCGAAATATTGGTCATGCGAATGATGGGCGCAAAATGCCAAGACTCAGCGCGCATGGCACCACCAGACCGGTTTAAGCCAATCAGCAAGGCTGTGTCTCTAGAGCTTAGATAGCCTTGAAACTTGCCAGCTCTAACCAGATCTACGCATTGCGCTTGCACCCCTTCATCATCGAAACCAAAGCTGCCCAAGGCTCCAGGAGCGGTGGCATCGGCAACCAGGTTGACTATGTCTGAGCCGTACTTGAGGGTGCCCAGTTTGTCGGGTGTCAGAAAAGAAGCACCGGCGAAATTGATCTCTTGCAATAGGGCACGGTCTAGTTCTGAGGGATGACCCATAGACTCGTGAATTTGCAAGGCTAGTTGCGAAGAACCGATGATCGTGTCGATATTGCCTCTTGGGCAAGGCGGCGCCGTGAGCAGGTCGACTGCGAGCTTGCCTGTTTTGGCAGCGTTGCCGACTAAGTCCCAGCCCTGCACCATCTCGAAGCCGGCTTGCTCGTACTGTCCGAAGCTGCACGGATAAGAAGCCCTTTGTTGGTCTCCTTCACCTGACGCGGTGGCTTCGATGAGGCAACCAGACCTGATTGAGAGTTGGTCAATCAAAGCGCCTTCGCTGTTGGCGTAAAACTGATGATCTTTGATGAAGTGCAGGAAACCTTGGGCAAGAGTCACCCCGGCAACCGAGAGCACACCATTGGCGCTTTCGAGCAAGATTCTCAGTTTTTCGTCAAGGTCGACAGTGAACGGGTCGATCAGATGTGGTGAAGTCCAGCTGGCTCGCCATGGCTTTTCCGGCACCAGCTTGATAGGGGTATGGCGACAACCGCCGCTGGCTTTGGCAATTTCATAGGCTTCTTGGGCGCAGCGGCTGATTGATTTTTCAGACAAGTCTTGTGTAGCAGCAAATCCCCAGCCGCCTCTAGCCAAGATGCGTATGCCGATGCCTTGCGATTCGCCGCCTGTTAGAGCCGCAAGCTTGAGGTTTTTGGTTTGAATAAACTCGCTTTGTCGATTAAGCAGCCTGACGTCGGCGAATTCAGCGCCGGCTTTCACTGCTTGCTGGACGGCAAACTCCAAGAGATATTCTTTTCCGTTCAGACTTCTCGTCAACATGAAAGCCAATTTATCATCTTGACTGAAAGAAAGGAAATTTCTTTCGTTGGGCGGGAGCTTATACAGGCCTTGTTGCGGCTGTCATGTGTGGCTTGAGAGCTGGTGGTTGCTTGAAGTCTTTAGGTCTTGCTGTTTTTTGTTTTGAAAGAAAAAGAAAAGATGGGACAAGGCTAAGAGAGTCGGCAAAGTAATTACAAGTCTCTATTAGTTTCTGAGTTCTAAAACAAGATTTAGTTTTAGTAACTTAGCAGCTTGGACATCCGGGCTAGCGCTTGGCATCTTTTCAATCGGATTGCTCTTCTTGTTTTTTGTAGAAGTCGCCGATCAGGTCTATGACTCTACTGACGTCACTGTCTTTACTGAAGCCATGATCGGCTCCGGGCAAAAGATGGTGGGTGGTTGATGCTTGCTGTGATGCTAAAAAGACTTGCCAGTCTCGGCTATTTCGTTCAACCGGCACGATCAGGTCGTTCTCACCTTCGATATGCAAGACTGGTAGATTCTTAAGGCGTGAGGCTGCCAGTGCCTGACTCGGTACCAGCTCACCACTTTCCAGCTCAGACTTGAACTCTTTGCTCATCTTAAAAATTGGGGCGTTGATGTATATCGAGGTTCGTACTCCGTCAAAGCCCATCGGATAGCGTCGCTTTAGCTCTAGAGCGAGATTGTAGGGGGCTTGCAGCAAAGTGAGGCTCTGCACCAAGCTGCGGCAGCCCTCCAAGCTCAAGAGGGCAATTAGTCCTCCGAGGCTATATCCGACTAAGTGCACAGAATTTACTGGGTTTCTTTCTTTCAGGAATCGCAAAGCTGCGCTAGAGTCGCTGAGCATCTGTCTGGGAGTATAGACTTTGCTTTCGCCTTCGCTTTCGCCGCAGCCGGCAAAATCGAAGCGCAAGCAGTCGTAGCCGCGCTGGCAAAGCTCGCCAGCCAGGCGCAAGAATAGTCCGTTGTATTCTTGTTTGTTGCCGCCCAGGCTGTGCAGAAAGAGGATGGCTGCTTGTTTTTGCCCTGGCTCGCTTTTTAGCCAGTTGCCGCAAAGTTTGTACTGGCTAAGACCATCGCAAGACTGAGACAGTATTGTCACTCTTTCGCCCAATAGTGCGCTACGCAATTTTTTTCCAGCCTTTCTTTATTGAGCAGTTCAGCAATGTTTATGGCAGTTTAGTTTACGCTCTTGGCTCAAGAGTTGGTATTCAATCTCTCTGACTTGTTGGTGTAAATCGTCAAGGTGTTGCTCGGCATGAGCCAATAGCTCGCTATTTTTGAGCGCAGGATATTGACCCAGTATATTTTCCATGTCCGCTATGGCGCCCAGAATTCTTTGTCTTTGCAGCAGAAGCGCCTTGTAATTGTTTTCTTCCTGGCTGCGCTCTTTCAAGCTCAAGCCGTCGCCTTTAAGCTCGGCCTGCTGTTTTTCATACAGTTGTCTATCTAGCTCAAAGCCCAGAAACAAGTTTTCGAGAAAGAAGAAAATGCCGGTTACTAGTGAAATAAAGCCTGTGCCCAGGCAGATTGCCAGATAAATTAGAAAATCAAGAAAGTAAATGAACCACTCTTTGACCGCTTTTGCCCAGTCGGCGCTATAGTCGCGATTGGCTTCAGCTCTAAATAAGGTCTCAAGGCAGTGAAGACAGGGTGTGCTTTCCTGGCTGTGTACTAGTGCTGCTTTCTCTTTAGGTGGGTTCCACTTTTGCTTTCTTATTTCTTGCATATTGGCTCTGTTTTTGAAGGGGTTACCAGGGCTTTATAGCCTTCTTCCGCTTCGCGCTTAAGGTGCATTTGCACAGTCTTTTGCTAAAGCTGTTTGCTTCTCTTTGTTTGGGACTGTTGTAAATTGCGTCATGGCGCTCGATCTGGAAATACTAAAGAGAGTAGTGGGCGCGGCTGAAAAAAAGAAGAATCAGGGAGAGCTTGTTAGTTCTCCCTGATTCGATTGAGGTTGTTTCAGGCTAGGCGAGGTCAGGCGCCAAAGGCGGTGTCAACAATATCTTGCAGCATAGAGGCGCTGCTTCTGCCGCTCTTGTTCACCGCCAGATTGCCGAAAGCCAGCGCGCCGCTTTCCAGTCTGGCCTTGATGAAGGCATTCGCCCGCAAAGGCTCGGCTTGCTCAAGCATGACCTTGGCTTGCAGCGCCAGAGCCAGCTTCTCGACGAAGCGGCGAGCCCCGGCCTCGTCGGCAAAAGCGTTCGCTTGCTCCTGCTTGGTTGCCTTCTTGTTCTTGTCTTTGCTCTTGGCTTTAGCCTTGGCAAAGCCGGCTTTGATTGCCGCTATCGACCTTTCGAGGCGAGCCAGATGAGCATCGTAGATGCGGTTTTTGCCTTGCATCTGCTTCAGCTCGCTGATGATCACATCGAGAGTTTCGGGCGACTGTGCCACCGCTCTCAGCACGTCCAGGCAGATCACGTTACCAGAGCCCTCCCAGATGCCCAGCAAGGGGCTTTCGCGAAAGAGCCGGGGCATCGGACCCTCTTCGACATAACCATTGCCTCCCAGGCATTCCAGAGCTTCCGCCACATGCATGGGGGCGCGCTTGCATACCCAGTATTTGGCGATGGCGCTGCCGATGCGCTTGAAGAGTGCTTCGGCGGGTGACTGCTCGTGTTGGTCGTAAGCCCTGGCCACACGCATGGTCAAGCGAATGGCCGCCTCTGATTCCAGGGCCAGGTCGGCCAGAACGTTGAGCATCAGCGGTTGGTCCACCAGCTTCTTGCCGAAGGCGCTGCGATGGCGCGCGTGGTTGATGGCTTGCATGGTGGCTTGGCGCATCAAGGCAGAGGCGCCGAGCATGCAGTCGAGGCGCGTGTGATTGACCATCTCGATGATGGTCGAGACGCCTTTACCCTCGGCTCCGATGAGAAAGCCCTGGGCATCGACAAATTCCAGCTCGGAACTGGCGTTGGACTTGTTGCCGAGCTTGCTTTTCAGTCTTTGAATGCGCAGGCTGTTCTTTTCGCCGTTTTCCTTGAAGCGGGGCACCAGGAAGCAGGAGACCCCCTTTTCGGTCTGGGCAAGAACCAGAAAGGCATCCGACATCGGTGCCGAGCAGAACCATTTGTGTCCGGTCAGTTTGTATTCTTGTCCGGGTCCGGTCTTTTCTGGGTGAAGGTGAGGCTGCGTTTGGGGCACCGCCTTAGTGGTATTGGCGCGTACGTCCGAGCCTCCCTGCTTTTCGGTCATGCCCATACCAAAGGTGACGCCCCTCTTTTGGGAAGCGGGCAGGAAGCGACCATCGTACTCATTGGAGAGGATGAGCGGTTCCCAGCGCGCCGCCACGTCGGGCTGCTTGCGCAGAGCGGGTATGACCGAGTAGGTCATCGAGACAGGGCAGCAATGCCCGGCTTCGTTCTGGAAAGCCATGTAGAGCATGGCTGCCCGGGCGACATGGGCGCCGTCACGGCGTTCCACCCAGGGCAGGTTGTGCAGACCGTAAGAAAGAGAGGTCTGCATGAGATTGTGATAGGCCGGATGGAAGTCGACCTGGTCGATGCGATGCCCGAAGCGGTCATGGGTGCGCAGAACCGGGTCATTGTCGTTCGCCTGAATGGCCCACTCGATGGCTTCTTGGCTGCCCAGTTTTGCTCCCAGCGAAGTGAGCTTTTCTTTGGCCCAGTCGGCGCCGTACAACTGAATCAGTTGCTGCAGCACTTGGTCTTGCAAAAACAGGTTATAGTCAACAAGAGGCTGGCTCTGGTTGAATACTTGGTGTGTTTCAGTCATAGCTGAACCCTTTGAGATAGGTCTTCTCCAGCATTTCTGCCATGCTAAACTGCGCCGTCCCTGCTGGGGCGGCTTAAGCTGTCGTGCATGCATTAATGAGCGTGGAAGCTCTTAGATTGGCGTGGAGTTTAGACCAAATTAGGTGTAAGAAAGAAAAGGACTTATGCAGTCTAGAAAAGTTACTAGCCAAGAACTAGTTTTAGTTTTCAGAACTAACTAATAAATCGAGCCGGGCTAGTTTTGCTAATAGCCCGGCTCGCGCTAAGAAGTTGTAAAGCGGCTGCTTTAGTAGGCTTTTGCAAAGATAGCCTTGCGGCTTGTCTCTCTGCCGGTATACATACACTTGCCTTTGGGTGCGCCCTCCTGATTCAAAGCGAAAGGTAAGCATCTTATGGTTGCCTTACATTCATCTTTGATCTTGCCTTCGTCTTCGCTATTGCCATCCCAAAAGACTTCGACAAAAACCGACTTCTCTTTCAGTATCGACTTTAGCTCGTCATAGGTTTGAGCCTTGACTGTGTTCTCTTCTCTAAACTTGAGCGCCCGCTCGAAGATCGCCTTTTGTACTGTCTCAAGCAGGTTGCTTATCGTTTCGGTCAAGCCCTCTCTTGAAACGCCGCGCATCTTCTCTTTATCGTCACGGCGGGCAATTTCAACAACACCGTTGCTGATATCTTTCGGGCCAATATTGATGCGCACCGGCACGCCGCGCAATTCCCAGTGATTGAATTTATAGCCGGGGGTGTAGTTGTCGCGGTCGTCGAGATGGGTGCGAATGCCTGCCTTTGCCAGTTCTTGTTCGAGTGAACGGGCACTGCTGAGTACAGTCTCTTTCTCGGCATCGCTCTTATAGATAGGCACGATAACCACCTGAATGGGGGCGATGCGGGGTGGCAGGATCAGTCCTTTTTCGTCGCCGTGGCCGAGCACGACAGCACCGATCAGGCGAGTGGAAACACCCCAGCTGGTCTGCCAGGCGAATTCCAGCTGTCCGGATTGGCTCTGGAACTTGATTTCGAAGGCTTTGGCGAAGTTTTGTCCGAGGAAATGAGAGGTGCCTGCCTGGAGAGCCTTACCGTCTCTCATCATGGCTTCGATGCAGTAGGTGCGGACGGCGCCGGCAAAACGTTCTCTTTCAGTCTTTTCGCCGGTGAGAACCGGCAGAGCCAGCCAATCTTCGGCTAGTTTGCGATAACATTCGAGCATGGTGCGCGCTTCATCTTCTGCTTCTTCAGCGGTGGCATGAGCAGTATGACCTTCCTGCCAAAGAAACTCGGCGGTTCTCAAAAACAGACGGGTGCGCATTTCCCAGCGCACTACGTTTGCCCATTGGTTGATGAGTAAGGGCAGATCGCGCCATGATTGCACCCATTTGGCAAACATGTAGTTGATGATTGTCTCAGAGGTTGGGCGCACAATCAGAGGTTCTTCCAATTTCTTGCCGCCTCCATGGGTGACTACGGCGCATTCCGGGGCAAAGCCTTCCACGTGCTCTGCCTCTTTTTTTAGAAAAGACTCAGGTATGAATAGCGGAAAATAAGCATTGGAGTGCCCGGTCTCTTTGATCATGTCATCGAGGGCTTTTTTGATATTCTCCCAAAGAGCGTAGCCATAAGGTCGGATAACCATGCAGCCTTTGACGGGAGCATAGTCAGCCAGCTCCGCTCCGGTAACCGTGTCGGTATACCAGCGTGTATTGCCGCCTATGCCGCCTTCATCAAGAAAATCTTCGTTGATTTCTTCTTGGGGCGCTACTGTTTGAGCCTTTCCATCAGAGGACATAAGGTTCTCCTGCATTTATATGTTGGGGTCGGTCAACTAGTATATTACTAATGGTCTCGAAGGCTCTCGGAAGTTATACTTATGAAAAGAGCACAGTTAAATTCGCGGCTGTTTTTATTACCGATCCTGACCAAGCGGAGCCTGTCGGAGTGCAACTCTCTGGTGAATTAGCCAAAGTAAGTTTTGCCAACCTTCTGCAGCTTGTCAGGAGTGGTGGTTTGGCTGGAAAAATTACCATATCGCAGGGGGCCCGCCTCGGTGCCATTTTGATTGATGGCGGCCTGCCGGTGCACGCTGAGGTGGAGGGGCTCGTAGGTAAGGAAGCGATATTCGAGTTCTTCCTCTGGAAAAGCGGCACCTTTTCTTTTACCGAAGGAATAGCGGCGGCCGGTGGGCGGACTATCTTTCTTAATACCGCCGGTGATACCTATGATACTTTCGATAGACTATTGAAAGATGGCTTGGCTTATCTAGAAGCTAAGCAGCATCTCGATGAACTCGGGGTGGGGCCTGATAGCGTTTTGAAAGTGGTCGAAGACAAAGACCGCGGTGACTATGCTCGTAAGTTGATGACCAATCCGGGGTTGGAGCGTATAGATGGAGTACGCTCGGTTTCTGAATCGCTCAGCCATCTCTCTCTTTCGGGGCGCGAATTGACTTTGATTATTGCCGACTGGTTTGCCGGCGGGCTGGTGCAATTGGCTCGTATGCCCGGCAGTGAAAACTCGGTGGAATTGCCCGAATGGGTTGTTGCCCGTCTTAAGCAAGATAATCAAGACTTGGCCAAGGCGATCGTGGACATGGTCATTTGGGTGGACCGTGTCAAATGTTGGATGTATCAGACCGATGCCGACTTTATGCGGATCATCACTTCGCTGAAAACTGATCAGGCGGCCACCGGGCAAGCAAATTTACAAGATAATGCTAGAGCCGGGACCAGCGCTGGAGCCATTGCGGTTTCAAATACTGGGTCAAGTACCGGGGCAAATACGACAGCAAATAAAAGCTCAAACAGCGGCACAGCCAGTAGTGTCTCTGCTTATGGCGGGGCGGCCGGAGATGTAACCGCCCCGGCTAAGCCACCAATTTAGTTGACCTGTTTATTTCAGTCCAGTTTAGTGCCGTTTAGACCAATTAAGTGCAGTCCAGCTTAGTCTGGTTGGCTCGGGCAATTCTGCACTGCTTTGACGAGATGGCGCACTCTTTCCACATCTATAGGGTTTTCCAGGACCCCTTGGCGCTTGAGCGAGCTGGCGACAATGACACCGTTGGCGATACCAAGCAGGGCTGAGCAGTTTTCGCTTGTGGTGCCGCTGCCTATCAAAATTGGTGTGTCTGGCAGGGCTTCTCTGACATTATTGAGATCGTCCCAATTGGGCGGGGCGCCTGTGCTGGAGCCGCTTACAATGATGCCGTCCGCCAGTCCTCTTTTGACTGTGTCGGCGGCGGCTCGTCCGATATCGCTGTCTTGACCAAGAGGGCTGGCATGTTTAACCATGACGTCTGCCAATATTCTTACCGAGCTCTGGGCCGCCAGCAAGCGTCGATACATATGCAGCTCATGGGCTTCGCCTTCAATTAAACCTTGGTCTGTGACCATGGCGCCGCTCAAGACATTGACCCTGATGAACTGGGCTCCAGCGGTGGCTGCCACTGCTAAAGCGGTCAAGCCGTCATTGCGCAGGACGTTCACCCCGATTGGCAGATCGCAGATGACGGCGGTGCGTTGTACGGCGAGGGCTAAGGCGCAGGCTGTGGACGTATCGACTCTGTTTTTGACGAAGGGCGCATCAAAGAAGTTCTCGATGATGATACCGTGGGCGCCACCACTTGCCAGGGCTGTGGCTTCTTGTTCGGCTCTCAAAAGGACGGGTTCGAGGTCTCCTCCATAACGAGGTGAGCCGGGCAGGGGCAAAAGGTGGATGACGCCAATGACCGGGCGGTCTGTTCCGAATAGTTCGTAGAGCATCAAGATTCTCCCAGCTGAATTAGGCGCAACGCCAAGCAAACAAGAATAGTTTAGGAGGCTTGAAAACCATCGGGCAAAGCCTTATTAAAGCCTTCAAATTGCTCTCCGAAATAGGACCCCGCTTGTCAAGGTGATTGAGGTTGCGCTAATTGATAAACCGGGACTGGTGGGCCCCTTGGCAAGCGGCTTCTCTGCCCGTATGAGCAGGCTTCACAATATTCGGCAGCGCCTTGTCCCTCAGTCTTTATGGAAAAGATATCAAGTTCTAAATAACAGGTTTATCTTGTCTATTAACTCTATAGGCTCATAGACTCCAAATGCCCTTTTCTTTCCACTCAGATTTCATAAACCCAGGAAATACACATCCAAGAGCACTAACGACTCTCCAACTTTGGAACCTGGTTCTCTGAGTGAACACATCCTGAATTTCAGGAAAGCTCTTACTAGCAAATAGCACCTTATCCAGCCGACGCCGGAGACATCGACAGCCTCAGGGCTGCGTTGGGACTCTTCTGGCGCGGACGAACACCAGTTCGGAAGCGTGTGTCACGAGGGCGCAGACTCCATCGAGAAGATGGGTTTGTGACTGTCTGACGACATGGTGTGGAGGGACAGTGGACGATTCGTCGAGGCAATCTCGGCCTTCTTCCTGGTCCAGAGCTAGTTTCAACTGCATGGTGGGGCGATCCCGACCGGCATGCCTAACCGCTTGCATCAAGGGCCCATGCAGCGTAGTGCGACTCAACGATGAGAGGTTGCACTTCGAAATCAGTCTTTTGACCCCTTTCTCATCCGAAGACAATCCAAACCCGAACGAGTTTTGCAGCCTAACTCCGTCATTTACAGGAGGCTATCGCCATGTGGCCGATGGTCGACGCTGCGCACTCGTCACAACAACCACAAGGAATCCCGACAAATGAAAACCACAACCAACACACGTTCCCCTGTCGATGCAGAGAAGCTCCTCAAGAAGGCGAAGGGCTCGATGATCTTCGGCCTCAAGGCCTGGATCAAGGCCCTCGAGATGTCCGAAGCCGGCAGCAAGAAGAGCACCAGCAAGTATGTCTACGAAGTCTCCGCCGATGCCGCCACCGGCTGCATCAAGCTGGCTTCCGACGGCAGTGTCGTGGACGGCACGCTCAAGTCGCGCGACGACTGGGCTGCGATTGGCAAGCCGGCTCGCCTGGCTTCCATCGGTCTGCGCAGCCGCAAGGACGATCTGGAAGCCGAGCTCAAGGAGCGTATCGAGTACACCTTCAACGTCATGACCGGTGAGGCCTTCCTCACCCGCGCCGGCGTCGTCATGGCCGACGAGCCGAACGGCATCGCTGCTTGGGCTGCCGTCGGTCAGCCTGTCGAGGTTCGCCTCTTCCAACAGCTCAACATCGCGCGTGAATACGGCAACCAGACCGCCTTCCAGGTGACGCGCGAGCGCATGATCAAGTACGGCGTCATTCGTAAGCCGCCGGTCGATCGCAGCGCTGCTGCTTCCGACGAGAACGACGGCGAAGCCTGATTTCGGGCTGCCGCTCTCTCTCCAGTTTCCCACTTGATCGGTGCAGGGCGGCAGAGGTTGCGCGAAAGTCGCATCCATGCCCGCTGCCCGTAAAACGAAATAGGGGTAACCCTATCTTTTAGCAAGAGGCTAAGAATGAAACTCAAATATGTTTTGCTTGCCCTGGTTGCCGTCATCTTTGCTCTGGCTCTGTCTGCGCCCAACTTCGTTGGCTCGCACCAGCAGCCGAGCGCGAGCGACTCCGGCCAGGTCTCCACCACCACCACCAATACCCGCGGTGCCCCTGTCGAGGTCAAGCTCGGCTACAGCGAGCTCCAGCGGGATCTCACTCAGAACCCCGGCTCCATCAAGAAGGTCATCTTCCTGAAGGAAGCCTATGGGGTTCAGACCGCCATCGTCGAAAAGGCTGATGGCACGAGGGCCCGCGTCGAGCTGCCCGGCGAAGCCGGCACCCAGGTGCTGCTCGATGCCGCCGGCAAGGGCAATGTCGCTGTGGAAGTCCAGAAGAAGGAGCCCGGCGTCTGGGAGAGCTACGGCGGTCTGATCATCATGATCGGCATCTTCGTGCTGTTCTTCTGGTTCATGCGCCGCGGTGGCCCGCAGGGCGGCATGGTCAACCAGGTCACCCGCATTCCGCAGGGGCAGAAGTCGAAGGAAGTGGTGACGTTCAAGGACGTCGCCGGTGCCGAAGAAGCCAAGCAGGAGCTGATGGAAATCGTCAGCTATCTGAGCAATCCGGGGCGTCTCAAGCGTCTGGGCGGCAAGGCTCCGTCCGGTGTTCTGCTCATCGGTGACCCCGGCAACGGTAAGACCCTGCTGGCCAAGGCTGTCGCCGGCGAAGCTGGTGCCGAGTTCCACGAGATCTCCGGCTCGGCTTTCGTGGAGATGTTCGTCGGTGTCGGCGCTCGCCGTGTCCGCGACTTCTTCCAGAAGGGTCGTGAGAAGCGCCCCGCCGTCATATTCATCGACGAAATCGACGCCGTCGGTCGCCAGCGTGGCACCGGCGTTGGTGGCGGCAACGACGAGCGTGAGCAGACCCTGAACCAGATCCTGGTCGAGATGGATGGCTTCAACGACAACGAAGGCATCATCTTCATGGCTGCCACCAACCGTCCGGACATTCTCGACCCGGCGCTCACCCGCCCCGGTCGCTTCGGTCTGCACATCCTCGTGGATGCGCCCGACAAGCACGGCCGTATCGGCATCCTCAAGGTGCACAGCCGCAACAAGAAGCTGTCCGACAACATCTCGCTCGATGTCATCGCCAGCAATACCCCGGGCTTCAGCGGCGCCCAGCTGGCAGAGCTGATGAACGAGTCGGCTCGCGTGGCCAACCGTCGCATCGACCGCGAGATCAAGAAGCTGACCGACGCCGGTGTGAGCCAGGCGGACGCGGTGGCTCGCGTGCCCGAGAAGATCACGATGGAAGACCTCGACGAGGCTGCCGATCGCGTTCAGATGGGTCCGGCCAAGGAAGGTCGCGCCAAGCGCATGTCGCGTCTCGACATGCTCAACACCGCCGTGCACGAGCTGGGTCATGCCTGGGTCTCCCAGGACGCCTTCGAGCGTGACATGGGCGGCGACCCGGTCACCAAGATCACCATCGTTCCCCGCGCTCGCGCGCTGGGCTACACCATGGCCATGCCCTCGAGCGATCGTTACGGCATGACCGACACCATGCTCAAGGCCCGCATCCGCATGGCCCTGGGTGGTCGCGTCGCGCAGGAAGTTTTCCTGAACACCGTCGACACCGGCGCCTCCAACGACTTCAAGCAGGTCTGGAACATCGCCACCAAGATGGTCACCGAACTCGGCATGTCCAAGCTCGGCCCGATCTGCATCGGCGAAGGCGGTGGCAATCCCTTCCTCGGTCGTCAGCTCGCCAACAACCACCAGGTTGGTCCGGCGCTGGCCGACAAGATCGACGAAGAAGTCCGTCGCATCATCGACGAGTGCTACAACGAAGTCGTGGCCATGCTCAAGCGTGATGCCGACTGCTTCATGAAGGTCGTCGACGTGCTGATGGAGAAGGAGACCATCCTCGGACCTGAGTTCGTCAAGCTGCGCAACGAGACAGTCTGCGCCGTGCCTGCCAAGGCTCCGGCCCAGACCGCGGTTGCGGCTCCAGACGCGACGAACAACGGCTCGGTTGCGACGAGCACGACTGCGGTCGCGCTCATCGCCGCACCGGCCCAGACCGATGGGGCTCCCGGCGTGACTTCCGGTGTGGCTACCGATTCCGCTCCTGCTGCGGATTCTGCTGCTGCGGCTCCTGCTGCGGCGGACAAGGCTGTGGTCGCCCCTGGTGCCACCGCAGCTGAGCCGGACAAGACTGCCAGTGACGGCTCGAACAAGCCGGTCTAAGGCGGACGTCAGGGACTGACTCTCACGGGCGGAGGCGCTCGCCAAGGGAACTAACTCTTCCCAGCGGGCGCCTCCGTCATTTTCAAAATCGAACAAGAATATCAGGCTCGAAAGCCTGAGGAGTATCTGGTATGTTTCGACTGCTTACCTTTCCCCTCTTTCTTGCCGCATTCGCCTTTTCCGGCGGCGGCAGCATGATGTCCGGCCTGATGGCCGGCGTGGGAGGCTTGCCTTCCATCATCATCATGATTCTCGGGCTCTGCCTGCTTATCACCATCCATGAGCTGGGTCACTGGCTTGTGGCGCGGCTGTGCGGCATGCAGACTCCAGTCTTTTCCATCGGTTTCGGCAAGCGCGAATGGTCCTGGGTGATCGGCAGATTCTGGGAAACCGAATTCCGAATCGCCCCCATTCTTGCCGGCGGCTATGTCTCCATTCCCGAGTTGCTCGATGAGAGCACTCTCAACGAAGTGGCCAAGCAAGGCGGCGAAGTTCCAAAGAATTTCCGCGTCTTCCCGGTCTGGCAGCGCATCGCCGTTGCCGCCGCCGGTGTGGTATTCAACCTGGTCTCTGCAGTGCTGATGCTTTTCGCGCTCTTCGCCTTCCAGGGGCAGCCTGACTACAAGGTGCATTACACCTTCGTCAAGGACCTTTCTGGTCAGGTGACGATGGCTCGTGATGCTGGTCTTCAGCCTCAGGATCAGTTCGTCTCGGTGGACGGTCGCAAGATCGTCGCTCCCGACGATCTCTCCCGTGCTCTCAAGGACAACAAGGGCAAGCCTGTTACGGTCGTGGTCAAGCGTCCCAGCGGCGAGTTCACGACCACGGTGACGCCGAACAACGATGGCGTCATTGGTATCGGCATTGGTGTCAATGCCGAGCGTTACTACAAAGAGATGAGTGTCGGCGAAGCCGCAGCTCAATCTGTCACGGTTACCGGGCGCATGCTCGACATGACCGTGAAGGGCTTCGGCATGATGTTTGGCTTGGTTGAAAAGCCGGCCAACATTTCCGACGCCGATATGGAAGTGCGCGGCATCGTCGGAATCGTTCAGATGGGCGCCGGAGCTCTCGGCTCAGGTGTTTTTGACTTCGTCTGGTTCTTGGTCGTCATTTCGATCAACCTGGCGGTCATGAACATCCTGCCGATTCCGATGCTCGACGGTGGACACATCGTCTTCTTCTTGATCGAAGGCATCACCGGAAAGCCGGTCAATGCCAAGACCAAGGCTCTACTCTCCAACCTCTTCTTTGTGCTTCTGATCGGGCTCTTCGCATTGGGGCTCTTCAACGACATGAAGCACATCGTCGGCGGCAAGTAGGTCGCCACAATCGTTCAAATGGGCGCCACAAGCAAGGCTTTGTCCTTGCTTGTGACTGCTCTACAATAGAGGAGAGAAATAATTGACCCTGTTTATCATCAGCGCAGTGCTCGGTCTGCTCGGCTTTGTCTGCGCAGCCTATGTCGGTAAGGGGCGATCCCTTTATCGAAACCAGGCGACAATTCTCTGGTTTTGGGTGATTCTCTTATCACCCGCGATCGCCTACCTCTACTGGGAAGGAGGTCCGCCCGTTGTTCTAGCGGTCTTCTTGCTCTTCTGTCTCGCCGAGATTCTCGGACTGCTTCTGTTCTGCTCTCGGGACAAGTCCTAAATAATGAGGGACTAGTTCTCAGGCTGAATAAAGAAATCCGGTGACTGTGGCGATTTCTTTGCGAAGCGAGTGTGCAACACTCGCTTCGTTCTTTTGGTTCTTTTTTGCCGGTGAACTACTATAAGTCTTCGTTGAGTCGGATTTTGTCATTGCTCGGGAGTTCTCCAGGTTTTTGCAAGAGATTCCAGATTTTTTCTTGCAGTTTCTTCAACGCCTGTCGCGACAAGGTTTTTGGTGAGTCGCGAGATTGTCAAGGGGAAAATTTAATCTTGCCCCTTTGAACTTTTTCTTCGAAAAGTTCGTCTCTATTATTGTGTGCAGAGCGGCATTCTTACCTGTCTTCAGCTGTTGAGGAGGTCTTCTTTATGGATGGTATTAGGAAAACGACAAGAACTCGTAGGGCTGGCAAAGGCGCTGCTGATAAGGTTTATAACGCCCTTTGTTATGTTAGGCGTTATCTGGCTTGTCTAGGCGTAGACAAGATATTCACAACCAGGGACTTGATTCCGCTTGTCAAAAAGCGAAGCACGCTCGATTCTTATTTATCTAGAGCGGTGAAGGCTGGAGTTTTAGAACGCCTGACGCCTGGCGTTTTTCGCATGGTTGGTTCATCCAAGTCAAGATTGATTTCGAGTCTAGAAATAGCGGCTGCAAAACGGAGAGCATTTGCCGCACCGCTATTGGTATCAGCCTCGTCGGCATCTCAGACGGCTGAAGATGCAAATCAAGCTGTTCTGGAGTTCGCTACAACAGGCAGCTGTGCGAGCTTCGAGAGGCCAGAAGTTTTTACCTTGGTTGGAGGGCGCCCATTCGTGCAAGAGGAGGAGCGAGTGTTTGTCAAAGAGATTGGTAATAGAAAGAAGGCACTTGGCGAGACGCGGGTCGGTCGTGCGTTGAGGGAGATTTGGCTGGAAGGTCGCCGCGTTGCTTGTCAGGATAGAGAAGGTTTGCGGCAGCGCTTGCTCTTGCTTTACGCTAGATTTAGTCGGGATGAAAGAGTGCTGGCTAATTCCTATCGTAAGTTTCTGCCTCAGTGGATAAGTGATGCCATGCCCAATCCTGCGTCAGAATCACTTGCATTGTTGAGTGAGTTACCGCGAATCAAGAAGAATGGCCGACTGAAAGAGTACAGCGGCTGCGCTAGGAGGCGGCTAGTTGTTTAAGGTTCCGAAGTCATTGACAATTGTGCTGCTTCGGTCGAGTCCGTCCACGGTTCTTATCTTCAGCTGGATGGGGTAAACTTTTCCTTGTCTGGAGGCGATGACTTGGCAAGACTAGTTGTAATTTTTCTGATCTTTGTTGTAGCGGTCAGCATCATTTGTCAGGTGTTGATTTCTAAAGGGTTGATGCCAGATCCAATCAAGTCTGGTATCTTCAGTAATGAAGTGAAGCCTGTCGAAAATCTTGACGAGCTGCCGCTTTCTCCCTTTGTTCTACCGGGCTGCCAGTCAAAGGTTCAGTTTCCCGGCTCGCCGAGTCGAGCCGGTTCGTCACAGCAGCTTTATCCTGCTTACTCTAGCTTTGGTCGCACTTGGATGGTCGCCGACAAAGAGCGTCGTCTCAGTGCGGCTGAGTTTACTTTGAACTCATTTGATGATGTCAATCTGGCTAAGAACCAGGATGGGACCGGGGCTTTGCCTACAGCTGAGTCTATAGGCAGCTTGTTCGGCAGCACCCTGGTAAGCGATCGTGGTGCAATTGGGAGAGATGGTGATAATACCGCTGGTAGTGCGGCAGCCGCTAAGCTGGTTGAGGACGCCCTCTCGCGCTTCGCTGGAAACTGGGTTGAGGACCAGGCTTCTACTGTGGAAAGCAAGAAGATTGTTTGCAAGAACGGTGTCTTCTATGGGCGCGAATTGAGCGGCACCATGAAAGACCTTTCCAAAAAGTACAGACTGAAAGTCTTCTGCAATTTTGACAAAACGTCGATGGTGATGGTGGCTGTGATCGGTACTGACAAAGGGGTAAAGTCGCCATTGGCGCAGAAGTTTCTCAATTCACTTGAACTTTGGTGAGCTTAGGTGAGTTTTGGTGAGCACCGGTGAGTTCTTGACGTTGTAAAATGTGCTTTCACGAGTCTATTTGGCAAGAGGTTTTCTATGTCTAGGTTGGTTTTAGTGCGGGACCCTCGCTTTCAGAAGCATCAGACTCCGGATGCCCATCCTGAGACGCCCCAGCGTCTTGTCGCCATAGACCATGTCATTAGCAAATATGCGGTGGCTGCCGCCGTGAACGAGCTTGAACCTCGGAGGGCCGCGCCTGAGCAGGTGGCTCTTGTGCACAAAGATAGCTACATCGAAGAGTTGGAGCGAGGCGCTACCCGTCTGAGAGAAAGGCAAGGCAGTCTCGCCAAGCTTGATGCTGATACCTATATGGGTGCAGAGAGTTATGAAACGGCTCTGCTGGCTTGCGGCGCTGGGATGGTTGGTCTTGATGCTGTCACTACAGGCGGTGCGCATGCCGCTTTTGTAGCTGTGCGTCCTCCGGGTCACCATGCGCTTATAGATAAGCCAATGGGCTTTTGTCTCTTCAATAATATTGCTGTAGCGGCTCGCTATGCCCAGCAGTCATGCGGCTACAAGAAAGTTTTCATTATAGATTGGGATGTGCATCATGGTAATGGCACTCAGTGGGCGTTCTATGATGATCCTTCGGTGTTTTTTGTTTCATTCCAGCAATACCCGTTTTGGCCCTTCGATTCGGGCTGGTACACAGAAGACGGTGCCGGTGAAGGACGCGGCTGTAATATGAACATTCCACTGCCGCGTGGCACCGGTGATCGCGGCTACTTGGCGGCTTTCGATCAATTGGTCGCTCCGCTGATGCAAGAGTTTTCACCTGATTTGATCTTGGTTTCGGCTGGCTACGACGCCCACAAAGACGATCCTCTCGGGCAGCAAAGAATTTCAACTGCCGGCTATGCCATGCTCAGTCAAAGAGTTTCTGACTTGGCCAAGCAATTGCAGGTACCCTGCGTAGTCTTTCTGGAAGGTGGCTACAACGTCAAGTCATTATCAGAATCGGCTGTAGCGACCATGCGAGTCTTGAATGCTCGTTCGGAGGCTGAACAAGGCGAAGTGCATGCCTCTTATCTTATGCCTTTTGCCGCCGCCGACGCCGGGCATGTCACTGGGGACGAGAGCGCGCACAATGTGGACGAGCGGATTGAAGAAGTGCGCCGGCATTTTTCTAAGTATTGGCGCTCTCTGCGAAAAGTTTGAAAAGTTTGAAGGGCTCGAAAAGTTTGAAGGGCTCGAAAAGTTTGAAGGGCTCGAAAAGTTTGAGGGGCTCGAAAAGTTTGAGGGGCTTGAAAAGTTTGAGGGTTGGCTTGAAAAGTTTGAAGGGCTTGAAGAGTTTGAGGGTTGGCTTGTCAAGCTGGCGAGGCTAGCGACTCCGTTTAATTGGGCGTTTCGGCACAGTTTAAGCAGAAATAGTAAGCCGCTCTCTGAAAGATGGCAGGTTTTGTCGGTTTTTCGCCCTCAGCCCGCCCTGGGCATATCTTGAGTTAAATAAGAGCATTGGTTAGGTTTCAGTCCCTAACTTTCAGTTTTTCTTTTCAACAAAGCTTCTATCAAGAAACCTTTCAACAAATAACCTCTTTTGCTTACGACTGAAGAAGTAGCCATTTGAGCTATTTATTTCGGGCCGTCTGAGCAAACTGAGGTGAAATGGGTTTGATTTGGAGCTGGTACAACCGCCGTGGTCGCGTAGTCGGCTGCGGTAGACCTGGTGCGACGGTGATGGTCACCGGCGTATGTTGGGGTCGGCCGGTTGGAATTAAAAGCTGAATGGAGCTTACCTATGAGTAATGAATCCAAGCTGAATCTATGTCTGCCAAGCGCCGGTCAGGAGGAGGATTGGCGCCAGCTCTACGAAGCTGCTTTTCCTGTCGATGAAAGGATGACTCTCTCCGATTTGCTGCAGTTGCTTGCAGACAAGAAAATCCTTTTGCATCGAACCACTGATGAAACCGGTGGTTTGCTCTGCTTTTCCATAGTTACTCCAATGTCCAACTTTGCCCTTCTGGCTTATATCGCTACTGACCAGAGCAAGCGCTCAGGCGGTGTCGGCAGTAAGCACATGCGTGCTTTGCTCGATATTCTCAAAGCAGCTTATCCCTCTCACCTGGGGCTGTTTCTTGAGATCGAGTCTACTCGCGAGAAGGGTCTGTCTGCCGAAGACGAGAAAGTGCGGATGCGGAGATTGCAGTTCTATCTCAAGCTCGGCGCCAAGAGGCTTTCCGATAAGGACTACATACTGCCGAGTTTTGTCAAAGGAGCGCCGCCTCGGCAGGGCGAATTGCTCTGGTTTGAGTTTCAGAATACGCTCGACGATGATCCGGAGCGTAAGGTTGGACCCGTGATCTGCGAAATCTATACCCGCAGCTATGGCGTTCCGACAACTGATGGTCATTTCACCAGAGTGATGGGTCAGTTTCCCGCTGTTGACCAGGGCACCTGTCAGGTGCGTGCATCTGATCCGGCTGAAGGTGCAGTCGACCAAGGCGGCTCTGTCGCTAAGCCTGTGCCTGCAGGTGATGCCGGAGCTGTTTCGTCTATCTGGGCTCGCTTCACCGGCTGGTTGGCTCACTGTCTGCGTCTGATCAAGAATTGGCTTAGAAAGCGGCTTCAGTGGCTGCGTTCTTAGTGGTGGTTTTGTCAGCACTCTCTAAGAGCGAGACCGGCAAAGGAGAGCATGGAGTTGTCTACCCTCACGGGTTGGCTTCTCTGTGCTCTTCTTTTTCAGTCATACCTGGGTACATGACGCAGGAAATTTGAAAAGGTGGACAGATTCTGTTATTTTTCGTTTTCAGTGGGCATACTATATTGTAGAGTGTACTCCCCCAAAAATGGAGGGAATTATGTTTCTACT
>WBZO01000625.1_pt2 | contig 32351 bp, 28 predicted proteins | sample 5204261 | NCBI WGS metagenome assembly WBZO01 (sample SAMN12412400, study PRJNA552823) | activated sludge metagenome | isolation source: activated sludge from anammox sidestream of wastewater treatment plant... | place: USA: North Carolina | collected 2017-09
AACTGCTGAGATGTCAATGTACCAAAACAAGCGTTCTGGCTCTCGCTTGGGATCAATTAGCGAAATGTTTTTGTCGCAAAGCTCGGCTAACGGACGTAATGTGCTGCTCATACCTCAAACAACCTCATCTTCGCTTCGCGCATAACCTCCGCAGGCTTGCCCAATTTCCGCAACGCCGCCAATCCGCCCGCCCGCGCGATCTCCGGCACTTGCCACAACAACTCCGATTCCAACGCTTCAGTCCCGCCTGCGCCGAACTGGTGGCCGATGCCGCGCAACACCTTGGCTGCTTTCTCGCCTGCGCCGTCAAACCACGGCGCGTGGATCGTCAGATACTCTTTCTCGCGCTCCCACCGTTTCAGCGCCCGCTCGCGGTAGCCGTAATGCGCGAACAGGTCGAAGTTGTCGCACTCGCGCAAACCCACGAGTTCGCGCACGACTTCGGGCGAATACTGCTGGCCGAGCAGATGATCAATCAACTGGCGGCGCTTCTGTGTTTCGACCCACAAGTCGCGGAATTCATCCAGCGTGTGCGCTTCGGCCAGCACGCGGCTGATCATTTCCTGCCGGTATTCTTCGACCGGGATCGGCACGTCGCGCCCGTCGCGCCGTTGCAGGATGAAGCGTCCCTGCGGCGTGATCGAGACCCGCTCGCCAGCGACGATCTCTGGCAACGGCAGCGGATCACCATCTCCGTCGTTATCGCCGCTGTCGCCGTCTTCGTCATCGCCGCCGTCTTTCTTCGCGCGCGGTTTCGGCGGCGAGGTGATGAAATCGGTACCGAACAGGTCGGTGACGCCGGTGTAATCGTAAAGCCAGAACTTGTACTTCTGCGTCGGCTCGTCAATGCGCGTGCCGCGCCCGACCATCTGGTAAAACGCGATGGACGATTCCAGATAGCGGAAAAAGACCACAGCGTTCAGCCGCTCGATGTCCACGCCGGTCGCCAGCAAATCAACCGTGCAGGCGATGAAGCAGCGTTCGCCCGAACCGCGCATCGTTTCGATCAATTCCGAGCCTCCGTCAGCCGTGCATTTGAACGCGTAATGGTCTTTGGGCGTGACGCCTTTTTCCTGACACCACTGGGCGTAAAGCCGCTGCATTTGCATAGCCACCCGGTCGGCGTGCAGGTCGCGGGTGCAGAAGATGATGACCTTCTGTTCCGGCCCGCCGTGTTCGCACAACCGCACGAACAGGTCGGCGCACATCGCGTTGATGCGCGCCGGGATCAACAATTCGTCGTCGAAATGGCGCGCTTCGTATTGCTCTCTCAGGTCTTCTTCCTGAACCGGCCTGCCCGTGCGGGCGTCAATCGGACGCGCGGCCAGCACCTCTTCGCGCGTGAACATCTTCCAGTCAATCGAAGGCTTGAGCCGCACAATCTCGCACGCGGCCAGATAGCCGTCTTCCTGAGCCTGAATCAACGTGTATTCGTAAACCGGCTCGCCGAAGTAGGCGAGGTTGTTCGCCGTGATGTCGGCGTCTTCGGCGGTTTGATGTTTCGATTCGCGCAACTGACGCGGCGTCGCGGTCAGGCCGATGTGGATGGCCTGCGGGTTGCGCTTCAAAACTTCCGACCAGCGCCCCCAGGCCGAGCGATGGCATTCGTCAATGATGATGACACTGAATGAATCGGGCGGGTAATGCTCGGTCAGAAAGCTGGCGTAGCCCTGATCGTCATCGTCCAGCCCCAGCGTTTGATAAGTGGCGATGTGGACTTTGGCGTTTTTCGCGGCGTTCTGGCCGCGCTCGGTCTTGACGATGCGCACGCTGCCTTTCGGAAAAGCCTTCAAGATTTTGTCGTAAGCCTGCTCGCGCAATTCGTCGCGGTCGCACAGGAAGAGCGCAGGTTTGGTCAACCGCCCCGCTTCGTGCATCCGCCACAGCAGATTGGCGGCAATGACCGTCTTGCCTGAACCGGTAGCGAGCGAAAGCAACACGCGTGAATCATCGCCGTTTTGTTCACAGCGCAGCATCTTTTCAAACGCGGCGCGGATCGCCGCATCCTGGTAATAACGAGGCTTGGCCCACGCCGCGCTGTCGGCCATAAACAGCATCGCAGCTTCGGGCCGAGTGATGTCTATGCCTTTGTCTTTGGCGTAACGGGCTGTCAGATCGTCGTGGCTGGGAAAGTTCAGGAGCGGAAACGGGCCATCAGGCATTTGCCGTGTCTTGTCAAATTCGCCATAGAGGTGTCCGTTGGTGGCGAACACGTACTGCACGTCGAAGCGCGCGCAATCGGCGTAGCTTTTGGCCTGCTGCATCCCCTTGAGCGGGTCTTCGGTTTCGGCTTTGGCTTCGATGACCCCAACTGGCAAAGGCCTGGGCATATCGCCCGCCTGAACGCAAAGCAAATAGTCGGTGCGGCCAGCCCCCGCCCGGCGGCGTCCCTTGGCGCCAATCGGTTCCACCGGCGCCGGCGTTTCCAGCTTGATGCGCCACTCCCGATAGCCTTTAGATCGCAGAACCGGATCAATCAGTTGATAACGTGTTTCGGCTTCGTTGTAGGCCACAGTTCCACTTTGCTCCTTGATCAAGGGGCATTTAACACTCTGCAGGCGCTTTGCAGCGCAACGCCCGCTCACGCTTGAAGAAAGGGTCGGCGGAAGCGGGCGCGTAATCGTGAGTATAGGAACCTTGAAGACTCTCACGGCGCGGGGCCGAGTTTCGCTCACGACGGGCGAAAAGTACCATGTGCCCGTCGAATATCCAACCTTGATGCGCCTTCCAAACAGAATACGCTGCGACGGAATAACGCCGGCGCCGCTGACCGGTGGAAATCAACCATTCATCACGAGTAGACTACAACTCGCCGGACAACAATTGCCGCGCATAGCCGCTTGCGGTTAGATTTCATCCACGCCTTGAAAGAATCACCGGAAGAAAGAAAGGAAGTATGACGACATCCGCCGCCGCCGCCCTGCTCAATCTGCTGGGTTACATCACCGGGCTGTCGCTTTACGCGATGCTGCTGGCGATGTTGCTGAACGGGCCTCGCGCGGCGTCATCTGTAGGCGCGGATTCGGACAAGGCCGACCGGTTGCCGTTGCTCACGGCGCTGCTGGGGTTGGCGTGGAATCTGGGAGCGCTGCTGGATTTCGGGCTGCACGACATCGGCGGATGGCGTTCGTCGGCGTTGCTCGGAGCGGTGGCCTTCACCGCGCTCGGTTTTCTGCCGGCGGTGGTCGTGCATTCGGTGTTGCGGTCGGGCGAGGCGTGGCGGCGTCCGGCGCCGATGTGGATGCTGATCGCCGCTTACAGTTTCAGCGCAACGGCGGCGGCGTTGAATTTTTATCAGGCCGTCAATCTGCAATCGGCCCCGTCGCACTGGGCGTTGCACGTGCTGACGATTGGTTTTGGCGCGCTCATCGTGGCGTTGCTGGCCGCTACGCGCGGGAAGCCCGGATGGGGGCGGGCCGGATGGGTGGCGGCGCTGGCGGTCTTCGCGGTCTCGGCGTTGCACCTGAGCCATCACGAGGGCAAAGAGTATTCGTGGTGGATTGAGCTGGCCGGGCATCACGCGTCGCTGCCGCTGGTGGTGGCGATTCTCTATCAGGATTATCGGTTCGCGCTGGCTGACATTTTTCTCAAACGCGCGTTGTCGCTGGTGCTGCTGGTGGCGACGGCGTTCGGGTTGTATCTGAGCGTCGCCGCGCCAGCGCTTGATCGCCGAGGCGCTCATCCGGTCGCAATCGGGCTGCTACTGGGTTTGTGGGTAGCGACGGCGCTGATTTATCCCTGGCTGAGGCGCGGCGTGGATTGGTTTGTTGACACGGTCGTTTTGCGGCGGACGGATTACGAAGCTCTGCGCGCGGAGATTTCACAGAAGATCGCCACGCGCGAAACGTCCGGGCAGATTCTTGATGAGGCTTGCGAGCAACTGGCGCGCGCGTTGACGGCGCGCGGCGTAAGCTGGTCGGTCGCAAGTGAAGACGAAACCGGTCAAGACTCCGACGCGCCGAGCGGCCCGCTCATTCCGTTGATCAGCCAGTCGAAATCTTCGCGGCGGTTGAGAGAGAACGCCTCGCGCGCAGCGACGGTGTTGATTCCGACTACCGAATCGCCGCAGTACCGGTTGAGCATTAGCGAACTGGCGGGCGGGCGGCGGCTGCTGTCGGATGATCTGGCGTTTCTGGAAGCTGTGGCGATGATCGTCGCGCGGCGCATTGACGCCGTGCGCGTCATCCACGAACGCTGCGCGCGCGATCTGCGCGAACAGGAAGCGCTCAAGCTGGCGACCGAGGCCGAACTGCGGGCGCTGCGCGCTCAGGTCAACCCGCACTTTCTTTTCAACGCGCTGACGACCATCGGCTATTTGATTCAAACTGCGCCTGAAAGCGCGTTTGAAACGTTGATGCGATTGACTCAGCTTTTGCGCGGCGTGCTCCGCCACAGCGATGGCGAATTCACCACGCTCGACGAAGAGATTGAACTGATCGAATCTTACCTGGAGATCGAGCGCGCGAGGTTTGAAGACCGGCTGCGCGTGACGATTGACGCGCCGCGAGAATTGCGAAACCACCGCATCCCCGCGCTGCTCGTCCAGCCTCTGGTCGAGAACGCGATCAAACACGGCATCTCGCCGTCGCGCGCGGGCGGAGAGGTCGTGATCTCGGCGCGAATCGAGCCGGGCGACACGTTGCGAATCAGCGTGCGCGACACGGGGCTTGGCGCGAGCGAGCAGGCGCTGATCGCGGGCCGTGAGCGCGGCGTCGGGTTGTCGAACATCGAACGTCGCCTCAAGACTCATTACGGCGATCAGGCTTCGTTCAGCATCCGCAGCGCGCCCGGCGCAGGCACGTCGGTTGAATTGAGTTTGCCAACGCCCGCGACAACCAGGGCAGCAGATAGTCGCATTTTCCGAGGAAACAATCGTGAATGACTCATTGCGTGTTGTGATAGCCGACGATGAGCGCCCCGCGCGTTCTTTTCTGGCCGCGATGCTGCGCGGTTTTGATGACGTGTCGTTGATCGGAGAGGCCGAAGACGGCGCGGAAGCGGTCGAGGTCATCGAACGGGCTAAACCCGATCTTGCGCTGCTCGATCTGCAGATGCCCGAAATTGACGGTCTCGGCGTTGTGCGGCTGCTTAAAAAAAACCGGATGCCGCTCATCGCCTTCGTCACGGCTTATGACGAATACGCGGTGCGCGCGTTTGAACTCAACGCGGTTGATTACCTGCTCAAACCTGTTGATCGCGCGCGGCTGCGCGAAACGATCAATCGCGCGCACGAACGGCTGGAGCGCGCGGAATCGCGCGCCGAAGCCGCCGCCCGATTGACCGCCGCCGCCGAAGATTATCAGGCTGCCACGCGCCCGCCGATCCTCGAACGCATCCCGGTTCGCCATCACGATGACATCGTCATCCTGCCGGTTAGGGAAATCGCCTCAATCGTCGCCGACGGCGAGTTGTTGCATCTGACAACCGCTCAGAATGAAAGCTACACGCTCTCTTATCGCCTGAAGGATTTGGAATCTCGTCTCGACCCGGCGCGCTTCGTTCGCCTCGGACGAGGCACGCTGGCCAACATCGAAATGATGCGCAAGGTGAGCGCGCTGCCCGGCGGAACTTACGTCGTCACGCTGAGCAACGGCCAGCAGCTCAACGTCAGCCGTTTGCAGAGCCGCGTTCTGCGCGATCAACTGCTGCGACTGTGAAAGAGAATCCCCGATTTTTCAATCGCTCCATTCAACCGGCTAACATAACCACTCACCAGAAAGCCGCAGCCATTCATTTAAAACCGAATGTCTCCTCATCAATCCGCCGCTTACGATGCGCGGGTTAAATTCGGAATCAAACTGTCTTTCCCGTTCAATCAGGCTCATTGACGCGGCTTTCGAGAGCCGCGATAAGGAGAGTTCAGATGCGAATCAAAAAGCATCCCGGCGCCGTCGCCCTGCTCATCTTCCTGTCGTGCTGCTTCGCAATGACCGGGTTCGCCCAATCCGGCGCTACGACAACCGGTGGAGCAATTAAAGGCAAGGTCACCATCGAGGACAAAGAACTGCCCGTGCACAACGTGATCGTCACCATCACGCAGCTCAAACGTTCGGTCAGAACCGATGAACAGGGCGCATACGAATTCAAAGATGTTCCGGCAGGCTCTTACAGCCTGATCGCGCGGCTGGAGCACATGCCGGACATCGTCAGCCGCGTCGAAGTGAAACCGGGCGAAGCTGTCACGCTGGACATTCAATTGCGACTGGGCGGCATCCGCGATCAGGTCACAGTTTCGGCCACCGGCGGCGAGCAGACTGCGCTCGAAGCGTTTCAGGGCGTGACGGGTCTCGATTCGACTACGTTGGTTGAAAAGAGTCCGGCGTCGCTCGGCGAAGCGCTCGAACACGAGACCGGCATCGCCAAACGCAGTTCAGGGCCGGGTTCGGCGCGGCCTGTGATTCGCGGATTTGACGGCGACCGCGTGCTGATTGCGCAAGACGGCATCGGCGCCGGTTCGCTCTCGTACTCGTCCGGCGATCACGGAGAGCCTGTCAATGTTCTTTCGGTTGAACGAATCGAAGTCGTGCGCGGCCCGTCAACCCTGCTTTACGGGTCGAGCGCAATTGGCGGTCTGATCAACACCATCAACAGCCACGATTCGGCGCACGAAGGATTGCGCGGATTCTTCAACGCTGTCGGCGGAACGAACAACGGGTTGGGCGGAGCGAGCGGCGGCATTGAAGCCGGCAAAAAGAACTGGCTGTTCTGGGCCAATGGAGGCGGGCAGCGTTCAGGCGATTACAAGACGCCGCTCGGCGTGACGCCCAACTCCGGCCAGCGCAGTTACGATGTTTCAGGCGGCGCGGGTTATTACGGCAAAAAAGGATTTCTGAACGCCGGTTATAGTTACAACTCCAACCGCTACGGCGTTCCATTCGATACGAAAGACCCGAACGCCGAACAAGCCACGCTCGATCCGCGCCGGAGCAACGTGCGCGTCAACGCCGGCTTGCACGATGTCGCCGCCGGGTTTGATCACATTCACCTGAGCTTCGATTACACCGATTACAAACACCGCGAACTGGTCTTCGATATTCCTGAAACGTCATTTTTCAACAAAACCTTGTCGTATCGAGCCGTAGCCGAGCAGAAACATCTGGGCCGTTTTTCCGGCAGCGTCGGCGTTTCAGGCTCGCGCCGCGATTTCAAGACCGAAGGCGATGAAGCGATTGCCCCGCCAACGCTTCAAAATTCGTTTGCGGCGTTCGCGGTCGAAGACGTTGATTTGGGCCGCGTCGCATTCCAGTTCGGCGGACGCTTCGAGCGCAACGGATACGATCCGCTGGAATCGCCTTCGGCGTTGAATGTTCGCAATCGCGCGTTCAACGGATTTTCAGGCTCCGCCGGCGTTCGCGTTCCGGTGTGGGAAGGCGGCGCGGTCTCGGCCAATTACACGCATTCCTATCGCGCGCCGTCGCTCGACGAGCTTTACAATCACGGGCCGCATCCGGGCAATTTCACTTTCGAGATCGGCGACACCAATCTCAAAGGCGAAAGCGGCGACGGCGTTGACGTTTCAATCCGCCAGGCGTCGAGCCGCTTCAAAGGAGAGGCTCATTATTTCTTTTACAACTTCCGCAATTTCATCTTCCTCGCGCCGACCGGCGCAAAGGAAGATAACCTGCCAGTGGCTGTTTACAGTCAGGGCGACAGCCGCTATCAAGGCGCGGAGTTGGATTTGAGCATAGGCTTGAGCAAGACGCTCTGGCTCAACGCGGGATTGGATTACGTGAGCGCCGAATTGAAAGCCACGCGGACGCCGCTTCCGCGCATTCCGCCGCTGCGTGGCCGCGTCGGATTCGATTTTCAGTACAAAGCATTCCGCCTCAATCCCGAAATCGTGATGGCGCAAGACCAGGATCGTCTGTTCACGAACGAAACGCGCACGGCGGGATACGCCGTCGTCAACGCGCTGGCGTCATACACGATTGCCCAACAGCACGCGGCTCACATCTTTTCGGTGAACGGGTTCAACCTGGGCGACAAGCTCTATTTCAACCACCTGTCGTTCATCAAGAATTTCGCGCCGGAGATTGGGCGCGGCGTGAGGTTCACTTACACGGTCAGGTTCTTCTGAAGCGTTCTGTAGAGGAGAAGACTCAACACAAAGGGTCAAGGGGTCAAAGGGTCAAAGAAGACCTCCACTTCTTCTTTGACCCTTTGACCCCTTGACCCTTTGTGTTATCTCTACCTCGAACGGAGGTACCAGTGTGATCGTCTCGATTATTGCGGCGATGGATAGAAAGCGCGGGATCGGAGTTGACAACAAACTTCCCTGGCGGCTGTCCGCCGATTTGAAAAAGTTCCGGGAACTGACGATGGGGCATCACATCGTCGTCGGCAGGAAGACGTTTGAATCAATCGGCAAACCACTGCCCGGCAGGCGAATGATCGTCGTGACGCGCGACGTGAATTACAAAGCCGATGGCTGCGATGTCGTTCACTCGGTCGAAGAGGCAATCGAACTGGCGCGCGGCAGAGGCGAGAGCGAAGTATTCATTTGCGGCGGGGCGGAAATTTACGCGCAGACAATCGGCGTCGCAGATCGAATCTATCTGACACTGGTTGACGGCGAAGTCGCGGCTGATACGTTCTTTCCTGAATTTGACCGGCGCGAGTGGAGCGAGCGGGAGAGTTTTTATCAATCAGCCAATGAGAAGAATCAATACCCGTTCACTTTCAGATTGCTGGTCAGGGAACGCCAGTAATAAATGCGAAAACAAAGAAGGCTGGCCGTGCAGCCTTTCGAGCCGCACGGCCAGCCTTTGATTCGATCAGTTCCGGTTTTGAAAACTAGAACTCGTAACGCAACGCGAACTGCATAATGCGCGAGTTCGTCAGAGTATCAGTGTATTGCCCGAATGTGCTGGTGATATCCGGGAAGGCCAGAAGCGAAGTCGAGTCGAATCGCACCGAGTTCGTCACGTTGAAGACCTCCCAGCGGAATTTCAGCTTGTGATTCTCGTAGATGTTGAAGGTCTTGAGCAGCCCCGTGTCAAGCGAGAAGTAGCCGTCGCCCCTCAACTGATTGCGGAATCCAGTCTCGCCCGGACGCGCAAAGCGGAGGGACTTCAATGCTTGAGCAGGATCGGGGAAGATTGAGGGACGAACGCTGCCATTGCCGAACTTGTAGCTCCTGTTGGTCTCCGTCTTGGGATAGGTTGCGCCGGCCGCCAACTCCGCATTGCCCTGCAGGTTCCAGTTGGTGGCCCAGCAAGAACGGCAGTTGGTGATGTTGGCCGGGAAGCCGCTCGTCCAACGGAAGATGCCCGTGGTTTCCCATCCGCCGATGATCTGGTTGAGCCAGCCGGGCGCGCCGCTGGCGAACGCTTTGCCTTTCCCGAAGGGGAATTCGTAGCGGTAGTTGGCGTTGATCTGATGGCGAAGGTCGAAATCCGATTGGGCGTATTGCTGACGTGGCCTCCAGGTGTTGACCACGAAATCGGTGTAACCGCCGGTGAAGATGCTTCCAAACCCGCTGTCACGCTCGACGCCCGACGTGAGGTCCATTGACTTCGACAACGTATAGTTGAAGTCGAACTGTGTGCCTCCGCTAAACCGTTTGCGCACGGTGAACTGAAGCGAGTTGTAGTTCGAGAACCCGATTGTGCTTCGCCCTGCCAGCGAGAAGTACTGATCCTGGAAGAAGGCGTAGGGTGTCCCCTCCGGATTAGCGGCCGTCGCGCCAAAGCAGGCCGGGTAACAAAGAGTGTCAATGATGTAAAGCGCCGTTTGGTGATCAGGCGCATTGTCCGCAAAGACCGAATAGATAGCCTGGGTGTTGCTCAGCCCGCCTCCGACGTTTTTCCCCGCTGTCGGGAAGAGGTTCTCCCAATAGGCGATGGGTTTGACTTGACTGACAGGCGTATTGGTCTCGATCAACTTGACCAATTCCGACGCCGCCGTGAAATAGTCCATCCCGGATTTGGGATCAACGATGTTGAGCGGCATGGCGAGGTCGCGCCGCGTGAGAAGGTCACGCCCGAAGCGGCCGACATACGCCAGTTCGACCGTGAAATTCTTCGGCAACTCGCGTCCGATGGAGAAGTTGACCATATGCGAGTATGGAGTCGTCAATCCATCATCAATGCTGGATGTGATGGCTTCAAGGCCGAATGGCGGCGTTTGCGGGAAGCCGCCCGGAGGCGCTGGCCTTAACATAACCCTTCCCGTTCTATCTACTGTTGGCACATTGAACACACCGGTGAAGCGCGGCGCTGTTGATTCGTTCTGCTGGTTGGCGGGATTGGACAAGCTCGTGGCCAGACCGAAGGAGCCGGAGCTATCGAACGAAGCAGCAATGCCGTGTCCGATACGATCATAGACCAGCGAGTAGCCGCCGCGAACCGTGGTGCGGCTCTCACCAAACAATCGTTTCAGGAAGCCGCTTCCCGACGGCGACCAGGCGACCGAGACTCGCGGCGCCCAGTTGTTGAAATCCGGATCGTAAAAGCCCGGCTTGTTGTTAGCCTTCCCGGCCAGGTCGAAACTGATGCGCGGCGCGTCGCTCGATGGGAGTCCGCGCAACATGTTTGCCTCGCGCAGGTCAATGAACTGGCTGAAACTCGGCACTGGGCGAACCTGCAATCCATTGGTTTCCCACGGCGGCGTGAAATAGCTGTAGCGGACACCTGCCGTAACCGTCAGATTGGACTTCACCCTCCATTGATCCTGGACATAGCCTTCGTACTCATCAGTCGCGTAGCGCCGCGTCACCGGCACGCCCTCCTTCAGGACGTTGCCATCAATGTCATAGTTATAACGGCCCGTGATCTGTGAAATCAGACCGAGTAGCGGCGTAAAGCCATCAGCCCAGACGGCGAGGGACGTAGCCGCTGGCAGTGTCGTACAAGCAGGTAGAGTGCATTGTGGGCGCCCCGGCGCAGTATTCCGGCCCACACCCAAAAGCCAGGAAGCGTTCGTGACCGGCCCGTGGAATGAGCCATCGGTACTAAACGACGGGATGCGTGTAAACCGTATATTGGCTCCTGTTTGCACCGTATGATTCCCCTTGACCCAGGTTAAGTCATCCACAAAGTTGTGCGTGGGAATAATCCGCCCTCGACTCCTGCTCGTAGCCGGCAGATCGTCCAGGAAGCGGAAGGATACTTGAGTCTGGGTCTGCAAGCCCGCTGTTTCCTCCTTGATTCGCGTATAGCCCCAGCGGAAGGAGTTGGTCAGAGTGGGCTTCAACACCGCGTCGTAGCCGATTGAGGATCCCTTGGGGTTGACCAGGCGAAGGCTGTTCGGTGGCTCTCCCGGAAACTGCGGCGTGCTGCGGAACGTGTCGTCCTGTAAAGTTCCGCGCCAGAAAAGCATGTGCTTGCCATCGCGATCAATATTGAAATCGCTCCGCACAATCGCCACGTTCGTTTCGTCTTTGATCGGCGCGGTAAACTGAAAGCCGACGATGTTCAATCCATCTCTGCCCGGAACATTCGGCGTGGGGTATTTTTTGAAATGCGCCAGCGCGGCCTGGTTTGGCCCGATTCCCAGAGGATCGAGCGAAGCGACTTCGGCCGGAGTTAAAACGCGCCTGCCTGCCGGAATGTTGAACGTCTGGCCTGCGACGTTGATGGTGGTCGCCGGACATTGCGAGGCGGTCGCGCAAAAGTATTGGAAGTACCCATTTCGCATGAGCGTAGAAGGCACGGCGCGTTCCACTGAAGCTTCGCTGTTTTGGCGGAAACCTTCATAGTTGGCGAAAATGAACCAGCGATCTTTGATGAGTGGAGCGCTGCCCGAACCGCCGAAGACATGCCAGTTCAACTTGGGCGGCTTATTTGGCTCTCCTGCCTCCAATTGACGAATCTTGTTGAAATATTCATTGGCCGAAGTCGCAGTATTGCGATGTGACCAGTAAGCCGCGCCGTGATATTCATTGCTTCCTCGTCGGGTCACCAGACTCACCTGGGCCGCGCTGGAGCGCCCCTGGTTGGCTCCATAGTTGGTTGTGGTAACGCGAAACTCCTGCAGCGACTCAGTGGTCACGCGCAAGACGGAGGTATAAGCCGTGCTGTTTTGCGGATCATTCACGTCCACGCCATCGAGCGTTACGTTAGTCTGGTCACTGCGGCTGCCGCTGATGCTGCCGCTACGGATGTCGCTCGTGCCAGTATAGACCGCGCCCGGCTGGAGGCTCAGCAAAAACACTACGTTGTTCGCCTGAAGAGGCAGCGCTTTGATTTGAGCTTCATTGAAATTGTTGCCGACTGTCGCATCCGAGGTATTGAGTGTTGATTCGCCACCCTGAACTGTTACGGTTTCGCTCACCGCCCCCACTTCCTTGAATATGAGGTTGAGCGTGACCGGTGTATCAACCAGCACGCGCACATCTTCCGCGACAACGCCCTTGAAGCCCTGCGCTTCAGCGCGCAGACGATAAGCGCCTGGGGCGAGTTGAGGAATTAAGTAGACGCCATCCTTGTTGGTGACCACATTACGACTGGCGCCGGTTGACATCAGCGTAGCCGTGACAGTCGCGCCCCTGACAGCGTTGCCCTGCTGATCGAGAACTGTTCCTGAGAGCGATGAAGATTGCCCAAACGCTGCGATCGTGCCGATAAACAGCACGCCGAGTATGAGGCCGCTCCGCAATAATCCTCGTAAGTGAGTCATAAATCCTCCTGGTTGATTTAAGGTTAGAGATGGGAATGGGACTCAGACTTCAAATCCCACAACTCGAATCCTGCAAGTCCGAACTCAAAAGATTGCCGAACGAAACCAAGCCGACTTTATTTTTTGAATTGAGTGGAAAATCTCTGCTATGAAGTCATGCGCTACGTTCGCTTTTCAATAATTTTGGTTGAGCGCATTATCCTGCTTGTTGGCGGAAAACAGCAAACAAAATCACGCAAAAGATATGCCGACATCGTGGAAACCGATCACGGACATAAGCAGTTATTGAGTTGCTTGATTAAGTTGATTGGATTCTGCCGCTTAGACTGTGAGTTGACATGGAAGCGCCTGTCTCGACCAAAGAAGAGCAACAGCTTAGGATTCAAATTTTCGGATTTGGTACAAATTTCTAAAAGCTGTCAGGCTGACATCTGGGAATCAGGTGGTAGGCAAAGTAAAAACGCCGCGCGATGAACGCTGAAAGAAATCCTTTCAGCCCCCTTTACGTCCATCACGCGGCGTTTATTTCCCTGTTCAACCTGCGAGCGGTTGGCGGGGAAAAGGTACGGACGCGCTTTTGGAAAATTTCAAAGTCACGCAGGCGATCTGCGGCTCCGAAATACCCCCTTGCTTTCCTACAGCGCGCCGATCTCAAAGAACTGTTGAACTCGAAACTTCGTGAAACTGGCGTGACAACAACCCGGATTTTTTCGGTGGCGATGTCGGCGAAACGCTTCCATCACAGTCAGCAGTATTGATCTCCCTCTACTTCTCCCGCGAATCATCCGTGTTATCAAAGCCCGTTCAACGCTTGTCATCATTGCTTGCGATGACAGCCAACGATTAAACAACATTCGTGCCACATCATCTGAAAGCATTGCCTGTAGGCAGTAAAACCAATTGTATGTTGTAGTTTACGACTTAAGGCTGGACGTGATTGAGGCGTCTTCGACGATCAAAGGCCGCCATCTCATACCAATCGGTCAGTGAGGCTAGACGTTTTGGTGCGGCAACTCCGGGAATGATTCAGATTGAAGGGGCTTTCTGAAAATCCTGTCACGATTCCTTCAGCACTATGAATGTCGCCAGCGTCTTTGCAACCAGGCGTCCATCGTTTGTTTTGATATCGGATTCAACTACGATGCTCGTCCGGCCACGATGAACGACCTGCGCTACCGCCAGGCAGTCTTCGTCGTGCACCGCAGCGATGTAGTTGATCTTCATTTCGAGCGTAGCGCATCGCTCGCCCTGACCGAGCATCGAGTAGGCGGCCCATCCGGAAGCATGATCGGCCAGAGAGAACAGCGCCCCGCCGTGAACCCTTCCCAGCGATTGCAGCAACCTGGCGGAAAATGGCAACCGCAACACGACGCGGCCCGGCGCAGCTTCGACAGGCTCGAATCCAAGCAACTGCCCGAATGATGATTCGGCGTGGCGTTGGCGAATGATTTCGAGTTCTTGTTCGGTCAATGATTCGTCTCCTGACACTTTCTTCATTGTGGATTTAAAGTTGCGAAAATCTAGCCGGAGTGATATTGAATAGCCGTCTCACCCAGGACCTGATCCCCGTTTTCATAGAATTCATTCGGTATTCCGCACTAATCAGGCGTCATTCTCACATTGGCTCACAATAGCACAGAATGGCTCACAGTAGTTTTCTTACGATTCACAGCGATTTTCACGCCCGAATCAGAACTCTGGTTAAGTCTGAAATCTCTGGCGCTGTCCGAAGATAAAAGGCGATAAACGATATGCCTCCATCCACCACATCATCCATTGCCGTAGTGGCCGCTGTTCAAGCCGCGCCATATTATATGAACTTGGAGCGCAGTCTGGCTCGCGCGCTTGAATTGATTGACGAAGCGGCCAGGAGACGCGCCCAACTGGTCGTCTTCCCTGAGTCATGGCTGCCTGGTTATCCGGCGTGGTTGGACATCTGCCGCGATGTCGCGGTGTGGGATCATCAACCCACGAAACGCATCTACGCTCAGTTGATGGAAAACAGCGTCTCCGTGCCAAGCCGCGAGACTGAGGCATTGAGCGAAGCCGCGCGCAAACACAATCTGACTCTGGTCATGGGGCTTCACGAGCGTGCGCCCGAAGGGGCCGGACGCGGCACACTTTACAACTCGATTCTCACCTTCGGCCCGACGGGCGAATTGCTCAACATCCATCGCAAACTCGTTCCGACTTTCAACGAGCGTCTGATCTGGGCGCAAGGCGACGGCAGCGGCCTGCGCGTGGTTGAAACCCCAGCCGGACGCGTTGGCGGGCTGATTTGCTGGGAGCACTGGATGCCGCTCGTGCGGCAAACATTGCACGTGGCGGGCGAAGACATTCACGTCGCGCTCTGGCCTTCGGTCAAGGAGATGTATCAGATCGCCAGCCGCCATTACGCTTTTGAAGGGCGCTGCTTCGTTGTCGCGGCGGGCGGCATTATGCGCCGCACCGATCTGCCACGCGAATTTGAAATCGCGGCGAACCTCGGCGACGACAACGAATTCATCCTCAACGGCGGAAGTTGTGTGATCGGCCCGGATGGGCAATACGTGGCAGGCCCGGCTTTCTGCTCCGAAGTGATCATCCTCGCCCGGATCAACCTTGAACGCATCCGCGAAGAGAGCCTGACGATGGATGTCACTGGCCATTTCAACAGGCAGGACGTTTTCGATTTCCGCTACAAAGGGAGCGCCTGGCAGAAAGCGGAGATCGAAGTCCCTTCCCAGGCGGAAATCGAAATTCCGAACCAACCGATGACCGAAGTGATCATGCCTTCCAAACTGGCGGCGCAATCCGGCGCGGAAATCATATCGCCCAATGGCACTGAAGTTCTTGCGCCTCCAGGCGCAGACGCCGCTCCCGCGTTACGTGTGGTCTCTTCGGCGCGCTCAGCCAGCTTCGACCCCGAAATCCACGAACTGGAAAAGAAGAAGCGCTGAACCAATCTATCGAACCAGGCGCGGCCAACGAAGTTCTTCTTCACTCGTCTGCTCGTGAGCCTTATCTTCCAAGACGCCGAAAGCCCGTTTCGGTTTTCCCGCAAAATTCTGTATCATTGGCGCTCCTTGCTATGGAATTTCGATTACGAAAAGTTTCAAAGGGCAATGAACGATGCGGCAATCCGGCGATGCCCACAGTGCCGCCGGGAAACAAACTGGGAAGACAATCCGTGGAAGCCTTTCTGCTCAGAACGCTGCCAGATGATTGACCTTGGCCGCTGGGCTACTGAAGAATACCGCGTACCGCTGGCTGAAACGCCCGACGGCGTCATAACCGATTTCGACCGCGAACAGAATTCCGATGAGCAACCCTAAATTCAAAAACCCGATTTATCTCAATGCGATTTTTTTGATTGCCGCGTCGTTCGCAGCCGCCTGCAACACAGCCGCGCCGCCGCGCCCGGTTGAAGACTCGACGATGTCCGCCTCCTCTCCGCGCGCGCAAAAGGCAATCCCGGAGCGCGACCCGAAAGAGATCGAATCGGCCAGCAACGTGGCGGTCACGAAACTTGACGGCGGGACGTTCAAACTCTCCGACTTTCGAGGCAAAGTTCTGATCGTGGATTTCTGGGCGACCTACTGCCCGCCCTGCGTCAGACAGGTTCCGCAACTGGCCGAACTGAGCAGAAAATATCGCGCCCAGGGGCTTGAGGTTGTCGGCCTGACTTCCGACGACAAAGCCGATCAACAGCAGGTCGTGGAATTTCTCAAGAAAGCCGGCGCGGATTACACAATCGGATATGATAACCAGTGGGTTTCATCCGCGTTTTTAAAAGACACCGAGGATGAAAGCGGATCTCCTCCGATCCCTCAACTCTTTGTCATCTCGCGCGAAGGACGTGTCGTTGAGCATTTAATCGGAGACAGCCCGCAGCGCGGGATCAAGTATCTGGAAGAAATCGTGAATCAGCAGCTATCGCCGCAATAGAATTGTTAGCGCCACCGCCACGAGGCGGTATTCCAAACACCTTGCGAGGAGTCGTTACCATCATGTCACTTAGTCTTAAGCCGTTTTTCAAATCCAGTCTGTTGATCCGCGCTCTCGCAATGAGTTGCGCGCTGTTTCTGTTCCCGGTCGCGGCAACCCCGCGTCTGGGCGTTGACGACATCCCGGAACTGCCGATGCCCGACGGTTCCGGCGACACTCCGGAGATGGTTGTTGACCTGTTGCAGAACAACATCGGCCCGGCCATCAATCAACAGAAACAACTCAAACTCTCCAGCCTGCGCGGGAAAGTTGTGCTGATTGATGTGTTCTTGTCTACCTGCCCTCACTGCCAGGAGCATGCGCCGCACATCGTCGAACTATACAACCAGTTTCGCTCGCGCGGCTTCACCGTGCTGGGCCTCGCCACTGACAGAAAAGAGAACAAGGATCAGCTCGAAAGCACGAAGGCTTTCGTATCCCTGGCCAAGATCAATTACCCGGTTGGTTTCCTGACCACCGAAGTCATCGCTTATTACATGGACAGCCACGATCATGGCGTGCCGCAGATGGTCCTGTTCGGGCCGGATGGCAAGATGGTTAAACGCCAGATCGGGTGGAATGAAAAGATCGCCAAAGAAATGCGCGCCGCGATCGAATCTCAACTGGCCAAAATGCCCACAGTCAAACCGGGCAGCAAGGCCAGCAGTCGTCCCGGAACGCGAAGAACGAAAGTGGCGAAAGTGCCCTCCGCCAAATCGGGCAACAAAGCCAACAGTCGTCTCGCAACGCAAAAACAAAAACCAAAACAAAATGGATAAACCATGGCATAGAGGTATTATGCAATCATTATTCACCCGTCTTTCTCGTCTCAATCGCCGCCAATCACGTTTGACGATTTTTTCCATGATCGCCGGATTGAGCTTCGCGATCCTGCTGGCTCTCTCCTTTTCAACCACAGAGGCGAAGCCGAAAATCGGCCAGCTTCCGAAAGAATCGGTTGCGAATCATCAGCTTCGGACGCTCGATGGCCAGCAATTCAGTTTGGCCGGATTGCGCGGGAAAGTCGTCGTGCTTGATTTCTTCGCTGTCTGGTGCGGACATTCACGCCAGCACATTCCGACGATGCTGAAATTCGGCGACGCCGAGAAGGAAGGCGTGTTGCAAATCGTCGGCCTTGCGGTGAAAGACAGCGAATCAACCGAGGAGCGCGTCAAAAAATTCATTCAGGAAATGAAGATCACGTACCCTGTCGGAATGATCGGCGATCCTGAATTCTCCAATTACGTCGAATCGAAAGACGTCTCAGTCCCGCAAACACTGATCTACGCGCGCAACGGGCGGCTGGCGGCGCACTTCAGCGGGCACGACGACAAAACCGCTGCGGAGATCGCCGCGACAATCAACCGGGAGTTGGTTAAGTAGCCGTCCAGGTGAACGGATAGCGCAGGTTTGAACCAGGGATGTCAGGGTACGGGGACAGTTCAACTGATCCCGCGCATCCGTACATCCCTGTTGTTTTTTTGAAGACGATGACGATGATGAGGAAAGCGAAGATAGTCGCCACGCTAGGCCCCGCTTCGCGCACGCCTGACCGGTTGCGCGAACTGATTTCAGCCGGGATGAACGTGGCGCGCGTCAACATGTCGCACGGCACGCACGAAAGCCACGCCGAGACGATCCAATCTGTCCGCGCAATCGCCGCCGAACTCAACCGCCCGATGGCCGTGCTGCTCGACCTGTGCGGCCCCAAAATCCGCACCGGATTGCTGAAAGATCACCAGCCGATCAATTTGCTGGAAGGCCAGGAATTGACGATAACGACGCGCGATGTGATCGGCGACTCCTCGATAATTTCGACCGGCTACGCGCGCCTGCCACAGGACGTGAAGCCCGGCGACCGGATTCTGCTCTTCGACGGAATGATCGAACTGAGTGTCGAGCAAGTCGGCCAGACCGATGTGCGATGCCGCGTGATCAACGGCGGAGAGCTTGGAGAGCACAAAGGCATTAACCTTCCGGGGGTGAAGCTATCGGCGCCGTCGCTGACCGAAAAGGACCGCGCCGACCTGAGTTTCGGCCTGCGACAAAAGGTTGATTACGTCGCGCTGTCGTTTGTCCGCAGCGCGCGCGACTGCATAGGCGCGAAGACGTTGATCGAATTTCTGGGCGCCGACACGCCGCTCATCGCCAAGATCGAAAAGCGCGAGGCGCTGGACGATCTGGATAACATCATCGCGGCCTGCGACGGCGTGATGGTCGCGCGCGGCGACCTGGGCGTCGAGACCACCGTCGAAAGCGTGCCGTTTTATCAAAAGCTGATCATCGCCAAAGCCAACGCCGCCGAAAAGATCGTGATCACGGCGACGCAGATGCTCGAATCAATGACGCACGAACCGCGTCCCACACGCGCCGAAGCTTCCGATGTGGCGAACGCGATTCTGGATGGAACTGACGCCGTGATGCTTTCGGGTGAAACGGCTGTGGGCAATTATCCGGTTCAGGCGGTTGAAACGATGGCGCGGATCATCAGCTTCACCGAAGCCAATTGCGGGCAATACGACCACTCGCGCGAATTGATCAATGGTCGCCAGACGGGCGCCGAAGGCAGGGCGATAGCCGAAGCCGCGCTTTACGCCGCCAATGAATTGCGCTCGAAACTGATCGTCGTCTTCAGCAAATCGGGAACGATGGCGCGTCACCTGGCCGCGCTCCGTCCCGAACAGCGGATCATCGCGTTCACGCCGCACGAGCGCGCGTACTCCGCTCTGGCGGCAGTCTGGGGCATCGAACCTCACCTGCTCGATTTTGCCGGGCGCAGCGTTGAGTTGCTCGAACGCGCCAACCAGGCTCTGATGCGGGAAGGGCTGGTCAACAGAGACGAGGTGATCATCATTATGGCCGGGAGACTTCCCGAACAGCCGGGTTTGTCGTCAATGATGAAATTGCACCGAGTTGGCGAGATTGAGTTGGCGGGAGACTGACCCTGTTAAACGAAAATCCTCGCCCCTATCGTTCTTGCCACCGCTGAGACGGTTATGGATCGCAAGGAAATCTTGTCGAACGCCATCAACGCGCTGCTGGCGCAAAAGCTGCGTTCCGCGCTGGCGGTGCTCGGAATCGTCGTCGGCGTCAGCGCGCTGGTGGCGATGGTCGCTTTGATCGAAGGAGCGAACGCTTACATCTCTGAACGCCTGGTCACGCTTCAACCGGATGTCTTCCAGGTGTCGCAGCTTCCCGCATCACTGCTCAACGTCAACGATTTCATCAAAGCCTCGAAGTGGAAGCGGATCGAATACGAAGATTATCTGGCGGTGCGGCGGAGCAGCCACGAATGCGCCGCAGTGGGCGCTGAATCCAGTTTGATGGGCCGTCTCAAGTGGCGCGGCACGGTCACCGGCAGCGTGCAGATTCGCGGACTGACAGCCAGCATGCTCGACATCGAGCGGGTTGATGTTGCTGCGGGTCGTTTTTACACCGAAGCCGAAGACAGCCAGCACATGGCCGTCTGCCTGCTCGGCGCTGATGTCGTGACAGATCTTTTTGGACAAAGCGATCCGCTCGGCGCGGAAATCAGCGTGATGGGCAAGCCTTTTCAGGTGATCGGCGCAATCGCGCCGCGCGGTTCGCTCTTTGGCCGTTCGCAGGATCGTTTCATTATTCTGCCGCTGCCCACGATGCTCCACCGTTTCGGATCGCATCAGCCGCTGACCATCTATTGCCAGCATCAAACTTCGGGGGCGGACGCCCCGCTCGCCTCAGCCGTTGATGAAGTGCGCGGCATCATGCGCCAGCGCCGTCATGCGCTCTTCGATCAGGAAGACACTTTTTTCATCACGACGGCGGATTCGGCGGCGGGGATTTACCAGGCCGTGATCGGCGGCTTCTATTTCGTGACGATCATCATCGCCGGCATTGCGCTGACGGTGGGCGGACTTGGCGTGACGAACATCATGCTGGTGAACGTGCGCGAGCGGACGCGCGAAATCGGATTGCGCAAGGCGATTGGCGCGCGCAAACGCGATGTGCTCGCGCAATTTCTGGCCGAAACCGTCGCGCTTTGTCTGCTCGGCGGAGCGCTCGGCACGGCGTTCGGAATGTTGATTGCGCAAATCATCGCCTGGGTCACGCCGCTTCCGGCCAGTTCACGCCCGCTGGTTGCGCTGGCCGGTTTCGCCGTCTCTTCGCTGGTCGGATTAATCGCCGGAGTCTATCCTGCGCGCCGCGCAGCCGAACTGGCGCCAATCGAGGCGTTGCGATATGAGTAGCGAGCGATTCGCGCAATTGATCCGAGGCAAGCGCACGACTGAGATTGGCGAGGCGTTCTCTCTGGCGCTCGGCGCGATCAATCAATACCGGTTTCAATCAGCGCTGACGCTGACCGGATTGATTATGGGCGTGGCGACGGTGATCGTAGTCGTCGCGTTGATTCAAGGCCTGGACAACACCGTCAAGAGCGCGCTCTCTCGTCTCAATCCCAGCAGCTTCATCGTCGCGCGCGCGGGGTTTTCAGATTTCGGCAATCCCGATTTCATGGGATTGCTCAAGAAGCGCCCGCCGCTCACTCTGAATGACGCCGAGGAGGCGCGCGCAAACTGCCCAAGCATCAAGACGCTCAGTCCCTTTTACGCCAAGACCGCCTTCGATCCAGTGCGCGTCTGGTACAAAGGCGAAGAGGCGCAAAGCCCGATCCTGCGCGGCGTAGATCAATATTTTCCCGATGTCACCGGGATGCTCGTGGATCGTGGCCGGCATATCAGCGCCAGCGATTCGGGGAGCCGTCGCAACGTCTGCGTTCTTGGGCGCGCCATCGCCGACGGCCTCTTCGGCGCGGAAGACCCGCTGGGCAAGATGATCCACATTGACAGCTCAATTTATGAAGTCATCGGACTGATTGAACAACGCGAAGCGTTGTTCGGCGGGCCGAGCGAAAACCAGATCGTGCTCATTCCCTTCGGCACATTCGATAAATACTACCCGGAGCGCGAGAAGGAGTTTTTGCAGTTCATCTGCCTGGTCAATTCGCCGGAAGATGTCGAACGCGGCATGAACGAAGCGCGCGAAGTGTTGCGCCGCCATCGCCGTTTGTCAGCGGACGCGCCGGACAACTTCGTCATCTTCACCTCGACTCAGATCGTTGACATCTGGACGCAGGCTTCCAGCGGAATCTCCGTGCTGATGATTGGCATAGCCTCTCTCGGACTGCTGATTGGCGGAATCGGCGTCATGAACATCATGCTCGTTTCAGTGACCGAACGCACTTCGGAGATCGGCCTGCGCAAAGCCGTCGGCGCGCGCCGCCGCGACGTGCTCTGGCAATTCCTGCTCGAAGCGATGATGCTGACAGTGATGGGCGGCGTGGCCGGAGTGCTTTCAGGCGTAGGCATCGCGCTGCTCATTCAATTCCTCGCGCCATCATTGAAAGCGAGCATTTCAGTCGGCGCGATCACCGCCGGGTTAATCGTTTCGATGAGCGTCGGCCTTTTCTTCGGCCTCTGGCCAGCGTATCGCGCAGCAAGACTGAATCCGATTGAGGCGCTGCGGTATGAGCGGTGAGCGCAGGATCATCGGCGGCGCCGTTTGAGGCTTTCGGCTGCGCGGTTATTCCCGTTCACGATTTCTTTCGACTTCGGCCAGAAGCGATTCTGGAGTAATCACTTTGAGTGGCCGGAACCGCTGGCGGAATTCCTTGCTGTCATCATCGTGGCTGCTCATAAGGTCAAGCAGATCATTGTCGCGGCTGATGATGAAATCTGCGGAAGCTGCGGCGGCGAGGTTGACGTATGGCGCGTCTTTGGGATCGCGCTGGAAATCGAACTTGTGCGAGACTTCGCGCAACCATAACGCCTGTCTTTCCAGGCGCAGGAAGAAGGCCTCAATCCGTTCATCCGTCAGTCCCGAAAGTTTCGCTCTCAGTCTGGGGCAGTTCATTACCTCTCGCGCCTCACGCAAAATCTGCTCGCTGACGTACAGCCGGACTTCTCCGGCGTCCATCAGGTCAAGAATTTTCGCGGCGGGGCTGTCATCGTTGGCTACTGCTTGAAGAAACACCATGCAGTCGCAGACGATGCCCCACGGGCTGAGCGGTCTGGTCATGGCTAACCGTTAGTTCCGTTCTGTTTCTCTTCCCAAATAACTTCGCGCTCTTCTTTGACAAGCGCATCGAGTTCATCGGCGGTCATCCCGCTGGCTTTGAAGCTGGCGCGGACGGGAGCGAGGATTTCGCGGAACGGTTTCCGCGATAGAAGCTCCACTTGCAGCCAGCGCCTGAGCAAATCGTCCGTGTCCTTTCCTTCCTGCCTTGCCAATTCTTCGAGGGCTGCGGTCGTGCCGGGCTGTAGGCCGGTAATGGTGATGGTCTCGGTTTCACGGCTCATGCTCTTACCTCCGATGGAAAGCGGAATTTACTGCGCCACCATTATAGCCTCTCATCAACCTGCCGTCTGGCGCCTGCCATGAACGGATTCCTCGCGTTTGTGATCTGGCTTATAGGCTCTCAGGATTCCGCTTCCACGACATCATCGCCTATCGCATCCTGATTGACATCTTTCGGAAAAGCTTCGGCGGGAAGATCAAAAGGACGTTGAGGCGCGCGCCAGTTGTCGAGCATAGCCACCTGCTGGACGCAGGCGATGGTGCAGAATTTCGCGCAGGGTTTTTCGGTGTAGAACTCGTGTTCGAGGTGCTCGCGCGTGTATTCCGCGAGCGGGATGCCGGGGAAGCCACGCTGCTGCGAGCAGTAATGCACGAGGCCGTCTTCGCAAATGTAGAGGTAGCGAGCGCCCGCGCGGCAGCGCCAGTTGTGCGGGCGTCCGTAAGCCACGTCATCCTGAAACTGATTCAACCATCCGAATTTCTTCTTGCCGTAACGCCGCAGCTTTTTGTAGACCTCTTCTTCGACTCCGCTCAGCGGTTTCAACTGCCCGTTGCCATCGTGAATGATTCCAAGCGTCGAGCCGAAGCCCAGTTCGACGGCGCGCTCGGCTACGACCAGCGCGTCTTCGGGGTTTTTGACACCGCCGCCGATGACTGAATTGATGTTGACGTGGAATTTCGCGTATTGCGAGAGGTAGCCCAGATAGCGGTCAATCACTTTCAAGCTCTTCTGCGAAGTCTTGTCGGGCTTGACGTTGTCAATGCTGATCTGAAGATATTCGAGGCCGGCGCGGTTGAGTTTCTCGATGTTCTGACGGGTCATGTAGTACCCGTTGCTGATCAACCCGGCGATCATCCCATGCGAGCGGATGTGCGAGATGATCTCGAAGATTTCAGGATGCAGCATCGGCTCGCCGCCGCTGATCGTGATCGTGTTGGTGCCGAACGAGGCCAGGCGGTCGAGCCGCTTCTTCATCTCATCGAGCGGCACCGGGTCAGACACCTTGTCGTACTCGTTGCAATAACCGCAGGCGAGATTGCAACGGCGCATCGGGATGACGTGCGCAAGGATCGGGTGTTTGGTTGAGGCCAGGCCTTTTGCTACGAGTTTGGTTTCACGGGCGATTCTTTTCAGTTTGCTGCTGCTCAGATCTTCCATTACGAGTCAGGGTACTGGAGTACCGCTCCTCCTGGGGGTCGGGTGTTTTTTATATGAACGAATAGGGACGAGTTTTATGGCTCGTCCCTATCGGCAACCGTTGAATGATTTTGGATCAGAAAGTTTGGAGCGATTGCGTCAATCCAATCGCCCTGATGTTCGGCCCAGCGTTCGAGAGGCTAAAACTTATCCACGACCTTCGTTCCGCCCGGCAAATTGACGGCGAACGCGTTGTCGGGCACTGCCGCGTTCAACTGCAGGTTTTTGAGCGTGACCGTCGTCAGGTCGCCGTTGCGCTCGGTACCGCGAAACTGCACCGGGAACCAGTTCTGCTGGTTAACCCAGATTTCAACGCTTGTGAATTGATCGTTGGATTTCGGTGTCAGGCGCAACACGCTGGTCATCACACCGTTGACCGCTTCGTCCTTGACGAAACTCACCTGATATTTGCCAGACGCCGATTTGAGCGAGCCGTTGAGTCCGACGGCGATGAACTGCGCGAACCCGCCCTGCTTGCCTTTCGACAGCTTGGACGCGAGGCCCTTGAAGGCCTGGTTGATGCGCGGCTGGTAAAAAGTAAAGTTGTCGCCGTCAACCGAGACGATGTCTTTGCTGGGTTTGGTGTAATCAATCCGCAACCGCTGTTTCGTCCTGGTCGTGCCGGGCTTGTAAAGCAACTGGCCGTATTCGTTATCGGTGACGCCGATCTGCGTGTTGGTCTTTTGAAGAACCATTTCGGCCTTGAGGCTCTTCAAATCCTGATTGGCCTTCTCCATCTTGTTGAGAATGCCGGTTAAAAGTTGGGGCTGCGCGTTGGCGTCAGCGCGGCGATCCGCTCCCATCATCAGAAGCAGCATTCCCGCGATGATTGCCAGGGAAATAAACTTTTTCATTTACCACTTCTCCATCCTGTATGGCGTTTTAGGGTTACAACCGACAGACTCCTACTTGAACCATATTTTGTAAATCACCTTTCCATCGGGGGTGGTGAAAGGTTCTATGTTAATTATTGCGACGTTCTTTTCGAGTCTATCTTTTAAAAACAGCCGCGCCGCCTCTTTCGGATTCCCGGACAGCCCGGCTTTGTTTCGTTCTTTCAAAAAAGCGTTTAACGCGTCGGCTTCGATATAAGTTTCGACAGCCTTTGACGCATGCAGTTCGGCCTCATTCGCCTGTCTCGTACGGTCACGGTCGCCGAAATATTTGCTCGGAACCAGAAAGACCGCAAGCACGATCCCCAGGCAAAGCGCGTCGTATTGCCACGTCCCACGAGCGTAAGACCAGAGGAGGACATTTTTTATTCCAACCAGAACGGATTTCATAAAATCGCCGCCTCAGTCTCTAGTCAGCCTATCGCTCCTTCACGATCATCCCGTCGCGCATCTCGATGGTTCGTGAAGCTATCGCCGCCGCTTCGGGGTTATGCGTGATCATGACGACCGTCTGGTTCAGCTCGCGATTCAGTTTCCGCAGCATATCCAGCACGATCGTGGAGTTCTCCGTGTCCAGATTCCCCGTCGGCTCATCCGCCAGAATAATCGCGGGACGATTGATAATGGCCCGCGCAATTGCGACTCGTTGTTGTTCACCGCCCGACAACTCCAAAGGTTTATGGCGCATTTTATTTTCCAGCCGCAATAACTGCAAGATTTCGCGGCGGGTGTTCTCATCCACTGCGCTCCTGCCATTACCGTGAATGTGTTCGGCCAACTTCAGATTCCCTTCGGCGGTGAGCGTCGGAAAAAGGTTGAACCGCTGGAAAACGAATCCGATCTTGCGGCGGCGCAGATCGGTGCGCGAGGCGTCGCTCATCGCGGCCAGCTCTTCACCGTCAATGATCACGCGGCCCGCACTCGGTTTGAGCAAAGCGCCGAGGATGTGCAGCAAAGTGGATTTGCCGCAGCCAGACGGCCCCATTATCGAAACGAATTCCCCTGGCGCGACCGACAGGTTGACCCCGCGCAAGGCGTTCACGTCAACTTTGCCTACGCGGTAGGTCATCTTTAAATCTTCAGTTTTTAGAATTGCATCCATCCGGAAATCTCAAATCCTCAAATCTCGAATCATTCGCCGAATCATTCATAGGACAAAGCCTTCACGGCATCCTGATTCGCGGCTCGCACCGCCGGATAAAGCGCGCCGATCGCTCCAGCGCCCAATCCGATCAACGCCGCCGTCAAAACTCCTCTCAAGTGAAATTCGAGTTGCAGGGTCGTGACGCGTTCGATCCCGAACGCCGCGATCAACGCGACGGCCAGTCCGGCGGCCACGCCGATCAGGCTGATCGCGATGGCCTCTTTTTCAATCACGCCGACGATGTAGGCTTTCGACGCGCCGAGCGATTTCAAGATGCCGATTTCGCGCGTCCGCTCGGTGATCGTCGTGTACATCGCCAGCAGGATCACGAGCGCGCTGACGACAATCGAAAGCCCCATCACGGCTCTGACGAATCCCTGAATGCCCGGAATCTCGCGCCCGAAGCTCAGCCCGATGTCGCGCGTCAGCACAACCTGATTGCCGGGCAATTCGGCGTCAATCCGGCGCACGACTTCTTCCTGTTTGTCGCGGTCGTCCACTTTGACCAGAATCGAGAAGCATTTGTTTTCAGCGTCGAGCGCGCGCTGCATCGCGCCGAGCGACATCTTTATTCTCGATCCGATCTGCGGCGAATATATTCCGGCGACTTTCATCTTTTTGCCGAAGACCTGGATTTCGCTGCCCACGCCCAATTTCCCGTGCTTCGCCTTGAAATCGTCAATGATGACTTCATCGTCGGATTGAAATGGCCGCCCCTCGACGATGCGCAGGTTGCTGACCGCCGAATAGGTGTCGAACTCGACGCCGTCAACAACCTCGATGCCGAGACCGCTGTTCCCGCTCTGAACGTAATGCCCGATTGGAGAAACCATTCGCACGCCGGGAATCTGTTTCAAACGATCTCCGTAGCGAACGTCGAGCGGCATGGCCGATGATGGAGAAAGCGTCTTCGAGCCGGTTCGCATGAACTGAATCTCGGCTCCGACTCCCTGCTCGCGCCGGATGCGGTCGTTGAGCATCCCGCGCACCAGCCCCGTGTTCAGAATGACCAGAATCACTCCCAGAGCCACGCCCGCCACGCTGATGAGTGTGCGCGTTGGGCGCTGGCGGATGTTTGATAGAACGAGGCTGTCCATAAATTCAGGGTTTCTTCTCCGGCTTGTCCAGATCGGTCTCCGGCAATTTATCGGCGTTTTCGAGCGTGAAAGTGGTTGCGGGCAGTTCGGCGTTGATCTCGAATTTCTCTTCGTTGAAAGTCAGTCGCGCCGAATAGCCTTCGTGGGGACGGCTGACCCAGACCACGCTCGGCCATTCGCGGGCGTCGTCGGTGTTGAGTTTCATGTAACCGGAATACTGAACCTCAGTCGCAAGCTGCCCCTGCTGATCGAAGATTTGCTGGCGGGCGAACCGCGCCCCATTCGCGCGGTCGAACCAGAAACGGCGAAGGACGCGCGACACCCCTTGCCCTCCCTCGCTTACTGGCGAAACCTCAAGCTCCGAGATCACATAAAAACTTCGCAGTATCCTCGCCCCCTTCTTCGCTCCCTGCCGGGTGTCCGGCTCCTCGACCAACGCCTCTTCAATTCCCATGACGAAGCGCGGGTCGTTCAGCGCCAGCGGGCGCATCATCAATGCGTCGGTGAAATGAAAAGGGCGAGCGGAGGCCAGCGCCTGCTTGCCCGCGTCTCCCAGCTTGGCTTTCCATTGGCTGTAATCAGCGTCATTCGTGCCGATCAGGAAACGCCTGTAACCGCCGGAAAATATGGCCACCTTGAAATGGTTCGATTCCGAGGCCATGTCGGCGATCTTCGTCTTGATGGTGGGCGCCTGGATGAGCAACCTTATTTTATCAGGGCGTTGCAGCGCGAGGATCGCGTCGGCTTCCGGCCATTTCTCCGACGCCTGGGCGTCAATGAACTTGATGTAGACCTGAGAGGAGCGGAGCGATTGCAGATTAGTGAATTGCTGGAGCTGTTTAGTGAGGTCGTCGAATTTCGCCTCGGCAAGGGGGGTAAGCAGCTTTGGGATCGTGTTGTCACGACTTTTGACCAGGCTGGCGCAAGAGGCGCTCAAGAGGGCTAAGACCAGTATTGTGATAGCAAATCCGGCGAGACGCGTACGACTGCGCGCCTGCCCATTCGAGTTTTCCTGTGGGGAGCAATCCGCTTGAACCATAATGGGGTTAGTATACCGATCAAAGCCCTTAAACAAGGCCGTGAAGCTAACAGAAGCCATTTTTCTTGTCAAATTTCGATGTTGGCGGGGAACATTAGCGCAATCAATGGACCGATCATCGCGCGTTCAATCTCCTAAAATTAACCCGGCTTGACGCGATTTGCGCGGCTCGCGTACACTTCGCCCACGTCAAACCTTCCAACTCGGGTTACGGATAAGAACTTAGGCGCGCGCGTGCGCGCTTCGAGAACTTTGACAGGCCGACTGGGAAAATTGTCATCGAAATGGGCAAGCAATCAGTTTGCCAGCGTTCTGACGACGAAATCCAAACTGCAATTTAGCAGGAGGGCCGGCCTGGTTATCACCGAGAGGAGAGAAAACCTTATGCAACACCGATTTTTCAAACGGACATTTGCCCGCCACACTGCGCTGTTTCTGATTCTCGCCCTGTCGCTCTCTTCATTCGCCTTTTCCACGTTCACTGCCTTCGCGCAGGACGAAAAGCAGGATCAAAAGAGAGACGAGAAGAAGCGGAAGGAACGAATGAAAAAGAGCGAAGAGGAGAGGGTCAAGAGCGTTTACAAACGATGGAAGGACGAAGACGTCCGCTGGATCATCACCGATGAAGAGCGCAAGACCTTTGACTCGCTCAAGACCGACGATGAGCGCGAACAGTTCATCGAACAGTTCTGGCTCCGGCGCGATCCTGATCCCGACACCGACGTCAACGAATACCGCGAAGATTATTACCAGCGCATCGCCTACGCCAACGAGCATTTCACCAGCGGCATCCCCGGATGGAAGACCGACCGCGGGCGCATCTACATTATGTTCGGCAAGGCCGACCAGATCGAATCACACCCGTCGGGCGGCAGCTACGACCGTCCGACCTGGGAAGGCGGTGGTTCGACGTCAACCTATCCGTTTGAAATCTGGTGGTATCGTTACATCGAAGGTGTCGGCTCCGACATCGAGATCGAATTCGTTGACCCGACCGGATCAGGCGAATACCGCATCGCGCGCAGTCCTGATGAAAAAGACGCGTTGCTTTACACTCCGAACGCGGGTTTGACACTGGCTGAGCAACTCGGTCTGTCGTCCAAAGCCGACCGCATCGCTTACGGCGCATTCGGCGGAGGCGGCCAGGGCGGCCAGCTCTTCGGTCAACGAGCCAAAGACAATCCGTTTGAAAAACTCGACCTGCTCGCCAGATTGCAACGTCCACCGAAGGTCAAATTCAACGACCTGGCGGCGCTTGGCGAATCCGATCTGCCGAAACCCAGCTTCGACGTGCTCAGCGCGGGGCTGAACATCAATCTGCTTCGCGTGACCGACAGCGCTGTGTTGACTTCTTTCACTGTGCAGTTGGAGAACGAGGACCTGGTTTATAAAGAGATCGGCGGGTTGCCGCAGGCGGCGGTCAACATATACGCCAAGATCACGAACGTCGCGGGACGCCGCGCCGGGCTGTTCGAGGATGTCGTGACTTCCAGCTACACGCCCGAAGCGCTCACTATCGGCATGCAGATGAAATCGGCCTACCAGAAAAACGTCGTGCTGCCGCCGGGCAATTACAAAATTGATCTGGTCGTGCGCGACGTCAACAGCGGCAAGACTGGCGTGATCAAACAGGGCTTCGTCGTCCCACGATACGATGAAGGCAAACTTTCGACTTCGACCTTGATCATCGCTTCGAAGATCGAACCGCTCAACGGGCGTTTGCCGAGCGGCCAGTTCGTGCTCGGTTCGCTCAAAGTTATTCCGAACGCGACCGGCGAATTCAAACAGGATCAAACGCTGGGCATTTACATGCAGGTTTACAACGTTGCGGTTGACCAGGCCACATTGCGTCCGAGCGTGGACATCGAATACGTGATCACGCAAAAGGACAAAGAGGTCATGCGAATCAAAGAGGACGGCAAGAACGGGTTGAGTTCGATCAACAGCCAGCAGATCACGCTGGCGCGCCTGATCCCGCTCAAGAATTTCAAGCCGGGCTTTTACGATGTGCACGTGGTGATCAAAGACAACGTCGCCAACCAGATGATCACGACCGACAAAGACACATTCCAGGTGAAGTAGAGCCTGATCACAGAAAACGGAATGGGGAGTGAAGCGCAGCGCTAAAAGCTTCATTCCCCATTCCGTTTTCCCTCGTTTGAGGCGTAAAATACCCCCGCCCATGCCCGCAAAGTCCCCCTCAAGCTCCGACTCCGACGCGGGCCTCGTTGCTCCGACCCAAATACCAAATCAACTTCGAGGTCACCTATGTCAATCTACACTCATCGCGTAAATGTTTTGTTGATAGCGCTGGTAATCCCATTGTTCGCCGTTTCCGTTTCCGCGCAGGGCAGAAAGCTGGTTGACGAGGACTGGTACGGTGACGTGAAAAAAGCATTGGCGGATCATTACACGGGCAGGATAGTGCGGTTGAAATTGCCGATCCCGGCCACGCGGCGCGGACTTGAAATGGTTGACGGCGCAGTGCAGCGAGAGGCTACGAAAGAGGCGCCGCAATTCTCCGCCCAGATCGGCGACGAACTGACGATCAAATACTTCAAAGTCAACGACAGCAGCGTGGAAGTCCTGCTCGACAAGAACGAGCCTCCGCGAAAAAGTAAATTTCCCAATCCATTCACCGGGCCGAAGCAGCCCCGCATCAGTCTGCGGTTTTCTCACGAGCTTTCGTCGAAAGACCTGACCATCGAGAATCTCAACCGCTTCCTGTCTCCGGCGGTGGACGTGGCGACGCTCGCCATATTGCCATCCGAAAATAATTCAAGCTCAGCGGCCAAGAGCGAGACGCCGGGCCAGCAACCGGACCCGCAGCCAATTCAAAAATCCGAGGCCGAGCAAGCGGAACTGTCGCCCCCGACGCCGGACATTGTCGCGGATTTGCCGATAGTGGGGCCGAACGTCGGCGAGCTGACAGTTGAATGTTCCGTACGGGGAGCGCGAGTTTACATTGACGGATCGTACAGCGGCGTCGCCCCGCGCACGCTCAGACTGCGCGCGGGATTTCACACGATCCTGGTTGTGAGCAATGGATACGAAAGCTGGGAACGAAGGTTGTTCATTCCCGGAGCGAAGATTTCCGTCGCGCGCGCTGAATTGCGGAAGTGAGCGGGAAAGCGAGGGAGCGGGAGACAAAAAGGCAAGGAGTGCGCGCAATCAAAAGTTTCTCTCGCTCTCCCACTCCCCCAATCTCTCACTCTCATTGATCTGCGACTCTCAACCGATTGACGAGCAAATGCGCCTGCCGCGTCGGCTCCGGCTGGCGGTATTTCCCTGTTGACCGCAAAACCAAATCCACCGCCGAATCGAGGTCAATCAAATGTCCTGGTGAAACGTAAACCGGATTGACCTTGTTCTTCGTTCGCAACGCAACGCCCACCTGTTCGCCTCGATCAACCAAAGGAGACCTGCTTCCCGCTTCGAGTCCGACTTCGCCGTGTTTGCCCACCAGAATGCTTTTGGCGCAGCCGACGGTCGGCAGGTCGAGCAGCAGGCCGACGTGACAGGCGATGCCGAAACGTCGCGGGTGAGCGATTCCCTGCCCATCCAGCATCAACACATCCGGTTTCGTTTTGAGCTTGTCCCAGGCTTCGAGCACGGAAGGCGTTTCACGGAAGCTGAGCAAGCCGGGCACATAGGGAAATTTCGTAACGCTGCGGACGCCGGCTGATTCGACGATCCGCAAATCGGGAAGGCTGAGAACAACTATGCCGGCGTAGACGACCTCGGAAAATTTATTGAACGAGATGTCTGCGCCGGCAATCGTGTTGACGGGCCGCGCCAGAGGTTCGATCTGAACCATATTGCGCAACCGCTTCTGAACTTCGACGGCCTCGCTGGGAGTCAAATCCCAGTTGTGCAATGGAGGCGAAGGCATAATGGCCGGCGTTTAAGCCGCAATCTCGACCAGCGTCAAAGAGAAATGCAGCGGCTCGCCGGCAAGCGGATGATTCGCGTCGAGCGTGACCGTCGCGTCCGTGAGTTCGGTGATGACCAGCGGAATGCTCCCCTGAGGGGTCTGCATCTCTATAGCCATGCCGACTTCTGG
>WBZO01001724.1_pt1 | contig 32344 bp, 46 predicted proteins | sample 5204261 | NCBI WGS metagenome assembly WBZO01 (sample SAMN12412400, study PRJNA552823) | activated sludge metagenome | isolation source: activated sludge from anammox sidestream of wastewater treatment plant... | place: USA: North Carolina | collected 2017-09
GGAGAGTTTTTGGGTAAAGTTAATGCAACGGAGGTATTAGACTTAGGGAGCGGTGCGGTTAATGTTTTGGGAAATACGTACAAAGGCAAAGAATACAATATTAAATATACCGATGGACTAGCCAAAGAATATCAGAAGCTAACCGATACACCAGTTGAATATGCTGATATGTGTAACCTGGAATATCCTGACAATTGTTTCGATGTAGTGCATTGCAGTAATGCTTTAGACCACTCGCAAGATCCATTGAAAGCAATTCGGGAAATGAAAAGAGTGTGCAAAAGATTTGTCTTTTTAAGGCACTTTGTTAACGTAGGTAAAATCGAAAAGTATATGGGTATGCACAAGTGGGATTTATGGGAGGAAAACGGTTGTTTAAATATAGCAGACGGGGCAGGTTGTGCAGTTGTTTTTCCTGAATTTAAGTCTTATGTTAAAGCCAATGACAGGGGAATTAAATTTGTTTATTCAATATATGCAAAAGATTAGTTTGGACATAGGGTGCGGTGATAGAATGAGAATTGCACCAGGTTGTATTGGTTATGGTATAGACTTTATGGAGGGGCAAAACATTTATAACATCGACCCTTGCATTGAAAAGTTTCCGCTAGAGGATAACTCCGTTGCTCATGTATTTGCGTACGACTTTCTGGAACATGTACCAACGGTCATATACTTAAATGGCAAGGCATTCTTTCCCAGAATACATTTCATGAACGAGGTGTGGAGAGTAATGAAGGTGGGTGCAATCTTTGAGAGTAGAACACCGTTTTTCAATCCCGATAATCCACGTCAGGAATGGTGTCAAGATCCTACCCACTGTATTCCATGGAGTAAAATTACATTTAATTATTTTAGCAATCTTGGTGGAGAATGGGATAGGTTGCGAGGTATTTACGGCATCGAAGCGAGGTTTAAAATTGTTGAAATGCGAGATAATGGAAGTCATTTATTTGTTAAATTACAAAAAAATGAATAGAAACGAGGCAGAGTTAAAGTTTTGGGTAGAACACCTTAAAACGGCCAAAACAGATTATGAGGTAAAGCAGGTATATCCAGAGTTTGCTAGGTTCATCAACGAGAAAATAGGTCGGGACTGTGGCGTGTTAGACTTAGGTAGCGGAGCATATAACACATTAGGCAACAGGGCTGGAGATATCGTATTGGGTGTCGTTTGTACTGACTTGTTGGCTGACGAATACGCAAAACTCATGTGCCCCAGACATTGTGAGGTTTTGTTTGCCGACATGAGAGATTTAAAGTTTACTGAAAATAGATTTAAGGTTGTTCATTGTAGTAATGCCTTAGATCACTGCGAAGAGCCTTTTGTGGCGATTAAAGAAATGGAGAGAGTGGGAGAGTGGGTATTTTTGAGGCACTTTAAGAATGTTGGGAAAATAGAACAATATCAGGGAATGCACGAGTTCGATATATATATGAATGACGATGGAAAAATGGTAATATCCGACAGGGGGGGTAACATGCAGGTATACCCGGAATACACGTGTTGGATAGACGATAAGTTTATCTACGCATTCAAATGTACAAGCTAGGTGTTGTTGTGCCCGTATATGTTAAAACAATGGGGCATTTTAAATATACAAAAAAATGTATAGAGTCCATATATAGTCGGTATGATTGTACGCTGTATCTCGTCCCTACTGTTTGCGGGCAGTCTGACTTGGCAAAGCTTTCTAAGATTTATGGCAACACCGTTATTGTTCCGATAGATGAAAATTGCGTTGCGAAGGCGTGGAACATTGGAATCTACAGGGCTTTTAGTGACTTGTGCAGGTATGTACTGGTAATCAACTCTGACGTGGTATGCGATAGATATACCATAGATAATTTGGTGTTGTTTGCGGAGAGAACACCCGCAGTTATGTGGTCTGCCAAGATGATTGGAGGGCATAACTTTGTGTTTCAAAACGGTATTCAGATCGTGGACTATAGAACGGTTTGGCATAACTACAGTTTTTTCATGGTGGATAGGGGACTGTTTGACATTGTTGGGAGGTTTGACGAGAACATCAAGCCAGCGTATGGAGAGGATTTGGATATGCAGTACAGAATACAATTAGCTTGTGATTTTTACGGAGATGAGTCAATAAGGCACGTATGCACTCCGTTATCGGAATACGAACATTTGGGAAGTGCAACGATTAGTTATTCCGAGAACAGGAAAAAGGCTTTTGATGAGTTAAGTCAATACGCAAGAATAGGAAACAGGACATCGTATCAATATATTTGCGAGAAATGGGGCGGAGAAAGGGAGAATATGACGTTTACGCACCCATTCAATGACATAAGTTTAGACTTTAGGAAAGTATGAAAATGCTATATTGGAGTGATAGTCCGTTGGCTCAAACAGGAATGGGTAGGGTATCTGATAGATTATTAAAGATATTCAAAAGGATTGGATTCGACATTACGGTAAGTGCAATCAATCACAACTTTCCGTATTATTCTGAGAAGGATTATCCGTACGCAATATATAACGGCAAGTTGTTTGGCGATGATTTAGCTGTAAGAATGACGTCAGCATTGCTTGAAAATGCGAAATTTGACGTGCTGTTTATCATGAACGACGTAAATGTCATACTTGAATGTTTAAAACCGATTTTGATGGCAAAGAAGCGCAATCCTGACATGAAAGTAATATTCTATCCAGCGATGGACGTTGATTATGTAACTGAAGCTGACGGAGTAGTAAGTGAAGTTGCAGATTATATGATATGGTGGACAGCTTTTGCGTATAACAATATGATAAAAGAATATCCGAAGTATAAAGATAAAACGAGTTATATACCGTTTGGATTTGATACAGATGTGTTTTATAGGGAAGGGAATAAAAAGATAAAGAAATATCGTAAAGAAGTTTGGAATGTGGAAGATGATGTTTATGTTGTAGGGCAGGTTAACCGTAACCAATGGAGAAAGGATTATTTCAAGTTGATACATGCTTTTGCGTTATTCAACAAGAAGCACCCCAAGAGTTTGCTGTATATTCATGCTAAACAGAACGATATAGGAGGTAATTTACCTGCGTTGATATTTGCAACAGCGTGTTGGTTAAAGATAAACCCTAGAGAGTTTTCGCAGAAGGTAATGATGCCGAATGATGAAGAGTTTAATACAACGATAGGATTTCCGATTAAGCAATTGAGGTTAATATACAATTCGATGGATTTGCATGTAAGCACAAATCAAGGTGAGGGTTGGGGATTAACTACAGCCGAAGCGATGTGTTGTGAAACTCCCGTAATCGTTCCTGATAACACGAGTGGCAAAATATTCTGTAGTGATGATAGGGGTTTATTGGTAAAGTGTGGCGAGAGTGTTAACGATTGGAGGGTAAACTATGGCAATACTGGTGGAAGCTTGTTGCCGAGACCGTCGGTTGATGTTTTGGATTTATTGGATAAAATGGAATTTGCGTATAAGAATAACGAGAAGTTGCGAGAAATGACTAAACGTGGTAGGATATATACAGAAAATAACAATTGGAAGGCAGTTGAAAATAAGTGGATAGAGTTTTTTAAAAAAATAATTTAATTGGGCAGTTATGGAGTGGAAAACGGTTAAAAAAAGATTATCAGAGTTGAAACCGTTAGAGAATAATCCTCGTAAGATTAGTAATGAGAATTTAGAGCGATTGGGACGTGACATTGAGAATTTGGGTAATTTCAAACCCCTTATATGTGACATAGACTTCACAATATTAGGTGGCAATCAGAAATATAAAAAGTTATTAGAGAAATATGGTGCGGGGTATGAAGTAGAGGTTAGTGTTCCTGAAAAGCCATTGACAGAAAAACAGAGAAAAGAAGTTGTAATTTTAGACAATAAACACAGGGGTGAAGATGACATTGATATGCTGATGAAGGATTACAGCGACACGTTGGAAAGTTTAGGGTTTGATGATTTAATACCAGAACCAGAGATTGAAGTTAAGGAGGACAATTATGAGGAGCCAGAAGACTTGCAAACTGATATTGTCTTAGGTGATATATTTCAATTAGGTAATCACCGCCTGATGTGTGGTGATAGCACCAAGATAGAAGATGTTGAGAAACTAATGGGTGGACAGAAAGCAGATATGGTATTTACAGACCCACCATATGGAATTGATTTAGATACAGATTATTCAGGTATGCCATTTAGGTGGAACGATAAGGAGATGTATCAGAATAAATTTAAGAAAGTAGAGGGTGATAGCAAACCCTTTAATGCAGGGGTTATATTTACCTTGTTCCCGAAGGTGAAGGAGTTGTTTCTGTGGGGTGCAGATTACTACACTTATTCCTTACCCAACTCTGGTGCTGATGGAACTTGGTATTGTTGGGACAAAAGAGAGGATGATGAGGGGGAAAGTTATGATAAAATGTTAGGTAGTCCATTTGAGTTATGTTGGGGTAAAAAGAAAAGAGGTAAGAAGTTTATTAGAATGAGATGGGCGTCTTTCTTACATAGTGATGCAACCAATGGCGAGAGTTCTAGTAATAGGGTTCATCCTACGCAGAAGCCGATAGCACTATCTTCTTGGTTCATTACAAGATTTAGTGAAGAGGGGTGGAATATCGTAGATATATTTGGTGGGAGTGGTGGATGCTTATTGGCTTGTGAGCAAACAAACAGAAAGTGTTATATGATGGAACTAGACCCCCACTATTGTCAAGTAATAATTGACAGATGGGAGAAGTTAACTAATAAAAAAGCAAAGAAACTATGACAAAGCAATCCAACAAAATCCTACAAAAATTCAAACCTACAGCAGGGATGAAGAAGTGCCTGTTAGCTTATGCAGACATGAGTTTGAAGCCTACCATAGAAGCAAGAATGGAGGCGATCGGGATGAGTAGATTAACATGGTATGACTGGGTAGAAATAGAGGGTTTTGTGGAGTGGTGGTCATCCGAGACACAAAAGATTATGCAGAGAAGTTTGTCGGAATTGGATAAGATAGCTTATATGAAAGCAGGGCAGGATTTTAGATATATGAAAATGTTGCAAATGAAGTATGGCGGGTTTTGTAGAAAGGAAAAAATAGAGATGGATTTAACTGTAAGTACCAAGAAACAAGAAATTAAAGAACTTTATGAACAAATTAAAAAAGACGTTAAAGACTGATACGTTGTCTTTATTCGGGAAAACTATTGCGAAAGATTTATTCAACACGGATTTGTTTTATGTTCAGGGCTTGATTTTGGGAGCGATATTGAGTCCAGATATAAAAGAAGTTTGTATAATTACTCCCACGAGGTATGGCAAGACGTTTACGATTGGCATGGGGGCTTTGGTTGGTGCTTCTATGTATGATTGGGAAGTTCAGGTAGGAAGTTCAGATAAAGAGAAAGCAAAGATTGCAATGAGTAAGATAATGAAAATGTTGCCAACTGCGGACAGAAGTATCACGCAAGAGTTAATAGGTGGTGATACATTAACAAAACTTTCACAAACTTTAAGCAAAAACAAATTAGGTTGGAGTTCAGGTGGTAGTGTTGATATATTTTCAGTGAGTGAAAGGTTAAAGAGTACAAGTATATCAGGACAGGGGGCAATAGGTTTAGGTGGTGATTTGATTATACTTGACGAAAGTGCGTTAATAAGTGATGAGAATTATTCTATAGTGCGCAGAATGTTAGTTGAGAATCCACATACGAAACTAGTGGAAATAAGCAATCCGCATAGAAAAGGACATTTTTATGACAGCATGCACAATCCAGATGTGTTTACAGTATGGATAGATGCAAATTATGCAATTAAGGAAGGTAGGTTTACAGAAAAGGATTTGGAAAGAGCGAAACGAAACATGAATAGTAGATCTGTTAAAGTATATTTTGATTGTGAATTTGTAGATGAAGTAGAAAATGCGTTCTTTGATAGTGAAATGATAGAAGCTACAAAAGAAGCTCCTATATTTCAGGGTGGTATTCGTGTGATGGGAATAGATGTTGCGAGAAGTGGTGGTGATAGGGTAGTATATTGTATAGGGAGGAAGAAAGGTGAAAGATTTGCGGTTGATGAATATATTGTGGAAGATACAGCGAAAGTTAAAACTCCAATTACTCATGTTGTAGGTAAAGCTATACAACTTGCGAGATTGTACGATATAGAGTATATTGGGGTTGATGTATTGGGATTAGGTGCTGGGGTTTACGATATGTTATTTGAGCAGGATATAGAAAGCGTAGAATTTATAGCGAGTTCACAAGCCGAGAATAAGAAAACATATGCGAACAAGAAAGCGGAAGTTGCAGACAATTTTAGAATGGCAATGAAAAACAGTAGGGTTAGTTTACCTTTACATGACGGATTGTATAAAGATTTAAGTGGATATGAGGAGCAATACGATAGTCAGGGTAGGATTAGATTAATAGATCCTACGAAGTCACCTGATTTGGGTGATGCAACATTGATTGCTTATTCAATTGCTATGGAGCCAAACGATGCGGATTTATCGTTCTTATAGAGCGGTGGTTAAACTGTATGAAACAATATGAACATTTTACAAAAAATTTTAAAGCAGGAAACAAAAGCACCTGCGTTTAGTGTTTCAACTCAATATCAGTGGGACGATTATTCTGAATTAGTGGATAGTCAGAATTACTTTGATCAATATTTCGGTTGGACATATAGAGCCGTTAAAACTGTTGCAGATGCAGTTAGTTCGTATAATATACCGTTATTCAGAAAACAAGGTGAACAGGAGGTAGAGTTAGACAAAAAATTTCCGTTGGTAAACGATTTGGAACACTTTAATGATTACATGACGTTAAGACAAGCAAGAGCGTTAACGATTACCCACAGAAGATTATCAGGATTGGCATTTTGGTATATCGTAGATAGCGACAATCCTAACAACAGGTACGATTTTTATATATTAGACCCGACCAGAGTTAGCGTTGTAGTCAATAATTTTGGATTACCTGAATATTACAAATACAGAGATGCAAATGGGCAATATCACAACGTAGATAGGGAGGATATAATTGAATTTAAAGACCCCGACCCGAAGAATTGGATTAAAGGAAAGGGAGTATTACAAGCCACAAGATATCCACATAACACGTGGGAATTAGCAAATAAGTTCAATATGAACTTTTTTGGAAACAATGCGAAGCCAGAAGGATTTTTAATATTAGATGGTATCAGTAGAAAGGAAAAGCAAAGAATAGAAAACGAACTAAAAGATAAATACGGTGGTGTTAACAATTCGGGAAAGATGGGAGTTCTTAACAGAATGGCACAATTTGTGGGTATTACGCAAAATCAGAAGGATTTAGATTTCACAAATGGACTTGTTCTAATGCGAGAAGAAATTTTGGCTATACACGGTGTACCCAAGCCATTAGTCGGATTAACCGACAGTACTTTTAGCAACTCTTTAGAGTCACAAAGGATATTCCAGAGATACACGATTAAGCCTGAATTATTAGCAGAGGAGGATACATTTAACGAGCAGTTGATTAACAAGTATTTTGATACTACACGAGAAGTAGACATATATTTTAAAGCACCAGACCCAGTTGAAGCAGATGCACAAACAGATAGTAACGTTGCGGTATCTCTATACCAAGGGGGTATTATAACGCTTAACGAGGCTAGGGAGAAGGTAGGTTACGAGACAATGGACGGTGGAGACGAGCTGAAGAAACCACAACCGATGCCAACTTTCGTTTCGCAAGACAAATCGCTTAAAGGTATCAAAAACGAATTAAAACGACTTAAGGATAGTATTACATCAATTCCTAGTGTTAAAGAGGCTATGGTAAGCAAGAGATTTAAATTAAAACAATTTTTTGCGGATAAGTTTGATGGATTTGAAGACAGGTTTGTAAAAATAGCACAGGAGTATTTTAATCAACAGGAAAAGAGAGTAACGGAAGCGGTATTACCTAAGAAAGCAAAAGCGATTAGTATTAAGTTTGATTTTGATTACGATAACGAGGTTAAGATAGCGATAGACACATTTGCACCGATATTTAACGATGTAGGATATGAGGCGAACTTGATAGCCAACGAATTGGCAGGTGGTAACGTTGTAATAGATGAAGCGGGTATGAAATTAATAAATCAGAATTTGGATAAGTTTGCAAAAGAGATAAATAAAACAACGAAGGACAAGATGACCGAAATCATAGCCAATGCGATAGAGGATCAATTATCAGTTGAGGAAATAAAAGATAAGATTGCAGATCAATTTGACAGGTGGGCGTATGGTGATGGAGTAATAGAAACGAGATCAAAGGCGATGGCGAGAACAAGTGTAACGGGAGTGTTTAATCAAATGAGTAGAAGGAATTACGCAGAAAACGAATATGTAAAGGGCTTTGAATGGTTATCTGCTCACGACAGTTTTGTAAGAGATGCACATGCCGAAGCAGATGGTCAAGTTGTAGTTAAAGGGCAGAAGTTTAATGTAGGTGGGGAGCCATTAATTGCTCCTGGAGACCCTTCTGGAAGCCCTGAAAATGTTATTAATTGCAGGTGTACGATAATACCTGTAATACTTTAATTTGTTATTAAAAGAAGATGCCTATACCAGTACCAAAACCAGAGCAATCTAAGGAAGATTACTTAAAAGAATGTATAAGTTTTAATATTAGCGAAGGAATGGAACAAGCTCAAGCGGTAGCAGTTTGTAATGCGAAGTGGGAAGAGAACTCAAAACAACCGAAGTCAGAAAAGAAAACAAGTAATAAAGCTTTCTTTAATGCCGAAGTCAAACAAGTGGATAGTGTAATAGAAGTTACGTTGAGTAAACAGATACGAGACAGAGATGGTGAAGTTGTAGAAATTAAGGGTGGTGATTTAAACAATTTTATGAAAAATCCCATCATGTTATGGGGTCATAGAATGGTTAATGGAGATGTAGAAGATGTAATGGGACATTGGGAAAACTTGCGAAAGACAAGCGACAGTATAGTTGCTAATCCTAGTTTTGCAGAACACCCTAAAGCACAGTATTTAAAGAGAATGGTTGAAGATGGACACATAAGAAGTGTATCAATTGGATATATGGTAAATGATGATGGTTACGATTTTGAAAGTAAATCAGTTAAGAATTGGGAAATGTTAGAAGCGAGTTGGGTAACTGTGCCTTCTAACGTTGAAGCTGTAAGTAACATTAAAGAATTCAAGCAATTTGATAAGGATTTAACCGAGAAGCAATATAAGCAATTATTGAATTACAGGGAAATACACCCTAGGATAAAGCAATATCGCAAGTTGTTTCTTGCGAAGGAGTTTTGCGATATGATAGGATATGAGAAAGTAGGCAACGAATTAGTTGACATTAAGAACATCTTTGATTTGATAGTCCAGAGAGTAAGCGAGACCCGTTTACCAGAGGTCAAACAGGAAAACCCTGACTTTGTAACCAGAAAGGACGCAATTGAGATGATTAATGAGTTGAGAAATAGCGGGATTATATAGCGGTATTATTTAATATGTTTGTTAGTTAAAATGGAAGAAATTAAAAAAGAAGCTTTGAAAGTGGAAAACGAAGTAGAAGCTGTTGTTGACAGTCCATTAACCAAGAAAGAGTTTAAAGAAATGGTTGATGAGATTGTTGCAAAACAATCAGAGCATATGAAAGCAAGGGAAAAGAAATTTGAACTTTCTGGAAATGCAGTTGATGAGGTCAAACTTGTTGAGACCAAGAAAAGAAACGAGACGGTAGATTTTCTTAATGCTTGGAGTAATAGAGATACTAAGGCATTGAAGGGAATACATCAGGCAAGAGAAAAGGCACTTAACGAAACAACTGGTAGTGCCGGCGGGTATTTAGTACCAGAGGAATTTGAAAGAACAATTGAAAGACTAATGAATGATTATTCTGTAATCAGACAAAACGCTACCAGAGTACCTATGTCAAGTGATGTTAAGAGATTAAACTCATTGACTGGTAATCCAACGGTACATATAGTCGGAGAATTGAGTGCAATTACTGGAAGCCAAAATACTTTTGCAGAGCCAGTATTGACAGCTAAGAAATATGCTTGTATTACAGACTGGTCTAACGAAGTATTTGAGGATAGTGAAGTAAATCTTATTCAGCAAATACAGGAGACTATTGCAGAGGAAATGGCTCAAGCTGAAGAGAATGAGTTCATTAATGGGATTACTTCTGGTAGCGAGGGCTTAATGGTTGTTTCTGGTGTAACTGGAAATAGCTTAATCTCTGGAACAACGTTTGCAAACATTACCTTTGACGATTTATCAGCAATGATAGTTTCGCTAGAAGGTGTGTCAAATGTTAGTAACAGGAATGCGGCTTTCTACATGAGTCCTTATACATATGGACAATTGAGAATAAAGAAAACAACTGATAATGCTTACATCTTACCTCCAGTACCATCAAATGATATGCCAGCTACAGCATGGGGTAAACCAATTTACACCTGCTTGAGTATGCCATCATCTACAGCAACAGGAACTAAGTTTGTATTCTATACAGACTTGAGAAAGACAGCAGTAATTGGTGATAGACGTGGAATGACCGTTAAAGTATTCGATTCGGGATCAGTAACCGAGAGTGACGGAACTACAAGGAACTTAATTACTCAAGATGCGGAAGCTTTGAGAGTGACTAAGAGGACCGCGTTCTGCACAAGATTACAAACAGGAATTGTAACTTTAGCCACAAACTAGTTTTACCACAGAGTGGGAGTTTCGGCTCCTACTTGTGATGAAATTAAATTAAAGCGGTAAATTATGAAAGTATCTGCAAAATGGCAAATAGCATATAAGAACGTAGGATATAAAGCAGGAGACGTGTTTGATTTGGAAGACAAGGATTTTCAATCATTCAAAAATGATGTCATTGTAATATCTAACGGAGAATGGAGAAAACCAATTGTTAAAGAAGACAAAGCATTGATGAGTGATACGTTTGCTAACAGAGATAAGTACGAAAAAGAAACTGGCAAAAAAGCATTTTGGATGGGCAAGTTAACTAACGGATATTTAAGTTGGCTAAAAAAATAAATGATAAGTGTAGCAGAAGCTAAGGCTTTTATGGGAATCACTTCAAGTACTGATGATACTCTTATCGGTACACTAATAGATTATTCAGAGGGATTGATAGAGAACTATATAGACAATAAGATTGACACTGCAAGTATTAGTAATGAGGTTTTGAGTATTGTTGATAAATTTGATTTGCAGTACGTACCGTCGTTTGATTTGGCTCCTAATTATCATTACGCAAGAACAAGGTACTTTCCTATTACCTCCCTTACTGTTGTGTATGATACCACCACATTGGTTAACAATACCGACTATGTATACGATCCTGATACTGGAGTAATTAATTTCTATACTTATGTCAGCGATTACCTGAACAAGTTAAAGGCTAGTTACACAGCAGGATATACGACCTGCCCGAACGACATCAAGTTTGTAGCTTTGGAGGTAACAAAGGCTTTGTATCAAAATGCAGGTACAACTTCAAGGGGGTATGGTAAGATTTCAAGTAAAAAGATAGGTGATTTTAGCGTAAGTTATGCGAGTACGAACATAGATATAAAAATGTACTCAAGTGTTTTAGATAAATATATGAACATATCGCTATGAGCTTTATTGATGAGTTTTGGAACAGCCCTACATACGCTGTTTTTAGCGTAAAAAGGGTTGCAACAACAACTGGTAGCAGGATAGATACCCAAAGCACTGTTTCGACTGGAAACAAGGGTGTTGTACGCATTCCTAGTGTACAATCTAGAACGGTTGCAGAAAGCGAATGGGGTAAAGAGTACAATATGTATTGTAATTCTGACGTTGATGTAAAAGAGGCTGATACGATTGTAATCGCTACTGGAACAAGTGGATATACTGGTACGTATAAGGTGAGAGCAGTTGCAAGGCAGGAGGATATTGTTGACGATGATAGTTTTTTAAAAATTGTTATGTTTATGAAATGATAAGTGTTAAGTACAAGTATACTTTATCGAAGGTACTCAGAGGAGAGAAACCTGATTGGGACAAAATACTCTCGGCAGGAGCGATGATTGCAGAAAGGGAGTATAAGATAGAGGCTCCCGTTAACGTGGGAGAATTGAGAAACAAGGTAATCACACAAAAGAAGGGTGACTTAAGTTATGTTGTAACAACCATAGCTACGGAAAAGGGATTTCCTTATCCGATAGCAGTACATGAAGGAACTGGGAAATACAAGGGAAGTGCCGATAGAGGACGTGGAAACTGGAGTAGGAATGCAGGATATACCCCAGAAGATTTGGCGTTTTTTAAGATGTTGGCAAAGAGAGGGAGGTTGTCGCAGAAACCCAACAAATTTGCGGACAGAGCTGAAGAAACAGCGTTGCCGAAGATAATTAAATTTTTTACCAAAGAAGTAGATGTCGAGCTTCACAAGGATACGAAAACAGTTACTAGATAAGCTTATAGCTGACTTTAGAGCGTTAAAGCACTATGATGGCACCTCAACAATGTTTAATGCAGTACAGAGAATATATTTAGACTTGCCTGAGATATTACCCTCTGCACAAATAATACCAATTGGAGCAGATGTTGACAATGACATGATTGATTTTGACAACAGACAATTGAATTTTTCGTTAATAGTGTTTGAGAACCTAGAGGAAAACGGTACTCAAGATACAATAGATATTAAAATAGACAGGCTTTGCGATATTGAAGATGGAGTGCTAAGATATATAGAGCAAATTCCAAACAATGTTGGTATTGTTAATGGAGAATTTCGAGTTTATAAAACAGCAGTTAATAATGTACGATGGAATTATGGTGAGGGTGTAAATGGAATGGCGTTGTATTTGATAGTAGAATTCGGGTGTTTTGTGCAATTGACCGTTAAAGATATGTAGACCTTGCAGGGTAGGAACGGGGTCATTCCGCTCCCCGTTCCGATATAAAGTTGCGTAAATTATTTAAAGTTGATATTATGAAAAAGAAAGACAAAGAAGTTAAAAAGACCACATTTACAAGGTGGATTAACAACGTAAAGGTGGTTGTTGAAGCTGTTGATTTGTCGGAAGCGGAGAAATTATTTGCTAAATTTATAAAATCTAAATAATGGCACAAGGAACATTGAGACGTGTTACTCTAGCTATAGCTCAAGAGAGTACTCCACTTACCGTATCGACAGGTACGAAGTACATTATCCCTAATGTAGAATTGAGTTATGATCCACAGGTTATGTATGCTGAGAACTCTAGTATGCTGGGTAGCGATTACGAGGTTTCGCAGGTGATGAATACAATCAGGCAGACTTCCATGACAATGAAGTTCAAGCTTGACGAGAATTTAATACCATTGATTTTAAGAAATAAATTTGCGATTTCTACAAGTGCATGGACTGGTGATACTGGTGTATACGACCATACATTGACCTACAAGGGTGGTAGCTCTGCTGGAAGCGGCGAGAGTTATACGTTGTTTTGGGATGATCCTGATATTGGTGATTGTGTAGTCGCTGGATTTAGGTTTAATTCTACTAATTTTGAATATAAACCACAAGAGTTTAGTACTGTGGGAATTGAAGGTGTTGGAAAATATCTAGCAGAGCAGGCTGTTACCAATACGGTGTCTGCTACATTAAGAGAATTTGTTGGAAGACATACCAGCATAGAGGTTGGTGATTATGGAGGAGCTTATGCCACAGAATACTTGTACGAGTTAGCACAAAATCATAGCTTTGAGACTGGTGGTGAAGATAGGAATTTCTATTTAGGCAGCCAGGACATGGCTGTAAACTTATTGAAACAAAGCAAGTTTGAATTAAGTGCGTTGGTGAAATACACTGACTATTCCTACAGAAACGACTACGAGGGAAACACGCAAAAGAAGGTAAAGGTTACGATTACTGATACAGCACGTACAATAGGAAGCTCAAGCAATCCTAGTGTTATGTTCGAGTATCCACGGGTAGCCATAACCAAATGGGCAGAAGAAGGTGGACCTAACGATATTAGGGCACAGAGATTAACAATGTTGCCTTTGGATGATCCGAGTGTGGCTAATGCACCACTTGTTGTAACCGTGAGGAATACGGTATCGAGTTATTTATAATTTAATTTATAGCGGATTATGTTCGTATTAACAAGAACGTTAAAACTTGATAAGTTTGAGGGGTGGGAAGGTTGTTATGTTACATTTAACTCTTGTACAATCAGAGATTTGACTGAAGCAGGACTTGATACTGGAGATGCCCCAATGGAGAAGTTGAAGAAGCAAGATGAATTTTTAACAAAATTTTTTGTTAAAGGATTGGGTTGGAACGGAAAGGAGAAGGTAGAAATCAAGGCGAAAGACATCGCAGAATTGCCAATGCAGATTTATACGGAGTGTTTGAATTTTTTAGTGGATATGTCTCAGATAAGGAATACGACAGCGAACTAGACCGTGTAATATCTGGGACAGGATATGTCAATCAAGAGGTATATGCGATTGCGAAAAGTGATGTGGTGGTATACAAGTACAGAAAAATGTTCGGTCTGTCGTATCAGGAGTTTCTAAATGAGCCGACAAGCGAGTTTTATAAAAACATGAAGATTTTATCCGCTATAAACAGAAGAAAACAAAATGGCAAATGCAATTGACATACTCATCACAGCAACGGACAAGGCATCTGGTGTATTATCCAACATTAGCAAGCAGACACAAAGCTTTTCATCATCCATAGAAGATTCTTTTAACGCCCTTGCAAAGACTTCTGCGACTGTATCCGCTACGATTGTTGCTACTTCCGCTTTGGTACTCAAAACAGCAAGTGATACAGCAAATGGACTTGACATAGAGAGAGGTTTTGCCAGAAACTTCGGAAAAGATGTTGTTGGCAATCTTGATGTATTGAGAGATGCCTCCAAAGGCACGATATCGGATATAAACCTAATGCAGACTGCAAATAGAGCCGCTTTGTTGGGAATAAGTACTAATGTTGACGACTTGTCAGCACTAATGGTTACGGCAAGACTTCGTGGCAAGGAAATGGGATTAACTACTACTCAGGCTTTTGACGATATTGTAACTGGTATCGGTAGGGGAAGTCCGTTGATACTTGATAACTTAGGTATAAAAATTCCTGATGCAGTAAAAAAGCAAATGGAAAGTATGGATGAGGCTCAAAAAATGCAATTGTTGTTAAACTTTGCAATGGAAGATGGAGCCACAATAGCACAGCAGTTAGGTGGAGACATTGAAACCCCTAGCGACAAGATAGCTCAACTATCGACTATCGTTAAGAATGCGTATAACAGTATGGGGAAGTTGTTGTTGCCTGTGGTTTTGCGAGTAATAGAGGCAGGAAACAAACTTGCCAAATCTGAGTTTGCAACAAGATTTGTCGAGAAGTTAAAGGAAATGTCTAACAGATTTACTACTCTAGTTGAAAAAGTCAAGCCAGTTGTAGAAAAATATTTACCAACATTGCAAAGTGTTGGTGAAAAGGTTGCACAATTTTTAACAGACAACCTCGATATCGCATTAATTGCTATAGCATTAACGTTGTCAACATTTGTAATACCCAACTTAATAGCGACATTAACAGCAATGGCTCCATTTGTGTTGACGGTTGGTGCAATAGCGGGTGCTATTTATTTGTTAAAAGAGGCTTGGGAAAATAATTTTTTAGGTATTAAAGATATTGTTGCCTCCGTTGTTGATTGGTTTACCGGAACTGCTGTACCGTTGATACAGGCGTATTTAACTGAATTGGTGGAGTTTTGGACTCCAATTTGGCAGGATATACAGGAGATACTTGTATTGGCTTGGGAGGTGATGGAGCGAGAGATAAACAAGGCGATGTTGGTATATGAAAACGTTGTGAAACCCATATTAAATGGTATTTGGAATTTTATACGAGACAACATGGATAAAATAAGCGGTTACTTTTCTGGTGTTTGGCAGATAATAACAAATGGATTACAGGTTGCATGGGCAATCATATCGGGAATAATTAAGGTCGGTTTAAATATACTAAAGGGTGATTGGGCTGGTGCTTGGAATACGATAAAAGATACTTTTGCGAAAGTATGGGACGGTATGGGTGGTATTGTAGATGGTGTTTTTAAGGTAATACTCAACTCATTCAAACTTGGCTTTAATGCGATTATAGGTTTGGTTAATAAAGGCATAAAGAAGGTTAATGAGTCGATAGATGACTTAAGAGCTAGCCCAACCATAGGTGCTTTAATTCCTAATATTAACATACCTGAAATACGAGAGTTGGCTAAAGGAACGGATTTTTTTGGTGGTGGTACTGCTATTGTTGGTGAAAGGGGACCAGAGATTGTTACAATGCCAAGGGGTTCAAAGGTAACTCCTAATAACGAAATAAGCGGAATAGGAGCAACAATTAACAATACTTTCAACAATGTAGACATAGACGCTTCTGAACTTTCGAGATTACTAATGTTTCAACTTAAAACTTTATGAGTGATTTTGCCATAGAATACAACGGTTTAACAATTAACGAGACTTCTGGATATATCATAAGAGAGGCCGATGGACTTGACGATATACCTATAAGGACTTCTCAATTTAACCTTACCGGGGCAGATGGTGGTGTTGTAGACGCTCAAAAATACGGAATGAGAATAATTGGGTTAAGAGGTACGGTAGTTGGATCATCTGTTTCAGATTATTTTACGAAGAAGGCAAATCTACTTAGAGCTTTTTCGATAAATCCGAGTGATGACACATTGACGGTTACAAATTGGAACTCTGTATCGAGAAGTATATCTGCAAAGGTGCTACAACAACCTAGAATAGTGCTAAAAACGGGAGAAGTATCGTTTGCGGACTTTAGTATGGTTTTGATAGCTAACGATCCATTTTGGAGTGCTACAAGTGCAACCACATACACAATTGACTTATCGGAAGGGGGCGGTACTCCTGTGGCGAGCCCTGTGCCTTCACCTGTAGGAAGTGGAACAGCTGATAGAGTTACGGTTGTTAATGGTGGTGATGTTGCCATATATGCGGATTACGAGATTACGGGGGCTTGTGTAAACCCAACGATTACGAATACAACAACAGGTGAGAGTTTTCAGATTACGGGTACTTTTGTTGGAAGTGATGTGTTGAGCATAACTTGGACACAGGCTGGATTGAGTGTATTAAAGAATGGAAGCAATTATATGCAATATTTCACAGGAACATTTTTTAAGTTAGCGGTTGGCAATAATATAGTCAGGTTTACAAGCTCAACACATTATTCAGGAACGGGTTGTACAATCAGTATTTACAATAAGTACTTTACAATAGAATGATAGGTGACTATGGTTATACAATTGAGATTTATAGATTAAACGTTGTTAGTGGTGCATTTGAATTAATAGACATAATAACAACAGCACAGAATTTGCAATTCTTCAATAAGTTAAGCGGTATTGGTGGTTGTAGTTTTAATATGAGTATTTACGACAACAAATTAAACAGGGCAAATTTTATCAGATATAGAAATCAAATTGCAGTTAGAAAAGGCAGGAGTGTATTATTCTTTGGACCAATCACAAAACTTAGTGGAACATTTACAGATGTAAAAGGGTCAGTTACTATTGAAGCTAATAGTTATTTGGAACATTTACGATATAGATATACCGATAAGTTTAAGGTATATTCTGCAGAGGAACAGAGTGAAATAGCTTGGGACTTAATTGATACGGTACAGAGTAGAACGAATGGTGGGTTAATTATTACGCAAGGTACAACGATTACAAGTGTTGACAGGGACAGAACGTACGAATATTCGGAAGTTGCACAAGCTTTGATTAACTTGAGCAATGTGATAAACGGATTTGATTTTGAATTTGCAACAAGTTTAGATGGCGGGTATAATGTTAATGGAGTGGTGTTTAATTGTTACTATCCTTACTTGGGAAATGTAAGGGATGACTTGAATTCGTTGAGGATAGGCGAAAACGTACAAAGATTAGGATTTGTAACGAATAGTGAATTGATTAATACAATAACGGCAGAAGGTGCAGGAAGTGGAAGTCCGATTATATATTCACAAAGTAATAGTGCATTACAGCAGGGATATACAAGGCGTGAAGCAATTTTAGGTTATAAAGATGTTAGTGTACAATCTACGTTAGAGAATAAAGTTGACTTTGATTTAAAAAGTAACTCAACGGAAAGATTTTTGATAGAAGTAAACATGATGCCGAGTAAAGCACCTGTTTTAGGACAATACGGGTTAGGTGATATATTGAATTTTGATTTAAATATAGATGGTGGTGATTATGTACAGTTTTCTGGACAAGGCAGGGTTGTGGAAATTGGGGTTACAGTTGATGAAAACGGGTCCGAAATGGTTATACCTAAGTTAGAAGTATTAAGTTAATGTCAGTATTAAGTCCGTTAGATAGCGGATTAACAGAATTGTTAAGTGGATTTGATCAGAGGTTAAGGGCTTTGGAAACAGCACGACAACCGTATCAGGGAGATTGGGTAGAATTAGATGCAGGTGCATTTTCTGCTACAGGATATGATACCAAAATAACCGTTGATCAAAATACATATACTTTAGATACTCTGTTTGGTATTGGCGACATAATTAGATATAAAATAAGTGGTGTTCCGTCATATTATTATAAGTATGTTGTATATACCGAAGACGAAACAATATATACTGATGGTATGACAATAGGGTCGTTTACAGATTTTGCATATAGTAAGGTATTATCACCGACAGGATTTGTTGCTCCCGTACTTGGAACTTATCCAATGATATTTACAGCCCCACCTTCTGGAATAACAGACAATGGTAGCGAGTTTTCTTACACAATGTGTGGAAGAATAATAACCATTAATTTAACTTTAGATATAACATTAACAGGTACACCGTCTACAGTAGAGTTTGAAACACCAATTGCGTCTGACTATATTGCTGATGGATTTAGATTTTTTGACGGTGGTGGGCAAAGAATATGGATAGGAGGTACACAATACGTAGTAACATGGAATAGTATAACTGATAGATTTATAATTACACCCGTTACTGGTAATTGGACAGCAACTAATCATGCGTCCACGGTTACGTTCTTTATTTATGTATATCCGACTTAATTTTTTATATAAACAACATGGCAAATTATGCAATTAGTGCAAGTGGAATGGGTTCAATAACCGCAGGTACGTTAGCTACCGCAGGCATGGACGTTGAGGATCATATGCACTTTGATAACGCTTTCTTAGCGACGGGTGATACAGGTGCAGTTCAAAGCTCAACAGATTGTCAAGTTACACAGAATTCACCTGCTGGAATGAGCGTATTAGTTGGTGCAGGTACTTTCTGGATTAAAAACCGTTCTTGGACTGCCGGGTCAACTTCCGAAACAAAGTATCATGCGGGATTGGGAACTCAAGATACGGTTACGATAAGTGCAAATTCTTCTGGTAGTCCTAGAATAGACTTAATATGCAAAAAAAGAGATGCTTCAGCAAGTCCTGACGATACAGGAAGTAATGTTTTGAGTAGCGTTGTTATAGAGGGAACGCCTGCTAGTAGTCCTGTAGCTCCTGCTTTACCTGCTGATGGTAACGATTACTTGATATTAGCTCAGGTGGCAGTAGCAAATGGAGCCTCTTCAATAGTAACTGCAAACATAACGGACAGGAGAGTATTTGCGAATGTTAAGAATAACAACAACTTGAGTGGTTGGATACCTGATGAGGATACTTGGGTATATGCAAGTGCTTCAACTTTTACTATCGCAGGAAAAGATGTAACAAGCAGATTTCCAGTTGGTACAAGACTGAGGTTTGAGCAAACTTTAGGAACGCCCAAATATGCTGTAGTTACTTCTTCTGCCTTTTCTACTAATACTACCGTTACAATTGCAGTTAATACTGATTATACAATAGCCAATAGTACAATATATAAACCATATTACAGTTATGCAAGTAATCCAGTAGGTTATCCCGATTGGTTTAACTTTACGCCATCTTGGACGGGAATCACCGTCGGAAACGGAACCAGTCTGGGTATTTATCGGGTACTCGGTAGAATGGTTGAAGGCAGAGTTAATTTTACGATGGGAAGTACGTCAAGCGTAGGGGCGTACGTAATATTCACACCTCCAGTTGCACTAACTTTTACGAGCAAATATATGTGCGGAGAGATGTTCTACGAAGACGCTGGTGTTGCAGGCTATAGTGGTTTTCTCAGGATAGATGGAAGTGTAAACCTGAACCCGAATATATCAACTGGAGCTGGGATTAATACCACAACTCCGTTTACGTGGGCTACGGGAGATTTTCTTGGGGGAATGTTTAGATATCCACTTGGAGCGTAATGGAAAACACAACAGACTTAAAACAATTTGAGGAGATAACGAACGTTAAAGTAGATATCGCAAGTGTCAAGTCTGATATTAAGCATATTAACAAGGATTTAAGGGCACTAAGGGAAGACATAAAAACAATGTTTACAGCTCTTGAAAAAAAAATCTGTGAAAATCAAAATGAGTTGTCAAGCAATGCCAACACTAGGTTCGACAGTTGTCAAAAGAGGTTCGAAAAAATTGAAGGAGATAATAAGAGAATTTGGGAAAAGTTGGGAACGTTAAGTATTTTAGCTTATATATTAGTAAGGGAAGTCGCTCCAAGATTAATTGATATCGTTAGTCCATGATATGTTAAGTATCGTTTATAACTTGACAGCGTTTTTTGTTAGTGCTAATATATAATTAACCAGTGCGGTCACGTAACTGTGGCTGAAGCGGTGGGGGTTCCACCGATACGCTGTATCACACGGGGGTAGGTACAGCGTACCTTTTATTTTTTAAAATAAACAATGGCAGAAAGACCTGCTCGACTATTAGAAGACATTAAATTTGTAACTATTCATCATACAGCAACTGGATTGGCACAAAACAAACAAGATCTAATTGCTCAAGCAAATGCGATTGAAAGATACCATCGTGAAAAGGCAATTGCTAATGGTTGGGCTTCTAAAACAGGCGGTGAGTTCGGTTACTTTTTTATAGAATATCATTACTTGGTTGCACAGAATGGGGAGTTTTTGCAAGTGCAGGATACCAGATATCAGAGAATACACGCAGGTGATTATAGTAAGGGTAAAGATAGTCATAATCAGCATGGAGTAGCTATTTGTTTTGTTGGTAACTTTGAGAACGATATACCAACGACAGACAGCTTAAAGACCGCAGGGTTTCTAATCGCTGAACTGGAAAAGAAAATCAAGAAGGAAGTTAGGGTCAAGGGTCATAAGGATACAAGTATTCCTGCAACAGCTTGTCCTGGCAAGAATTTATATGCAAAAATTAAAGACATTATCAATTACGCAAACAACCCAGAGTTAATCGAACCAGAAGATCCATGTCAGGTAAAAATTAGGGAAGCTACAAAAGAATTAGACAAATTGTGTAAAGAATACAAGGCAGAAAGGGACGAAGCGGTTAAGACAGTACTCGACAGAGATACAACGATACAGCAATTGAATACAGCAATTGCCACCTTAGAGGCTCAAAATCAAGCGATAGTTGACGAACTGGCTAATTGTAATGAAACCTGCAACAAATCAGAAATTGAGGCACTACAGCTTGAGCTAACAGCAAAGAAGCAAGAGTCTCAATACTATCAAGATAACTATGAGAACGAAAAAAGGGCTAAGGAGAATTTGGCTGTTAAGGTTGGGAAGTTAGAAAAAGAGAATAAAGAATTGTCGGTTATTGTAGCCGACAAGATAAAGACGTATCCTGCCGCAATTTTGGCTAAGGCATTAATTAGCAGGTTGCTTGGTAGATAAATTTGATATATGAACGGTGGATTTTACACCTTCTAAAGATAGAAAAAAGAAAAGAAAAATGGAGGTTATGTATGCAAAAATGTTTTACTATGTTTTGATTATTGGTTCTGTTTTAGCTTTAATGTTAATTGATTATATGGAAAAATGATTGAGGATATAGTCAAGTTGTTGTTGTGGGTTGCTGGGTTTATGTTGATATTTTGGGGGCTTTATATGTTGTACTTACGTTTGGACAGTTTCATTCAATGGCTTGGAGACTCATTAATTTATTTATTATTTTTAGTTTTATGAATGACAAGGGGTATGTTGAGTTAATTACTGACGTGGCAAAGTGGAGTATTCCGAGCGGAATAATTGCGAGGTTATTAGCTTATTTTTTCAAGTTTCCTGAGGAGGTCGCTTTGGATTTATCGATGTTGTTGTTTTTCGTGGTGAATGTATTAATTTACGTTGGGGTTAATTTTTATCAGAAGTGGAGAAAAGGAAAGTAATTGACGTAGTAGGTGGAATAGCGTTATTAGCGATACCGTTCCTTGCGTTTTCTTCTGACGTAGCCAGAGAAATACTTAGAAGGGATAGGGGAACTTGTCAATGCTGTGGGGTTAGATTTTATGAAGATGGAATGATGTTGCACGCTTCACACTTTGACCATGACAGGTCGAGTAGATATTACAATAGTCCAGACAATGGACAGATGGAGTGCATACCGTGTCATCTACAAACTCATTTGTCGCAGATGGATCATTTTGGTGATAGCAATTACAATGCGGTAGTTCAACTTGCGAACTTGGCGATGAAGGAAGGGTTTCATACGTGGAAATTTTACGAACAATTTGGAAATGAATATAAAGAAAGGGATAGGGAAATGTTGGCTCAGATTTTTGAAAGGAACGGATATAATTTGTGGGATTTTGTCGATGTGGCAGGGTAGCCCGAAAATAATTGATTTTGTGAGAACTAAGTATGTTTGTGTTGTTTGTCGCAAGAACGATAGGTTATGTTTAGCACCTAGTGAATATACGAGCAAGCAGAAGGTGCGATTGTACTGTACTCGATGTGCAATATTTACGGACTTATATAATAAGAAGACGGGATTAATTCGAAGCGATTGTGTAAAGGCACTCGAGGAGGAGAAGGTAGAAAATGAATTAAAAAGAAAGAAAAAATGAAAGAACACGACGAACAACGGGCCTTATTCCAGTGGGCAAATGAGTGTGTGAGTTACAACATACATCCTGAATTGGCTCTCATGTTCGCTATACCTAATGCACAGGTTGCTCTCAAGATGATTAGTAGTCCAAGAATTAGGTTTAGCTTTATCCAATATATGACAAGTGAGGGCAGGAAAAAGGGAGTACCTGATATATTACTGGCTGTACCAAGAAGGACTTATCATGGATTGTTTATTGAAATGAAGGCAGAAAAGGGAAAGCTTTCCCCAGAACAGAAGGAATGGATAAAACAGCTTAACGAACAAGGATATTTAGCTCAAGTGTGCGTAGGGTGTCAACAGGCACAAGAATTAATTGAATGGTATTTGAATGACAAAGAAAACAGAGATATGCCCTGAGTGTATGAAGATACTGCAAAAGCTACTTATTGAATGTACCGATGGAATGTTCAGGACCATAGATTACAAGGAATTCGCAAAACTTGTAATTGAGTTAATAACGTGGGACAATAGTAACGTCAAGTAATTTCCTGATGTTTGGGCTTCCGCATGGTTGCCTTCTATAGAACATCAGGTGTTGACATCGGGGTAAACACTTCGGTGGCTACCCCACTTGACATTTGATGTCGTGTCGTGTTACAATGTCGATGTAGGATTAAGTCCTACACTGTAGTTAGTGCGAAATTGAGCTTCCCGCTCTGCTTAAAGACTACCGATGACAGCGATTAATCACCGCTCGAGGTAGTTTTTTTGCTTTATATGTATATTTTTATTGGGAGTTGACTTTTTAGTTGCGATGGTATATGATTATATTATCATCATGCCGGGGATGCCTAAGGTTTCGACCGAACGCTAGTACTGGCTCAAACACTTGACATTTTTAAAAAGATGTGTTAACGTTGTGTAAGTTAAATTTAGGGGAAATAAAAATTTCATAATATTAAAATAAGGTAGATTGAAGGGGTGTGCGATTTTTAAATGTTCCCCTAAAGAATTTTTTGTCCACACCCTTTCAATGTATTTTATTTTTAGGGGAATATTATGAAACAAAGTTTTATATTACACGCAAAGTACAAGGATTTGCTTGTTGATTTGTCACAAAGTCAGAAGGGCGACCTTTTGGACGCTCTTTTTGTGTATTCTGCTACTGGTGAAGTTCCAGAAATGGAAGCTGTTGTCAAGATGGCATTTAGATTTATAGCAAAGGATGTGGATTACCACAACGAAAAGTATGAGGAAAGATGCGAGAAGAACAGACAAAACGTATTAAAGCGATGGAGCAATACGAATGATGGTGATGGTATACAGGAAGATACGAACGTATACGATGGTATACGAGCTGATACGAAACATACCGATAAGGATAAAGAGAAAGATAAGGATAAAGGGAAAGATAAAGAGAGAGATATATCTACTAACGTAGATAATGTTTCTTTCTTGAAATTCATTGAGGCCTTTAACTTAAAGCGTAAGAGTAACTTTAAACCGATAGGAAGTGTAAAGAAGAAGTACGAAGCTAGGCTCAAAGAGGGTTATACTTCTAAGCAACTGATGATGGCTTTGTTAACAGCAATGAAAGACGATTTTCACAGAGAGAACAATTTTAAATATTTAACACCTGAATTTATTTGCAGGAGTGATAAGTTAGAAAGATATTTAAATTTAACCGAAAAAGAATGAAAATACCCAGAAATGACGTTGCTGAAAAAGCTGTAATTGCTAAGTTGTTGATAGCGGGCGAAGCGATAGACGGAAAGTTGGCTAGAGTTATGGAAATTTTAAAACCAGAGGATTTTTACAACGTGAAGTACAGGAAACTTTATACTCAGATTATTAAGCTATATAAGCAGGGCAATGTTGTGGATTTGAAGGGGTTGGAAATTGAGAAGGTTGATTTATATGATATTGCTGATGCGGTTAACGATACTCCAACGAGTGCTGACATTGTAAAGATTGCGGAATATGTAAAAACCTCAGCGACATTAAGAGAAAGAATGACAACCGCAGGTGTAATATTAAAAATGTGTGAGGAGGAACAGGAAATAGAGAAAATAGATAATGTCCTTGCCAGTCTTAAGGTCGATGTTCTAAGAAATCCAGATGACGTTGTTAATGATTATGTGAAGTACGAGGCTGAGTACAAAGACATGGCAGAGAAGGGAATGTTGGGTTGGAGTACTGGCATTAGCGAGTTAGATACAATGACATTTGGCATTCAGAAGGGTCATGTTTGGAGTGTTGGTGGTTATCGTGGAAGTGGTAAGAGTTATTTTGGGTTACATTTAGCGAATGAGCTTGTTTTACAGAGAGCGGGTGTATTGGTGTTCAACCTTGAAATGAGTAATGAGGAGTTTTTACAGAGAATGATTGCACTTAATACTCAACAGGGAACATTGCAGGTATTAAGGGGCGATTTTATGAAGGACCAGTTTAACCGAGAAATGAGAGACGCTGTACTGGCAAATATTAAGAGTGGTAAGTTAAGACTTTATGACAATCTTCATGATAACGTAGGGCATATAGACAAGATAGAAAACACGATAAGGGCAGGGTGTATCAAGGGTGGTATAGACGCTGTAGTTGTTGATTTTGTGCAGATAATAGATGGTGATAATGATATGTACAAGAGAATATCTGACGCTGTATTGAGACTTCAAAGACTAGCACAGAGATATGGGGTGGCGATGATTATTTTATCTCAGCTGAATAACGAAACCGTGAAAGCAGGTGCTAATTCAATGATAGATGGCTTCAAGGGTGCAGGTGAAATATCGCAGGTTTCGAATGTGGCAATTAAAATTATTAGAGAATTAGGGGAAGATGGAAAGTTAACCGATATGTTCAAGTTAGAGGTCGTGAAGGTTAGGCATAATTTCGGTGGTGATATATATACAAAAATTAGTTTCCCGGGCGGTAAAATTGGGGGTAGTTATATTCCACAGAAAAAGAAAACGGTAAAAGATGAAGCAGACGACGCATTTAATTTTTAAAAACAAAACAATGAGTAAAGCTGTATGTCATTATGTAAAAATGGCACATGAAAGAAATACAATTGGTAGGCATAGGTTTATTTATATATTTCACAATCTGTACGGTTATTATTGGGAAAAAGGCAAGTATTTTCCTACGCTAGAAATGTGCAAACGTGCAATAGATAATTTTATAGATAGAAGGTAAGTGAAAACCTTAATAGCCCAAATTCTGATTATCGGAGTGCTTGTAATTATGCTCTCAATCGCTCCCAACGGTACCAAAATCTATTCAGAATATCAAAACGGATTAATTATATATCCAACGTATGTACGGTTAGGTTTTGACACGTCTGGCGAAGTTTCAGACGTGACAGTTCCAAACTTGGATAAATTCAAATACGCAAAATGTTTCAAATATGATAGATATATTGAAGGATTAGAAGCAACTGACATAGAAAAATCTTGGTTACATTTGGTTATGTTCTGTGAGAGTTCCTGTAATCCTAATGTGCTAAGCCCATCTGGTACATACAAGGGATTATATCAATACGAGGATAGAACGTGGAATGCAAATTGTGAAGGAGATATTTTTAACGGATTTGATCAAATAGATTGCACCTTGAAGTTATATCGACAGGGTGAGCAATGGAGATGGCCCGTTTGTGGTAGATAATTTAAAGTATTAGATTTTAAAAGTGGAAACAAATAAGATATATTTAGGAGACTGTCTGGAAGTATTAAAAACGTTTCCTGACAATAGCGTTGATTGTGTGGTAACGTCACCGCCTTACTGGGCTTTGAGGGACTATGGGGTAGATGGACAATTGGGCTTGGAGCCAACTTTTCAGGAATATATAACCAAAAGAACGTACCAAAGAAACTGATTTCACAAAAGTAACTGAAATGTACATATTGATTAGTTTTGTAAAAATATTAAAACATCTTTCTGAAAACACTTGACAAATTGTTAACGATGTGATACAATGCAGTTAAGTTAAGATTGAAATGTGTGGAAGTAACCACCCGAAGGACAATAATTCCTCGGAAATAAAAACGAAATCGAAACTTAGCAATAATTTAATTCATTAAAAAAATGAAAAAACAATTACCAGAAGTTGAGATATACAGATTAACGCAACCCCGTCGATATTGTAGAGATTATGCACACACCGATTGCACACAATACGTGTGTGGAACGTTAACGGGTATGGACCGCAGAAGCATTAAAAAATATGAAAAATACACAATATTAGATGAACTAATGGACTTTGACAGATATACCCAAAGTATTGAAGCAAACACATCTGCGACTTTTACTCGAGAAGATTTTCCTTGCGAGGGAATCAACGTTATTGTCATTGACTGCGACCTGGACGACAACGACAACCCAATTCAATGATTTAAGTAGTTTTAATTTTAAATATAATTTAAAAAATAAAAAAATGGATAGAAAACAAATGATTGAGGAGTTGGAGTTGTCGTACGTGGATAGTGCGATAGATATGAGTGTTGATGGGAACGGTGAAGCGATGGTGAATGTCGATGGTGAACTGGTTACTCTAAAAGAGTGCGTTGATAATCTGCATGGATTGAGTGATGATAATCTGGGTGAATTATATGGTTTATATGTTAAGAGTAAGTTGGTTGCCAAACGATTGGAAGTACCTGATGTAATGAAGGGTGTGTTAGATTCGATACAAGTTGGATTCAAAAAATAGTGGTGATTGCTCCCTACTTCTGGGCGGTGATGAGCTGTACTGGAAGTAAGGAGGAGTTTAATTTAATTTAATTAAATAAAAAATGAAAGTAGATAAAAATGCTAATGTAGAGCAAGAGGGTACGGTTGTCGCATTGATTTTGGGCAGGAACTACAAGGACGCTGATATAAGTATTGCTAATCATGATGTGTATAAGAAGGTAAAGCAAGCGGTGGAAACGTACGAGAAAGCGATGCGAGAAGTTGGAGAACAAACATTAAAAGACATGGATTTAGATAAGTTCGAAACTAAACAATACAAAATACAGAAGGTCAAGAGAGGAACTAAGAAACCTGTTAATGGATTGAACGAAGGTATGATAGGAGTTAAACAGGAATTGGTGCAAGATACTAAGGCTTTAAGTGATTATGTAAAAGAGAATGGAAGGCTACCTGATGGGTGGGTAGAAGTTGTTAGTGAATATATAAAATTTGAAGTGAAATGAGACTTAACTATTCAATACTTAACAAGGCAAACGATAAACAGGCTCTACTTGACTATTGGAATGGTGTAGAAGGATTTAAAAACGAAGCAATGACAAAGGGAATAGAACTACACGAGAAGATAAAGGATACGAAGTTTAAGCTGTCGTTTATGAAGCAGTGTAAATGGGAGTATCATTTTGAGTTTGTAGATGATGTTCATGTGGTAAGTGGTTACATAGACTGTATGGATAAAGATTATCTTGTCGATTGGAAGTGTAGCAAAAGTCATGCGGGTAAGCAGGATGCAACACAGTTATATTTTTACGATTGGTGTTTGAGAATGTGCGATCTGAAAGGCAGGAAATACGGACTGATGGTACAAGTAGATGATGACATGAATATACTAAGCAAGGCTATGTACGAGTTAGGTAAAGATATGGGTAAGTGGTATGTAGAGCGTAGGGATAAGATTTTAGAATATTATGAAACTGCTAAGAAAGATAAATTAATTAAAACATGACGTGGTAGGTAGGAAGTCAGCTCTAAGTGAAGAGCAAAAGCAAGACATTATTAATGAATATCTTGAATATGTTAATGTCTATCCAGAGTATCAAAAGTTACAAAGGATAATTAAGACACAAAATCCCAGAGCAATATCAAGGAAGTATGGTGTATCTTATGCGGTTGTGCGGTATGTTTTGGGACTTGTAGCTCCTAAGATAAGACTTGGCAATAGAGACTTGAGTATTTTAGAGCCTCAACAAAGACAGGTTTTGGAGTTACGTAAAAATGGCTATACGCTTGAAAGTATTGGTAAAATCATGGGAATGTCGAGACAGGCAGTGCATCAAATACAAACTAAAGCGATAAGGTGCTTGACAAAGTAAAAACAGTGTGTTATAATTACATTAATTAATTTATTACACTACAAAAATGTACGAGTTAATAGACGTTGATGGTAATGGAATAGAGATATTTGAGACGGAGGAGATGGCACATGAGTTTGCGTGTAATGCTGGATATGTGTACTACACGGTTGTATTTAGAAAGGGTTATTTCAATAAATAAGAACATGGACTTTATAAAAAGAAAACGTCCGATTAAGATTGATTGGACGTTGTTGGTAATAGATGTGGTTATGGTGTTGTGGTGTGTAGATAGGTTTATGAGTGCTTTGTGATGAATGACCTAGAATTTAGGGCGTGGGAGGTGGTTGATGATTCAGTTAATGGAGTGCCTGTGATAAAAAGATATACCAGTACACAGTCGGGGGTTTCTGAACACGAAAATGGGCGATTGCTTCTGGTCAAGGATGTAATAAAATACTTAGAATATTGCCTTGATGACGATGAGCAAGTGGTCAAAAGAATTACCGCTTTAATTGATTTTTTAATAGAAAAATAATGGACAAAGTCTTAAAAAATAAACTTGGTAACATTGGCGAGTATTATGTTGCTTTAGAGCTGTCTAAACTTGGGGTTGATTGCATTGTTGTGGGTGGGAATAATAGAAAATCAATTACAGACATTATTTGTAACCATAATATTACAATCGAAGTTAAAACGAGTTTGTATTCTCAAGAACGAAAGATTGGAGATGCCGAACATTTACCCAAATCAGGATGGGGGTTTGGGGGATTATGTCGAAATGGAACGTTTAACCAATCTGATTTATTTGCCTTTGTGCTTTTATGGGAGGACCTGAGCCTGTATAAGATAATTTATGTTAGAACCGAAAATATTAAGGGTGGATCATGGTGGTACTTAAAATCAAATGAAAATACGACACAAGGTAAGAGAGGACCACTTTCCTCGGAGACCACATGGAAGAGGCACTTCTTAACCGCAACTGACGTGGCTAATTTAATTATAAAATGAGATGAAAAAAAATAAGATATACTTAGGGAACAGGAATACAGGGCACGGTAATACAGGGGACTGGAATACGGGGAACTGGAATACAGGGAACAGGAATACGGGGAACTGGAATACAGGGGAACTGGAATACTGGAATACGGGGAACTGGAATACAGGGAACAGGAATACAGGGAACTGGAATACGGGGAACAGGAATACAGGGGACTGGAATACAGGGAACAGGAATACGGGGAACTGGAATACGGGGAACAGGAATACAGGGAACTGGAATACGGGGAACAGTAATACAGGGAACTGGAATACGGGGAACAGTAATACAGGATGTCTCAATACGGGCACTCCTAAGCTTCGGATATTCAACAGGGAAACCGATGTCCAGATTGATGACATAGAGTTTCCAGACTATTTTTATTTTGATTTGGCTGAGTGGATACAAGAGGATGAGATGACAGGTGAGGAGAAAAGGAACAACCCTACTTTCAAAGTTACGGGTGGATATTTGAGGGTCTATGGATACAAGGAAGCGTGGAGAAAGAGCTGGGATAGAGCTACTGACGAAGACAGAAGAAAAACATTGAGGTTGCCTAACTGGGATAATGTGATATTTTTAGAAATTACGGGCATTGATGTTGAGAAAGAGTTGGCTGTTGCAGACAATGCGACACGTGAAGCTATGGAGTTGTTGAAGTGTAACGGTTATAAAATCATTAAAGAATAATGTACGAACTTGTAAAAAACAATGACATAGAGGATATAACAAAAAGGGCTTTGGCTTTAATTGCTGAAGTTGAGGGGAAACTTCAGCAATCAGGAGAGGGCGAAGAATTAGAGCAGATACGGGTTAAGCTGTCTCGTCTTGGGGCTGTAATAGGTCAATTTGAAGCGAAAGCAGAGTATGATGAGTCAATATTGGATGCACAGCGTAAGGTACAGGAAACAAGGGCTTTCATGAACGCTAAACATGGGATAGAAAAACTAAGCGTTGCAGAAGCTAACAGATACGCCGAATTAGAGGTAGAACAAATCGTAAAAGATAGAAACGAAGCTCATTATACGTACAAGCAATTAAGGAATTTGAGAGAGAGTGTAAATGAGATGTGTAATGCGATAGCTGGAAGATTACATACCTTAAGGCGTGAATATCAAGATACTAAATAATTTAATTCAACTGTCATGTTTAATTTACTCAAGATGTTCAAGAGAAGGAAAAGGGCAAATCCGTTCAATCGTGGGTGGGGAAGTCGTGAGGCTGCTGTGATAATGATTAAGGAGTGGATACGTATTAATAATATACGGTATGAGCAGTTGTGTAATGCTTCGGGCGTAAGTTTCGACCAGTTGAAGCGATTTTTGGCTAACAGGTATGTCTGGAGTAGTACAGTGCAAAAGATATGGGACGGAGCGAGGAAGATACACGACATCTTGACAAGTTCCAGATAAAATTGTAATATAGATTGTCTTTTATGAGATAGCGGAGGTCTGGGCAGTGCCTCCGCAAATTTATTGAAAAATATTATGAAAATTGCGGTATATACAGCCATTTTTGGTAATTTCGATGTTCTTAAGAAACAGCCAGAACAGGACATATGTTGTGATTTCTTTTGTTTTACGGATTGCGATATCACGGATAGCGATTGGAACATTGTAAATACTGATTTTCCCGGCGACACATCAAGATTCAAGGCTAAATTTCCCAAGGCTAAGCCACACATAGTGTTGCCAGACTACGACATAACCTACTGGATAGACGGTAGCGTTCAACTCAAGGACTCGTCTTCTGTTAGGCTTCTAATCGAAAGAATGGGCTGTAATGATAATCTTTTTTTTGTTCACCCAGACAGGAATTGTATTTATGATGAGTTGGAGGTTTCAATGAAGATGGACAAATACAAAGGACACGGATTAAGAGAGCAGGTTATAAGATACGAGGACGAAGGATACCCTCGACATAATGGACTTATGGCATGTACTACGATTTTGCGAAAGAACTCCAAAAATAATAGGGTAATGGGTAATTTATGGTATGATGAGATGAGCGATGATTTGACACAAGACCAGTTGTCATTACCTTATGTTGTTTGGAAAAACAACTTAAAAATAAACATTGACAACATTAACTTGTACAATAACGAATATATAATTTGGGGAGGCCACAAAGATGGACGGACAGATTGAGGAATTAAAGTTTTGGAAGGAATATCTAAAGACATACAGCGGTGCGAATTGGGATATTTATGAAGAGTTTGGAGAGTTTTTGGGTAAAGTTAATGCAACGGAGGTATTAGACTTAGGGAGCGGTGCGGTTAATGTTTTGGGAAATACGTACAAAGGCAAAGAATACAATATTAAATATACCGATGGACTAGCCAAATTGATCAAGACGAT
>WBZO01001725.1_pt1 | contig 32329 bp, 35 predicted proteins | sample 5204261 | NCBI WGS metagenome assembly WBZO01 (sample SAMN12412400, study PRJNA552823) | activated sludge metagenome | isolation source: activated sludge from anammox sidestream of wastewater treatment plant... | place: USA: North Carolina | collected 2017-09
CGACCGCGCGAGCGCCGCAAGGCCTTCCTGCGCGCGGCCGGACTGCACCAGGCACACGCCGAGGAAGTGGGTCGCCACCGGGTGCTCCGGGGCGCGCGCGAGGAGGTCGCGGTAGATCGACTCCGCCTGCTGCCGGCGCCCGGCCTGCAGGTGCCCGGACGCCTCGGCGAGGAGCGGGAGGAAAGGGTCGGCCGGACTGCTCACGCGGCGGCCCGCCGCGCCGCGCGTCGCAGCAGCCACCCGGCGATCGACATGTTGATCACGCTCCAGGCCACGCCGTTCGCGAACGCCGCCTGGTACGAGCCGGTGAGGTCGAAGATCGCGCCCGACACCCAGCCGCCGAGCGCCATGCCGAGCAGCGTCGCGAGCAGGACCGTGCCGACGCGCGCCCCGGCCTCCTTCGGCGTGAAGTACTCGCGCACGATGATCGCGTAGGAGGGCACGATGCCGCCCTGCACCAGCCCGAAGAGGCCCGAGATCAGGTACAGCGACACGAGGCTGTCGAAGGGCAGGAACAGCAGCAGGGCGAGGCCCTGCAGCGTCGAGCCGAGCAGCAGCGTGCGCAGGCCCCCGATGCGGTCCGAGATCCAGCCCGAGGCGAGGCGGCTCACCACGCCGGCGGCGAGCATCACCGACAGCATCTCGGCGCCGCGCGCCGCGCCGTAGCCGAGGTCGCCGCAGTACGCGACGATGTGGACCTGCGGCATCGACATCGCCACGCAGCACGAGATGCCGGCGGCGAACAGGATCCACTGCAGCTGCGCCGGCGAGTAACCGAGCGGCCGCTCCGACCAGCGCGCGGTGCGCGTCGCGCCCGGCGTCACCTCGAGCGCGGGCGGGCGGCGCCGCACGGCGAGCGCGAGCGGCAGCATCGTGACCAGGCAGAAGAGCCCGACGCCCATGTACGCCTGGCGCCAGCCGGCCGTCTCCACGAAGTGCTGGATGACCGGCGGCCAGATCGCGCCGGCGACGTAGTTGCCGCTCGCCACGATCGCCACCGCGATGCCGCGCCGGCGCGTGAACCAGAGCGAAGTGTCGGCGACCAGCGGCGCGAAGCTCGACGAGCTGCCGAGGAAACCGATGAGCAGGCCCTGCGCGGCCGCGAACTGCCACAGGCTCGTGGCCGCGCCCGCGGCGAAGAAGCCGGCCGCGAGCGTCACCGCCCCGATCACCACCGGCACCACGATGCCGAAGCGGTCGGAGAGCCGCCCCATGAGGATGCCGCCGAAGCCGAAGCCGAGCATCGTGACCGTGTAGGGGAGCGAGGCGGCCGAGCGCGCGATGCCGAACTCCGCCTGCACCGCGGGCAGCACCACCGCGACCGACCACATGCCGACGCCGCCGATGCTCGAGATCACCAGCGCGGCGAGGAGGCGCAGCCACGCATAGGTGGACTCCGCCTCGCCGCGCGCGCGGCGCGGGGCGGCGGCTGCGGCGGCAGCGGCCTCGGATCTCGACATGGCGGCGCGGACTCGGGGAATCGGCGGTCCGAAGTTACCGCACTTTCGGCTTTCGCCGAGCGCGCGTGTACCATCGCCGCATGCGAAGGGGGTGCGGGTGAGCGCCGCGATGTTCGTCCAGGCCGCCGGCAGCGGCGTGCCGGAGCTCGTCTTCGTGCACGGCCTCGCGTGCGACCACGGCGACTGGGCGGCGCAGGTGGCGGAGTTCGGCGCGCGGCAGGCGGTGCTCGCGTGCGACCTGCGCGGGCACGGGCGGACGCCGGGCAGGGCCGCCGACGGCTCGATCGAGACGCTGGGGGCGGACGTCGCGCAGCTCGTGACCGCGCGCGGCCTGCGGGAGCCGATCCTGGTCGGGCACAGCCTCGGCTGCCGGGTGGTGCTCGAGGCCTACGTGCGCGCGCCGGCGCGCGTGGCGGGACTGGTGCTGGTCGACGGCAGCCGCCTCGGCGACGAGGATCCCGCGCAGGCCGAGGCGGCGATGCGCGCGGCGATCGACTTCGTCGGGTTCCCCGCGTTCGCCGAGGCGTTCTTCGGCGCGATGTTCCTGCGGCCGGGCGCGGACGCGGCGCGCGTCGTGGCGCGGGCCAAGCGGCTGCCGGGCGAGCTCGGCGCCACGCTGTTTGCGGCGATGGCGCGCTGGGACGCGGCGCGCATGGACGCGGCGCTCGACGCCGTGCAGGTGCCGCTCATGCTGATCCAGACGACCACGCTGAGCCGGGAGCGCAAGCGCGTCGCGCTGAAGGCGGGCGAGTCCTCGGCGTGGATCGATCTCGTGCGGCGGCGCGTGCCGGGCGCGCGCGTCGAGGTGATCGCCGGGGTCGGCCACTTCCCGCAGCTCGAGGTGCCGGCGCAGGTGAACGCGCTGCTCGCGAGCTTCGTCGGCTCGCTCGCGGAATTCTGATGCGGGGGGCGCGACGCCGGTCGCGGCGTCCGGGCGCGGGCGCGGGAGTCGGGCTGAGGCCAACAGCGGGCCGGCGCGCGGGATCGGCCCTGCGCCCCGCGCTGCCAGCGCCCTGCCCGCACCGCAGCGCTCGATGCTCCGGACCGACGCCCCCGGCACCTACGCGCTGATCCTCGAGAGCGCCGGATGCGCGCGCGTGCAGGTCGGCCGGCTCGGTGCGCTCGACCTGCGGTCCGGGACGTACGTCTACGTCGGCAGCGCGCTCGGCCCGGGCGGCCTACGGGCGCGCGTCGCGCGCCACCTCGATCCCGCGCGCCCGCTGCACTGGCACGTCGACGCGCTCAAGGGCGCGACGCGCGCCACCTGCGTCTGGTACGTCGCCGATCCGGTGCGCCGCGAGCACGCGTGGGCAAGCGCGCTCGGTGCTCTGCGCAACGCCGCGCTCCCGCTGGCGGGCTTCGGTTCGAGCGACTGCGACTGCCCCGCGCACCTCGTCTACTTCCCGTCCAGGCCGCCCGTTGCGACGTTCGCGCGCGCTTTGGGCCGCGCTGCCGTCATGGTCGACCTGCGCGGCGCGCCCGCGTCGGGGCAATGACCCGGGCGATCCGCGCCCGGCCCGACGAGGCCGAGGATCGGGTGCAGGCCCCTGCGCCGCGGCCGGCCGCGCGTTCGCACGAGCGGCCCGCCCGCCCGCGAACCTCGAGCTTGCGCCAGAGCCCTAGTGCGGCGGCTGCGCCGGCTGGACCAAGGGCTGGCCCTTCTCGACGACGAACACCGCGAAGACCTTGACGGGATTCGCTCCCGCGGCGCCTTCGTTGTGGATCGCGCGGTCGGGCAACTGGAGCGATTCGCCGACCTTGTAGATGCGCTCCGGCTGGCCGTCGACGAGATACCAGAACTCGCCCTCCGCGACGTAGGCGAGCACCTGCCCGGGATGGGAATGCCGCCCCGACTTGAACCCGGCGGCCAGTTCGGTGATGCCGAACACGACCTCATAGTTGGATCCCGGCACTTCGACCTTGCCGAGCGGCGTGCGCTTGACCGGCGACGGCTGCGGCGGGGCCTGTTGCGCCTGGGCAAGACCGCCGAGCAGAAGGAACGTCAGCGCACCGGGCAGCAGAGACCTCTTGAGCATAGGACTTCTCCCGTTCGAGAAACGCCCGGACATCCCGACGTCGCGCACCGCCGTGTCATGGGCTTGGAGGCATCCAATAGCATACATATTGGATCCAATCAATAGCATTCTGTACTGGAACTCGCCCGATCTTGTCTGCTTGGGGCATAGACTATTGATTTATGGATGCAATCAGGAGGCCGAAGGATCCGCGATCTTGACTCCCGACGCGCCCGCCGTTACAAGCTTGGGCGTCAATCGCAAGCTTGCCGGGCCCCATGGCCACATCAGCAGCGAAGCTCGTCGGCAGTCTGGCCGAGCGCATTGGCGCGAGGATTCTCGCCGGGGAGTACCCGCCGGGCAGCCGCCTGCGCCAGGAGGCGCTCGCCGCGGAGTACGCGGTCAGCCGCACCCCGATCCGGGAAGCCCTGCGCCAGCTGGAGGCGAAGGGCGTCATTCAGCACGTGCCCAATCAGGGCGCGATCGTGCTTGCGCCGGATGCCCGAGACATCCGCGAGGCCTATCAGGTGCGGGCCGAGCTCGAGGGCCTGGCCATATCGCTGGCGGTCGAATGGATCACCGACGAGCAGATCGAGCGCATGCGCAACGCGCAGAAGCGATTCGCCGCCACCGTGGAGAAGCTGACGGTCGCGGCGCGGATGTCAAACGCCAAGGCCCATCTCAAGAACGTTCCGAACTGGGTCGAATCGAACGACGAGTTCCACGGCGTGGTGATCGAGGCGAGCGGCAACAAACGGTTGCGGCAACTGATTCGCGATCTGCACCTCGGCTTCACGCGCAGCGTCATGCTCGCGGCCCTGACGATGGACGGGCGGCGCATGCGCGAGAACGTCGCTCAGCATGAAGCGATACTGGGCGCGATCACCCGGCACGACGCCAGCGAGGCGCGCAAGGCGATGACGCACCATATCCTGCGCTCGGGGGAACTGATCGTGTGGTGGCTCGAAAGTCGGGGTGGGTTGCAGTGAACGCCGCAGGGCGTGCAACCTGGCGTCGGGGGTCTCCGCCCGCTCCTTCGCCCGCCCGCCGCGCCGCGCGCAGTCAGTGCAGCGTCACGCCACCGCCCGCCCCGTGCGGCGCGCGGCCGACGAGCCCGGCGAGCTCCCACTCGCCCGAGCCGGCGTCGTGGCGCAGGATGAAGAGGCGCCCGTCGTCGACGCGCACCTTGAAGTAGCGGTGCGCGGGGTGCAGCCAGCGGTCGACGAGCTCGCGCACCTCGAAGCGGCGCGCCCCGAGCGTGAACGCGCGCGGCTCCTGTTCGTCCCGGTATCCGGCATAGCACTCGACCGCGATGCGCATGGGCCCATAATAGACCCGTACGCCGTTCGCTTCCCGCCCCCGTCCCGATGCGCGCCGCCTTCGACGCCCGCCTCGTCAACGACCCGTTCGGCGACCCGGGCGTGTACGTCGATTTCAGCTTCGAGCGCCGCGCGCTGCTCTTCGACCTCGGCGACAACGCCGCGCTCCCGCCGCGCAAGCTGCTGCGGCTCACGCACGCGTTCGTGTCGCACACCCACATGGACCACTTCATCGGCTTCGACCGGCTCGTGCGCGTCTGCGTCGGGCGGCACGCGGGCATCCGCCTGTACGGGCCGCCGGGCTTCGTCGACCAGGTCGAGCGCCGGCTCGCGGCCTACACCTGGGACCGCGTGGACCGCTACGACGTCGAACTGGTGCTCGACGCGACGGAGATCGACGATGCGGGCGCCACGCGCGCGGCGCGCTTCCGCACCCGGACCGGCTTCGCGCGCGAGCCGCTGCCGGACGGGCGCAGCGAGGACGGGGTCCTCCTCGACGAGGCGTCGTTGCGCGTGCGCTGCGCGCTCCTCGACCATCGCACGCCCTGCCTCGGCTTCGCGCTGGAGGAGAAGGCGCACGTCAGCGTGCGGAAGAACCGGCTCGCCGAGATGGGCCTGGAGGCGGGGCCGTGGGTGGGCGAGCTCAAGGCCGCGGCGCTCGCGGGCGCGCGCGACGAGCAGCCGGTGCGCGCGCGGTGGCGCGGAGGCGGAGGCGCGCACGAGCGCGTGCTCGCGTTCGGCGAGCTGAAGCACGCGCTCGAGTTCGCGCGCGGCCGCAAGCTCTGCTACGTGACCGACGTCGCGTTCCACGCCGCGAACGTCGCGCGCATCGTCGCGCTGGCGCGGGACGCCGACCTGCTGTTCATCGAGAGCGTGTTCCTGCAGCAGGACGTCGCGCACGCGGCCCGCAAGCAGCACCTCACCGCGCACCAGGCCGGGACGATCGCGCGCGCCGCGGGCGCGCGCAGCGTGACGCCGTTCCACTTCTCGCCCCGCTACGCGGAGCGCGCAGACGCGCTGCGCGCGGAGCTCGCGGCGGCCATGGGCGGCGCGGCGGCGTGCGCCGTCGAGCCCGCGCAGGCGCTCGCGCCCGCGCCCGCCGGTTTGACTTCAGTCAAACCCCGGCGGATGCCCGGGCAGTAAGGTGGGATGGAGGTGGCCGTTCCACTCATTCAAGCGAGAGCATCATGCAAGTCCCGCTCCAGATCGACTTCCACGACGTTGCGCAGTCCGAGGCGCTCGAGACCCGGGTGCGCGAGAAGGCGGCGCGGCTCCAGGCGTTCCACCCGCGCATGATGAACTGCCGGGTGGCGATCGAGGCGCAGCACCGGCACAAGCACCAGGGCAAGCACTACGTGGTGCGCGTCGACGTGCGCGTGCCGGGGCGGGAGATCGTCGCGAACCGCGACCACCACGAGGACGTGTACGTGGCGCTGCGCGAGGCGTTCGACGCGGTGCGCCGGCAGCTCGAAGAGCATGCCCAGGTGCAGCGCGGCGAGGTGAAGGCGCGCGCGGCGCCGCCTCCGGCGCCGGGCGAGGGCGAGTGACGGCGCGCGCGCGACGGCGCGGCGGCGCCGTGCGCCGGCCCGCGATCGGACGGATAATCCCCGCCGGTCCGCAGTGAAGGACGTGCCATGCGCCGCGCCACCATCACCCAGTACCTGATCGAGCAGCAACGCAAGCACGGCAACGTCCCGCCGGAGCTCCGCCTCCTGATCGAGGTGATCGCGCGCGCGGTCAAGCGCATCGGGCACTCGGTCACCCAGGGCGCGCTCGCGGACATGCTCGGTTCGGCCGGCACCGAGAACGTGCAGGGCGAGGCGCAGAAGAAGCTCGACGTGGTCGCGAACGAGGTCCTGGTCGAGGCCAACCTCTGGGGCGGCCAGCTCGCGGCGATGGTGTCCGAGGAGCTGGAGCGCCCGTTCATCATCCCGAGCGAGTACCCGCGCGGCAAGTACCTCCTGCTGATGGACCCGCTCGACGGCTCGTCCAACATCGACGTCAACGTGTCCATCGGCACGATCTTCTCGGTGCTGCCGTGTCCCGAGGGGCGCGAGCCGGACGAGCAGGCGTTCCTGCAGCCCGGGCGCAACCAGGTCGCCGCCGGTTTCGCGGTGTACGGACCCTCGACCATGCTCGTCCTCACCGTCGGCCACGGCACCGCCGCGTTCACGCTCGACCGCGACCTCGGCACGTTCTTCCTCACGCGCGAGCCGATCGAGGTGCCCGCGGACACCGCCGAGTTCGCGATCAACGTGTCGAACATGCGCAACTGGGAGCCGCCGGTGAAGCGCTACATCGACGAGTGCCTGGCGGGCAAGACCGGCCCGCGCGAGAAGGACTTCAACATGCGCTGGGTCGCCTCGATGGTCGCCGACGTCTACCGCATCCTCTCCCGCGGCGGCATCTTCATGTACCCGCGCGACGCCAAGCACAAGGAGGGGCGGCTGCGGCTCATGTACGAGGCGAACCCGATGGCGCTGATCGTGGAGCAGTGCGGCGGCGCGGCCACGAACGGGCGCACCCGCATCCTCGACGTGCAGCCGACCGCCCTGCACCAGCGCATCGGCGTGGTCCTCGGATCGAAGAACGAAGTCGAGCGGGTGACGGCGTATCACCGATGACGGGACGCCGGGTGGAGGCCGGCAGCGCAGCGCGCCGAGCGGGTGCCTGCGGGGTGCTTCGTCCCATGGCCGAGGCGGGGCGGGTGACGCGGTATCACGCATGACCGGGGCCCCGCGCGCCGCCCTCGTCGCGGCAACGCTGCTCCTCGCCCTGCCCGCGGCCGCGCAGAAGGACGTGGGCGAGCCGCTCGAGCACTTTCTCGCGACGCGCACGCTCGAGGGCAAGGCGCGCTCGCTCGACGACCCGGTGGCGCGCCTCGTGGACGACTTCAACGCCGACAGCCTGCCCGACGTCGCGCTGTGGCAGGAACACGATCGCGCGCAGGACGGCCTGCGCCCGGTGCACCTGTACATGACGCGCAAGGACGGTCGCTACGCCGCGGCCGGCTCGATCCTCGCCGACGATGCAACCCTCTTCAGCGTGACGCCGCGGCGGCCGCGCGGCGCGCTCCTGCTGGTGTGCCACGACGGCGCGGTCGCGCGCGGCTACGAAGTGAGCGCGTTCATCGTCGTCGAGCTGCCGCGCGCGGAGCTGCCCGGCGCCTGCCCGGCCGGGCCGGCGGCGATCGAGCGCCTCGACATGGCGCGTTACCGCGCGAACGGCCTCCAGGCCTGGATGCGGCACTAGGGGCGCGGGGGAGGCGCGATGGAGAACGTCGAGGGCTTCGCCGCCGAGCTGATCGGGGCGCTCGGCAGCGCGCAGACGATCGCGCCGTTCAGCGCGCGCGACCCCGCGTTCGACGCCGCGCGCGCGTACGCGGTCGCGGCGCGCGTGCACGCGGCCCGGCTCGCGCGCGGCGAGCAGCCGGTCGGCCGCAAGATCGGCTTCACCAACCGCGCGCTGTGGGACGAGTACGGCGTGCGCGAGCCGATCTGGGGCTTCGTGTACGACACCACGCTCTTCCGCCCGCGCGGCGGGCGCGCGACCGCCCCGCTCGCGGGACTCGCCGCGCCGAAGATCGAGCCCGAGATCGTGCTGCACTTCCGGACTGCGCCGCCGCGGCACGCGAACGAGGCCGCGCTGCTCGACTGCATCGACTGGATCGCGCACGGCTTCGAGGTCGTGCAGAGCCCCTTCCCCGGCTGGAAGTTCCAGGTCGCCGACACCATCGCCGTGAACGGTCTGCACGGCGCGCTCTACGTCGGCGAGCCGGTGCCGGTCGCAGCGATCCCCGACTGCGCGCGCCGCCTGCAGGCATTCCGCCTCGCGCTCCACCGGGGCGGCGCGGGCGTCGCCGCAGGCACCGGGGCGAACGTCCTCGGCTCGCCGCTCCTCGCCATGGCGCACCTCGTCGAGGTGCTCGCGCAGCTGCCGGAGTTTCCCCCGGTCGCGGCGGGCGACGTGGTGACGACCGGCACGCTCACCGCCGCGCTCGACGTCGCGCCCGGCGAGACCTGGAGCACGACGCTCTCCGGCATCCCGCTGCCGGGGCTGGCGATCACCTTCAAGTAGGAGTTCGAACATGGCGAGCCGCTACTTCGTCCGCGGTGCCGAGGTGCCCGGCTACCATCCGGCCAACCACACCGGCACGACCAACCGGCGCCTGGTCCACGCGCAGCGCGTCGAGGTCGTGCACGGCACCATCGAGCGCGGCCACGGCGCGGCTCCGCACGCCCACCCGGGCATCGAGCAGGTGTGCTACATGCTCGAGGGCACCGCGGTGGCCGAGGTGGGCGGCGAGCGCTGCGAGCTCGGGCCGGGCGACGCGTGCTACTTTCCGCCCGACGAGATGCACGTCTTCACCGTGACGAGCGCGACCCCGGCGAAGGTGCTGGTGATCTACACCCCGCCCTATGGCGAGGACCCGAAGAACGTGGTGCGCAGGGAGGAGATGAAATGAATTCCAGGAAGTGGACCGTACTCGCGCTGGCGCTCGCGCTCGCCGCCGCCCCCGCGCTGGCGCAGGACTACCCGTCGAAGCCGATCACGCTGGTGGTGCCGTTCGCCGCCGGCAGCGGCACCGACGGCGTCGCGCGCATCGTCGGGCACAAGCTCGCCGAGCGGCTCAAGCAGCAGGTGCTGGTCGACAACAAGGCGGGCGCGAGCGCGCAGATCGGCGCCGAGTACGTGGCGAAGGCGAAGCCCGACGGCTACACGCTGTTCATGGCGACCAACACCCCGTTCTCCGCCAACCCGAGCCTCTTCAAGACGCTGCGCTACGACCCGATCAAGGATTTCACGCCGATCGTGCGCGTGGGCGAGCTGCCGTTCGCGCTCGCGGTCAACCCGAAGCTGCCGGTGTCGAGCACGAAGGAGCTCCTCGACTACGCGCGCGCGCACCCGGGCAAGATCTCGTACGCCACGCCGAACAGCACCTCGCTCGTCGCCTCGGAGACGATCAAGCGCCAGGCGAAGGTGGACATCGTCGGCGTGCCGTACAAGTCGAGCCCGCAGGCGCTCACCGACCTCGTCGGCGGGCAGCTCGAGATGTACGTGGTCGACCTCGGTTCCGGCCTGACGACGCTGAAGAGCGGCAAGGTGAAGACGCTCGCGGTCACCCCGGCGCGCGGCACCAAGATCCTGCCCGGCGTGCCGCCGGTCGCGCAGGCGGTCCCCGGGTTCGACCTGACGTCGTGGAACGGCATCTTCGGGCCCGCGGGCCTGCCGCGGCCGATCGTCGACAAGGTGAACGCGGAGGTGCTCGCCGTGCTCGCCGAGAAAGAGGTGCAGGAGAAGCTCGCCAACATCGGCTTCGAGGTGTGGCCGTCGAAGTCGCCGGCGGAGTTCGCGCAGTACGTGGGCGACCAGCTCGCGCTCTGGACGCGCCTCATCAAGGACGCCGGCATCCAGCCGGAGTGAGCGCGCCACCGTGCCCGGTCCGCTCGCAGGCGTCCGCGTCCTCGACCTGACCACGGTCGTGCTCGGTCCGTACGCGACCCAGCTCCTGGCCGAGCTCGGGGCGGAGGTGATCAAGCTCGAGCCGCCCGACGGGGACAACATGCGCCACGTCGGCGAGATGCGCCACCCGGGCATGGGGCACATCCACCTCAACCTCAACCGCGGCAAGCGGAGCCTCGTGCTCGATCTCAAGAAGCCCGCCGCGCGCGAGGCCGCGCTGCGGCTCGCGGCGCGCGCCGACGTGCTCGTGTCCAACGTGCGCCCGGCGGCGATGCGGCGGCTCGGGCTCGGCTACGAGGAGGTGGCGGCGCGCAACCCGCGCATCATCTACGTGAGCGCGTGCGGCTTCTCGCAGAAGGGGCCGTACGCCGACAAGCCCGCGTACGACGACCTCATCCAGGGCGCGACCTCGATCCCGTGGCTGATGGAGCGCTACGGCGAGCCCGCGCCCTGCTACGCGCCGGTGCTGGTCGGCGACCGCGTGACCGGCCTGCACACCGCGTTCGCCGTGTCGGCCGCGCTGTACGCGCGCGAGCGCACCGGCAAGGGGCAGGCGGTGGAGGTGCCGATGTTCGAGTCGGTCGCCCAGTTCGTGCTCGGCGACCACAGCGGCGGGCACACGTTCGTGCCCCCGATCGGCGCGCCCGGGTACAGCCGCCTCGTCTCGCGCGACCGGCGCCCGTACCGGACCCGGGACGGCTGGCTCTGCGTGCTCATCTACAACGACAAGCACTGGCGGAACTTCTTCGCCGCGCTCGGCGACCCGGCGCGCTACGAGCGCGACGAGCGCTTCTCCACCCACGCCGCGCGCGCGCGCAACATCGACTGGATCTACAACTGGGTGGGCGAGACGATGAAGACGCGCACCACCGCCGAGTGGCGCGCGCTCCTGGACGGCGCCGACATCCCGAACCAGCCGATCAACTCGCCGCAGGACCTGCTCGACGACCCGCACTTCGCCGCGACCGGCTTCGTGCGCGCGGAGCAGCACCCGACCGAGGGGCCGCTGCGCGCGCTCGGCGTGCCGAGCGGCTGGTCGCAGACGGTGCCGGAGGCGCCGTTCCCGGCGCGCGCGCTCGGCGCGGACTCGCGCGCGTGCCTGCGCGAGGCGGGGCTCTCCGACGCGGAGATCGACGCGCTGGCGGCGGCGGGCGCAACGATCCTGGGCGATCGCTGACGGTGGACTTCAGCCTCACCGCCGAGCAGGAGCAGATCCGCGACGCGGTCGCGAAGATCTGCGCGCGCTTCCCCGACGAGTACTGGCTCGCGCGCGACCGCGCGGGCGGCTTTCCCGACGACTTCCACCGCGCGCTCGCGGACGCGGGCTGGCTCGGCATCGCGATGCCGACCGCGCACGGCGGCGCCGGGCTCGGCATCACCGAGGCGGCGCTGATGATGCAGACGATCGCCGCCTCGGGCGCCGGCCTCTCGGGCGCCTCGGCGGTGCACATGAACATCTTCGGCCTGCACCCGGTGGTGGTGTTCGGCGACGAGGCGCAGAAGCGGCGCTGGCTGCCGCCGCTCATCGCGGGCCGGGACCGGGCGTGCTTCGCGGTCACCGAGCCCGACGCGGGCCTGAACACGCTGAAGCTCAAGACGCGCGCGGTGCGCGACGGCGACCACTACGTCGTGAGCGGCCAGAAGATCTGGATCTCGACCGCGCAGGTCGCGACCAAGGTGCTGCTGCTCGCGCGCACCACGCCGGTCGAGGAAGCGCGGGGAACGCGCGGGCTGTCGCTCTTCTACACCGATCTCGACCGGCGCTTCGTGGAAGTGCGCGAGATCGAGAAGATGGGCCGCAAGAGCGTCGACTCCAACCAGGTGTTCTTCGACGGCCTGCGCGTGAGCGCCGCCGACCTGATCGGCGAGGAGGGGCGCGGGTTCGAGTACATCCTGCACGGGATGAACCCGGAGCGCATCCTGATCGCCTCCGAGGCGGTCGGCCTCGGACGCGCGGCGCTCGCGCGCGCGGCGAAGTACGCCGGCGAGCGCGTCGTGTTCGGCCGCCCGATCGGGCAGAACCAGGCCGTCCAGCACCCGCTCGCGCGCTGCTGGATGGAGCTCGAGGCGGCGAACCTCATGGCGCTGAAGGCCGCCTCGCTCTACGACGCCGGCGAGCCCTGCGGCGCCGAGGCGAACGCCGCCAAGTACCTCGGCGCCGAGGCCGGCTTCCGCGCGTGCGAGCAGGCGATCCTCGTGCACGGCGGGATGGGCTACGCCAAGGAGTACCACGTCGAGCGCTACCTGCGTGAGGCCTGGATCCCGCGCCTCGCGCCGGTCAGCCCGCAGCTCATCCTCTGCTTCATCGCCGAGAAGGTCCTCGGCCTGCCGAAGTCCTACTAGTGGACTGTAACGCGCGAATCCGTAGTGATGCGATGGGTCGGGGTACGGTAGACCCACTTCACTGGCTTCGGCGAATCGTTGTACTTGCGGATGTAGCGCATGAGCTTTCGCTTTAGATCGGTGATCGAGGTAAACACGCCTCGCGCAATGACATCGCGCTCGATCTTGGAGAACCACAGCTCGACCTGGTTGAGCCAGGACGAATAGGTCGGGGTGTAATGCAGATGCACGTTCGGATGCTCAGTCAAGAAATCGTCGACCCCCTTGGTCTTGTGCGCCGAGAGGTTGTCGCAGATCACGTGAATCTCTTTGCGCCGGGGCTGGTGGGCAACGATGTCACCGAGGAAGGCCACGAACTCGGCGCTGGTGTGCCGCGCTGCGGTCTTGCCCAAGACCTCGCCCGTCTTGGTGTTGAAGGCGGCGTAGAGCGAGAGCGTCCCGTGACGGTAGTACTCGAAACCGTGGCGCTCGATGCGCCCGGGCGAGAGCGGCAGCACCGGATCGAGTCGGTCGAGGGCTTGAATCGCGGTCTTCTCGTCGACGCAGAACACCGCGGCATGGGCTGGCGGGTTGAGATACAGCCCGATCACATCGGCGGCCTTGGTTTCGAAGTCCGGATCGTTGGAGGCCATGTAGCGCTCCAGCCGGTGGGGTTTGAGCCCGTGCTTAGCCCAGATACGCGCCACCATCATGTGCGAGATCCCCAGCGCCGCCCCGAGCTTGCGCGTGCTCCAGTGCGTCGAGCCATCCCCGGGGGGCTTCTGCGTCCAGGCCAGCACCCGCGCCTCGAGGCGTGCAGCGTCATCGGCCGGAGCACGACCCCGATGTCGGGCGTACAGGCCGCCGAGCCGCTCGGCCTCGAAGCGGCCCTTCCAGCGGCTGATGTAATCGGGCGTACAGGGCAACTGGGCGCTGATCGCGCTCCAACTCGCCCCTTCATCGAGCATCATGATGAGCCGCGCGCGCTTCACATCAGCGGCCGCGGCACTGCGCGAACGCGTCAGCCCCTGCAGCACCCGGCGCTCTTCCGTAGTCAGACTGAGGAGGGAGTTCATGCCTCATATGATACTACGGATATCAACGTTACAGTCCACTAGGGGTGCGCCGGGCTCGTCTGCCGGACCGCGGCGTGCGCGGGGAAGCGGTGCTGCGGCGCCGCGCGCACCCGCATCACCGCCGCAGTGCGCGTCTCCACCCCGAGCTTCTCGTAGATGCGCTCGAGGTGCTTCTCGACCGTGCGCGGGCTCGCGCCGAGGATCGCGGCGATGTCGCGATTGGTCTTGCCCGCGGCGACCCAGTCGAGCACCTCGCGCTCGCGCGGCGTGAGCGGGGCGCCGGTGCGATCGAAGGGCGCGTCGGCCGGCAGGTCGCGGGTGTGCTCGCGCGCGACGGCGAGGCGGTAGAGGTCGGCGAGATGGGGGCGGATCACCTCGGCGAGATCGCGGTCGCGTGCGCTGAACGCGGTCCCGCTGCGGTTGAGCACGAAGCTCACCAGGAAGCGCCGGTCGACGTGAACCGGCACCGCCATCACGTGGTCGATGCCGATCTTGCGGTAGTACTCGTTGAAGAGCGCCGTGCCGCGGAAGGCGCCGTCGGGCAGGCGATCCTCGATGCGCTTGGTCGTGGCGGCGGGGTTGCGGCCGTGCTCGCGCACCAGCGGGTGGACGTGGAGGAAGCGGTCGAAGACCTCGATCTCGCGGCGCGAGATCGCTCCGGGGAGGTCGCTGACGACCGTGCGGCGCCCGCTGTCGAGATCGCACGTCGAGAGGGTGGTGAGGTCGGATCCGATCAGGCCCGGGAGGTACTTGACCCCGCCGCGCGCGAAGTCCTCGGGACCGCCGCAGCCCGCGCCGATCGCGTGCAGCGTGTCGAGCGCCCTGCGCAGCTCGCGGCCGGTCAATGGTTCCATGTCGTCCCCCTCCGGTTCGAACTCGGACCCAAGATGCGCCGTCAACTTACCAACTAGTAGGTGACTTGTCAACCAGTAGGTAGATGGGATCTAATGCGGCCATGGCCCGCACGAGCGCGACCGCCACCGCCGACACGCCGCAGCGGGTCCTCGACGTCGCCGAGCGGCTGGTCCAGACGCGCGGGTTCAACGGCTTCAGCTACGCGGACATCGCGGAGGTGCTCGGGATCACGAAAGCGAGCCTCCACTACCACTTTCCCACCAAGGCCGAGCTCGGCCGGCGGCTCATCGAGCGCTACGAGAGCCGCTTCCTCGAGGCGCTGGCGGCGATCGACCGCGCGGAGGTCGACGCGCGCGAGAAGCTGCGGCGCTACGCGGCGATCTACGTCGAGGTCCTGCGCGCGAACCGGATGTGCCTGTGCGGCATGCTCGCATCCGACTACGCCACGCTCGCGAAACCGGTCAAGGACGGCGTGAAGCACTTCTTCGACCGCAACGAGGCGTGGCTGGTGGGGGTGCTCGATGCGGGCCGCAAGGCGCGCACGCTGCGCTTCTCGGGCGCGCCCGCGGTGGTCGCGCAGACGCTGGTCGGCTCGCTCGAGGGCGCGATGATGCTCGCCCGGTCCTACGGCGACGTCGCCCGGTTCGAGGCGGTCGCCGAGCGGCTCATCGCCGAGCTGTAGTCCCCCGCGGGCAGCCGCCCGCCCGGTCGGTCGTACGTAGGCCTACGCATTCCCGGCGCGCCGCCTCCGGCCTACAACTGTCGCCATGCCGGCCGCGGGGCCGGCGCCACCCGGAGGCGACATGGAAAAGGCCGAGTGCAAGGACTTCCGCAAACCCGACGAAGTGCGCGAGTTTCCCAAGGGCCGTCTCGAGCTCATCAAGATCGGCGGCGCCACCGTGGGCCGCGCCGTCTTCGAGCCCGGCTGGAAGTGGTCGACGTCGGTCCAGCCGCTCGTGAACACGAAGAGCTGCGAGGCGCCGCACTTCCAGTACCACGTCTCGGGCGTGCTGCGCATCCGGATGGACGACGGCGCCGAGTTCGACTGCCGGCCGGGCGAGGTCTCGCTGCTGCCCTCGGGCCACGACGCCTGGGTCGTCGGCAACGAGCCCGCGGTGGTGGTCGACTTCCAGGGAATGATCGACTACGCGAAGGCGACGCACACCCACGCCTGACCCGACGGACGACTTGGAACGGCTGCGGCCGCGCGCCCCGCCCGGGCTCGCCCGGGGCGCGCCCGGGCGGCAGATGAACTCCGCGCGCGGCGACGGAAACCGGGCGCGGATGCGGATGCGGTGCGAGGCCAGGCTGAAGTGCGAACGAAGGAGACGACCATGCTGACCAGCTCGCCGGTAATGACCATGCTGCCCGTGAAGGACCTGGAGCGGGCGCGCCAGTTCTACCAGGAGCGGCTCGGGCTCGCGCCCGCAGGCGCGCGCCCGGACGGCAAGTTCCTGTTCCGCTGCAACGGCGGCGCGATGCTCGCGCTCTTCCCGAAGCCCGAGGGCACCAAGGCCGAGCACACGGCGGTGTCGTTCACCGTCGACGACATCGTCGCCGAGGTGCGCGAGCTCGAGGCGCGCGGCGTGCGCTTCCACGACTACGACCTGCCCGGCTTCAAGACGATCGAGCACGTCGCCATCATCGGCGCGGACAAGGCGGCGTGGTTCAACGACACCGAGGGCAACATTCTCTGCGTGCACGAGGAGATGGACCGCAGCCAGCCCGGGACGGGCACGGCTGCCGCCGCGCGGCCGGGGCGGCTCTGCTAGCGGCGCGGAGAGCGCCAGGATGAAACCGCTCGCGTATCACGCCGGCCAGCGCGCGGTGCAGGACGAGGCGCAGACGCGCCGCGTCGCCGACAAGCTCGCCGACTGGGTCGGTCCGGCCGCGGAGTTCGCGCGCGGCGCCGACCTGGTCGTGCTGGCGTTGCCCGAGCACGGCGCCGGGCTGCGGTTCGTCGTGGTCTCGGGCGCCGCGCCGCTCGTGCGCGCCACCGAAGATCCGGAAATCCGGCTCGCCCTTCCCGCCGCGCTCGCGGCGCACGTGCCGGCGCCGACCGCCTGCGGCGGGCTCGTCGTCAGCCTCGGTCTCGCGCGCCGCGCGCGCGTGAACGGGTTTCTCCACGGCGGCGCGGCGGCGCCCGAGCTGGTCGCCTCCGAAGCGTTCACGCTGTGCCGCAAGTACTTCGCCCCGTCGATCCCGGTCGGCGACGGTCGCCTGCGCGTCGGCCCGGCGCTGCGCGAGCCCCTCGCGCTCGATCACCCGCTCGTCGGGAGCGTGCTCGCCCGGACGGAGACCGCGTTCCTCGCCACTGTCAGCCCCGACGGGATGCCCGACGTCGCGCATCGCGGCGGACCGGCCGGTTTCCTGCAGTACGACCCCGGCGAGCGCGTGCTCGGCTGGCGCGAATTCGTCGGCGACGGCGTGTTCAAGAGCGCCGGCAACGTGCGCGCGACGGGGACGGTGGCGCTGCTTGCGCTCGACCTGGCGAGCGGCGACGGCGTCTGTCTCCACGGACGGGGCGACTACCGCAACACCCGCACCGACCGGAGACGCGAGGACGCGCTCGTCCAGCACCGCGACGACCACCCGGAGCAGGGCGTGATGCGCTGCGAGATCGACCGGGCGGAGCGCCTGCGCGACGTGCTCCACCCGCGCCGGCGCACCGACCGGGTCCCGCGCATCACCTCGCGCTCGGTCGTGCCCGAGCAGCGGCCGCAGTGACGCTCCGCAACCCACGAGGAGGAGACATGTCCCCAAGCGCCCGTGCAGTCGCGCTCGCAGCCGCCCTCGCCCTTGCGCCCGCGCTCGCGCACGGCGCGGAGAAGGCCGTGTTCACGCCGGCCGCGGACCTCGAGTGGATCAACGCCGGCATTCCCGGCGTCGACACCGCGCAGGTGCAGGGCGACATGAAGAAGGGCGCGAGCCGCTTCTACCTCAGGTACGCGAGCGGGTTCGTCGCGCCGGTCCACCACCACAGCCCGGACCATTTCGCCACGACCGTGACCGGGAACCTGGTCCTGATCGTGGACGGGAAGGAGCACCGGCTGCCGCCGGGGTCCTACTTCGCCTTCACCGGCAAGGCGAAGCACGCCGTGCGCTGCGAGGGGGCCGAGGCCTGCGTGATGTTCATCGACGCCCGGGGACCGTGGGACGTGGTGGTCCCGAAGCCGAAGGGCGCGAAGTAGGGGGACGCCGGGTTGGTGAATGCGTCACAAGGGCGCCGCCCTTAATCACCCCCGGGCCGGTGCCCCGGCGCGTAGCCTGCGAGCGGGTCGATCGGACCCGCCCGCGAAGGGGGACGCGCCATGGAAACCTTGCTGATCGATGCGCTGTTCGCGCTCGGCGGAATCGCTGCCCTAGGGTTTCTCGCGTACGGCGGCTGGCTCGCCCTCATTCACTCGCGGGGCTTCCCCCAGGAAGGCCAGGGCCGCTTCGAGCACCGTCACGTCCGGCGCGCCCGGCAGATGCCGCGCAAGCTCGCGGGCCTGCTCTGACGCCGAGCGGGCCCGACCGGGCCCGCGTCCGAGCGGTTCCACGCCCTCACTTCCGTCCGTCCGCCGCAAGCAGGAAGCGCGAGCGCAGCAGCGAGCGCTTCACGTCGAAATCGAGGAACACGAACTGGCCGTCGGGGTCGGTGACCAGGCCGTGCGTGCGCTCGTACGGATGCTCGCGCGCCGTGCGTCCCTCGGGCACCAGCGCGTGCTTGCCATACGGGTCGAGGAGCAGGATCTCACCCACCTCGTGCCGCGTTGCGCGGCCGGTCCGGTCCACCACGCCCAGCCGCCCCGAGTGCACCACGACGATCACGAAGTACACCCCGGGGAAGCGGAACCGGTCGTCGTGCAGGGCGATCGCGCCGCAGCCGTAGGCCTGGAAGAGGTCGAGCGGCATCCACGCCGGCGGCAGCCCGAGCTCGGCGGCGATCGCCGCGCGCAGCGCCGCGACGAACGCGTACGACGCGTGCGCGTAGAGCTTCTCGAGCGTGACCGTCTCCTCCGCCGGGAAGCCCTCCGGGTAGAGCTCGCGCGCGCGCGCGTAGAGCGCGGCAAGGTCGGTCTCGAGCCCCGCGACGCGCCGGCCGGTGCGCACGAGCGTCGCGCGGCGGTGTCCCATGCGCGCATTATCGGTTACAGTCGCCGGCTTCGACCAGCAGCCGATGCCCGCGGACCGCAAGCCCCTCGACGCGCTCGCCTTCGGCCTCATGACCGTGCTGTGCGTGTCGTGGGGCTTGCAGCAGGTCACGATCAAGCTGGCCGCGCCCGACATCTCGCTGGTGATGCAGGCCGGCCTGCGCTCGCTGATCGCCACCGCGCTCCTGGTCGTCTGGGCGCGGCTGCGCGGGATCGCGCTCTTCGAGCGCGACGGCACGCTCCTGCCGGGGCTCGCCGCGGGCGCGATGTTCGCGGCCGAGTTCGTGTTCATCTACGCCGGCCTCGCGCACACCGCGGCCTCGCGCATGGTGGTCTTCATCAACACGACGCCGTGCATCACCGCGCTCATGCTGCCGCTGTTCGTCAGGAGCGAGCGCCTGAGCCGGCGCCAGCTGGCCGGCGTGCTGCTCGCGTTCGGCGGGATCGTCGCCGCGTTCGGCGAGGGCTTCGCCGCGGCGGGCGGGGACACCCTGCGCGGCGACCTGTTCGGCGTGATCGGCGCGTTCCTGTGGGCCTCGACCATCGTGCTCATCCGCGCCACCCGGCTCGCGCGCACCAGCGCGACCAAGACGCTCTTCTACCAGCTCGCGGTGTCGGCCGGCCTGGTGCTCGTCTCGGTCGCCATGGGCGAGCCGGGCGTGGTGCGCGTGACCCCGCTCGCGGTGGCGGTGATGGCGTACCAGGGCGTGCTGGTCGCGTTCGCGAGCTACCTCGCCTGGTTCTGGCTGCTCACGAAATACTACGCGGCGCGGCTGTCGGTGCTGACCTTCATGTCGCCGCTCTTCGGCGTCGCGGCCGGCGTGGTCTTCCTCGGGGAGCGCCTCACGCCGGCGTTCGTCGCCGCGGCGCTGCTCGTCGCGGCGGGGATCGTGCTCGTCAACCTGCCGGTGCGCGCCGCGCGCGGCTGAGCCGGCAGTCAGGCGGCGGCGCCGAGCGCGGCCGGAAGCGTGACGCGCCGGCGCGCCGCCGCGAGCGTGAGGTCGATGATCTCCCGCTGCGCCGCGCTACCGCCGAGGCGCTGCGCGGAGCGCCGGTGCGCGGCGAGCAGGGCGGCGCCCGCCGCGTGCGCGCCGGCGGCGAACGCCTCGATGCCGCGCGCGAGCGGCAGCGCGACTTCGCGCGCCGCCGCCCCGCCGCGGGCGAGCGCGTCCTGGAGGCGGTTCATCTCGCGCGTGCGGCCGGCCGCAGCGAACGCCAGCGCCGCGTGCACGTCGAGGAGCGGCCACAGGGCCGGCAGCCCGCGCAGCGCAAACGCGTCGGCGACCGGACCCCAACGGCCGCCGACCTCGACCCCGGCGAGCGCGAGCCGCCAGAGCAGGGCGGCGGCGTCCGCCGCGTCGGCCGCGCTCGCGCCGAGGGCCGGGGCGACGAGCGCGTCGTAGAGGGAGAGCGCGCGCGCGTGCTCCCCCGCCGCGAGGTGGAAGAGCGCGAGGTGCCAGCCGTTGTGGCCCGCCATCGCCCCGTCGTTCGACCAGCAGGCGCGCTGGCGCGCCATCCAGCGCCCGCCGGCGTGCGCGTCGCCCGCGCTGTGGAGCGCGTGCGCGACCGCGTGCACGGCGACCGCGTTGCGCGGCTCGATCTCGAGCGCGCGCCGGCCCGCGCGCTCCGCGCGCGCCGGGTCGCCCGTCTCCTCGAGCCCGAAGGCGTGGAAGGCGAGCGCGCAGTCGTAGCCGGGCAGCCCCTCGCGCCAGTGGCGCAGCGCGCCGGCCGCGACCTCGTGCAGCGCCCGGGCGTCGCCGAGCAGGAAGTAGCACGACTGCGCGAGGCGCAGCGCGAGGAGGTCGTGCGGCCAGCGCCGTACGAGGCCGGCGTAGATCGCAGCGGCGCGCGCGTGCTCGCCCGCGCGCCACGCGCAGGCCGCCGCCACGTGCCCGCGCTGGCGCTCGACGAGCGGGAGCGCGGGTGCGGCGAGTCGCCCGACTGCTTCGTCGATCACCACGAGGGTCGCGCGCTCCTTCGCGACGACCGCCATCCCGGTGCGGAGCAGCAGCGCCGGGACGCAGCCCGGATCGCGGTCGAGCGCGTGGTCGAGCGCGGGGCGCGGGTCGCCTGCCCCGCGCAGAAAGAGACCGAGGGCGCGGTCGCACGATGCGTGCGCGTCCAATTGCGCGGCGCGCGTCGTCGCGGACGATGTCATCGCCGTCCGCCTCAGCGCACCGCGCCGAGCGCGCTGCCGCGCAGCGGCGGCGACGCGAAGGTCCGCCAGGCGCGCCGCAGGCCGAACGGTCCGGTGCGGTTCCAGGGCAGCAGCGACACCGCGCGCGCGAGCAGGCAGTAGTCGAACGCGACCGACGCGCAGGTGCCGGCGAGCTGCAGCCAGTGCAGGAACGCGAGCGGCGGCCAGGTGCCGGCCGCGAGCAGCCCGAGGAAGGCGACGCGGGTCTGCGCCGGGAACGCGTGCAGCGCGCCCTCGCGCGCGACGTAGTGCGCGGCCTGCACGGCCACGAAGCCCATGGTCACCGGCAGGCCCGCCGGCCAGCCGAGGAGCGCGGCGGCGAGCAGCAGCGCCGTCGCGAGCCAGTACCACCACCGCAGCGAGCGCACGCGCAGCGCGAGCGGCGCCGCGCCCGGCGCGCGCGCCGGCAGGTCCTTCTCCACGCGCACGAGCAGGGGATCGCGGTCGGGTGCGGAGTCGAACCCGAGCCTGCGGGCGAGCGCGCGCATGGGCGCGTTGTCGGCGAGCACGATCCCGCCCATCTTCCGCACGCCCGCGGCCGTGGCGCGCGCGAGCATGCGCTCGAGCAGGCGCACGCCCAGCCCCTGTCCCTGCCACGCGTCGGCGACGACCAGCGCGAACTCGGCCGACGACGGGTCGTCGAGGGCGTACTGCGCCATCGCCACGACGGTCGCGTCCGCGCCGTCCCCGGCCAGCGCGAGCAGGGTGAGCTCGCGCGGATCCTCGACGCGCGTCAGGCGATCGAGCTGGGCGGGCGAGAGCTCGCGCAGCGCGCCGAGGAAGCGCCGCCGCCGCGCGAGCGGGGAGAGCCAGCGCACGAACGCCTGGACCGCCGCCGCGTCGGCCGGCCGCGCGGGGCGGATCACGACCGCGCGACCGTCGGGCAGGCGCGCCCTGTGCGGGGAGAAGGTAGCGAGCATCGCGCGCTCCGGCTCCGCCCCTGCCTCACCCCGCGATCGGCGCGAGCGCCGCCGCGACGCGCTCGAACTGCGCCGGGGTGATCATGCGGCCGAGCACTTCGCCGAAGCGCCCCTGCACGCCGGAGAGGATGTACTGCCAGCGGTACGCGGCGAGGAACGTGGCGCGGATGCGCTGCGCCTCCTCGCGCACGAACGTCCGCCCGCAGATGCGCAGGAAGTAGTCCGCGTCCGCGGCCGCTTGCATCTGCAGGATCCCGTCGACCGCTCCGACCAGCTCGATCAGCTCGGAGACCGCGTGGTCGCGCCCCTCGGGGGAGAGCCGCGCGTCTTCCCGCGCCCACTCCATCTCGTCGAGGAGCGCGTGCTGCGATTCCTCGCGCCAGTGGTGCAGGAACACGTCCTTCCACAGCGCCGACAGGTGCGCGTCCGGGTCGATCGACTCGCGGTAGTGCGCGAGCACGAAGAGCTCGATGTGGCAGATGAGGGCGAGCACCGCCCAGGTCGACTTGCCGAGCACCGCCTGCGCGACCGCGTTCGGATCGGGCAGGAAGGTGTAGCCCTCGGGCATGCCCGCGGCGATCATCCGCTCGATGCGGCGGAACATCTCCTGGTGCTTGATCTCCTCGTCGGTGAAGCGCACCAGCGCCTCGAGCGCGACCTGGTCGCCGAACCAGTGCTCGCGGCTCACCTCCAGCACCTTCGCCGCGATGAAGCGCTCGACCAGGCCGAAGATGTTGGCGTAGCTGCGCCCCTGGATCTGGCTGACGAGCCGCTTCTCGCGCTCGCTCAGGAACGCGAGCTCGCCGGCCTTCGACAGGCCGTCGGGCAGGAACTTCTTGGTGAAGTCGAACGCGCGGCCGCGGATGACGTCCCGGTCGATGTCGAAGCGCATGCGCTTCGACGCGTCGATGGCCTTGGCGTAGCGCCTGGTTTCGGTGAGCGGCTGGACGGCTCGTTGCATGGCGGATCTCCTATGTGGTGGATTTGGCGGCTGCGCCGGGGTCACATCCCGACGAGCTGCGCGGCGTAGCCGCGGTGGCGCGCGACGGCGACCAGCGCCTGGGCGCTCACGACGCGCGGGTCGTAGTCGACGAGCAGGACCTGGCGGAGCTTGCGGCCGGGCGCGACGCGCGCGACGCCGGCGAGCCGCGACAGGGCGGCGCGAACCTCGTCGACCTGGCGGTCGTCGAGCCGCGTGCCGAAGTGCATCAGGACGTTTGCGAAGTTCACTGTCGTTCTCCTCGAGTCGGGCAGACCTCAGGCGGCGCGGGACGCGTCGAGCGCGATGGCGGCGCGCAGCCCTGAGGCCGGGTCGTGCGGGACGCGCGGGCCCGGGCCGGCCGGATCGAGCAGCGGCAGGCGCGTGGCACCGTGCGCCCGCGCGAGCGGCAGGCGGATTTCCCACGGGCGCGGCCGGGCGTGGCGCCGGTACGACCGGAGGACGATCGCCCACATCCGCCGCACGAGCGGATGCCCCCGCCGCGCACGCGGTGCGGCTGCGGCGCCCGGGCGGTACAGCTCGGGCACGGGGTGGCCCAGCGGGACGCTGATCGTGACCGTCGCGGCGCGGTGGGCGCCCACGAGCGCGACGCCGTCCCGGTCGAGCCGGAACGTTCCGCCGGCGGGCACGAGCAGGTCGCGGCGGTCGCGCTCCTGCGTGATCCACGCGGTGCCCGACTCGACGAAGACGAGCGCGCCGCGGGCGTTGCGCAGGCCCACCACCTCGTCGCGCCGGATGGTCAGGCCCGCGGCGACGAGGCGCGCGTCGTAGGGTTCGGTCCAGAGCTTGCGTTCCATTGCGTTCTCCTCGTCAGGCGGCGAGCGCCAGCGGCGCGGGCGTCTGGTGCTGGATGCGGACGTAGACGGGCAGCGCGCGCCGCAGCGTGGCGAGCACGATGCAGGCGCGGTCGGCGTCGGCGAGCACCTGCCGGAGCGCCTGCGCGCTGGTGTCGGGCGCGGTCTCGATCCGGACCGTGCTGTGCAGCGCCTGGAAGCCGACCGGGACGTCGTCCTCCGCTCCGAGCGCGCCGCGCACGTCCACCGCGCTGGTCACCTCGACGCCGAGCGACGCGATGCGCACGCCGTGGCGGGCCGCGGCGAGCCGGAGCGCCGAGTCCTGCGACGCGGCGAGCGCCGCGCACAGCAGGTCCGCGGGCGTGGCGCCGCCGCGCGGGCCGCCGAGCGCGTGCTCGGCGGCGAACGGCAGCAGGTCGGCCTCCTCGGCGCCGACCAGCACCGTGGCGCGGTGCGGGTCGGCCGGGTTGCGGTCGACGGTGGCGGCGGCGTGCCGCGAGCGCGCCATTTCGGGCGCGATGCGGTAGAGGCTGCGCAGCGTGTCTTCGACGGCGGCGGCTTCGGTGCGGCGGGCGATCATTGCGGTCTCCTTCTTGCTGGCGTGGTGCGACATGGACGGCACTCTAGGCAGCGGCGGTATTCGTCCGATTGCAGCCGCGCAACGGTTCGTATCGGTGTGTAACCGCTAGCCGAGCCGGCGCGCCCAGTCGGCGCCGCGCGAGCGGTAGTAGCGGAGCGTGCGCGCGGCCGCGGTGCGCTCGTCGACGCCGACGGATGCAGCCTGGAACGCCGCGAGCACGCGCGCGCGCTCGCTCGCGGCGGCGCGGGTGAGCATGCGGCGGCGCCCGAGGGCGGCGTGGGAGCTGGCGCGCGGGATCGGGATGGCGCGGAGCGCCGGGGCCTGGATGGCGGTGGTGCGGTTCATCGTCGTGTCTCCTTGTGCGAGTGGGTCGATGTCTCGTTCGCGGCCGCTTGACGCCGCCGTGAACACGCCTCGCAGGCTACGGACCGCCGGTATCGGGACGCTTTCGATTTCCGCTCGCTCGGTATCGATCGGGTATCGCCGGGTATCGGCACGTAACCGGCCGCGTCGCGCGGCCGCGCGCCTATAATCGGCCCCGCGCCAGGGGAAGACGGAAGCGATGAACAGCGGACGGGTATTGATCGTCGACGACGATCGCGAGATCCGGGAGATGCTCGCGGAGTACCTCGCGTCGCACGGCTTCCAGGCGGAGACCGCCGAGGGCGGCGCGGCCATGCGCGCGGCGCTCGGGCGCGGCGCCCCGGACGTCGTGCTGCTCGACGTGCGGCTGCCGGGCGAGGACGGCCTCACGCTCGCGCGCTTCCTGCGCGAGCGCTACGAGGTCGGGATCATCATGGTCACGGCGGCGGGCGAGGTGGTCGACCGCATCGTGGGGCTCGAGATGGGCGCCGACGACTACGTCGCGAAGCCGTTCGATCTGCGCGAGCTCCTCGCCCGGGTGAAGAGCGTCGCGCGCCGGGTCCAGGGCGGACCGCGCACCCCGGCGGGCGCTCCGGCGGCGCCGCAGCGGGTGCCGATCGGGCGCTGCCGGCTCGACCTCGGGTCGCGCCAGCTCTTCGGCCAGGACGGGGCCGAGGTGCCGATCACCGCGATGGAGTTCGACCTGCTCAAGGCGTTCGTGGACCACCCCAACCAGGTGCTGTCGCGCGACCGCCTGCTGACCCTCACGCGCAACCGCGAGTGGGAGCCGTTCGACCGCTCGATCGACATCCGCATCACCCGGGTGCGCCGCAAGATCGAGGAGGACCCCGACAACCCGCGCGCCATCCGCACCGTGCGGGGGGCGGGCTACATGTACGTGCCGGCGGACTGACGCGGCGCGGTTTGTAACCGCCGCGTTTCAATCGTTTCCGCGCGGTAACACCCGCGGAGGAGCCGGGGCCGGACGGTACACTCCCCGCCATGAGCGACGACACGGACCACGGGCGCGACGTCGCGCAGCTGCGCGAGCGCGCGATCACGCTGCAGCAGATCCTGGACAACAGCACGACGGTGCGCCTGTTCGCGAAGGATCGCGCGGGCCGCTACCTCTTCGTCAACCGCGCGTTCGAGCAGCACGTCGGCCGTCCGGCGGCCGAGATCGTCGGCCTCACGCCGGGCGACATCGCCCCGGCCGAGATCGCCGCGGGGCTGCGCGCCAACGACCGCCGCGTCATCGAGACCGGCGAGCCGCTCGAGATCGAGGAGTCGAACGTCATCCGCGGCGAGCGCCGCACGCTGCTCGCGAACAAGTTCCCGCTGCTCGGCGCCGACGGCAGGCCGTACGCCGTATGCGGCATCTCGGTCGACATCACCGAGCGCAAGCGCACCGAGGAGGCGCTGCGGCGCGCCGCACTCGCGGTCTCCACCGCCGCCGGGCCGGCGCTGTTCGAGACGCTGGTGCGCCAGCTCGCCGAGATCCTCGGCGTGGGCGTGGCGGCGATCACCGTCTTCTTCGACGAGCGGCGCACCCACATGCGCACGGTCGCCGCCTGCCTCGACGGGCGGATGCTCGCGCCGTTCGAGTACCTGGTGGCCACCTCGCCGTGCGCCGGCATGATCGGGCGCGAGTTCCGCTACGTGCGCGAGGGCGTGCGGCCGGAGTTCGCGCCGCAGTCGATCTTCGCCCAGTTCGAGTTCGACAGCTACGCCGCGTATTCCCTCAGCGCCAGCTCGGGCGAGCAGCTCGGCCTGATCGTGGTGATGGACCGCAAGCCGCTCGGCGAGCGCGCGCTCACCGAGGCGCTGCTCAAGATCTTCGCGGTGCGCGCGGCGGCGGAGCTCGAGCGCGCGCGCGCGGACGAGGCGCTGCGCGCCTCCGAGGCGAGCTACCGCGAGATCTTCGAGGCGAACGAGGACGCGATCTTCGTGCACGACTGGGACACCGGCCGCATCCTCGACGTGAGCCCCAAGACCGCCGAGCTCTTCGGCCACTCGCGCGCGGCGCTGCGCGAGCTGCGGGTGGGGGCCCTGAGCGCCGACGTGCCGCCCTACACCGAGCAGGACGCGGTCGGCTGGCTCGAGCGGGCGAAGGCCGCGGCCGAGCCGGTGCGCTTCGAGTGGCGCGGACGGCGCAGCGACGGCCGCCTGATGTGGAACGAGGTGACGCTCAAGCGCGCGACCATTGCCGGGGTGCGGCGCATCCTCGCCTTCGTGCGCGACGTCACCGACGCGAAGCGCGCCGAGGAGGCGGTGCGCGCGAGCGAGGCGCAGTACCGCGCCATCTTCAACGCTTCGGCCGACGCCCTGGTGCTGTGGAACTCGGCGCTGAAGCGGGTCGACGTGAACCCGGCCTACGAGCGCATGTACGGCCTCACCCGCGCCGAGGTGCTCGACCCCTCCTATCCCGACCACCGGCCGCGCGAGTTCGTCGAGCAGCGGCGCGAGATCGTGCGGCGCACGCTCGCCGGCGAGCCGTGCCAGGTCGAGCTGGAAGCGGTGCGCAAGAACGGCGAGCGGATCCAGATCGAGGTGCGCACCATCCCGGTCCAGCACCGCGGCGAGCCGCACGTGCTCGCGATCGTGCGCGACATCACCGCGCGCAGGCGCGCGGACGATGCGCTGCGGGCGAGCGAGGAGCAGTACCGGGCGATCTTCAACGCCTCGGTCGACGGCCTGCTGCTGTGGGACGCCGGGCACCGCATCGTGGACGCGAACGAGGCCTTTCTCGCGATGCACGGGTACGCGCGCGAGGAGATCGTCGGGCAGTCCGAGCCGCTCTTCGTCCCCGCGGCGCTGCAGTCCCAGTGCGTGGAGCTGCTGCCGAAGATCCTGACCGGCTCGCCCTGCCGGCTCGAGGCGCGCACCCGGCGCAAGGACGGGACCGAGTTCGACGTCGAGATCCACGGCGTCCCGATGCAGTACCAGGGCCGGCCGCACGCGCTCATCATCTTGCGCGACGTCACCGAGGCAAAGCGCGCCGAGGAGCGCCTGCGCGCGAGCGAGCAGCGCTACCGCCTGCTCTTCGAGATGGAGTCCGACGCGATCCTCGTCGTGGACGCGGACAGCCTGCGACTCCTCGACGCGAACCGCGCGGCCGAGTCGCTCTGGGGGTACGCCCGCGCCGAGCTGATGACGATGACCGCGGCCGACCTCTCGGCCGAGCCCGCGGAGACGCGCGGCTCGATCCAGTCGCCCGAGGGGCGCGTGCACATCCCGCTGCGCCACCACCGCAGGCGCGACGGCACCGTCTTCCCGGTCGAGATCACCTCGAACCGCCTGCAGCTCGACGGGCGCAAGATCGTGATCGCGACCATCCGCGACATCACCGAGCGCGAGCGCGCCGAGGCGGCGCGGCGGGCGCTCGAGGCGCAGCTGCGCCAGGCGCAGAAGATGGAGGCGATCGGCCAGCTGACCGGCGGCATCGCGCACGACTTCAACAACATCCTGACCAGCATCGTCGGGTACGTGACGCTCGCGGCGGAGCGCGAGGCCGCCGCCGCCGATGCGAAGGTCGCGGGCTACCTCGAGCAGGCGGCGCGCTCGTGCCGGCGCGCACGCGACCTGATCCAGCAGATGCTCACCTTCAGCCGCGGCCAGCGCGGCGAGCGCCGCCCGGTCGATCTGCGCCGCTTGGTGGCCGACTCGGCGCGGCTCCTGCACTCGTCGATGCCGTCGACGCTCGATCTCGAGGTGGCGGGCGGCGCGCAGGTCCCGCTCGTCTCGCTCGACCGGGTGCAGGCCGAGCAGGTGCTGCTCAACCTGTGCATCAACGCGCGCGACGCGCTCGCGGGCCAGGGCAAGGTGCGCATCGGCGTGCGGCGCGCGCGGCACGCGGCCGTGTGCGCGAGCTGCCGCAGCGCGTTCGACGGCGAGTTCGTGGAGCTCGCGGTGAGCGACGACGGGCCCGGGATCGCCCCCGGGCTGATGGAGCGCATCTTCGACCCGTTCTTCAGCACCAAGGAGGTGGGCAAGGGCAGCGGCATGGGCCTCGCCATGGTGCACGGCATCGTGCACGACCACGGCGGACACGTCGTGGTCGAGACGCAGCCGGACGCCGGCACCACGTTCCGCGTGCTGTTCCCGGCGCTCGCCCCCGACGGCGTGGAGGCGGAGCACGAGACGCTCACCGGGCTCGCGCCGGCCGCGCGCCGGCCGCGCCTGCGCGGACGCGTGCTCGTCGCCGAGGACGAGGAGATGGTGCGCGCGTTCATGCGCGAGCTGCTGGAGGGCTGGGGCCTGGAGGTGGACGCGGCCGGCGACGGGGCCGAGGCGTACGCGCTCTTCGCCGGCGCGCCCGAGCGCCACGACCTCGTCATCACCGACCAGACGATGCCGCGGCTCACCGGGGTCGCGCTCGCGCGCGAGCTCGCGGCGCGCCGCCCGGGCCTGCCCGTCATCCTCTACAGCGGTTACGCGGATGCGATCACGGAGGCCGAGGTGCAGGCGGCCGGGATCCGCGCGCTGGTGCGCAAGCCGGTCGAGCCGGCGGCGCTGCGCGGTCTGGTCGAGTCGCTGCTGCCGGGCGCGGCGCGCGCGGCGTGAGCCGGGGCCGGAAACGAAACGCCCCGCGCGCGGCGGGGCGTTTCCGGGGGGCGAGCGGGCTGACCGCTAGCCGCAGCTTCCCACCGCGCCGCACGCGGTGCAGAAGTCGCACCCGTCCTTCTTGATCACCGTGTAGTTCCCGCACTCGGTGCACAGCGCGCCCTGCATGAGCTTCGGCTGGCCGGCCTCGCGCGGCGCCTCCAGGATGCCCATCTCACGCTTCGGGTAGCCGTTCTCGTCGAGCACGCCGAGCATCGCGTAGCGGTGGATGACCAGGCGCGCCAGGTACGCGACGGTCGACGGCCAGGTCTGCTGCCGGCGCTCGCCCGGGACGAAGGCGAGGAAGTCGCCGAGCGGCTCCGAGTAGTTGAGGAGCTTGCGCAGCTTCATCCCGATCCACGCCGGGTCGACGACCCGCATGTCGAGCGAGAGGAGACGCGCGAGGCCGTCGAGCGCGCGCGGGTAGAACCCCGACAGGTACATCGCGTAGGGGCGGGTCACGCCGTCGGGCAGGGTGATCTCCTTCAGCCCGAGCACGAAGTCCTCGCCCGAGGCGGGGTTGCGCACGTCCACCGTCCAGGAGAGCGTGCCGTCGGTGCCGGTCTTCGGCTCCTCGACCGCGAACATCGCGTCGAGGACCGGGTGCGGCCGGCCCTCCGGCGAGAGGAGGTCGGGGCTGCGCTCGTCGAGCGCGCCGAGCGAGTCGCAGCGCCAGCGGATCACCTGCGCGACCCCGGCGGCGACGCTCGGCACCAGCCGCTTCTCGCCGTGCGGCGGGAACGGCATCTCGAAGGACTGCTCGCCGGGCGTCTTCGCGAGCACGTCCAGCTTCAGCGCGAGCCACGCGCGGTCGTTCGCGCGCATGTCCATCGACAGCGTCTTCGCCACCGCGCCCAGGCCGCGCGGCTGCTCGGCGCCGTTGACCCAGACCTCGAACGGGAAGCTGCGGCGCCCGGACGGCGCCGATGCGGCCCCGCCCCCGTCCTCGTCCTCCACGTGCCCGACGAACAGCGCGAAGTCGCCGCCCGGGTGCTGGATCATGTACGTCCACGCGAGGTTGCCGCCGGGGAGCTGCGGCCGGCCCGGCCACACGAGCGAGGCGAGCACCGGCGCCGGCAGGCTCTTGATCGCGAGCCGGCGGTTCGCCTCGGTGATGGCGACGTCCTGCGGGTCGCGCTTCTCGCTGCCGGCCGGCGGCGCCTCGACCGACAGCACCGCGCCGAGGACCTTGTTCGGCCGGTAGGTCGCGAGCCCCTTCAGCCCGGCGCGCCACGCGGTGAGGTACAGGTCCTCGAAGTCCGCGTACGGGTAGTCCTCCGGCACGTTGACCGTCTTCGAGATGCTGGTGTCGATGAACGGCGCGACCGCGGCCACCATGTCCTTGTGCGCCTGCGCGGAGATCTGGAGCGCGGTGATGAAGTAGGGCGGGAGGCTGCGCACGTCGCCGCCCAGGTGGCGGTACAGGCGCCAGGCGTAGTCCTCGACCGAGTAGTCCTTCCAGGTCCCGTCGGGCATGCGCTTGCGGCGCGAGTAGGTCCACGAGAACGGCGGCTCGATCCCGTTGGACGCGTTGTCCGCGAACGCGAGGCTGATCGTCCCGGTCGGGGCGATCGAGAGCAGGTGCGAGTTGCGGATGCCGTGCGCCCGGATCTTCTGCTTGATCTCCTGCGGCAGGCGCGAGGCGAAGTTCCCGCCCGCGAGGTAGAGGTCGGCGTTGAAGAGCGGGAACGCGCCGCGCTCGCGCGCGAGCTCGATCGAGGCGCCGTAGGCGCGGTCGCGCATGTGCTCGGCGATGCGCGCGGCCATCTGGCAGGCCTCGGGCGTGTCGTAACGCAGGCGCAGCATGATGAGCGCGTCGCCCAGCCCGGTGAAGCCGAGGCCGACCCGGCGCTTCGCCGCCGCCTCGTCCTTCTGCGCCTTCAGCGGCCAGGGGGTCGCGTCGAGCACGTTGTCCAGCATGCGCACCGAGGTCTCGACCACCTTGCCGAACGCGGCGAAGTCGAACTCGGCCTCCGCGCTGAACGGCGCGCGCACGAAATTCACCAGGTTGATCGAGCCGAGGTCGCAGCAGCCGTAGGGCGGCAGCGGCTGCTCGGCGCACGGGTTGGTGGCCTCGATCGTCTCGCAGTAGTAGAGGTTGTTGTCCTTGTTGATGCGGTCGAGGAACAGGATCCCCGGCTCGGCGTGGTCGTAGGTCGAGCGCATGATCTGGTCCCACAGGTCGCGCGCGCGCACCTTGCGGTAGACCCACAGCCCGTCGGCGCGCTGGTAGGCGCCCTCGGCCTTCGTGTCCTGCGACGGCTCGGCCTTGTGCACGAGCTCGAACTGGCCGTCGGACTCCACCGCGCGCATGAACTCGTCGGTGACGCCGACCGACACGTTGAAGTTGGTGAGCTCGCCGTCGTCCTTGGCGTGGATGAACGTCTCCACGTCCGGGTGGTCGCAGCGCAGCACGCCCATCTGCGCGCCGCGGCGCGAGCCGGCGGACTCCACCGTCTCGCACGACTCGTCGAACACCTTCATGTACGAGACCGGGCCGCTCGCGCGCGACATCGTGCCGCGCACGAGCGCGCCCTGCGGGCGGATCGAGGAGAAGTCGTAGCCCACGCCGCCGCCGCGGCGCATCGTCTCGGCGGCCTCCGCGAGCGCGGTGTAGATGCCGGGGCGGCCGTCCACCACCTCGGTGATCGAGTCGCCCACCGGCTGGACGAAGCAGTTGATGAGCGTCGCGGTGAGCGACGTGCCCGCGGCCGAGTTGATGCGCCCCGCGGGCACGAAGCCGCGCTCCTGCGCCTCGAGGAACCGCGCCTCCCACTGCGCGCGCTTGTCCTCCGCCTCCACCGTCGCGAGCGCCCGCGCCACGCGGCGGCGGACGTCGGTCGCGGTGCGCTCCGTCCCCTTCGCGTACTTCTCCAGGAGCACCTCCTCCGCGATTTCCTGCTCGGGCAGGGTCGCAGCGCTGGCGCTGGTGGAATCCTTTGTAATTTCAGCTGGTTGCATAGTTATCCCTGTATTGTTGTGGAGTGCCAGAGGACGAGCGGAGAAGGATACGCCGCGCGGCGCGCCGCGTGGCCTCCCCGCCCCGGACGGAAATTTCGCAGTCGGCAGCCGAACATGACGTGAGCCACATCAAGCACATCGATGACGTCACTTAAGGTATCGCTTTAACTCGAAGAACGCCAGCGCCGGGAAAATGCCGCCAGATTCAAGGCCCTAGATCTAGTGGTCGAAGGGAACCCGACCCCTACCTATCGTGGTCCGGACGT
>WBZO01001726.1_pt1 | contig 32292 bp, 33 predicted proteins | sample 5204261 | NCBI WGS metagenome assembly WBZO01 (sample SAMN12412400, study PRJNA552823) | activated sludge metagenome | isolation source: activated sludge from anammox sidestream of wastewater treatment plant... | place: USA: North Carolina | collected 2017-09
GCTTGGGAAGCCAGCGCCATGACGCTCTTGTCAGGCACACGCCCGACATCGGAGCGGCCTGCGCCGACGATGGCGACCTGCCCACGAATGCTTCGTCGGCCGGCGATGGCGTTCGACACCGGGATTGCCATGGTGATGGGCCCTTTCTAAGTGATCCTTCTGATTCTAACAATCGTTCGTTCGCTTCGCGATCAACGGAGTGCTGAAACTGAGCAGATCGCTGGCCGCGCTGAACTTGTGCCTGTTCTTGGTTCAGTGGCTTGCGTTGACCTCGACCGTGTTCCTGGTATGGGACGTGGACTCTCGGTGACCTGCGGTCGCGAAGCAGGAGTCGCTGGCGCATGGCTCCGATCAATTCGCGACGAAGACCTCTCCGGGCATCAGTCGGCGACGCGAGTCATCTCGCTGGTGTAGCGGAAATGCGCGAAAGAATGGGAGCTTCAGTCCGCACCCACCGCCCAGCACGTTGACCATGACGACGATCTGGCACACCGGCCTTCAGACCAGTTCATGGACCAGGCTCGCCATGCTGAGCCTGGCACGCGGGAACTGCTCGCGCACGGCACTTCTTTCGCTGATGCCGAGGACCAAGCCGATCTGCTTCCGCTCGACCACCATGGCGAGGTCGAACAGATCACGCGCCGTAGCCCTGTCCCCGCGGTGGTACATCGTCTTCGCGATCACCTCCGCAGCCGTCTCGACGCGCACTGGCCGACCCTGGATCTCCCACCGCTCCCAGGCCGCGTCGGTGAGGTTCGGTGCGGCCACGAAGTCGATCTCGCCTTCCTCGAACTGCAGCTTGACGAACGAGCCCGGCATCGCCGTGTACTCCTCGGTCAGGGATGCCGCCGTGTCGCTGAGCCGGGGCGTCACGTAGCCGAGGTACTGCGGGTCCGGCACGAAGATGTCGATGTCCTTGCTGAGGCGGTGTCCGTACCTGAACATCAGGACGGTCCCGCCTCCGAAGGTCCAGAACGGGTCCGCAAGCCCCCCATGGCGCTGGATGTCGTCGACCAGCCGCAGCGCTCGCTGGAACAGCACTTCCCAGGGGCCGGACGGCAGCGACTTCATCACGCGCGAATCACGCCCACAGGCCCTGCCGGTGCACGGCCAGTGACCTGGCGAGCTTCGCGACGTTGCGCCACACAGCCTTGGGGGCCACGCCCTCGTTCGCGGCGGCTTCCTCCACGGCCATCACAACCAAGGGCACCGGCGCCTCGTCGAGCAGGTGCGTCAGGTGGGCCGCGTAGCCCTTCGGTACGCTGCCGCTGACCAGCGCGTGACCGAGCGTGTCGGGCGGCACCTCCTGGACGTAGCTCACGCTGGCGTTCTTCGCTGCCATCCACAGGCCCCGCTTCCGGGCGCGCGCTGCCTGGCTGGGCGGGTCGAAGCCCAGCCCCAGCACGGCCAGCACCTGGGCCACCCGGTTGAATCCCAGATCGCTCAGAGCGCCCGCTTCCAGGCCAACCAGCGTCTGCCGCGAAAGACCGCTCAACTGCGCGAGCCGGGACTGCGTCAATCCCAGCGCCTCGCGCCGCTCACGGATGATGGTGCCAAGACTGTTGAGGTCCACAGTTCAGCTCAAAGCAATGTCGAATATTTTGGACACTCTAGTGCATCCGGACCGATCCCGCCAGACGCTCGCCAGCGGCGCCACAGGCCGCTCGCTGCCCACAGCCGTGACAGACCTGCTCACTTTCTGGCCACCGCGGGCGCTCGATTCCATCGATCAGTCGACGCCGCCTCGTTGCTATGGCTTCGACCTGCTCCCGCGACATCAACCTGACCGCTCGTGCCGCCGGCGGCGCTGAGTGTCGGCCAGGAAAGACCACGAACGCCTCGTCGGACACCTGGACACGCATTTCATCCTCCACGGCCACCCGCTGCGCCGAGAGTTGGATGACATCCGACGCCCTCACCGCCGCAGTCGATCGCGTCTTCAGTTCGACTAGCACGACCAGACCGCTCGGCAGCCGATAGGCCCTGTCCACCCTGGCCACGATGGGCCAGCGGCTCCTCGACCTGAACTGCGACTCCACGCAGATCAGGTCGGCATCCCGCAGCTCAGCCGGTCGGTCCCGCCATTCCGACACGCGCGCGTGTTGGCGCTGGAGTAGCCGCCACGAGACGAGCAAGGCGGCCGCCAGGATCAGCCCCCAGTGCCACAGCGACTCGATCTTCATGGCCGACGCCTCGCTGATCGGCGGCGCCAGATGCTTGCTGCGCAACCCAGCAGGCACCTCGTGATCCACCGCAACGGCGGGCAGCGCTGGAGAACCCGGCAAAGGCGGGGACCGGCGGCATAGTAAGCCGCGATCAGGCCGCGCCCCCAAGACCGCGGCCGCAGGACCGTGTCCCTGAAGTCGCGCAGCGCATCGGTCTGCCATGCGTCCCCGAAGACCATCGTTGGGATGAAGCACCGCTCCCCTGATCGTCGAGCCGAACCGCCACCTGGCGCTGCGGTGCGCCGACCCTGGAGTTCGAAACGCGCATGGGCAGCGATACCCCTCTGGCGCGCCTCTTCCTGCGATGGACTTCGACGCGGCCCGTGAACGGATTCGAGAACCACCAGGCGTTCACACCGTCCCATCTTCGCCAGCTCGGACGCCCCAACAGCGCCGTCGCCGCGTCGTGCCTTCCCGGTCTTCATTCGGTGATCGCCGGCTGGAACACTCCGTTCGTCACCGCAGCGGCATGCTGCACGTCAGGCTCCTTCGGGACCTTGATCGTGTCGGGCGTCTGCAGGCTCGACATCGCAAACACGCCGTGCTGCGCCAGCAGACCGTCGTAGGCCAGCAGGCGCAGACGGTTGACCCGCTTGCGCCCCTGCCGAAACTGGCTCAGTTCATCGAACAGGCGCGGGTTCTCCTCGCGCGAGAGCTCGAACACCAGCCGGATCGGTCGAAGGGCTCCGCGTTCCTGCGCGCTCATGCACCACCCCCTGGTGCACGATCCGAAGGCGCCGGCGTCGCGAGCGACGTCATCGCGTAGTTCTGCCCGGCCAGCTGGAAGCCCCTCACGTTCGCGTACAGGGGCTCCTTCACCTCGTGGATCCGGTGCTTGGGGAAGGCTGCCTTGACGGCCTTCTTGAAGAGGAACGCGCCGCCGCCGACGAGGATGATGTTCTGCAGGCTCTCGGGCGTCTCGATCCACTGGCGCATCGTCGACACGGCCTGCTGTGCCACGCTCTCGGCGATGGGCAGGTGCCGCTTCATGTCGTACGGTTTTTGGAAGATGACCGGTGCCTTGCCGGTCCGCAGGGCGAGGTCGATGGCGTCGTAGTCGCGGTAGGGTGTCCCGATGTCCTTCGAGATCTCGGCCGCCATCAGCCGCAGCACATCGGACATTCCCCGGTTGATCGAGTGCGACTGCTTCTGGACCAGCCGCATGCCGCGGCAGACCAGCCAGTCGAAGGTCCTCGATCCCGGGTCGATGACCAGGCTCTGCTCCGTGCCGATCGAGGCCATCTTCTCGTGCTCGGCCGCGTAGTGGACGAGCGCACCCTGCGGCTGCGCCACCGCCAATGCCTTGCGGACCGTGATGGTCCGTCCCGCCGCAATCTCGTGGCTGCCCGTCATCGCCTTCTCGAGTGCCGCCTTCTTCAGTGCCAGCAGCGCGACGGGCAGCCCGACGACGAGCAGGTCGATGTGCGGCACCTTCATCATCGACAGCGCCCCGCGCAGCAGCGCTATGTACTCCGGCGACTCGGTGTACTCGTCGTGCAGCTGCTTCGCGCGGAACGTGTCCGCGGCCAGGTGAATGTCCGGACCCACCTCATAGAACAAGGAGCCGACAGGGATGCAGACCGTCTTGCGCTTCTCCGCTGCAGGCATGGCCGACGTGTCGGCGCTCGACGGATAAGCGACCGAGGGGAAGCTGGCACATCGGATGTCGGCTCCCGAGATGCCGGTGACGAATTTCGTGTTGCCCGACCCGACATCCACGGCTCTTACGATGAGTTCCATGCAGTTGCTCCTTGGCTCAGTTGACTGCCTTCGAACGGCTGATCAGCGTCGCCGCACCAGGCCGCGTTCTCCACGCTCAATGGCCTCGAATCGGCGCGTCTTTCGACTTCAGTGCCAATGCAGGATCAGCGGAACTGCATCGCAGCGACAGAAGGCGCCCCGCGGCTCGCCATGAGCCCGTTCGCAGGGCGCACTTCTGTCACCACGGTCTCACCTCGCGCGGGCCTTTCAACCCCTGTCCAGTTCGGCGCGCGCGGTCAGGGTGCGGACGCGCCAGCCAGACCGACGACCGCGCGAGGTACCTGAGGCGGCAGCCTTGCCTGTCAACCCCGCGCCGTTGCTGGCGATCCAGGCCGTTGCCACGCTAGATGGGCCCTGCCGCCGAATCTCGCGCCGTCAACTGCCTGCCCCAAGGGCCGCACGATCAGGGGTCTTGCGGCAGGCGCTGCGCACGCGGCCTTGACCGTGGATGGCGTCGCGGTTTCCACTGTGGGCTCCCGAGGGCTCCTGGCCCGCTCCGTCCTCTCGAAGAAGACGAGCATCGCAGGCGTCGCAGTCGTTACCTGCCTCGTGCCTTCAACCGAAGTTCCCGTCCCGAACGGGTGGCGCGACCGGCCTCGACCTCCAGAAGGATCGACGCCGCGAGCGTGCCGAGTCATCCACCACCGCAGTGACCTGCCCGGTCCTTGCCAGCCGCATCCCCGCGATGACGGCTGGGCGCTCCAGAAGCGCACCGGCGCAGCAGAACCCCGTGGCGGCACCTGATGCCGCGCACCGTTCCCGCCAGCCCTTGAGCACGCGCGCATGACGCGCATCGCGCGGCGTGATGGCCTCCATGAGGCTCCCCGCACGACCCTCGCTCATCAACTCGACACCGCCCTGGACTCTCGGTCAGGGGTGGACCCATGCGAGCGGCCGGCGCTGCACACCAGGCCTGATCCACCGAATGACCCAGGGCTCGACCCTGGCGTCGATGTCGCACCCAGCCCCGAGCGGGGTGGACATCACCCTTGTCGTCGCGTCGCAGAAATGCGCAGACGGCCTGGATCAACGTGTTCCATTTTTAAGTCTGACCGAGCTGACCAGGCCCCTCGCCGAAGACCATGAGGAGCCCGGACAGCAAAGCCATGGGTGGGTGTGGCGCTGCAGAGATCGACCGCCGCACCGACGTTGCACACGATCTCCATCGCCGTGGGCTTGCCAGGAATCCGCCCCGGGGATGTCCAGATGGATTCCTCCGATTCCGGTCCCCCGGACCATTCATCCACCGGCGTGCTGTTCGGGCAGTCCGCCACCTTGCAGAAAGCCCACCATGTCCCGTATCCGCCGTGCAGAACCCTCACGCCGCCGCCGGCAGGCACCGCTCTCCCTCAACGACCGCCGCAACGACCCGCGCAATGGCTCCACCCTGCCCCCCTCATCCACGCGCCCTCCCAGGAACACCTCGATGACCTCGGCCAGCCCAGGCCGCTTGCATGGCCAGGACTCGCCACGCCGCCAGAACTGGGCCGGCAAGTCGCGCCAGCAGGTGCTGGACATGTACCCGCCGGGCAGGACGCCCGTGAACCGGGTGGTGGACGTGCTGATCGAGCTGTTCAACCCGCTGCACACCGCGCTGGAGAAGACCGTGTCGCACAAGACGCGCTACGAGCGCGCCCACTTCCTGCGACGCTTTTTCCGCGAGCTGCACACCGACGCCGGCTTCAAGCTGGCGCCCGATCCCCGCAACCTGGGCCAGCGGCATGTCCAGGCGATGGTGAAGGTCTGGCAGCGCCGGAAGCTTTCGCCGGGGACGATCCAGACCTACCTGAGCTTTCTGCGTGGCCTCGCGATGTGGCTCAACAAGCCGGGCTTCATCCGCAGGCCCGAGCACTACGGCCTGACGCCTGACGAGTACGAGCGCCACGAGAACGCCCAGCGCGACAAGAGCTGGAGCGGCAACGGCATCGACGTGGAGGCCTTGCTGGCCCAGGTCTCTGCCTACGATGCCCGCATCGGCGCATCGATGCGCCTGATGGTGAAGGTCGGCCTGCGGCGCAAGGAGTCGGTGATGTGCCGCCCCTACGCCCACGTCCACCCGTTCGAGGAGACAGGCCTGCCCGACGAGCAACGGGAGGCGGATCGGTACCTGTGGACAAAGGGCAAGGGAGGCCGTGCGCGCTGGCTGCCGCTGGCCACCGAGGAGCAGCAGTCGGCCATCGCGCATGCCCGCAGCGTGGTCAGCGGCCATGACGCACACATGGGGGCGCCGGATCGGGACCTGAAGTCCAACCTCCGTCGGCTGGACTATGCGCTGCGCAAGTTCGGCCTCACGAAGCGCGAGAGCGGCACCACCGGGCACGGGGCGCGGCACGACCACCTTCAAGGCCAGTACCAGGACACCACGGGCACGCCCGCGCCGGTGCGTGGCGGTGGGCCTGTCGATCAGGAGCTCGACCGCCAGGCGCGGCTGCGTGTGGCCCGTATCGCGGGCCATGCCCGCCTGCGCTCGGCCGGGGCTTATTTAGGTCAGTCCGCCGTTATGCGCAGCAAGGGCTGCAAAGCCGCTCGAGCCGTAGAGCCCGTTGATTCCGCCTCCGCATAACCGCCGCTGAGGCCGAACAACATCGCTGCCGCGTTTCGCCGATTCGCGATTGATCATTCCGCGAGGCCAGCTTGGGAGCGGGAGGTGCTTCCGATCAGTTCCAAGGAACCGGCCGGCGACGTGCTGTCCTCGTGGATCGAAGCTCGCTATGCGTTTCCAGCAGACGCACCGAGCGTATGGCTTGCAAGCAGACACCGAGCAGCCGCTCAGTCGCGCGAGGTCTAGTTGCCGGGCATCCCGCTAGCCTAGTCGAGAACGGGGCAAGATGCGGTCAGAAGCTGGTCCACTCGTCGCCAGTGCCTGTCTTCTGCGATGCCGCTTCGGCTGGACGAGTGGCCTCCAGCGGCTTGTCCGCTGCCGGCTTCTTGCCGAAGGCTGGACGCGTCACGTTGTTCGCGCGTGCGGGGCCGCGGCGTTCGGCGCCGCGCCACTCCGTCGTCGCCGCGGCAGTTGGTGAGCGATGTGCAAGCTTGAATACACCGACCGCCTCCACCAGTGCGCCGGCCTGTGCCTTCAGACTTTCGGCGGCGGCCGCGCTTTGCTCCACCAGCGCAGCGTTCTGCTGTGTGGCCTGATCCATCTGGCCCACGGCCTCGCCGACCTGCGCCACGCCTGAGCTCTGCTCGGCGCTCGCCGAGCTGATCTCGCCCATGATGTCGGCCACCCGTTTGATGCTGCCAACGACCTCGCTCATCGTCGCACCAGCCTTGTCCACCAGTGCCGTGCCATGCTCGACGCGCTCGACGCTGGCCGATATCAGTGTCTTGATCTCCTTGGCCGCCTCGGCCGAGCGGCCAGCCAGACTGCGTACCTCGGAGGCTACCACCGCAAAACCGCGACCCTGTTCACCTGCCCGTGCCGCCTCGACTGCGGCGTTCAGGGCCAAGATGTTCGTCTGGAACGCGATACCGTCGATGACGCTGATGATGTCAGCAATCCGGCGTGAACTCTCGCTGATGCCCTTCATCGTCTCCACGACTTGGCCCACCACCTCACCGCCTTGCACGGCAACGGTCGAGGCGCTCATCGCGAGTTGGTCGGCCTGTCGGGCGTTGTCGGCGTTCTGCCTGACGGTCGACCCGAGTTGCTCCATCGACGCTGCCGTTTCCTCCAACGAGCTGGCGGTCTGCTCGGTGCGCGCGCTGAGGTCGCTATTGCCTGATGCAATCTCGCTGCTGGCGTGATGAATGCCTTCAGTCTGCGCACTCACATCGTCCACCAGCGAGCGAAGATTCAGCGCCGATTGATTCACCGCGCGCAGCAGCATGCCGATCTCATCGACACGGTTCAGTGCGACGTTCCTTTCCGGGCTGCCGGCCGCGGCAGCCTGCGCGACACGCAGCACGGTGGCCAGTGGCGAGCTGACCTGTGCGCGCAGCCAGAAGAAGTTGGCCAGCGCCGCAACGACCGCGCTGCCGCCGACAATGCCCAGCGTCGTACCCGCGACGCCGGCCGCAGCGCATGCAGCGACGACCATGCCGACGCCTGCGAGCGCTCCCGCACCTACGCGCCAGCCCACCGACGCCGTTTGCAGCAGCGAGGCCCAGCGCATGATGCCGGTGCGGATCAGCACGCCCTTGTGCAGCGTGCGGCCACCGGCGCGGCCTTCACGGATCTCCTTGTAGAGCGCCTCGGCGGCCTGCACTTCCTCCCGCTCCGGCTTGGTCCGCACCGACATGTAGCCGACCAACTGGTTGTTGCGCCGCACAGGCGTCGCGTTCGCACGCACCCAGTAGTGGTCACCGTTCTTGCGCCGGTTCTTCACCAGCGCCGACCACGACTCACCGCCCTTGAGCGTGCGCCACATATCGGCGAAGGCTTCCTTGGGCATGTCAGGGTGGCGCACCATGTTGTGCGGCTGACCGATGATCTCCCCGCGGTCGAAGCCGCTGACTGCCACGAACGCCGCGTTCGCGTAGGTGATGTGGCTCTGCGTGTCGGTGACCGACATCAGAGTTGCGTCGTCCGCGTAGTCGAATTCTCGTTGGGTGACAGGTTGGTTGTTGCGCATGTTGTTCTCTCTTGTGGCGTTAAGGATCAGTGTGCGACGTCGCCAGCGAGGCTAATATCGCCAGAGGTCATCAGGGCTTGGATGTCGACCAGGATCAGCATCTGGGCGCAGTCGCCTTCGCCCAGGGTGGCTATTCCGGTGATGTGGCCGGCGTCGATGGCTTCGCTGAACGCGGGCGGCGGTTGGATCTGCGCAGGTTCCAACGCCACCACATCGCTGACCGCATCGACGACCGCGCCGACGATGCGCCCGGCCAAACTGAGCACCACGGTGACGGTGCCGCTGCCGTATTGCGTTTCCAACCCAAAACGGCAACGCAGATCGATGAGGGGCACGATCACGCCGCGCAGGTTGGTCACGCCCAGCACGTGCGCTGGGGCCCCGGCGATGCGCGTGGGCTGCTCGTAGGAGCGAATCTCCTGCACGCGCAGGATGTCGATGCCGTACTCTTCGGCGCCCAGGCGTAGTGTGAGAACCTCGTTCGGCGTGGGCGCCGCGCGGGCGGCGACGGCTCGCAGTTCTTGTGGGGTGTGGGCACTCATCGTTTGTGGAGGGGCTAGAGACGTCACTTGTGGGGAGATCCTGACGCCGGACTATCGGAAGTTCGGGGGGGGGGGTAAAGGTGAAAAAACAGGGCATTTCGCACCTTCTTCGATGACGCGCAGCACGCTGCTGGCCGATCCCGGACGACGACCTTGCTGATGTGGCAAGTCCATTGCACGCGAAGGACTGCTTTCAACTCCCCGCCGAACCAGGGTTGGCGCGGGTAGGCGTGAATCCGCGCGATGTACCGGGCGGGCTCAGAGACCGCTGGGTCAACGCCGACGCGGCGACGATCTCTCCGACCTACTGGCAGCCGGGGGTGTCGATCGGCTCCGGCACTCCGACCGTCGTGACGGTCGGCGATCAGTCGCGTTCGAACCGCCGACGGACGTCGAACTCGGTGCGCGGCGCCTCGCGGAACCACGATCTCCAAGGAGCCGCGAGGCGGGTCGGTACCGAGCTACAGCGAGCGCAGCCAGTCCAGCAGCGACTTGCTATGCTGCCACGATGGCAACGTCGCAGATGGCGACTCTCCGGCCACCTTCTCCAGCGCTCGTCGCTTCATCTCCAGGTTCGCCCGGGCGTAGATCTGCGTCGTCTTCACGTCCACGTGCCCGAGGAAGTCGCGGATCACCTCCAGCGACACGCCGCTCTGAAGAAGGTGCATGCCCTTGGTGTGCCGCATGCTGTGGGGGCTGATCTTCTGCGTGAAGCCGGGCACCGCCGACCGGGCTGCCTGCACGTGGCAGTGCAACAGGTAGCGCAGCCCCGACCTCGACAAACGCCCACCCTGGCGGTTCTGAAACAGGGGCAGGTGGCCGCGCTCAGGCCGGTCGAGATCGTTCTCCCGTAGGTGGTCACGCAGCAGCCGGGCCGTGGCATCCATCAGGGGCACCACTCGCACCTTGCGTCCCTTGCCCAGCAACCTGACCTGGGCCGGCGTCGTCAGGCGCACATCGTGGGCGTTCAGGTCGATCAACTCCTGTGCCCGGGCGCCGGTGTCGTACAGCACGCTGAGCATCACCGCGTCGCGCCGGCCGGCCGGCGTCGCCGGGTCCGGATGCGCCAGCACCTGCGTCAGCTCGTCCTTGGACATGTAGGCCACCGGCACCTGGACATGACGACGCAGCGGCATCGCCATGATCTTCTGGCATTGCAGCATCCGCTCCGGCACCTCCGACTGCACGTAGCGGAAGAACGCGTGCAGCACCGCCAGACGCTGGTTCAGGGTGCGGATCGAGCAGTGCCGCTCCTGCGCCAGGTGATCGAGGAAGGCCTCCACGAAGTTCACGTCGATGTCGGCCAGAGCCAGGCGCTCGACCGCGATGTCGCGACCGTCACGGCCGAAGCGCAGCAGCAGCGTGAACACATCGCGGTAGGCCTTGATCGTGTTCGGGCTCAGGTTGCGCTGGCCAGCCAGGTAGCGCGTGAGGAAGTTCGTCACGTGCAAGGACAGGTCGGTCGGCTTCATGACGGCCTCCCGGTCATGCGTGGAATGACATCGCTGAAGGCCGCATCTGATCGCGAGACAATCTCCGGGTACAGCTCGGCGGTCATCTGCAGATAGTCCTGCGTGCCCTCGATCGAGGCATGGCCGAGATAGGTGGCCAGCACCGGCATCCTGGCCTGCAGATCGGCACCCTCCCGATACCAACGCAGCAGAGTGTGAACAGCGAAGGTGTGCCTCAGGTCGTGAAGGCGAGGCCCTTCACCTCGGCCACCGTGGCCGATGCGACTTCGGTGCAGCAGGTCCCGGTAGTTGCGGTACACGCCGCCACCGTCCAACTGGCCGCCGCGTGACGACGGAAAGAAGTAGTCATCGTCTGCGCGAGGTCCCAGCACGGCCGCGTACTTCTGCAGACGAACGACCAGTGACCGGGCCGGCGGCACCAGGCGATCCTTGCGGAACTTGGTGTCGTTGATGTGCAGCACGCCCTGGACGAGGTCGACGTCGCGCATGCGCAGGCTCAGTGCCTCTTCGAGACGCAGGCCGCATCCGTAAAGCACGCGCAGCAGCTCAGGCAAGACGATGTGGCGCAGGTGGGTTGACGCCAACGGCTCGATCCGGTCAGCGGCTTCGAGCAAGCGACGAACCTCCTCGTGCGTCAACACCCGTGCCAGGAACGACTTCGACTCCTTGGCTCCGACGGTCTGATCCGGCACGTCGGCTGGGAGGCCGAGCCGGCGCATGAACAGCGCGAAGTGGCGAACCAGGTTGATGCGATCGTTCTGGGTCTTGCCCGCCTCGTGCGGCTGCTTGGCCAGCCACGATGATGTCGCGGACTTCGGTAGTTCGACTTGCGTCAGGCCGTGGCTGCACAGATGGGCGTCGAGTCGGCAAAGGCCCCAGGCGCCAGCGTTGTAGCGATAGCCGCAGGCTCGCTTCTCCTGGATGAACTGCGCCATCAGTGGAGCCAGCGGGCTCCTGCCGGCGAATGCGGTGGGCTTACGAGGCGAGGCCATGGCACACCTCCTCGGGATCGATGGCAGCGATGCGCAGCGTCTCGACATCGGCCTTGGCGTAGATGAAGGTCGTTGCCGGCGAGGCATGCCCCAGCACGGCCGAGATGACCGGGAACGGTGTCTGCGCGGCGAGCAGCCGGGTGGCCAGGGTGTGGCGCAGCGAGTGCAGGCCCTGGCGCTGCGGTGCCTTGAACTTGATCCCGGCCAGGTCCCGCCAGTACCTGACGACGCGGTGGAGCCGGTCGTTCTGGCAGATCGGCTCGAAGGGTGGCGTCAGGTTGGTGAAGAGGTGCCGGTGCTCCACTGGCGGTCGCCCGGATCGCAGGTAGTCGATGAGCGCGGCGCCGACCTCCTCGATCAGCGGCAAGACGAGCGGCTCGCTCGTCTTGTTCTGCACGATCTCGATGGTGGCCGTGGACCAGTGCAGGTGGTCCAGTGTCAGCCCCTTGATGTCGCCCAGGCGCAGACCCAGGCGCGCGGCGAGCAACAGGATGGCGTAGTCCCGTCTGCCCTTCGGTGAACTGCGATCGACCGCGGCAAGCAGCCGCTCGACCAGTTCCGGTTCCCACGCCGAAGGTACCTTGGCATTACTCGCCTGTCGGACCGTCGGTACCGCGGTGCTGAGGTCGCGCGGCAGCATGTCGCGCGTGAACAGGTACTGCAGGAACTGCCGAAGGTCGGACGACACGTGCGAGACGGTTCTCGGCTTCCACGCAGTTCGGGTCCGAATGAAGGCGCTGAGGTCTTCGGCCTGCAACGTGTCAAGTGACTCCAAGCCTCGGGTGCGAAGGAAGTCCAGGAAGACCGCGATGTTGTGCATGCGCTCCGCCAGGCTGGTGGGCCGCAGATGCCGGCGCTCTCTGGCGTACTGCTCATACTCGCGTAGAGCCTTGTGCATGCCCACCGGCACGCGCAGCCCGGTGGTCTCGACAACGAAGCGGCTGATGGTGCCGGTGCGCGCGAAGTCGTCGAGGACCTTGAGCCCGAAGACCAGGTGGCGCCGCCACCGCTGTCCTTCCACCAGCACTTCGCCGTCGCGCAGACCGAAGGCCTCCTCAAAGCGAAGCGCGAGGTCGCGGGAATAGACCGCCGGCTGGCCCTTGGCGCGAGCGAAGTCGGCCAGTTGCTCCCACACCCGCTTGTAGCGGTTCAGGGTTCGGATGGTGTAGCTGCGCATCAGCAGTTCTCGCGCAGCGGCCTGGCACAGCGGCTCCAGCGCCAGCGCGCAGGACCCATCGGAGTTGAGCGAAACCATGATCGTCTCCACGTTGACGGCGGCCCCAGCGGCCACCGGGGAGGACGATCTTGGAAGCGTTATGTGCAGTTGGGCAGACCTACGTCGCAGGCGAATCGCTGGGCTTGCGGCCCTTGCTGCGCATAACCGCGGACTGACCTAAATAGGCGATATGTGCAGCTGCACATTTCGCCTACATCGGTGCGATCCGGCGCTCGCCTGCAGGGAGCCGCGACCCGGTCCAGGGCGAGACCGGCATGCCCGGGCCGCGGAGCATCGGGGACGACGGTGACACGCCTGTCCCGGTCGGATGAGCCGGCCCGGCCCGGGCCGGCCCCGCGTTCAGGCGCAGGCGGGCGCCTCGGTCCGAGCTGGATCGTTGGCGTCGACCTCCTCGCCACCCGTCGCCGGGGCATCGGCGTGCGGCTGCACGCGCAGGCAGTCTGGCAACCAGCCACGCCCGGCGAGCAGTTGTTCGGCCTGCGCCACCGCGGCATCCTTCTTCAGCGCCGCGAGCGGGCCTGCCGCCTTGGCGCCGGCCACGGTGTGCACCACCTCGACCACCCTCGTCTTGGACACGTGCTGAAGGTAGGCCTCCCCCGTCGCCGACCACCATCGCGTCATGTCCAGGCCGAGGGCACGGGCCAGACCGTCATTGACCGGTCGGCCGGTGTCGGTGCCGGTGATGCCGTTCACGGTGGACGCAACCAGGAAGGTCAGCAGCCGCTGAACCGTCTGCGGCGGCTGCCCCAGCATCCAGTCGAACACCGCCTCGGGCTCCTTGGGCAGGTGCTCGATCCAGGCGATGCGGTCGGCTTCGATGCGCTGGGCCGCCGGGCTCGCCTCGATGTCCTCGGCCGCGCCCCGCAGTTCGTGCTGGTTGCCGGTCGCGCTGATCGCCAGTAGGTTGGGCAGTCGGTAGGCGCCATGGAGCGGGTCGGCCAGCAGCTTCAGTGTCAGGTGGGTTGTCAGTGCCGCCAGCGCAACCTCGGGTCGGTCCAGCAGTTCGGCCTGGATCGCGGCGACACGGTGGGCCGTGAGGCGGCGCATGAGCTTCTCGGAGTGCACGGGCCGTGCCGTGGCGCCGGCTGCCGATGGAAGCGACTGCAGGGCCGGGAGCCCCGAGCCGCGCGCAGGATCCGCGTCGCCTTCCGAGCCGCGTCCACCGGCCGACTTCTGTTCGGCAGCCTTGGTGATGGCCTGCGCCAGATCGGCCCGATCCTCGGGACGGATGAGCCCTGCCTTGATCGCGGCACGGCCGTCCGCGCCCACATGCAGCACGCACCCAGCGAGCGCCATCCAGGCCACGGGCCATTCGGTCAGCGCTTCCAGTCTCGCCTTGCGCTCTTCCTCCAGCCCATCGGCCTCGGACTCCAGGGCGAGGAAGGCACGGTCGCGCGACGCGTCGTCCTCGTCGGCGGCGTCGTTCGCCTCGCTGGCGCCGCTGACGCCCTCGCCGGCATCGCCGTCGCCATCGCGGTCCGCCAGCGCATCCATCTGCTCGTGCAGGGCAGCGATGCGCGTGTCCAGCGCTTTCAGCGCCTCGGCTTCCTCGGGCGTCGGTGCGCGGCGGGGCTTGCGCAGCTCGCCGTGCTTGACGTACTCGTCGTAGGCGAAGCGCGGACGGATGTCGACCCACTTCCAGCCTTCAGACAGCAGTTGCTTCGCGCGCTTGCCCAGCTTGTCGGCGGCGAGGCGCTCCAGCAGGGCCGGGTCCAGCAGGTAGGCCTTGCGGTCGTCGTCGCTGAACAGGTCGCGGCGCATTGGTCCGCCGGCCTTCTCGTAGGCCTTGACGGTGACGTAGCGGGCCAGCGGGTCGGCGTCCGATTCGATCTCGCCCCGGGTCAGCAACTGCCGCAGATGCTCCGGGCGCTGGTTCCAGCTCGGCAGACCGGCCCAGGCCTGCTCCTGGCGCTGGTGATCGTCGACCGAGGCCAGCACCATGAGGCACTCCAGGCCGACGCCGCCTTCGCGGTACAGGGTCATCAGCCGGGGCGAGACGCTGGCGAGCTTCATGCGCCGCTTGACGATGAGCGGCGTCACGCCGAAGGCTGCGGCCACGTCCTCGACGGACTTGCCCTGCGCGAGCAGTTTGGCGAAGGCGGCGAACTCGTCGGCCGGGTGCATCGGCACGTGGAAGCAGTTCTCGGCAAGGCTCGCGATGAGCGCCTTGTCGGCCGGCACGACGAGCACCGGCACGGGGTAGTTGTCGGCGATGTCGCCCTGCTGCACGAGCAGCGTGAGCGCGGCGAGCCGCCGCCCGCCGGCGCAGACCTCGTAGCGCCCGCGCGCCGCCTGGACCACGACGAGGTTCTGCAGCACGCCGCTGTCCTTGATCGACGCGGCCAGTTCCGGCAGCGACATCACGGGCGCCGTGGCACTGCGGGCCTGGTGGTCCTCGGACAGCACCAGCTTGTTGAAGGGAACGAAGGTGCGTGGGGACGCCTCGATGATGGCGTCGACCTCGGCTTTGGAGAATTTCATGAGGGACTCCTGATCGGTTGCATGGCAGGCCGGCGGCCCACCATGCAGTCAGGATCCCATCGAGCCCGTGCACTTCAAGGGTGGCGAGGAGCGCTCTCCGGTGGTCCGGTCAGGACGCCGGACCGCGCGTCGGCTCACCTACGGCTGCTCGCCCGACTTCAGGTCTGCCAAGCGCTCCACCACCTCGCGCTTGCCGACCCCGCGCAAGGCAGCGATGGCCGCGAGGTTCTTGCCTCTGGGGCGTGCCTTGCCCTGCTCCCAGGCATAAACGCTCTGCCCAGATGCGCCGACCAGCAACCCGAAATCCGCAGCCGACAAGCCCAGGCGCTTGCGATTGCTGGCCATGCCGGAGGCGCGGAACCGGAATCTGTCGGCGCCGTCCGCTTCCTCGACTGCAGGCGGTGATGGCGGCCGAGCGGGCGCGGCGCGCGCGGACTGCCGCACGGACCGCTCCAATTCGCTGACCCTGCGCTTCAACGCGGCGCTTTCCGCGCGCGCTGCCGCGAGCGCCTTTCTGATCGACTCGACCTCGGTGCGCAATTCCTTGCGAGCGAGACGAACGATTTCGGCCTTGAGCACGGATGCAATGTTGGGCATACAAGGATTGTGCCAAGGACCCGAGGAAGACCGGGGATCAGCGCTGTATGGGTGGAAGCCGTCAGGAGCCGTGTCGCAGTTCAAGGCGACCGCTTTCTGGCGTGCAAGTCAGCGAGGCCGCTGTCCCTGGACGACCCGTTCCGGTCGTCGAGATGCTGCACAAGCTGTCGTTGCCGGGGTAAATCAGGTCTGGACTTCGGCACCGCCACAGCCGCTACGAGTGCAAGCCATCATAGGCGGTAGGCCACGATGAGGATCGATGTGGCAAGGCACATCAGCGAATTGCAGGCGCTGACCGCAATGGCGCGGTTCAGGCGGCGTCCGTTGTGCTCGAACAGCCAGGCCGCCATCGTCGCGTTGGCTCCCACCCAGGTGAGCCACGTCAGCAATGAATGCTGGCTGCTGTCGCCGCTGTTGAAGACGGCCAGCAGCGTCGGTAGGTAGGCCAGCACACGCACCGAGTTGAACAGGGTGAACAGCCACGTCAGCACCGCGAGGTAGGTGCCGGAGGTAGGGGGGACTTGTCGTAAGGCGGAAGTCGTCGTATTCATGCTGACCTCGTCGCGGTATTGATGCGACGCATGATCCACACTGCGGGCTCCTTCGAGAAGGTTCCGTTTGTTGAAGTCGTGTTCAACCGGAAGTTCATGCCGAGGTCATCACCGCTTGCGGACTATCGTCGGCTGCGGCATCGACCCGGCCAGCGCACCTGCTTCCTGAACCAAAGGTTCAGGCTGACTCTTCCGAGACAGATCTTCCCGAGAGGATACTGACCGTCAACACTGCGCTCCATTCGCAAGACGGAGTACCGACATGAACCTGCTATCAAAGCTGCTCGTGATCAGCGCCGTGGTGCTGTGGATGACCTCGGCGGGCGCCCAGACCAGCTATCCCGGCAAGGCGATCCGACTGATCGTCCCCACCCCCGCTGGCGGGCCCAGCGATGCGGCAGCACGCGCTCTTGCCAAGGGCATGACCGCAAGCCTCGGGCAGGAGGTGCTGGTGGAGAACCGGCCCGGCGGCAACACTGGCATCGGCGCTGGCGCGGTGCTGAACGCACCACCTGACGGCTACACGCTGCTGTTCGCCCTGGCCTCCAACGCCGGCCTGCCGCACCTCAGCAAGGCTTCGCCCTACAAGTCTTTCGCCGAGTTCACCCCAATTGTCGCGATCGGCGGCAATACGCAATGCTTGGTGGTGCCGGCGAGCCTGCCGGCGAAGTCACTGGCTGAGTTCGTCTCGTATGCAAAGGCCAGCCCGAAGCCGTTGCTGCGCGGCGCGAACAACGTATCGGAAGACATGGTGGCCGGACAGGTGAGCAGTGCCTTCGGCATCTCGCTCGAACGAGTCCCTTACAAGGGTGCACCTCAACTGCTGCCGGACCTGTTAGAAGGCCGCATCCAGGTCGCCGTGCTGCCAGTCGGCGCAAGCGTCCCGCACGTTAAGTCGGGCCGGCTGACCATGCTCGGCTGCAGCATGGCTGAACGCATTGCCACGCTGCCGGCGGTGCCCACTCTGGCCGAGTCCGGCGTTAGCTTAGCCCCGCTGATCACTGCCCACTTCGTCGTGGGCCCCCCGCGGCTGCCTGCCGCCATCGTCGACCGCCTCACTGCCGCTGCGCAACAGGCCGCCCAGTCGGCCGACTTCAAGCAGGAGATGGAGCGCCTACTCATTGTCGGCAAGGTCCGATCGCCAGCAGAGACGCGCGAACTGATGCTCCAGGCGGAGGCTCAATACGTGCAGTTCGTCCGGGAGACAGGCGCAAGCATCGATTGATGCCTGGAGGCTCAGCGGTGGCTCAACCAGCTGGAAGCGCGTCGGCTGTTGCCTTGGTGCCAGGCCGGGCGACCGTCGATGCTGGCCTGCCCCTTCGCGTCCGTCAACTGCGACAACTCAGTGCAGAGTGCGGCGGCGAAGTCGGCGAAGACGCGCAGGCGCAGGGTCCGACGCAGTTCGGGGCGGAAGTACAACGCCAGCGGCGGCGGATCCATCATCTCCCAGTCGAGCAGCGCAGGCACCAGGCGGCCGCTGGCCAGATCGGCCTGCACCGTGGCGGGTGCGATACGCATCACGCCGCCGTGGTCCAGGGCCAGTGCCAGCAAGTTGTCGCGGTGATTGGAATTCAGCCAGCCCCGCACAACCACCTCTTCGACGACGTCGCCTTGCGGCCCCGTCTGCCGGTAACGCCAGAGATCGAGCAACTTTCCGTAGGGGTTCCGGTAGCTCAGGCAGTTGTGGTTGGCGAGGTCGCGCGGGTGGCGAGGAAAGCCCTGGCGCTTCCAGTATTCCGGCGTGGCGGCGGTGACCTGCGCCATCACTGGCAACTCGCGGCGCACCCAGGCGCCGGCCTCGAACCAGCCGTGCAACAGCAGCAGGTCGCAATCTTTCGCGGCCAATTCCTCCAAGTGCAACACAGTGCGGAGATCGAGGGTCAGATCCGGATAGCTGGCATGGAACGCGGGCAACGCTGGCACGATGCAGTGCTGAAGCAGGAACGGCGTGCCGCCCACCACCAGCGTGCCCTGGGGACGCTGCCGCGCCTGCCGCATTCCGTCGTCAGCCGCCTGCAACTGCGCCAGCAATGGTGCGCAGGCCTCGGCGTACTGTGCACCGTCGGCGGTGAGCTGCAATCCGCGACTGCCGCGCTGGAACAGTGTGGCGCCGAGTTCGGCTTCGAGCGCGTTGACCAGCTTGGCGACGGCCTGCAGCGTGACGCCCTGCTGGCGCGCGGCGGCCGACAGGCTGCCGCTTTGGGCAGCGGAGAGGAAGTATTGAATCGCCTTGAGCTTGTCCATCAAGGAGGAAGTGTCGCGTGAGCAGGCCGAAGCACGCAACTGATGACGGCACCGGCTCTCATTTGGGAGGCGGCCGTGTCGTCCGGACCTGCTGACGCGTCGGCGCCGCGCCCGTTCGTCTTCGACGACGGTGCCGCCTACGAGTTGATGATGGGGCGATGGAGCGCGCTGGTGGCGCACCCGTTCCTGGGCTGGTTGGCACTTCCTGCCGGCTTGGAATGGCTGGACGACGGCTGCGGCGACGGTTCGTTCACCCAGGCTTTGGTAGAGCGTCAGCTTCCGGCGACGGTGGTCGGCGTCGACCCTGCGCCGGCCCAACTGAGCTATGCGCGCCGGCGGGTGGCCGACGCCAGCGTTCGCTTTCTGGAAGGCGACGCCCAGAACCTGCCTCTGCCAGACGCATGCGTCGATGCTGCCGTGATGGCTCTGGTGCTCTTCTTCGTGCCGGACCCGCTGCAAGGCGTGCGCGAGATGGTGCGGGTGGTCAGGGCCGGCGGAACGATCGCCGCCTACCAATGGGACTTGGCAGGTGGCGGCTTCCCGCTGCAGCCGATCCTCGATGCGGTGCATGCCGGTGGCTACCAGTCGCAGCAGCCCCCGAGTGCGTGGGCGGCAGCGCTGAAGGCATCGGAAGACCTGTGGCGAAGTGCCGGCCTGGTGGACGTGCTCACGCGCCAGTTTGAGGTGAGTCGCACGTTTGAGAGCTTTGACGACTTTTGGCGCACGTCTCACGGTAGTCCGCGCCTGCGGGACCTGTTCGCGTCGCTCTCCCCTGCTGAGTTGGAACGCATTAAGGAGGATGCCCGCGGGCGGATAGCAAGCGCGGGCGATGGGCCGCTCGTCATCAAGGCGCGGGCCAATGCTGTCAAGGGGCGGACCCGCTGAGTCGCGAATCTTGCTCTCTCGAGCGATCGACGGACAGTTCTGTGGCAGGTCAATGAACGGCTGCTTCTGGCCGAGTCGAGCCGGCGAGACGGGCAGATTGGTCGCCCGAAACCTGTCAGTCACACGGGCTTCTCGACAAGAACTGAGAGCGCGTCAAGAGGGACCGCTTGTGGCCGGGGCCCGGCACTCGCGAAGGTCAGCTGTCCGGCAGTTCAAACGCGGCGATGGCCATGCCAGCCCCACAAAGCGTTCAAGTTCAAGCGACTACGGTGGCGCCACCCAAGCGCTGGACCGGTCCTATCGGTCAGCGATGCGCTTGGTCGCGGCATGCCGCCAACGAACGCGTGGAGTCCGCCGTCGCTCGGGCAACCGGACACATCGAACCACCCGAACCCGCGGGCACGCCAGCTGCCCCAGAGCAGCAGCCTCGATGCGGCGCAGCAAGCGTTTGTCGGGCTCCCAGGAGCCGCCTCGGGCGACAAAGCGTCTGGCCGCATCGATGATGGGCCCTCCGTTGCTGGGAGCCGATCCTTCAGGTTCCAACAGATCGTCCACACGCGCGAACTGCTGGACGCGTACGCGCTCGACGTCCAGCAGACCGTCACCATCGATGTCGAGGACGGAGAACGTCCAGTGCAACACGCGCGACGGTTTGCCGTCCACCAGTTCCACGACGACGCTGGCCTGGCGCACGCGCCGTCCGGCGAAGTCGGGAACACGGGCGACGTCTTCCCGCCGCAGCATTCGCATGAAAGCCGAGCTGGCCAGCGCGTGCAGGGTGTCGTCAGCCGAGAGCAGGAACAACTTCGATGACAAACCCACCACATTCGCCTTGTGTGTCAACGGCCCGATGCTCAGTTTGTGGCCGCCGGGCCTGAAACGGCCTTGACGAGCCCCGACGATCGAAGCCGCTCGAACTCGGCCAGCGTCAGATCGACCTCGCGCCCGCCCAAACGGACCCTGAGCACCAGCGAGCGCCGCTCCAAGCGATGCACGCCAGCCGGTATTCGCACGCGGACGCCGGCGGCAGTGAGTGCATCGGAGTCATCGAACGCGTAGCTGTCGACGGTCATCGGAGATCGGTTCGGGTGCAGTCGGCTGCTTGTCTTGACGCTCCAACTATACGAACCCGCCGCACCCGAGTGACGGGCCAGCCGCAAGACACCGCTGGATGCGCCCTTGCAGACCCCCGGCGTCCCAAGCGGCTTGCTCGCCCAAGCCACCCGCACGACCGCCGGTTGGGCGGGCAAACGCGCGCAGCCCATCCTCGGCCCTTGCCCCGCTGCACTGCCCCGTCCCATACTGGCCCGGCTTCCTGCGGACATCGCGTCTGCTCAGCCTTCATCGGTGGCTCCGGTCGCCCTGAAGTCCAGCCAAGCTGGCGTCGCAGTCGTTACCTGCCTCGTGTCCTGTCCGGCACCACCGCGTGCCGGACCGACTCCGATCCATCCGGATCCGAAACCAGGAGCCGGCCATGACCCTGTGTCGTGGCCCCTCCTCGCATGCGCCGACCACGACCTCTGCGTCGTGACGCGCCCTGCGCTCACCAGCCTGGCCTGATCTCGATCAGAAGCCTGGCCTGACGCACGCATCTGCCCTGGACCCGTCCTCTCGGACGCGGACCTCAGCAGCTCGCGCACGCACCTGTGCGCGACGAAGCGCCTTGCCTTCCCGGCAGGGCATCCCAGACGGGGAACCCCAGTTCCCCGCCAGGGATGGGCGTTCCCCTTCACCCCTGAAGGAGAACCCCCATGAGTCCCGTTCCGTGGAACCGCAGCATTCCACCGATGAGTGCGCCGGTGTGTGCACTGCTGGGTGGTACCGGGCTTGCCCGTGTGCCCGCCCGGCGGCCTGTCACCCTTCCGGCGCTGCTCCGGCCCCGGCCCTGCACGCCCCATGCGTCCATGCGCCTGGTGTGCGAGGCCGCGGACCCTCTGGCGTCCGAGCGCTGCACGACGGTGTGCTGACCATGACGGTCGACACCTACCGCAGGCGCATCGCCTCGACGGCCATCGTGCTGGCCCGGGAGGATCCCCTCCTGGTCAAGGAAGTCATCGCCCGGCTCCGCGCCTCGGGCGAGATCGCGGCCGACGACCTGGTCTACCTGGACCGGATCGCCGACCGCTGGATCGGCATTGCCGAGGGCCTGCGCCGAGGCGCCGCTCGCGTGCTCACGACCTGATGGTCGCGGGCATGGAGTCGTCCGTCGCGGCACCGCCGTCGGCTCGAACTCGTGCCGATCGAGTCCTCGGGTTTCGGGGATGGTGAACCGACCGCCAGCGATGGCATCGGGACGCCATCACCCGACACCCCGTTTTCTTCGGCTCTCAGCCGTCCTCGCCATCCACCCACCGGGAGTCACCGTCTCCCATCGGGGTCGGGGTTCACTCGCCTTCTTGGAGAACCCCATGAGTCATGCTTTCCCAGACAGATCCTTCCAGAGCCCGTCACCGCGCCGCAGCACCATCGACATCGAGGAACAGCGCGCCTGGGTCGGCTTCTACAGACGCGTCGGCCGTGACGTCGCCCTCGCCGCCGAGGTGATGGCGCAGCTCGACGGCGACGCCGAGATGAAGCGTCGCCACCTGGCGCTGTACCTGTCCTGCAAGCAGTCGCTGCGCGTCCACAAGGCGCGCCAGGCCCGCGACAAGCGCATCGGGCAGTGGCTGCGCCTGCTGGTCCAGTGGACGCTGCAGCGACCCGTTGCCTTCGTCGGCGGCGTCACGCAGAAGGCGTACCACCGCACTGCGGACGTCCTCGACGAGGCCATTGCCGCCGCACCGCCGGCCTCGCCGGCAACATCGAAGCGGGGCGCGCGCCCAGCCGCGGCCCGTGACGCCGACAGCAGGCCCGAACCGGCCGCCGCGCAGGTTCGTCAGCTGCTGGGCGATGCCGAGTTCGCCGACGCGCACGCCCGCTTCCAGCACCAGGCTGGCATGTCCCCGGCGTCGCCGGTCAGTGGCTCCGAAGGCCGCTCCGAGCGTGCCCCGGAACCTCCCGTCGACGGCACCGCACCCGCCGTCCAGATCAGCCGGCGCTGATCCGAAGACCGAACCCCGGCGCAGCCCCATTTGGCTGCACCGGGTTCAGTCGCTGACGCGCCTCGGCCAAGGACTGACGCCAGCGGCCTGGGCTCACCGGCACCCCATCCAACCGCCCGCGGGCCCGCCCGCCAGGGCCGGTGTCCGCCCTCCCAACTTCGAGAGTTCCCCATGCGAGACATCACCCTGAATCCTGAGCAACGCCTGTATGTGATCGCCACCGAAGGTGGCGTGACCTGCTTCGGCTTCGACGACGCCCGCGATCATGCCCGGCAGATCGCACAACGGCTCGATCGTCCCGACCTGATGCCGACCGCCGATGACGCGGGGAGCCTCACCGGCTACGAGAAGTACCTCGCTGCCGTGCGTGCCTGGGGCGAATCCGCCCAGGGTCACAGCACCTACTTCGACCTCGGCACGGACCCTCGCCTGGCGAGGGTGCTGGAGACCTGCCGCCGGGACGGCCGCAAGGTGCGGCTGGTGCTGGGCGACACCGGCACCGGCGCGAGCAGGCTCGACGAGTTCGACGTGGTCGGCACGGTCGGCCGCTCGACCGGCCTGCTGAAAGTGCCCGTGCTCGTCGAGCCGGGCGAGGCGGCCGGTACGGCCATCCTCTGTGCGCATGTGCTGGCACTGATGGACTGGGACACCGGCCTGCCCCTGTACCGCCACCCGCGCTGGCGGCCACCGGAACTCCGCATCCGCGCCAGTGATGACGATGACCGTCGCTGGGCCGTTGTGCTGCACGAGCAGCCCGTGGCGACCTTCGACGACATCGGCAAGGCCGGTGCGTACCTCGCGTTCATGCGCGGGGCGAGCGTCGAGCCGCGCGTGTTCCGCTGAGCCGTCCGGTCGAACGTTCGAGGCCCTTCAGACGGCCCGATCCAGATCCACTCCAGCCCGTCACCCCGCACGCCCCCGGTCCAGCACCGGGGGCGTTCCTGTTTCCGAGACTGCGAACGGGGCGACGGGCGCTCAGCGACCGGTCAGGGACTGCACCTCACGCTCGATCAGCCAGTGCAGGAACCGGGTGTCATCGGAGTGGCCCCAGTAGTGGGCCTTGCAGCGGCGGACGTAGGCCTGCAGGTCCGCGACGCTTCGGATGGACCCCGGCTCGATGGCGGTGATGCGGGCCAGCCGCGCCCGTTCGGGTCGGGTCAGTCGAAGCTGGTTTTCGGTGCGCAGCATGTCGGGTCGGCCTTGTCGGTAAGCCGCGCATCTTCGCGCGCCTGAGCAAGTCTGTGCGCATCCGCTGCTGCCCGCGGCGAAGAAATTTCTGCAGTGACAGCCGAGTGCCTCTGCGGTGTCACTTTTGCAGTCTGCCCGCCAAGACATCCGCGCAGGCCGTGGCCCAACCACAACGGCGCGGCCACGCGCAGTGCGGTCACGCGAACCGTGCCACCTCCCCGCGTACCGATGCCCGACCAAGGCACGGACCCTGGCGCCCTTTGCGCGGGCAAGCGCGGCAAAGGCGCTGTCGCTGGCACCGCCCCGGTTGAATCCCCGGCGCCGATGGCGCAGACTTGATGGGCTCACACCCACTCCCGAGAGGAGTGTTTCCGATGCCGACCGAACCGGCGGCAGCGGCGTCGCAGTCGTTACCTGCCTCGGATGATCATCTGAGCCATCGTGCCGGCCACGTTCCGTCGTGTGTCTGCACATCCTTCCCTTGCGGGGACACCAGTCCCTTGCCTGTGAAGGAGGGGAACGGCGTTCCCGTCTTCCTTTTCGCCACGAGAGGAGAACGCCATGAACTTCCACCCTTTCCAGGGTCTTCAGAATCTGCCGGACCTGCCCGATGCCGCCCATGCGTCTCGGGAGGACCTGGTGGCAGAGATGCTGGGCCTGCAGGCCCACCCATTGCCAGGCCCGACGCCGGCTGCGCTGCGCGTCAGCGACCGGGAGACGCCCCACGAGGACCCGGCCACGCAGCAGCTCCTGACGCGCCGACTCGGTGTCGCCCGCGAGCTGCTGATGCGCGAGCTCCGTGACCGAATGGCGCAGGGGCCCGTGATGTCGTCGCCCCAGGTCCTTCGGGACTGGCTGCGACTGCGCTGCGCAGGCCTGCAGCACGAGGTCTTCCTCGCGCTCTACCTGGATGCCAACCACCGGCTGATCGCCCACGAGGAGGTGTTCCGCGGCACGCTCACCCAGACCTCGGTGTACCCGCGGGAACTGGTCAAGAGCGCCCTGGCCCGCAACGCCGCCGCGATCGCGGTGGCCCACAACCACCCGAGCGGCCAGGCCGAGCCGAGCCGCGCGGACGAGTTCCTGACGCAGACGCTGAAGTCGGCGCTGGCGCTGGTGGACATCCGCCTGATCGACCACTTCGTCGTCGCCGGCGACCAGTGCGTCAGCTTCGCGGAGCGCGGACTGCTCTGACGCCATGTGCGGCTGTCACGCCCTGCACGACCCAGTCGCGAGAAGGGCGCCGCCGAGGCGGTGCCCCTCCCGCCGATACCACCCCAACCAAGGATGCCCATGTCGGAGAGAAGACCCCCGACCTGCCCCTGCTGTGCCGGCCACGGCGTGCCCCTGGGCGCGCTCGGTCGCCTGCACTGGTTCCGCTGCCGCGACTGCGGCATGACGTTCGCCCGCGCCGGACGATCGAAGCGCACGCCCCGTGCGCCCTCGACCGTGACGCGGGCGACCGAATCCCCCACATCTCCCAGTTCATCCCGAGGAGGAAGCCACGATGCATACCCTGCCCGCCACCGGCTTGCGACAGCAGGCCGAGATGCTGGCCAGCCTGTCCCTGAAGCATCTGAGTTCGGCGACGCGCAACAAGCTCGCCGGTGACGACCTGTCCGTGAACGCCTACCCGACCGACTGCGGCGGGTTCGTCTATGTCGGGGCACCGAAGTACCGCGTGCCGTCGGAGCCCGACCTGGCCATGCTGTTCGAGGTGGCCGAATCCGCCGGCGTGGCCTGGCTGATGTTCGACCGCGAGGCGGCGGTCATCGACGGGCTGCCCGTGTTCGAGAGCGCGGAGCCCGGACCATGAGCCAGCACCTCGCGACGGCGACGCTCGACGGACACCCCGTCGAGATCGTGGCTGGCTTCGATCGACGCCTGGGGGACTACTTTCTCCAGGTCATCGACGAGCGCAACGACATGCTCTACACCAGCCTGCAGGAGCCCCTGCTGGACTGGACGGACATCGCGACCTTGCGCACCAAGGTCGCCGAACTCGGCCTTCGACTGCCTGCGAAGCTGGTCGATGAGGTCGAGGGCGATGGCCGTCGACGCGCGGGCAACCGCATCGTCCGCCACCTGGCAGACGGGCCGCCAGTCACGCTGCTGGCGGGCTGACGCTGTCCACGGATCGACCCCGGCGCCGCGCGCCCATCCCGGCAGGGATGGGGCCGGCGCCCTTTCTCTTTCTGCCACACCGGGTCACGACTGCACCGCTCGTTCACGTTGACGCTGCCGAAGGCGCTTCACGTACGGCGCATCGACCGCCTCGTCCGGACCCAGGCCCAGAGCGCAGCTCAGCAAGCTGGCGACGCAGCAATCACTGAGTTCAAAGGACTGCGGCAGGAACCCGACGTTCTGACTGCTCTGCTCCTCGATAGCGACGAAGAACGCCCTGAACGTGTCCGCCAGGCTCGCACGCGGCCCTTCGGTCCCGGCCGCCGTGAACGGATCGTGCGGGAGGGGGGCCGCTCGCGCCGCATCATCGGCAATGGCCTGAGCCACAGCGCTCAACGGCGGCCAGTACTTGAGATCGAACTGACCTGTCAGGGCTTCGAGCCTCGCCTTCACCCACTGTTCGTAGCTGTAGTTCCGTGCGGCAGCAGCGTGAATCGCGTCCACCGGGTGGTAGAGCGTTTCACAAGAGAACCCGGAATGGTTCTTCAACTCGGTGCGCTCGTCCAGCAACTCGGCCAGGTGCGCCGCAACCCTTTCGATCTCCTGGTTGACCTCGACCAGCCTGGCCCTTCCTCTGCGAGCCTCCTGATTCGACTCAGGACTCCAGAACGCCGCCGTGCTCTGCACCAGATCTGCGTATTTCACGTCATCGCGGACACCCATTTCACGGGATCGCGGACAGCATTTCACGGGAAGGCGGACACCGTTTCACGCTGATCGCGGACAGCGTTTCAGCGTGATGGCGGACAGCAGCAGCGCGTGCGGGTGACCTGAGCCGTGGGCATGCTGGTCGATTTTTCGACCGGACATGCCCACCCCCAGGATCACCATGCGTCAACTACGACAGACCCTTCGCCTCCACCTCGAAGCCCGGTTGAGCCTGCGCGAGTGCGCACGCGTGCTGGGCATCTCCAAGACCACCGTCGGCGCCATCGTCAGCATGGCGCGCGTAGCCGGCGTGGACTGGTCCGTGGCCCAGGGCTTGAGCGACGACGAGCTCGAGGCCCGGGTGTACCGCCCGGCCGTGCCGCGCTCGTCGCGCCACCTCGAACCCGACTTCGCGCTCATCCACCAGGAGTTGCGCCGCCCCGGCGTGACCTTGCAGTTGCTGTGGGAGGAGTACCAGCGCGGCAATGACCTGGCCTACAAGTACACCGCCTACTGCGTGAAGTACCGCGCCTGGGCCGCTGGGCTGAAGCGATCGATGCGCCAGACGCACATCGCCGGCGAGAAGCTGTTCGTGGACTACGCCGGGCAGACCATGCCCGTCGTGGACGCCGCCACCGGCGAGATCCGCCGCGCCCAGATCTTCGTGGCGGTGCTGGGTGCGTCGAACTACACCTACGCCTGCGCCACCTGGCAGCAGACCGCCGCGGACTGGGTGGGCGCCATCATCGACACGCTGGAGTTCATCGGTGGCGTGCCCCGCCTGATCGTGCCCGACCAGCCCCGGGCCCTGATCGCCCGGCCCGACAGCTACGACCCCGTCCCCGGCCGACTGGTGCAGGAGTTCTCCTCGCACTACGACGTGGCCGTGCTTCCTGCGCGCCCGGGTCGCCCGCGCGACAAGCCCAAGGTGGAGGTGGGCGTGCAGGTGGTCGAGCGCTGGATCCTGGCGCGGCTGCGCAACCGGCGCTTCTTCAGCCTGGCCGAGCTCAATGCCGCCATAGCTGAGTTGCTGGCCGAGTTGAACCAGCGGCCATTCAAGAAGCTACCCGGATGCCGCCACTCGGCCTTCCTGGCGCTGGAGCAGGGTGAGTTGCGAGCACTGCCGGCCACTCGCATGCCGATCGCCCGCTTCAAGCGCGCCCGCGTCAACATCGACTACCACGTCGAGCTCGACGCCCACTACTACAGCGTGCCGCATCGCCTGGTGGGCGCCGAGGTCGAACTGCGGATCACCGCCACCACGGTGGAAGTGCTGGCCGGCGGCGCCCGGGTGGCCGTGCACAGGCTCAGCGCGCTGCCAGGCAGGCACACGACCCTGGCCGAGCACATGCCGGCATCGCACCGCGCGCACCGCGAGTGGTCGCCGGCCAAGCTCATCGCCTGGGGCGAGCGAATCGGCGTAGCCACTGCCGCCGTGGTGCGCTGGCAGATGGAGCACCGCCCGCACCCCGAGCAGGGCTACCGGGCCTGCCTGGGCATGCAGCGCCTGGCGCGCGAGTTCACGCCGGCGCGCCTGGAGGCGGCCTGCACCCGCGCCATGGCCATCCGCAGCCCCAACCTGCGCAGCGTCACGTCGATCCTGCGCAGCGGCCTGGACCGCCAGCCCGCGCCCCCGAAGCCCGTCCAGGCCAGTCTGCCGCTGCACGAGAACCTGCGCGGCCCGGACTACTACCACTGACATCCCAACCCGCCCCCCAACCCGCCGACACCACCAACACCACCGACGAAGGAGAACGACCCCATGCTCAACGAACAGACCCTGACCCAGCTCAGAGCCCTGCGCCTGGACGGCATGGTCGCCGCGCTGGCCGATCACGCCAGCAGCAGCGCCGCCAGCGAACTGCGCTTCGAGGAGCGCCTGGCGCTGCTGGTGCAGCGCGAGATCGACTGGCGCGACGACAAGCGGCTGACCCGGCTGCTCAAGGCCGCGCGGCTGAAGGTCAGCAGCGCGTGCATCGAGGACATCAACTGGCGCGCCTCGCGCGGCCTGGACCGGCACCTGGTCACGGCGTTGGCCGGCTGCGACTGGGTGCGCCATGCGCGCACCATCCTCATCACCGGCGCCACGGGCACGGGCAAGACGTGGCTGTCGTGCGCGCTGGCCCGGCAGGCCGCGCGGCAAGGCTTCACGGTGCTGTACACGCGCACCACGCGGCTGCTGCAGGAACTGCGTGTGGCCCACGGCGACGGCAGCTTCAGCCGGCGCCTGGCGCAACTGGCGCGCATCGACGTGCTGGTGCTAGATGACTTCGCAGGTGCGCCAATGGAGCCGGGCGAACGCAACGACCTGCTGGAACTGCTGGACGACCGGGTGGGGGCGAAGGCCACGCTGATCACGAGCCAGCTGGCGGTCAAGGCCTGGCACGCCTGGCTGGACGACCCGACCGTGGCCGACGCGATCCTGGACCGCATCGTGCACAGCGCGCACCGCATCGCGCTCAAAGGGCCATCGCTGCGCAAGCCCGAAGGTCAGGCAGACGAGGAAGCCCAATGATCGCTTCGCGCAGACATCAGCACGCCCGCAGCCCGGCGACGAACACGGCCTGCCCACCGCGGCGGTCGGTCGGTTCGTCGCAGGCGCCGACCGACCGCCGCCGTGGACAGGCCTGCGGCCAGGACCATCAAACGAGCATCGCCTTCGGCGCCGAGTTGCCCACCCCGGCGCTGCGCGCCGGCGTGGACAACACGGGCGACTTCACGGCCATCGCGGACACCTGAGATACGATGAACCCGGTCACCCGCATGCCCTGTGCGCTGTCCGCCATCGGCGTGAAACGGTGTCCGCGATCAGCGTGAAACGGGTGTCCGCGATCGCTGAAATGCGCACCAGATCGAAGAAGACCTTCAGGGCCGGCGGATGCTGGACGAGCTTGCCGTGGATCTCGGCATAGGCTTCCTCCAGCTCGAGGCCTCGTTCAAGCAGTCGGTCGATCACCCTGACTTCACTGGGCAGGATCGACTTCTCAGTCTTGTCGGCACGATCGGCCTTCAACAGCTGCTCGCAGGCGTGCCGGGCTTGCTTGGGCGTGGTCGGATGCGTCGTCATCGTGAATCCTCTTTCGATGTGCGAAAGAGTACTCGTGGCGCCGCGAGCCGTCGGTACCTGAATCCGTGAGTCGCGCTGGCGCTTCAGGTACCCGGCCGTGTTCACCAAAGATGCCGCAACCGCGCCATTCCGCCCACGTGCGCTGGTCTACTCGACCGACGAGGTTGAGTGCAACGCCGCCATCGCCTCCAGATCGATCACCGCATCCGCCATCGCTGTCAGCTCCGGCGTCTGCGACACGAAGAACTCCCGCGCGTAGCCACCCAGTTCCAGCACCCGCCGCTTCATCGCCATGAACATGCGCTTGCGCTCCGGGTCCAGCGCTCCGTCGGTCTCGTCGGAGAACAGGGTGTCGTAGCGCCGGCCGCTGTTCTGCGCCAGGTACAGCGCGACGGCCCTCACCAGGCACTCGTTGATCCAGACCCTCTCGCCGCCGCTCATCGCCGTGACGCTCTTGTCCTCCCCCGACTCTGCGTCGTAGACGCGGATGTCGAAGCCCTCGCGCTGCTTTCCATTGGCCGTCTCCTGCAAGGTCTCGATGGCCACCGTGAAGCGCGGGCCATAGCAGGCCAGCAGCAGGTCGTTCACCAGGCCGGACAAGGTCGGCCCCGCATCGTCGATGGCCAGCGCGATCAGTCCATCGTTGCCCATGCAGCGGGCGAACAGCAGCCAGTTGGCGAGTTCCTGCTCCACCCGTGCCGTGCGGGCTGCGGCTGCGTCGCGCCTCCGGCCATGCTCCTCCATCTGGGCCGACAGGGCGGCAAGCGCCTGCACGTCGCGAACGGCAGCCAGATGCGAGCGCTCCGCCTCATCCAGGACACATTGCCAGCGCTCCACCTGGGCTCGAGCATGTGCGAGCCGCACAGCATCCGGCGGTGACGGCAGTGCATCGATCGCGGTCTGGAGTCGCTGGATGGCCACCTGGGTCTGAGCTTCCAGCAGCGAGACACGCTCGGCAACGCGCATCCGGCTGGCGATGATCTGCTTACGCTCGGCCGCTTCGGAGTCGGTGTCGATCGCGATGTCCGCCCCGGCCGACGGGTCTGGAGCGGGAGGAAGAGCGGCGAGTTCGCCCTCCGCTTCGACAAGACCCGCGCGCGCATGGCGCATCTCCGCCCCGCGCGCAGCCAAGGCGGCATAGGCCGTCTGACGGGCCAGGGCTCGCCTCGACTGGCACTCTGCCCGGCTCAGGCTCTGCGGTGCGCCGACGTTGAGGCTTGCCGCCTCTTGCAGGGCTTGCAGTTCAAGCCGAAGACTGTCCCGCTCCGCAGCGAGTTGACGGATGCGCTGCTGGGCGCTCGGCGCCAGCGCGGCCGCTTCGCGCGCGTCCGACAGCAGGGTGCATTGACCCTGCATGGGCATGCCGCTGCACGGCACGCGGTTGCTCAGGGCCAGGCGGCGGCTCAGGTCTTCCGCCTGGAGCACGGCCTGGCCCGCCTCGCGCTCGAGCGATGCCAGCCGCTGCCCGATCCCTGCGACGGCATCGCGACGACGCGCAAGGTCCTGGACGGCATCGCGAAGCGCCAGCACGCGGTCCTCGCGGCGACGCACCACCCCTGTCGCCAGCGGCAGACGGCGGCCGGCTCGAGCCACCGCGGCCTCGTCCGCCAGCACCCGCTGCAGGGACCGGATGCGGGCCTCCAGTCGTTCGCGCTGCGCCCTGGCCTGCGCGACACGCTGCGCCACACGATCGTCGAGCCGTGCGAGTTGCTCCGTTGCCTCCCGATCCTGCGTGCGCAGGCCCTGCAGGGTGCGATCACCCGCGGCACGAGCCCCCGCCAGTTCCGCCATCAACTGCGCTCGCCGGGTCTCGACAGCCTTCGCCTGCTCCTGCAGGGCCATCAACGACGCCTCGTGCGTTCGCGCAGCCTCCCGTTGTTCGTGGGCAGCCTGCCGGCTGGCTTGCGCCGCCTTGACCCTCTCGTCCGCGCCCTGCCATCGACGGGCGTCATCCTCCAACCGCTGGCGCTCGGCATAGAACGCGGTCGCTTCAGCGCGCAACGCCGCCAGCGCCGCCTTCAGCTGCCGCGCCGTCTCGCCCGCCTTCTGACCGAGCGCGCGGATGTCCTCCTGCCCCAGCAGATCGGCCAGCAGGGCCTTGATCTCGCCATTGCGGTAGGTGCTGAGTTGCCGCTTCCCCTGTGCCGAGAAGACCGACGTGAAGAAGGTGTCCGCCGGCCCGCAGATGGCCTCGACGCATCGCGCATACGTCTCGACCTTGCCATCGGAGACGGTGCCGTCGGGCAGCGCGGCGGGAGACCACGTGCCGGCGTCATCCAGCATCAGCAGATAGGCCTCGGTCCTGCGGCGGCTCCCGGTGCGGCCGTTCATGCGGATGACCACCTGCGATCGGTAGCAGCGCCCGGCGTGCGCCCAGTGCAGGTCCTTCTCGTTCTCGGGCAGACAGACCTGGTCGTAGTACGAGAAGCCGCCCGGCCCGGCCTGCGCCGCCCGCGACGGCATGGTCAGATAGGGATGTTAGGTTGCATTCGCGCGTGTCAACGCGATTGCCTCCTGAGCCATCACTGCCTAAAGTGACCACAGCCCGAGCAGCCCCAGCCTCTTTCAGAGGCGAGTAGCCCGGCGCGTCCCGCGTTTTCAGC
>WBZO01000735.1_pt2 | contig 32274 bp, 36 predicted proteins | sample 5204261 | NCBI WGS metagenome assembly WBZO01 (sample SAMN12412400, study PRJNA552823) | activated sludge metagenome | isolation source: activated sludge from anammox sidestream of wastewater treatment plant... | place: USA: North Carolina | collected 2017-09
CATGGGCGTACTTTCCCGCCTGATGCCGAATATGCAGGTTTTCTTCATTATCGTGCCTCCGCAGATCCTGCTGAGCTTTTTTATTCTCATGCTTATTTTTAGCGGCACGATGCTCTGGTATCTCGATTTCGTCGAGGCCCATCTCAGCGGCTATGTAACGGCTGATTGACGATGGCCGAGCAGGAACAGGAAAAGACAGAGGAACCTTCCCAGAAACGATTGGAAGAAGCCCGCAAGCGCGGTCAGATTTACCAGTCGAGGGAAGTGAACAGCTTTTTGCTTTTATTTGTTTTCGCCGTTTTGATCGGCTGGGGCGCCGGTGGATTGATGCAAAGCACGCAGATGGCGCTCGCGCCTTTTCTGCATCAGCCTGATATGCTGCCTGCGGATGCGGGCGGGCTGGGGCATGTGCTTAAAGACGTAATCCTCAAAGCACTCGGCGTTTTATCTGTGCCGATGCTGGCTTTTGCGGTCGCTGCCTTGCTTGCCAGCACGATTCAGAAACCCCTTATTCTCTCAATTGAGCCCATCATGCCGAAATGGGAAAAGGTTTCCCCTGTAAAGGGTCTGGGCAGGCTTTTTTCTCTTCGTTCGCTGATGGAATTTATCAAGGGCCTGATTAAAATTACGATCGTTGGCATTGTCGCGACCATGGCGGTCTGGCCCCGGCGCGGCGAGCTGCAGCGCCTGCCTGATACTGAAATGGGCCCCATGCTCTTACTGCTGCAGGAGCTGGTCACGAACATGATGATAGGGGTGCTTATCGCCGTTTTTTTCATCGCGATGCTCGATTATCTCTATCAGCGTTACGATTATCTCAAGAACCTGCGCATGACGAGGCAGGAGCTGAAAGACGAATACAAACAGCAGGAAGGCGATCCCATCATCAGGCAGCGCATCCGCCAGTTACGCATGGAGCGTGCGCGCAAGCGCATGATGGCGGAAGTTCCCACTTCAGATGTCGTCATCACCAACCCGACTCACTATGCCGTGGCGCTTAAATATGAAAGCAGCGAAATGGCCGCGCCGAAAGTTGTCGCCAAGGGGCAGGATAAGATCGCGCTCAAAATACGCGAAGTAGCGAAAGAAAATAATGTTCCCGTGGTGGAAAATCCCCCGCTTGCCCGGGCGCTTTTCCCTGTCGAGCTGGAGCAGGAAATTCCTTATGAGCATTATAAAGCCGTCGCTGAAATCATCAGCTATGTTTACAAACTCAAGGGAAAAGCCATCAAGCCGCGCACCAAGCGCTAACCTTGATGTTCAAAGCCAAATTTCTGCTTCATGATATTGCGAATATTACTCGGGCTTGCTTCACCATATCCCGAATAAAGCACCTGCCCCCACAGCGCCAGATCTGTTGGCCCTTTCAAGGCCTGCTCGAACGCGTGAGCCTTGCCGGGTTGTACTTTCACATAATACCAGGCCAGCTTCTGCCGGGTATCCTCCACCACGACATAGAAAATATCTTTGCCCTGTGATTGCTGGAGGAATTTTGCTGCAAAACTCATCGCTGCAGCCCGATTACCCAGCTTTTCCCCTCTACTTGCAATGCCTGGCCAGAGGTAAGGGTCAAAGGCGTGTGCTGCACTATCACTTTGGCAGTATCCCGTAAAAGATTGCCATATTTTGAGTATAAAGACAGCGCATGAGTATCAGCCAGCACTGAAAAAGTACCCTCTGGCTCCTGCTGTACCCTGGCATTTTTGAAATCTGCGGGACGTTGCGCATTATTGCTTTCTATCAGCGTTTTGTCTCCATGGGGAACGGGGGTATCCGCTGAATACATCCCCATGGCCAGATCATAAGCCGCCTGATTGGCCGTTTTCACATCGGCAAAGACAGTATTAATCCTGATATTATTTCCATCCGCAGTGACGGCAAAAAATTCGGAAGGCCCTGGCGACTCGAGGCTGCCGCGCACGGCGCTGTTTACTATTGTACAAAGCTCTGCGGGTCTTGTTTCAGGAATAAACGGTATCATCTCACCTATCCGCTAAAATTACAGGATTTGTCTAGAATAACATTGCTTTGTTAAAAAATAATGACGGATCGATTGCAAACACAATGGCTTCATGCTTCACTAGTGCCCCATGGCAGGACGCTACAGCGAAACACTTCAATCCGCCGCCCGGGGTGACGATTTTGTCGTTCGCCGGAGGCCTTTTTTCTGGTCACTTTTCATTATTTTTGTAGTGATGTTTATCGCGCTCTATCTGGCTGGGCTTGGTATGCGCGACGGTCAGGGCCATATTCTCTTTGCGGCATTGCTTATCGTAATGTTAGGCCTGCTGGGCGCCTTTACCTACGTCTTTACCCAGCGCCAGCGCGACCTGGTGCTGATGACCGAGTTTCAGAATGCTCTCTTTTCTTCCGCCGTACGCATTAATTATCTGTTCTGCCTGATTCTCAAATCCGATGGCAGCGTAGTTTATCTTGATCCCGGCTTTCAGAAGCTTTTCCCGCATATCAACCGCCATGAAATGGACGATGTATATAAACTCGGTACACACGGGATTCTCACGCGGGACCAGCAGATTGCGTTTGATAAGGCCCTGAGCGACGGTAAAAACGCTACCCAGATTGTCGATATCAACCTGCCGGACAATCTTGGCAGTAAAATGGTGGTGACACTGGAGCCCTTGCCTCGCCCGCGCGGTTATTTCATTCTGCGCAGCCGCACCTATATTGATCGCAGTTTTTCCGCTGCTGCGAAGCCGCAGGACTCTGTTCAAATAGCTGCTCCATCCCTCTCCCCCACCGGGATGACGATGGAAGCCTTCATCACCAATTCACCGATGGCCATCGCGGCGATTGATATGAATGGCCGTGTCTTGCAGTGCAATGAATCCTTCCGCCGGTTGACGGATCGCACACGCCATCGCAAGGATGGATGGGATTTTCTTGATGTGGTCACTCCTGCTCATCGTGCTGAAGTGATGGAGGCCATGCGCAACCTGCCTGCGAATGCCCAGGATGAACACCCGCTTGATATCCATATTGCAGGTGAAAAGGAAAAATCCGCTTCGCTTTACCTGAACCGCATGGAAGGCAGCGATAACGAAGAGCCGCAGATCATTCTGCATCTCATTGATACCACCGAGCAGAAAAATCTTGAGCTTCGCTATGCACATAGCCAGAAAATGCAGGCGGTTGGCCAGCTGGCAGGCGGCGTCGCGCACGACTTTAATAACCTGCTGACGGCGATGATTGGCTTCTGCGATTTACTGCTGATGCGCCATCCCGCCGGCGATCAGTCTTTCGCTGACATCATGCAGATTAAACAGAATGCCAACCGCGCCGCTAATCTGGTGCGGCAGCTTCTGGCCTTTTCACGCCGCCAAACCCTGCAGCCTAAGCTGCTGGACATTACCGAGGTGCTGGCAGAGCTCTCTAACCTGGTTCGCCGGCTGATCGGTGAAAATATTGAACTCAAGATGGTCCATGGCCGCGATGTCGGCATGGTCAAGGCGGATCAGGGGCAGCTGGAGCAGGTACTGATCAACCTCGCTGTCAATGCGCGCGATGCCATGAATGGTGGCGGCACTCTCACCTTGCGCACTGCGCTGGTTTCACTGCGTGGCCCGGAAGATCTGGATCGTGCGCTTATTCCGCCGGTCGACGATGATCAAATCGCGCCAGGCGACTATGTTCTGGTAGAAATCGCCGATACCGGCAGCGGCATTCCACCTGAAAATATCCAGAAAATATTCGAACCCTTCTTTTCCACTAAAGAAGTGGGAGCCGGCACCGGTCTCGGCCTTGCAACCGTCTACGGCATTATTAAGCAGACCGGCGGTTATATCTATGTCGCCAGCCAGCCGGGCATTGGCACACATTTTTACCTCTACTTCCCGCGTCAGTCTGAAGCGGTGGTGGCGCAGGCAGCCGCTGAAGAAAAAACTGAGAAGGAAACAACCGGCGACCTCACCGGTATCGGCACTATCCTGCTGGTGGAAGATGAAGCGCCTGTTCGCAATTTCGCTGCGCGTGCGTTGCGCAATAAAGGTTACACCGTGCTCGAGGCGGATTGCGGAGAAGCGGCTCTGGAAATTATCCGTGAGCATGGCAACGAGCTGCATGTCATCGTCAGCGACGTTATCATGCCCGGCATGAACGGCCCGGAAATGATCAAGCGCATCCTGCCGCAATATCCTAAAGTTAAAGTTATTTTCATCTCCGGCTATGCCGAAGACGCTTTCGCCGATACTTTCGGGGAAGATTTCACCTTCAATTTCCTGCCCAAACCTTTCACCCTGAAGCAGCTCGCAAGCAAGGTGAAGGAAGTGACGCAGTCCTAAAACAACGACGCCTTCCACCCGAAGGCAGAAGGCGCGTCGGAGCTTGTTACACAAGCCCTAATCGGAAATTACGCAGCGAAAGCGGGGCGAGTGGTCGTCGCTGGCTGTTCACCATGCGACAAGCCACAGCATACCCACATCGGCCGCGGTACGTTAAATGACGGGAATTCCAAACCCGACATTAACGCGCCTGCGAGACTGCTCAAGACTCCGGCGAGAAGTCTGAACAGGGCGATTAACATCGCCAAAAGCAACATACTTTCTTCCATAACGATTGGAATTTAAGTATGATTTACTAACCCTTAGCTGCACGGGGCTTTCAGATATTTCCGGCCTTTCGGACAAAAACTAATGAGTTGAACTGTAATACGAATACAATTGCACAAAAGTCGGAGCTTGTCCGAAATAGCAGCCATTTTAAAAATGACGCAGCAAGAAATTGGCTCAATTTTAAACTTTTTATGCCCCTGCGTGTGTTACAGTTTTATGACAATCCTGAATCTGCTTGCATTCCTTTTGAGAATGATTATCAGTATCCTTAAACCATCCGGAAAGTTCTTATGAAAAAATCTCTCTTCCTTGCGCTGGCGCTGCTGGCGTCACCTGCCTTCGCCGCTACTGAATTTACCCTCGTGATTAAAGATCACAAATTCGATCCTGCCGTGCTTGAAGTTCCGGCCGGGCAGAAACTCAAACTTACCGTGGACAATCAGGACTCCACACCCGAAGAATTCGAAAGCCACGATCTGCATCGCGAAAAAATTATCAAAGGTAACAGCAAGGCCGTTATTTTTGTGGGTCCGCTGAAAGCCGGCGAACATAAATTCTTCGGCGAGTTCAATGAAAAAACCGCGCAGGGCAAACTGATCGCCAAGTAATAGTTTTTGGTACGGGGCCGGACGGCCCTAAACCGCAAGCTACGCCTCGCGCTTGCTCGGATTACTGAACTCTAAACTGTGATAACTGAATTCTAAACCATGCTTTCCACTGCCATCGTCATTTTCCGCGAAGCCTTCGAAATCGCCCTGATTCTTGGGGTGGTGCTTGCGGCCACACGCGGCCTGCCAAAGCGATCACATTATGTCTGGGGGGGATTTTTAGGGGGCGCGATCGGTGCATCACTGATTTCGCTTTTCATCGATACTATTTCTTCCGGTTTTGAAGGGGTCGGGCAGGAATTGATGAACGCAGCAATCCTGTTTGCTGCTGCGTTCTTTATCGGGTGGACAGTTGTGTGGATGCGAACGCATGCGCATGTCATGGTCACCAAAATTAAAACTGTTGGCAAAGCTGTGGCCGAAAACCAGACACCCTATTTCGCGCTTTCGCTGGTTATCGGGCTGGCGGTTTTGCGCGAAGGCGCGGAGATTGCTTTGTTTACTTACAGCATGGTAGCGGCAGGGCAACATGCGGGCGATATCATTCTCGGCAGCCTCCTCGGCGCCGCGGCCGGGGCAGGCATGGGCGCATTGCTTTATTTTGGGCTGATTAAAATCCCCACGAAGCATTTGTTCACGGTCACCAGCGGCTTGCTCACCCTGGTAGTAAGCGGACTGACCGCCGTGGGATGCGGCTTTCTCGTCGCTGCGGGGTATCTCTCGGATTTTTCCGCGACTGTCTGGGATACCAGCAATCTGCTGTCGGAGAATTCACTGGCCGGTCAAACCCTGCATGTTTTGATCGGATATATTGAGCAACCCATGCAGATTCAGGTGATTGCTTATTTGGGCACACTTCTCACGCTGCTTATCCTTATGCGCGTTCTCGCTCATTCCAAGGCTTAATTATCTGTCACATGGCGTCATAAAACTGTCATTTGCGACAACTTACTCAACAGTTTATTGTCTTTTAACCTCATCTTACCTTGTCTAATCTGATAAGGTTTTTCACTGCTGTTCGCTTTATGGCTGGCAACGCAGCGAGAAACCCTAACGCTATGCAGCGCCTCAACCGCGCCTGTTGCATATGAGTTTATTTTTGAGAACATGATTAATTAACTCAAAAAAATTGAGTTATGTTTATTACGTTTAAATGGATCTCGCGGATATTTCTCGTCATTTTGTTGGTATCTTTTTTATACCTTTACAAGCCTGATGAAGAAATAAATGGTATTCAGCCTCCACCTACATACACAGAATACCCCACAGCCCCTCATCGTTTACCTTCCGGACAATGGGTTGATGAAAACCAACGGTTGATTCCGATGACTGATCCCCGACATCCGAATTACCAAGATACCTCTTTAGCCAATTATTACTTACCTTCTCCAGTCCGCTGGGTTGTAAGAAAAGCGGTGACGAATCTTGGAACAACTGTCTTCTGTGTGTTCGTACTCCTTCTGCTTCACTTTTGGATTAAAGCCCGTGGTGGATACAAAAAACATTTCTTACAAGATTAAAAAAAGTCGCCCACCGCCATCGGAGCAATCCGGGGCGGCTTTTTTTTGCGCGCGGAATATTGCTGCCGCCCTTGCCAGCCCTGCGAAATCCGTGTAGTTTGTCTGCAATTAACATAACAACAATGGCAGGGTATAAACATGTCGGACAAACAAAAAGCACTCGCAGCGGCACTCTCACAAATCGAAAAAACTTTCGGCAAAGGCTCCATCATGAAGCTGGGGCAGGACGAGCATCTTCAGGTTGAAGCCATCTCTACAGGCTCTCTGGGGCTGGATCTCGCGCTCGGTGTCGGCGGCGTGCCTAAGGGCCGCATTATTGAAATTTACGGGCCGGAAAGCTCCGGTAAAACCACCCTTACCTTGCATGTTGTCGCTGAAGCGCAGAAAAAAGGTGGCACCTGTGCATTTATCGACGCGGAACACGCGCTTGATCCCGTTTATGCCCGTAAGCTCGGCGTCAATGTGGATGACCTCATTATTTCCCAGCCGGATACCGGTGAGCAGGCGCTTGAAATTGCTGATACGCTCGTGCGTTCCGGCGCGATTGATGTGCTGGTGGTCGACTCTGTCGCGGCGCTGGTGCCCAAAGCGGAACTTGAAGGTGAAATGGGCGATTCCCATATGGGCCTGCAGGCCCGCCTGATGAGCCAGGCCCTGCGCAAGCTTACCGGCTCCATCAGCAAATCCGGCTGCACCATTATTTTCATTAACCAGATTCGTATGAAAATCGGCGTGATGTTCGGCAACCCCGAAACCACGACCGGCGGCAACGCGCTTAAATTCTACGCTTCCGTGCGCATGGATATCCGCCGTATCGGTGCATTGAAAGACAAAGAAGAAGTCGTCGGCAATCAAACCCGCGTTAAAGTCGTGAAAAATAAAGTCTCCCCACCGTTTAAAGTGGTAGATTTCGACATCCTGTATGGAGAAGGCATCTCCAAGGAAGGTGAAATTATCGATCTCGGCGTGAAAGCAGGCATTATCGAGAAAGCCGGTTCCTGGTATTCCTATAACAGCGAACGCATCGGCCAGGGTAAAGAGAATGCTCGCAATTACCTGAAGGAAAACCCCAAGGTCGCCGAAGCCATCGAGAAACAAATCCGCGCGGCTTCAGGCCAGCTTTCCAAAGCGATGGAAGGCAGCCCCGCCGAAGATGCGATGGAAGTTGACGCCGCTTAGGCTGCAAACATAACCTAAAACAAGAAGCCGTGTTACCTTTGCAGGAACACGGCTTTTGTGTAGTTCGTTAGTCTTCATCGGTCATGTAGGACATTCCGGCACCGCATCTGAGACACCATTTTTCATAGCGTCCGGTTTGCGGATTAAACACAGATGGTCCCCATACATGCTGCCCGGGAGGGCATTGTTGTGCTTCCTCGTCACCCCATGCTTTTTGCGTTGGAATCAGGAAAGCTCGATGAAAATAATACATGAGCAAGGTTGCAATGACAGGCAGAACCAGAATAAAGAGGTAATCATACCTGCAGTTTTAATTAAATAAGCACTGGTATTTTAAACGGATTCAGGATTTCTTACTATTTTCAATATGTGAAGATTTGATGACGAAATCATTTAAGGGCGCTACAAGTTCAGTCATGCTCACACCGCGTACCGATATTCCTTTCGTTTCTCTGGTTATTCCCGTTTATAACGAGGAAAAGGTTCTGCCTTTACTGATGCCGCGGCTGGAGCCTTTGCTGGCGGGTTTTACCAATGGTTGGGAAATTGTGTTCATCGATGATGGCAGCCGTGATTCCACCCTCGCGCAGCTGAACGATCTGCATCAGCAGAATCCCAATATTAAAATCCTGTCTTTTTCCCGCAATTTCGGGCAGGAGGCTGCCGTTGTCGCAGGCCTTCGCCATGCGGGGGGAGATGTGGTCATTCCGCTCGATTCTGATCTACAGGACCCACCGGAGCTGATTCCCCAAATGATCGCCAAATGGCAGGAAGGCTATGATGTGGTGCTTGCCACGCGTAAAAGCCGCATGGAGGATAGCCGCGCCAAGCGCTTCTTCGCTGAAAAATTCTACGCCATTTACAATGCTTTTGCTTCCACTCCTATTCCGGCGAATACCGCCTCTTTCCGCCTGATGGATCGTAAAGTGGTGGAGGCCTTCAAGCTTTTACCAACACCGTCGCGCTTCATTCGCGGTGCGCTGGCCTGGGTCGGCTTTCAGACCACAGCGCTTTATTTCGATCGCAAAAAGCGTGCGGCAGGCATGACCGGCTGGTCCGCCGCGCGGCTGATGCATAAGGCGCTCGAGGGCTTTTATTATTACGCTGCGCGCCTGCTGCGCTGCTGGTCGCTTGTAGTGCTGTTGGGCGGGTTATGGTGCCTGCTGGCTGGCTGGTTCGGCTTTGCCACTTTCAATCTGCTGGCTTTCGCGCTGGGCCTTTTGCTTATCCAGAACGCCATCGGCAACGAAACATTATTTCGCACCCTGCACGATCTGCAGCATCGGCCCGAATATATCATCGCGCATAAAATTGGGTTCTAACCGCGGAAATCTTTTTTCCGTGCTGTCAGATTAATCAGCAGATTCAGCTCCACCACCGGTATCAGCAGCGGAAAATAGCAGGACCGGTATTCACTGAAATAATAACGGAAAATTTTAAGCAGGCGCTGCGCCGCGTTTACATGCTCGCGCGACATGTGCAGTTCGTATTCAGCAAAGCTTACCTGATAAAGCTTCATGAATTTAGGGGCGCTCACCCTTTGCCCCAGCCGCCATAATAAGCCGGGATCACAAGGCAGGCCGATTGAAATAATCGCCTCCTCCCCCTCCAGCAGAGATACCCATTTTTTAAGGGCTCCCTCCGGATCCGGCACATGCTCCCAGACATGGCTTGCGATCACCCGGGAAAATTTACCGCGCTCGGCCTCCAGTTTTTCAAAAGTCGGATCGTCCTCAAAAACGTGGTAGCTTATCAAATCGCCAAATTCCTGGTGCAAGGCCGAGTGCTTCAGCTTTTCCAGGGTTTCGCGCGTATCTGAAATCACATATTCACTCACAGACGACCGATCGATCCATTTCAAATGCGGCATTGCCCCGCCGCCGAGCTCCAGGATCTTCCGGTTAGCTTCCCTGGCAATGCCGCGCTCCATCATCTTATGCGCAACATTCATGACCAGTCCCTGCGCGCCGGAGTAGAGATATTTGCCGTAATTCTCATCATACATGTGCTGCATCGGAACCCCTTCTCCAGCCCAAATTGCGCAGCACGGGCATCACATAAATTTCTTTGATAAACTGCACCAGCGAGAGCCGTTCCCCATGCCGCGAGTGGTTGAAAAACATAGCGGCGAAAATTAGCAGCAGCGGCTCCAGCGGTTTGCGGTAACGGCCTTCCATCACGCCTGACTGCTGGAAAATAAGCATCAGCAGCAAACCCAGCGCACAGGTAAATACCAGCATTTCCGGTTTTGATTTCTTCACCAACGGCGCGCAGATCAGCAACCCCAGCATCAGCACAGGCCATAGCCAGCGCAGCTGGAAATTAATGTAATAAAGCCATTTGTAATCCGCTTTGGGGCCACTGTCCGGCCAGGAATTGCCAAGAAACAGGAAAGCCAGATTATCCTGCATGTCGCACCAGTATTTATCTGCGTCGTATTTTGATTTGGCATCTTCAACCGCCGCTTTCCAGTCGTCTATGCCATTCGCGGTATTGATGGTTTCGATCGCTGTGCCTTCCGGCCGGCAATATTCGTAAGTAAAAAATGGGTCGCCCAGCGGATGATAAAAACTGGGTGAGCTGAAAATATACAGCCCTTCGTTACTATTGATCTGCACCGTGCGCAGATGACCATAATGGTAGAATTGCGCCATGTGTGGCAAGCCAAAGGGCGCGATTACTTTCAGCTTCTGATAGCTGTGCCAGCCGGCCGGAATCGCAGCGGCCGCAAAAAACACCACAGCGAATGCAGCGACCTTCCAGCGATCCCTGGGTAGCAGCAGAAGCAAATACCACAGGCAGGCAATGGCCATTGGCAACGCGATCAACCTTGTATAGCAGGTAAGCACCCAGGCCGCTGCAGCGAGAAGCGCAGCGCCCAGTTCCTGCTTGCGGCTGGCACGCAATGTCAGCCAGAAGCCTGCCCCCATCAAGGCCAGCAGCAAGGTTTCGTTCATGAACAGCGTGTAAATTGCGCTCAGCGACGGGCAGAGCGCAATCACAATTCCCAGCGCCAGCGCGGTACGCCGCGTGAACAGCTCCCGGCAGGCGCGATACCACACCCAGCCGGTGAAGACGGATAGCGCGCCCGTGAGCACCGCAACCACCGCCGGCTTACTGCCGCTTATCCATTGCACCAGGTGGATGTATAGCTGGTAGAGTTTCGGATCGATCCCGCCGATAAAAGTCGGGGTGAGAAGATACTGGCCGTTCTGCCAGTGGCGGGCAGGATCCGAGAAAAGATTTTCCATCGGGTTGTCATAAACCGGCACCATGAAGCGGAAAATCAGCGCATAGACGAACAACACCTTAAGTATTGCATCCAGCGAAATTCCCGAGGTTTGTTCTGCACTGGCCATTGTTCAGTGCTGCTTCAATACGCCTATATACGGCAGCTCGCGATAGCGGTTGGCATAATCCAACCCATAACCCACCACGAATTGATCGGGCGTTGAGAACCCGATAAAATCAGCATCAATGCTCACGGCACGCTTACCCGGTTTTTCCAGCAATACCGCGATATGCACCGATTGCGCGCCCCGCGCCAGAATAAGATTACGCGCGTAAGAAAGCGTCCGGCCGGATTCCAGAATATCATCCACCAGCAGCACATTGCGCCCTGCCACTTCATCGCTTAAGTCCTGCGTAATAGTGACTTTCCGGCTGCTGACCGTGGCATTGCCATAACTGCGCAGTCCCAGGAAATCGATTTCAGGATGCATGCCCGCATGATGCAATGCGCGAATTAAATCGGCCGTGAATACGAAACTGCCCTTAAGCAACGCCACGACCATTACCTGCCGCTGTATAGCGGCGGCTATTTCCTCTGCCATGACATGGACGCGCTTGGCAATATGTTCTGCTGTGAAAAGCGGTGTTACCGGCAGAGGCTCAGCCATCTGTTGCTTCTTCCTCTTCGTTATTTTCTTCGGCATCTGAAGCGGCCGCTTCTGCTGAAGGCTCCTTCCAGTCTGCGCGTAGCTTGAGCTCCAGCGTGCTGCCCAAATCAATCACAAGGCGATCTGCAGAATTAGAGGGATTTTCAAACCGCAGATTCTTACAGGCGATGCTCTTGCCGGGTTGCAATATGCGGCCTGTTTCTGACAGGAAGTTGCCATCTTCAGCAACCACTTCTCCGCCGGCATTGATAATCTGCATTTTAAGGCGCGGAATAACCCGATCCTCTTTTGCCTGATTAATAATATTGCATTGCAGTTCGTAACGTTTTTTGTGGCGGGAGGGCAGTTCTTTCAGCGCCATATCGGCAAGCATAATTCCTTCTTCCGCCGTGTACCCCAGCATAGCATAGAAGGGCGCCAGCGGCTTTTGCAGGGGCTCGCGCAAGACCAGCAGCGCCAGCATCAGCGCAACAAAACCGGAGGCTGCCACCGCGACTTTCCAGCCAGGGCCATTCCAGGGTGATGTTTTATTGTTTTTAGGTTTCGGGGCCGTCAGGGCCGCGAGCATCGCTTCATCCACTTCGGTTTCAACAAAGGGCGGCTCCTCCGGCAATGCGGGTTGTTCATCAGGGAGTTCCGTATCCTCAAAATCTTCGCTCAGCTCCAGCACCAGCTCTTCGGCCTCGGCCTGCTGCGGCATGGCATGCCATTGATGGCCGCATTTTGCGCAACGCACATCCCGCCCTTGCGCGCCCACCGCCTGGGCGGAAAGTAGAAAACGGGTATCACAGGCCGGACAGGTAATGATCATTGTGTTTTACCTTGCACTTTTTTTTACTTTAGCGTTCCCTGCGGAGAAGGGAAACAGGAAAACTATTTATCACATGGGATGGGGAAAACCCCCTATTTAAACAATGATAACACTTGAAAAAGTCTCGCTCGCTTATGATGAAGATCATCCTGTACTCAGGGATGTCAGTTTCACGCTGGCTCGCGGCAGCTTTCACTTTCTGGGCGGCCCCAGCGGTGCGGGAAAATCAACGCTTATGTCACTTATTGCGCTGATGCGCCGGCCGGATAGCGGCATTATCCGCATGTTTGATACCGATACCACCCTGCAACCGCGCGAGGCCCTGCCGGCCCTGCGTCGCCGTGTCGGCATCGTCTATCAGGATTTTCGTCTGCTTGATCACCTAACCGCCGAAGAAAATATCGCCCTGCCGCTGAAAGTGATGGGAGAGTCACGCCGCCATATTGCCGCCAAAACACGGGAAATGGTGGAATGGGTTGGCCTTAAAGATGCTAGTAAAGCTTATCCCGCAGCGCTTTCGGGCGGGCAGAAGCAGCGCGTCGCTATCGCTCGCGCCGTGATCACCAATCCCGATATTATTCTGGCGGATGAGCCCAGCGGCAATCTCGATAAGTCGCTTTCCCTGCGCTTCATGCACCTTTTTACCGAGCTGCATAAACAGGGCACCACCGTTCTTTACGCCACGCATGACGAAGAGCTTATCCGTCATTTTGATTATCCCGTCATGCGCCTGGAAAAAGGCCGGATGAAGATGGATTAAAAGTGATGCTTTATTCCAGCCTCATCAGCGAAGCGGACTGGAAATATCCCCAAGCTGCGCCGAATAATTCAGGCCTGCTCGAAGTTTCAGCAGTCCCACAACACCGAATTTATTGGGAAGAATACGGCAACCCCACTGGCGAGCCGGTCATGTTTATTCATGGCGGCCCCGGGGGCGCCTCTTCACCGGCTTATGCGCGGTTTTTTAATCCGGCTCGATATCGCATCATTCTGTTTGATCAGCGCGGCTGCGGCAAAAGCCTGCCCCATGCCTCGAACAGTCAGGAAGCGCTGCTCCATAACACCACGCCGCAGCTTATAGATGATATTATTAAACTGCGCGAACATTGTGACATCCACGGCAAAATGCATGTTTTTGGCGGCAGTTGGGGCAGCACGCTGGCACTCGCCTACGCGATCGCGCATCCCGCCACCGTGGCCAGCCTTGTTCTGCGAGGTATTTTCTTATTGCGTAAGAAAGAGCTGGATTATTTTTATCAGGGCAATGCGGCGCTTTATGCAGAAAATCCGCAAGATACTTCCCTCGCCGGCGCTTATCTTTTCTTCCCCGAAGCCTGGCGCAATTTTGTAGAAATCATTCCTCCGCCGCATCGCCATGACATGATCAAGGCCTATGCTGAAATTTTCGCAGGCGCGCCTTCCGATCTGCAGACCGAAGCAGCCATTGCCTGGTCGGTCTGGGAAGGAGCCACCAGCTATCTTGCACAGGATTTAAACGACCTGGGCAAATTTGCCGAGCCGGATTTTGCCAAGGCTTTCGCGCGTATTGAAAACCACTATTTCATGAATGGCGGTTTTTTGGGTGGCAAATCAGATCGCCACCAGAATTATATTCTGCAGAATGCACACCTTCTTCAAAATATTCCTATTCATATTGTGCATGGCCGCTACGATCAGGTCTGCCCCCTTTATTCAGCTTACGATCTTATCCAGGCCCTGCACCATTCCGGCAATTTTCCCAACCTGTATCTTACCGCGGCCGGCCACAGCATGATGGATCTTGAAAACCACCGGGCGCTGACCCATATCATGGATACGTTACCGCCCGCTTTTTAACTGCTGAAGCCCTTACAGCCGACGAATGATGGCTAAAAATTACTTAAAATGCCCGGTAATCGTCACATAAATTTAACACCATGCGTGTTATAAAGACGTTATAAAGAAAGAACCGGAGGAAACATTAATATGAAAAAAGCTATCGCTATCACCGTCGAGCAGCACCGCGCCCATCAGAAGCGTGCGTTCTGGCTGGCTTATGGCGATCTGCTCTTCGGTTCGAACGCTAAGACCCAGCGAATCCTTGGCCTGTCTATCCTGGCCCTGGCGCTGGGCAACATCCTCACCACACCCGCCCTGCCGTTTTAGCCCGCATTAGATCTTGATCTATCGTGCCGCTGCGGCATAGTGGCGGGGTGATGAGGTTACTTTATACAGAACGCTCCCCCTTTGCCCGCAAGGCCCGCATGGCTGCGCAGCATCATGGCCTGCTCGATCGGATCGAGCTGGTTTCCTGCATGCCTGCCGATCGCACGCCCGAGCTGATGACAAATAACCCGCTGGGCAAAATCCCGGTCCTGATTCTTGAAAATGGCCGCAGTATCATCGACAGCCCCGTGATTGCCGCCTATTTCGACGCCATCGGCCAGAACGCCAAGCTACTACCCCAAGCCCCGCTGGAACATGTGCAAATCAAACATCTTGAAGCGGTCGCCGACGGTATTCTCGATGCCGCCGTGCTTTGTGTGCTTGAAACCTGGCGGCCGGAAGAAAAACGCTGGAGCTTCCAGTTCGAGAAACAGCTCGATAATCTTCGCCGTGCGCTTGAATTTCTGGAGAAGCAGGCTGATTTCTTCAGCCTGCCGCTTTCCATGGCGCATTTATCCCTCGGCGCTGCAATCGCTTACATTCACGGCCGGCTGCCTGCAATTGGCATTGAAGAAGACTGGCTGAAAAATACTCCCCAGCTTGCCGCCTGGTACGAGCATTTCCGCCATCATGCGCTTATGGTCGACACGGCGCCTAAAGAAGGCTGGGCTTAGGGTTTAACGCTTTATTCCTGCAGAATTATCAAGATAGCGCACTCCCTCTATCCCTAGGCCCCGCTGCTGCATTGTTTCGTCCAGAAAAGGAAATTTTGGATCCAGCGATTGCATCACCATAACGGGATGACTTCCTAACCGCGCATCCTTCCATTTCGTAAGGATATATTCTTTCAATGAATCAGCCCTCGCAGCATTGCCCTGATTTTTTCTAACTTTTCGGCTTCAAAAAGATTCACCCGCAACATCTCGCTTGCCGCGCGCAACACGTCGAACACCACGTAGCCCGGATAGTTTTTTCCATATTTTTGCCATAATTTTTTGCGATTGCGGAACATCTTTTCCCGTGCCGCTGCCGGATGATTCGTCGTGCTGATTTTCCTTCCCAGCAATATATGTTCGCTGCGCTTGCCAAACCGGTGTACCAACCGTGCATCCCCCACCGCAGCAATATTATATCCTGCAGCCCTGGCCCTCAGGCAGAATTCAGTATCCACAAAGTAAATACCCAATCCTTCATCCATCCCGCCGATATTATCGATTACTTCCAGGGGAATCAGGCTGCCGGAAGCCGCCACGTAGAACAGATCGGAAAGCAGGTTTTCATGGTGAAAAGTTACGCGCCTGAACCCGAATTTTCCGCAAGCCTGAATATAATGGGGCTCGCGCTTGAAGGCCGGCTCTTCCAGATACGGCCCCACGACACCCATACCCGGCTGCCAGGCTGCGCGCAGTCGCGTAACCATATCCGCCGCAGGTTCACTATCATCATCCATTAACAGCACAACGGCTGCCCCCAGCTCTTTCGCCCTGGCGATTCCTAAATTCTGCGCTTTAGCCAGATTATTTTCAGGATTTTCTATCCAATGGCATTTGGCAGCGGCCACCTGCGCTTTCAGCGCATGGTTGCGTCCGTTATCTACAATTATCAGCCACTTGACCTGCGTATACAACCGGGCAATGGCCGCCGTCACCGTCTCAGGCGGATTGAAAAGCACCATTATCGCAGCTGTATCTTCTTGACTTTTCATAGGATATTCTTATGACAGCCGCATGCACAAGCCAAGCGAAGAATCTGATATCCGGCAGGAAAAAATTCGGGCCGAGCGTAGCGCCTATATGGAAGAACTCATGGCGCGTGAAACCGCCTGGGCGAAGTCCTCGCTGCAGGATGAAGTTTTTGAAGTGCCCGGCGGCGAGAAGAATGTATTGTTGCATTCCTGCTGCGCACCCTGTTCGGGCCCGCTGATTGAGAAAATGCATGAGAGCGGTCTGAAGCTGACCATCTTCTTTTACAACCCCAATATTCATCCCAAAAAAGAATACGAAATCCGCAAGAACGAAAACATCCGTTATGCTGAAAAACTCGGCATCCCTTTCATTGATGCGGATTACGACGTGCAGAACTGGTTCGCCCGCGCCAAAGGTATGGAATATGAGCCCGAGCGGGGTATCCGCTGCACCGCCTGCTTCGACATGCGCTTCGAACGCACCGCGCTTTACGCCGCCGAGCATGGCTTTAAAGTCTTCACCAGTTCTTTGGGCATCTCGCGCTGGAAGAATATGGATCAAATCAACGACTGCGGTATCCGCGCCGCCTCGCATTATGATGGTGTGACCTACTGGACCTACAACTGGCGTAAAGACGGCGGCGGCGCACGCATGTATGAACTCGCCAAGGAAGAGGAATTCTACGCTCAGCAATATTGCGGCTGCATCTTCAGCTTACGCGATACTAATAACTGGCGCGAATCCAAAGGCCGCGAGAAAATCGCTATCGGCGAAACCTGGTACGAGAAAAAAGTACAGCAGTTCAGCTAAACAGCAGCGCCAGCATACCCAGCCCCAGTGCGATGCGATAATAGGCGAAAGGCGCAAAACCGTGGCGGCTTATAAAGGTAATCACCCCTTTGACAACTATCAGCGCGGTAACAAAAGCGCTTAAGAAACCGACCGCAATGATTTGCACATTATCCAACTGCAGCACGGACCAATTCTTGTAGAGATCATACGCGGTGGCAGCGAACATTGTGGGAATGGCAAGAAAGAACGAAAACTCAGCAGCTGTCTTGCGCTCCACGCCCAGCAGCAGCGCACCCATGATAGTCGCGCCGGATCGCGACGTGCCGGGAATCATCGCCAGGCATTGGAAGAAACCGATTTTCAACGCCAGTTTCCAGTCCATCTCGTTCACTGAATGTACCTTTGCCGTGGGGCGGAATTTTTCAATCAGCAGAATCGCAATACCGCCAAGCACCAGCATGATCGATACCACCACGGGTGAAAACAAATATTCCTTGATCGTGTGATGGAAAATGACGCCAATAACCGCCGCAGGAAGGAAAGCCAGCAGCAGGTTGCCCGCAAAACCTTGCGCCTCGCGCCTGTCATGCAGATGCAGCGCTACATCCAACAGCTTTTTGCGATACAGCCAGCATACCGCAAAAATGGCGCCGAGCTGGATGGTGATTTCAAAAACCTTGCCCGGCGGGCCGGAGAATTTTAGCAAGTCGATTAGCAGGATCAGATGCCCGGTGGAAGAAACCGGTAGAAATTCCGTAAGCCCTTCCACCACCCCCAGCAATAGCGACTGCCAAAAAATAATTTCCATTATCCACAACTTTCCCAGCGCAATTAACCGAACTTTAATCAGGACTTTCTAAGGTAGGTACAAGAAAAGCGCACTACAAAAAAAGAGGGTATCCATGGCATTACGAACCACTTCCTGGGGCAACGATTTACACAGCTCCTCCGCCCTTACCAATGCTGAGAATATCTCCGTTGAAAAAAGCGAACGGCCCTCTTTGGTAGAGATGACGCGCGAGCAGTATGAAACCATGCTCAGCCGCGCCTTACGCCGCCCTAAAAATCACACGAACTGATTATTTAATCCGAGCAAGTGCGAGGCGCGAAGCGTGGGGTTTGGGGCGGCAGCCCCATTCAGACAAGACTATCCGAGCAAGTGCGAGGCGCGAAGCGTGGGGTTTGGGGCGGCAGTCCCATAAATACGAACTAACTATTATTCAGGTTCCTGAAATCTTCCGGCTTATCGACGATGATGTCGTCGACCTGCCTGAAAGGCTCCCAGCTTTTACCACGCTTTTTACCAAACAGATTACCGAAGAAATTACGAAACCAGCTCATGCCGTCTTCCTGTTAGTTGCCTGTTTCAGTTTACCACAAGCTTCAGCGATGCGTTTGCAGGCTTCGGTAAGGACTGCTTCCGAAGTAGCATAAGAGATGCGGAAATAACCCGGAAGGCCAAAAGCCTCGCCCGGCACCGCTGCGACTTTCGCCTCTTCCAGCAGCCAGGCGCAGAATGCCGTATCGGTAGGTATATCCTTGTTCAGCAGTTCGGCGCAGCTGGGGAAGACATAAAATGCACCCTCTGGCGTTGCACAGCTCAGTCCTGGAATCGCGTTCAGCGTTTTAACGACCAGATCCCGGCGCGCCGTAAAAGAATCACGCCATTTTTTTAAGAAAGACTGATCGCCATTCAGCGCTGCCACTGTGGCAGCCTGACTGATAGAGGAAGCATTAGACGTGCTTTGCGACTGCACCACATCCATCGCTTTGATAAGTTCAGCCGGGCCGCCTGCATACCCCATCCGCCAGCCCGTCATGGCATAGGCTTTCGAGACACCGTTGACGGTCAGTGTGCGATTTTTCAGTTCCGGCGCAACCTGGGCAATGGTGAAATATTCGAATCCGTCATAGACCAGATGCTCATAGATATCATCGCTCATGATCCAGACATGTTCGTGCTTCTTCAGCACTTTCGCGAGAGCTTCCAGCTCTGTTTTGGTGTAGGCGGCGCCGGTCGGGTTGCTGGGGCTGTTGAGAATCAGCCATTTGGTGTGAGGAGTAATTGCTTCTTCCAGCTGCTTCGCAGTCAATTTAAAACCCTGCGCCTCACCGCATTGCACCGTCACCGGCCTACCCCCGAAGAACTGCACCATATCAGGGTAAGAAACCCAGTAAGGCGCGGGAATAATTACTTCGTCACCTTCATTCACTGTTGCCATCAGCGCATTGAACAGCACATGCTTTGCGCCGGAGCTGACGATAATTTCGTTGAGCGCGTAATCCAGGCCGTTTTCGCGCTTAAATTTTCCTGCCACTGCCTTGCGCAGCTCCGGCGTACCGCTCACAGCGGTGTATTTTGTCTGACCTTTATCGAGCGCTGCCTTGGCTGCATCTTTCACAAAATCCGGCGTATCGAAATCCGGCTCGCCGGTGCTGAGGGAGATAACATCAATTCCCGCCGCTTTCATTTCTGCCGCTTTACCGGCAATAGCCAGTGTCGGCGAGGGCTGGATAAGTTTCATGCGATCGGCAAGAATAGAATTTGGCATGGCAAAACACTTCAAACTAATGGTGAACAGGGAAAGGCAGCAATAGCATGGGAAAACTGAGCTTGTCACGCAATTGTGAGAGTTATTTTCCCGTTGCGTCAGCGTCCGGTGTCACTTCCGGCATGGGCAATTCCTTGGCTGGCTGGAATGCGTCTTTGACTGGCGGCGCTTTCAGAAAGCTTAAATCCACCATCACTACCTGGCCTTGAGGCAACACAATATCCTGTGGGAAGGCGCGCACTTCCAGTTCCTTGGGCGGGGCGGCCTGCTTGCCTGGATGCAGCGGCTTTACCAGCTCCGGGGGTAAAACCACCGTATAGACACCGCCGGGCCCCATTTCCTCCGCCGCCAGCTCGAGGCCATAAGGCACGCCGTGACCGCCTCCCAGTTCAAAATAAACCGGCGGCCCGTCCAGGCTGCTGAATAACAGTTTTCCCTCTGCGCTCCACAGATTCACATGCGCAATCGCCTGCTCACCACAGCGTAAATTCATGCCGGCATCGCCCTTCTGCGTAAAGCGCCGCAAAGGCATGGGGCCGGCTTTTGGCAATTCGGGAGTAAGCTTCAGCAGCTCCACTTCGTAGATAGTGAAATCCTTTTCCGTCACCTTGCCCAGCGGCATGGCGCCGAAATCTTTTGGCACTTTGATTTTTCGTGTTTCGCCTACCTGCATGCCTTCAATACCCCAGGCAAGGCTCAGCCTGTCGCCGAATTCACGTCCCAGCGTAAGGCTTTTCTCAGCGCCTTCCTTGCCCGCCTCGTGCAGGCGATAGGTCACTTCCTGACCGCAGAAAGCCCGGCGCCCCTGCCCTGGCGTTAAGGTTTCAGTGATGACCATCGGGCGTGAAACCGGGAAAAGCTGACTGAGCGAATTAAAGCTTTCCTGCTGGCGCAGGCGGTCAATGCGCGGATCATCAGAATGCGGTGGCCCTGCTTTCCCTTCTGCAACTTCGGGAAGTTTATTATCATCGGGGGTCAGGTCAAATCCGTCACTGAAATAGCTCAGCACCGCATAGGCCAGAAACCCGACAATCAGCAGGTTGATCAGCTTCACATGCACCGGGGGAGCCTTTTTCTCAAAAGGCGAGGCAGGCAACGGGCCTTTGCGCTCCTGCGGCTTCGGCGAATCTGACGTATCACTCATAGAGCTACTCTACTCAGCAGGCTGGCGAATGTACAGTGAACCTCTTATTACCAATCCAGCCTTGTCATCAACTTGTAACACAAATCAGGCGCAGAAAGGCTAGAATATTGCCAATTTCTTGCCGCCTTTGTCGAGTTAAAGTGCCGCTTTTGTGCCTTTCACACCATTTTCGGACAAGAAAAAGAAGCATGCGATTCTTTATGTTTCTCTTGATCATCGGCTTCCTGATTGTCGTAAGCGATTTCATTATCGATTACGGGCCTGAAAACGAAGTCAAGGTAGTAGCGCTGGGATGCCTGATCTTTGTGATCGGCTTCGCAGGAGTTCTGCTACGCCGCGATGAATGAGGCGTATCAGTGAGGGAAGGCCTCACTGACGTATTTCGTAATCCCCCCTTCGGTAAACTACCGCCTTAGGGATCCTGTAAGTAAGGGACCGTCTTCTTTAATCGGAAGAGGACGGTTTTTTATACGTTAAAACGGAAATGCACGACATCGCCGTCCTGCATCACATATTCCTTGCCTTCAAGGCGCATTTTGCCCGTTTCCTTCGCTCCCTGCTCGCCTTTGCAGGCAAGATAATCTGCACAGCCGATGACTTCGGCGCGGATAAAACCTTTTTCAAAATCCGTGTGAATCACTCCGGCGGCCTCAGGCGCCTTCGCCCCGCTTCGCAAAGTCCAGGCATGAGCCTCTTTCGGGCCTACGGTGAAAAATGTCTGCAAATGCAGCAGGTCATAGCCTGCCTTGATAACCCGCGCGAGGCCCGATTCTTCCAATCCCAGCGACTGCAGGAACTCGTTTTTCTCTTCCGCCGATTCCAGGCCTGCCAGATCCGCCTCAATGCTCGCGCAGATAATGACGCAGGGCGCCCCCTGCTTTTTCGCATATTCCTGGGCTTTAGCCGATAGGGCGTTGCCTTTGGCCGCCGCTTCTTCCTCGACATTGGCAATATAAAGCACCGGCTTACCGGTAATCATCTGCAGTCCTTTAAACGCCTTCAGCATTGCCGGGTCGGAAGGCAGAGCCAACCGCGCAGGCTTACCTTCTGCCAGCAGCTTATATACTTCTTCCGCGAGGGGAAGTATCTCAGTTGCTTCCTTATCTTTCTGCGCCGCTTTTTTGCGCATATTGGGCAGGCGCTTCTCCAGCGATTCAAGATCCGAGAGGATTAACTCCATCTCGATAATTTCCGCGTCCCGCAGCGGGTCGACACTTCCTTCCACATGGACAATATCGTCATTCTCAAAGCAGCGCAGCACATAGCAGACCGCATCAACTTCACGAATATGGCCTAAAAACTGGTTGCCCAGCCCCTCGCCCTTGCTTGCGCCGCGCACGAGGCCCGCAATATCCACAAATTCCAGCTGGGTGGGAATAATCTGGGCGGAACCGGCGATTTCAGCCAGTTTTTCCAGCCGTTCATCCGGCACGGCCACCCGGCCCACATTCGGCTCAATCGTGCAGAACGGGTAATTGGCGGCCTGCGCCTGCGCCGTCTGCAATAATGCATTGAACAAGGTGGATTTGCCGACGTTAGGCAGCCCGACGATACCGCAGTTAAAACCCATTAAACGGCCACGCCCTCAGCCAGGATCACGCATTTTTCCGCATCGACTTGTGCTAATCCGCCTGAAACAGGAAACTCAATGATATTGCCTGAGGTTTCATGCACCCGCACCACGCCCGCTTTCAGCAGCGAAACCAATGGCATATGCTCCGGCATCACACCAAAATCGCCGTCAGCGCCCGGCGCCTCGACCATTTCCGCCACGCCGGAAAAGAGCATTTTCTCGGGGGTCACTACTTCCACTCTCAGTGTTTCAGCCATATAGGGATCTCCTTAAGTCGCATGCCTATACCAAAGCCCGGCCTGAAGGCCAAGCAATAAAAAAACCGGCAGGACCGGAGTAGCAGCTGTGCGCTCTGCTACCCGGCGGCCGGCCGGCTGGTTATTTAGGTGCCGCACGGGAAGGAGGGTGAATTTTCTCTCCTTCTTTCAGTTGAAAGCGAATGGTCTTCTTGCCTTTCGTCCATCCGCTGAGTTCAGGCACGTTGCGAAAGCCCCATTCCTTGGGCTGGCTGGAAAAGCCGGTAATCATGAAATGGTTGTTCGGATCCGCTAACTGCCATTTATACTCTTCGTTCAGCCGATTTTCATCGGTGATACATCCGCAGGCCTGCGCCCACATTCCGCGCACCGAATCCGGCGCAACGCGAACAAAAGCGAGGTAAAACTTAACTCCTACCGTGCTGACGAAATCCACGCGCAACGTATCGCCTTTAAGGCTTTGCAGTACAGTTTTGCTTGGATAAGGCAAAGAGCGCTTCGGATTCTCCGCCAGGGGAAGAAAAATTTTATCAAGCTTGGCGAGGAATTGCAGCTCGATCGCTGCGGAGTCAATTGCCGTCCTTGCGACGGAAGCGTTTTCATTTCTGCTGCTGGTTGCGGCGCCAAAGCTGCCTGTGGAAGCGACTGGAGAAGCAACCTGCTTGAATGGGGTTTGGGAGATAAGGCTTTGGGCAGCCAACCCGAAGGCAGCCACCAATAGAAGTGATTTCATACTAGGGAGCGGTTAATTAAGAAAACCCCACCTAGCCTGCTGTTGTGAAACAGCGATAAAATACGCACACAATTTTATATAGCCAAGCGGGCAAAATCGCCCTCATTATGCCAGAACAGGTTATTCCTCTCAAACACCACTCTATGAAGATTTGATGACAATCAATCCTAAGATCCGAGCAAGTGCGAGGCGCGAAGCGTGGGGTTTGGGGCGGCAGCCCCATTCAGACAAGACTATCCGAGCAAGTGCGAGGCGCGAAGCGTGGGGTTTGGGGCCTTCCGGCCCCATTCAAAAACAATTAAACCACGCCGGAGACAAAACCACCTGGCTCTGCGAATTCCAGAAAGCTGCGCTGCGCCACCGGCTCCTTCTGCCCCACGACGGAAGCAAAGGAGCTTGCTGCGGCCGGTTTCTGCGCGGCAGGGTGATCAAGTCGCTCTTCTACTGGCTGCTTTAACAACTCCTTGGGCATGGTCACCTGCGGCTTTTCCTGCTCCTGTGACTCTGCAACCATGTTCACCTGCGGTGCGGCCTGCTTGTTCAGCCAGGGGTTCGCCTGCAGCATCTGCACCTTCTGCGCCAGAATTTCCTGCGCTTCACGGCTGGTCACCGAAAGTTCGCGCGTGTGGCCCGCATATTGGCAGGCTATAGCAAAAAGATATTCTTTCTTCTCGGCCGGGGCGCGGGCAATTTCAGTGGCGGCGGCGGCGAAGAAACGTTCAGAAAGTTTCTGCCTGTCCTGCAGGCTGCCGCCTTTGGGGCTGATAGAATAAAGCGTGTTTGCGACACCGAAGAACACCGCCTGGACCAGATCGAATATCCAGAGGTTTTTATCTTTGGCCATTTTCGCTTTATCAAGCGATGCCAGCAATCCATCAACACGCTCCTGCTTTTCACCAAAGGTCTTGAGGTTCTTGGTGGAAGGATCGGCCGCATAGGCGATTTTTGCTTTTTCCAGATCTTCCAGCGCCTGGCCTTCGCCCTTTTTAATCGCGCTCTCCCGGCGGCTGAAACCAAAAATTTTATATTCGTAAATCGGATCAACGGCCGCGCCGGTATCCATATTTTTTCCCAGTTCCGCATAGATTTTATCAATCTGGCGGCTACGGCCCGGATTATCCTTGCTGTGCTTGCGCTCATCCAGCGCGCCGATGAAGGCGGAAAGGTTATTAAGGCCGGCAAAACCGCCAGAAAGGATCAGCGGTGTTCTTTGAATCGAAGTTAGCACACGCTTCCAGAAAGGCAGTCTGGAAATTTTGGCGCTCATGTCTTCAGGCGTGGTGGCATCCAGTTCGTCACGCAATTGCGCATTGGTTTTTTCAGGAATCATAAGCCCACTGCTGAAACCCGTTACCAGCGCAGCGCCGGCAATCTTCTTATAAGCGTTATTCTGGTTGAAGCCGGACTGGGCTTTTTTGATACCCGCCGTGATTTCGGAAACGGATTTCACCGCAATCACTTTATCCGTCATGAAACGGCGGATTCCGTTCCACAGGCCCGGGGGGTCTTTAATATGCTCGGATGCGAAGGCGCTGCTCGGATCGACGCTGATGCCGTTCTGCCGCAATATTTCTCCGAAGCCCTTCATCACATTGTGCTGCTTTTCGGCCGTCGTTTTCCGGCCAAAGGCAAGCATGGTGGAATCACCGACGATAAAGGCGCTGTTTGAAGTAATTTCGTCTTTATCCTTACGGATAATACTGCCGATAAGGCCTGTAAAATTTCCAAGCTGGTAAAACACAGCCGAGGCGGTCAAGCGATCAAAGCTTTCCTTTTCCCCCTTCACTTCGCGGCGCTGGGGATCGCCTTCGACCATTTTATTTTCCTGCAGCAGCTTCAGCACTTCGCCTTCGGCTTCAAAGCCGCTGACACGCAAGGCGGGGCGGTTTTCTACAATATCATAGCTTACGATGAGTCCTTTTTCAGCCAGGACCTGATCAAGATTCTGCGCGGCGGTAGAACCGTTAAGGGGCGCGAATATCAACGCCTCCGGCTTGACCTTACCACCTCCGGAAAAACGAATTTCCTGAATCGGGGACGCACTGTTCTGCCATGTGTAATGCATGTGACGCTTTCTCCTGCAACATATCCACTATACCGGGAGAGAGCGCTTCGTTGTGTTACGATTATGTTAAATTTTCAAACGTTTCAAAACAGCGTTAACTGTATTTTCTGCCGTAATGCCAAATTGTTTGTACAATTCAGGCGCAGGCGCGGAGGCGCCGAAGCCTTGCATACCAATGAAAATTCCCTCCTCGCCCAGCCAGCGTTCCCAGCCGAAACCGCCAGCGGCTTCAATCGCCACCCGCAGGCCCTGGCCCAGCACTTCTTCGCGGTAGGCCTTTGGCTGCTTGGCAAACAGTTCCCAGCTCGGCATCGAAACCACTTTCGCCATCACGCCCTTCTCCGCCAATTGTTTTTGCGCTTCTGCGGCAATTTCAACTTCCGAACCGGAAGCGATCAAAGTTACTTTAGCCTCACCTTGCGCAGGCTTAATCACGTATGCGCCTTTGGCACAGAGATTCTCTTTTGTATATTCTACACGCAGTGCCGGAACGTTCTGGCGCGTCAGCGAGAGAATGGAGGGCGTTGCGTTGCTTGCCAGCGCCAGCGCCCAGCATTCCGCCACTTCGGTGGTATCGCAGGGACGAAACACCTGCAGATTGGGAATGGCACGCAATGCGGCCAGGTGCTCCACCGGCTGATGGGTCGGTCCGTCTTCACCCAGGCCGATAGAATCATGCGTCATCACATAAATAACCCGCTGCCCCATCAGCGCCGAAAGGCGAATCGCCGGGCGGCAATAGTCGGTAAACACCATAAAAGTGCCGCCGTAGGGAATAAAGCCGCCATGCAGCGCCAGGCCGTTCATTGCTGCAGCCATGCCGTGTTCGCGGATACCCCAATAGACATAGCGCCCTGTGGGATTCTCCGCTGCAAAACCCTGCATTGCCTTGGTTTTAGTGAGATTCGAGCCGGTGAGATCGGCCGAGCCGCCCACCAGTTCAGGCAGCGCGTCGTACAGTGCCTCTAATACGCGGCCGGAAGACTGGCGCGTGGCTTCTTTCATTTTCTGCTCGGCCTGGGCCTGCTTGAAACTCTCGATTGCCCGGTGCCAGTCAGCTGGCAACTCGCCCCGCATCCGGCGTTCAAATTCCATGCGCTCGGGCGCAGATTCGAGCTTTTTCTGCCAGGCTGCGTAATCCTTCGCGCCGCGAGCGCCAGCTTCACGCCAGCTGCTTAACACTTCTGCCGGAACTTCAAATGCCGCATGGCTCCAGCCTAATTGCTCGCGCGCACCTTTAATTTCTTCATCGCCCAGGGGAGAGCCATGGCAGCCCGCTGTGCCTGCTTTTTTAGGCGCGCCATAGCCAATCACCGTGCGGCAGGCAATAAGCGAAGGCTTGTCGGATTTTTGTGCCGCTGCGATTGCTTTCGCCACTGCTTGCGCATCGTGGCCATCCACTGCCTGCGTGCTCCATCCCGCCGATTCAAATCGCTTCGCCTGATCGGTCGAATCGCTTAAGGAAATCGCCCCGTCGATGGAAATCTGGTTATCGTCCCACAGCACAATCAGCTTATTCAGTTTCAGATGTCCTGCCAGCGTGATGGCTTCCTGGCTGATGCCTTCCATCAGGCAGCCATCGCCCGCGATCACATAGGTATAATGATCCACCAGCGTGCCGCCGAATTGTGCAGCCAGCATCTTCTCTGCCATTGCCATACCGACCGCATTTGCAAGCCCCTGCCCCAGCGGGCCGGTGGTGGTTTCAATTCCCGCGGCATGGCCGAATTCAGGGTGTCCTGCCGTTTTCGCACCCCATTGGCGGAAGTTTTTAATCTCATCGAGCGTAATTTCCTCAAAGCCGGTGAGATACATCAGCGCGTATTGCAGCATTGAGCCATGGCCCGCTGAAAGCACAAACCGGTCTCGATCCGGCCAGTGCGGGTGTTTAGGATCAAATTTAAGAAACTGCGTGAACAATACGGTGGCGGCATCAGCCATGCCCATCGGCATGCCGGGATGGCCGGAATTGGCCTTCTGCACGGCGTCCATGCTAAGGGCGCGAATGGCATTGGCCATCTCTTTGTGGGCGACGGGGGAAGATTGTTTGATAGCTGCGGATTGGGTCATGGCATTGGCTCTGGTATTCTGTTTGAGGCGGTGTTACATTATTTTTAGACACAGGGAAAGAGGCAGATGCAGACAGGCAAGCAACATCCCGTATCACAGGCCGCCGAAAGATTAAATGCGGCCCTGTCGCGGCTGGAACAACGCATTATCGATTTGCGGCAGGATCGCGGCAGCCAGCCCGAGCTTGAACTGCTGGAGCGTGAAAATCTGCAGCTGCATGAGGAAAACCGTCATTTGCGGGATTTGCTCGACGCGCTGGAAATGCGGCTCGAGCTTTCCATTGTGCAGCTTGAATCGCTCATGAGCGAAGGGCAGAAACAATGAGTCATGTGCAGGTCAACTTCTTAGGCAAAGGCTATCGCCTCGCCTGCGGGCCGGGAGAAGAAGCGCGTCTGACCCAGCTGGCGGAAGATTTAAACGAGCGGCTGAACCTGCTGGATCAGCGTTTCGGCGGCAGCACGCAAACCCTCAGCCGCCCGCCCGAAATCATGCTGTGGATCATGACCGCGCTCACGCTTCTTGATGAAACTTACGATCTGCGGCAGGAGCTTGACTACTGGCGCGGCCAGCCCCAGCAGCCCGCGGCCCCTTCCGATACGCGGCAGCAGGAAATGGAGCAGGCCATGGCCAATACTCTTAATAACCTTGCCCAGAGGCTGGAAAAGCTGGTGGAATAATTCTGCTCGCCATGCCATTTGTCATCGAATTGTAACATTCAGTCCAAAGTAAAAATGCTATAGTCTGACTGTTTTGTGTCGCATACTCGCGTCTTGAGTCCCGTTGCTCTCTCCCACACATCCTTTCTAGGATGTTCTGCCCGCGGCACAAAACAGGGAATCAGAGATCAGGACAATAACGCAAAACAACCATCATTATTCTTAAACGCTCTCACAAATGAGAAAAGCACTGTTGTTACTGGCGCTCTTCTGCGCACCCATCGTCGCCCTTCATGCCCAAACCCCGACCCCACCGGAGGATCTGGCCAACTCGCCCACGAACATCATTTACGCGTTCCGGGCCGGCAAGACCATTCTGGTGACGGATGAAAGCGGCAACACGGGAACGATAACCGCCGCCGAGCGCATGGCCGGCAATTTCCACGCCGAATTCACCATTAACGGCACCGCCTACATCCTGGAAGAAGGCCTGCGTGGTTCGCTGAAGGCCGGCTACCTTTACACCGGAAAAGTCGAAGTCGGCAAAGGCGAAGAATGGCACGACAGCGACGCCGCGAATCCCCGCCTGCAGCCGCGAAGCGTGTCCGGTAAAACCTTCACGTTCAAAGTGGGTGGCGCATTGCCGGTTCCCACCGGTGGTGGTGGTACTATCCTGATGGAAGACATCATCATGAACTAATTTCCGTGCTCACCGTTTTTCCCTAATCCGTCAACGGCGGCCAAGCCCTTACAAAGCTTGTGCCGCCGTTGGCATTTCTGGCTGTCGGCACCTAAAAATTCATCAAATTGTAACATTCATCCCCCCAAAAAAGGGTTAGGCTGGCACATTATTTTTTGTCGCGTTTCTTTTAATCCATTTTGCGTCTGCAGCCTTGTTTAAGCTCCTGTTTTGCCTCTGGCCTCATGATGATGCGACTAAAATGAGAACCGGAGTTTTGCAGAAACTGCAGAAGCATGCTTACACACCATGCATCCATTGCTAGCCTTCGGGCTCCTTGGACTGATCATCGGTTTGTTGTGTCTAATTTCCAGCGGGCCTTCCTCAGCCCCGATGGTGAAAGGCACGACGGATGCTGATCTGGATCATCGGACAGGCGACCATGCTCGCCGCCGTGATCGCAGATAGCAACCGGTAAGACAAACCGATTCCCGGCGCCCCCCCTTCAAGGAAGGGCTAAGCACTAGAACGTGCGAACTGCGCTTAGTATCCGGCCGTGCAGAATGGGACATCTGCACGCGTACAACGTCCCACCAGCCCCTTGCCCGAAAAGGCGGGGGCTGTTTTTATTAAAACAGGGTCAGCTGTCTTTCCTGCGCGCGCCTTAAATGAGCAGTGGAAAGCGGCGTCCAGGGCTTTTCCAATCCATATTTCCTGCGCGCCTGCGCGAATAGTTCAGCGATGTGATCCGCATAGATACCCTCGCCCGCCATGCGGCTGCCGAATTCCGAATTATAGAGCTTGCCGCCCCTTGTCTCACGCATCCGGTTGAGCACCTTCTGTTTGCGCAACGGGTACTGTTCCTCCAGCCAGTCTGCGAAAAGATCTTTCACCCCGTAAGGCAGCCGCAGCAATACGTAATGCGCCGACTGCGCGCCTGCATCAGCTGCCGCTTTCAGCAGCTGCGGTATTTCATGATCTGTCAGCCCGGGGATCACCGGCGCCATATTCACGCTGACCGGGATACCCGATTTTGCCAGTTCTTCCACCGCGCGCAACCTCAAATCCGGCCGCGACGCGCGTGGTTCCATTTTTCGCGCCAGCTCCTTATCCAGGGTCGTGATAGAAAGCACCACATGCACCGCCTGCCACTCAGCCAGCTGTTTCAGCAGGTCGATATCCCGCGTCACCAGGTAATTCTTGGTAATGATCACCACCGGGTTACGAAATTCCGCCAGCACTTCCAGGCATTGCCTTGTCAGCTTCAGTTCTTTTTCGATCGGCTGGTAGCAGTCGGTCACGCCGCTTAAGCCAATTGCCTGCGGCTGCCACGATTTCTTGGAAAGTTCTGCGCGCAGCAGTTGCGGCGCTTCCGTTTTCGCAAATATCTTAGTCTCGAAATCCAGCCCTGCAGAGAGCCCCAGATATTCATGCGTTGGCCTGGCATAACAATAAATGCAGCCGTGCTCGCAGCCGCGATAGGGGTTCATTGAGGCGGCGAAACCGACATCCGGGCTATCATTAAAGGCAATGATACTGCGTGAAGCATCGCGAAATACTTCTGTTTCAACCTGCTGCGCTTCGGCGGGGGCATAAGCAGTCTCGATCCGTTCAAAGCGGCCCTTGGTTGATGCGCCTGTGCCGCGCCCGCGCACAGCTTTATGCGCGATTAATTCGCTGTCATCTTCCATAAAGAATCAGCTCCCGATTATATCCTGGCCGCTACGCGGCATTAAAAAGCAGGCCTTCGAGAGCCAGCGGATTGCGCACTTAAAACCGCGTAAGACTCAACACGCAATGATAGCGCCAGCTACGCAGCTAACAGCTCTTTCATGGCCTGGCCGATATGCGCCGGCGATTCCGCGATGCTGTAACCTGCGGATTTCATCGCCTCGATTTTATCTTCTGCGCCACCTTTGCCACCGGAGACAATCGCACCGGCATGCCCCATGCGACGGCCCGGAGGCGCCGTGCGGCCTGCAATAAAGCCCACAATCGGCTTTTTCTTTTTCTGCGCTTTATAAAATGCTGCCGCTTCCTCTTCCGCGTCTTTCAGGAACAGCTCCAGCATGTCGATAAACTCAGTACCTTTTACCGGATCGCCGCCGATGCCCACACAGGTAGACTGGCCGAAACCGGCCGCGGTGGTCTGCGCCACTGCTTCATAGGTCAGCGTGCCGGAACGCGAAACAATCCCGATTTTACCGCGCTTATGAATATGCCCCGGCATAATACCGATTTTGCAGGCGCCCGGCGTAATCACGCCCGGGCAGTTGGGGCCGATGAGACGCGTTTTGCTGCCTGAAAGCGCGCGTTTCACTTTCACCATATCGAGCACGGGAATACCTTCGGTGATGCAGATCGCCAGTTCGATTTCAGCGTCGATGGCTTCGAGAATCGCATCGGCAGCGAATTTCGGCGGAACATAAATTACGCTGGCATTCGCACCTGTTTTCGCTTTTGCTTCGGCCACTGTGTTGAATACCGGCAGATCCAGGTGTTTTTCACCGCCTTTGCCGGGCGTTACGCCACCGACCATTTTTGTGCCATAAGCAATCGCCTGTTCCGAGTGATAAGTCCCTTCGCGGCCGGTAAAACCCTGGCAAATCACTTTGGTGTTTTCGTTAACGAGAATGGCCATGCGTAGCTCCCTTGATTTTTTTAATTGCTGAAGTTGTAGTGGACTCGCCTTCCTGCCGCAACAGGTAACGCATAATTTGTCACAAATCCGTAACTTTTCTGCCGATGCAGATTCTGTTAAGCTGCCCCATTCTTTTAATCCGTTCGATACACTGGTCTTCAGTCTCCCTTTGCACAGGCATATAGAATTACGACCCTCTGTATCTCATCATTTATTCTTTTTTAGTTATGGCAATTCTCCGAGCCATTGCAGCACTAGTGGGTCTTCACCCAGCCATTTTTTCGCTCATACTTGCCCTGCTTAGCATAGCCGCAGTATGGGGAATCATCGCCCTCCTCAATCGGCGTGCCCGGCGCAGTCGCATTATCGAAAAAAGCGACAGTGTTATCGTCAAAGATTTTACCCAGGGAAACCTGGAGGATGTAAATTCTTTTCTAAGACGATGGATAAAGAGAAAATAAAAACTTGTATCCGCAGCCTGGATTTTCCAGGCTGCCCCTACCCTTCCATTACGCCACTTCTGTTCCACCCACGGTCATGGGATCAATCAACAATGTCGGCTGGCCTACGCCCACCGGAACGCTTTGCCCGGCCTTGCCGCAGGTGCCGATGCCTTCATCCAGCTTCAGATCGTTGCCTATCATTTTCACTTTAGTCAGGCAGTCCGGACCGTTGCCCACGATCGTCGCGCCTTTGA